>Ga0194055_10002313_pt1 | contig 15200 bp, 13 predicted proteins | sample SepL449m_MetaG_FD_155482 | JGI IMG/M metagenome (GOLD analysis project Ga0194055, IMG submission 155482) | Anoxic zone freshwater microbial communities from boreal shield lake in IISD Experimental Lakes Area, Ontario, Canada - Sep2016-L442-9m | ecosystem: Environmental > Aquatic > Freshwater >... | reverse complement strand
CTCGTGCGACACCCCAACGCTTTGAAGTCGCGAAGAAAAAGGCGGTTCAAAATCCCTTAGTCGTGGGCCAGTTGCTCTCCTCGGATGCAGCCACCGCGCTGGTCGAGATTTCCTACGATTGGATTTACGTCGTCAATGATTCCGACTGCACGGCACCGATTCTCGCGGCCGCCCAACAAGCTGCCGCGGAGGATCCGTCGGTTCCTATGGCGTTCCACGTCACCGGCGAACGACCACTCAATCTGATGCGTGCCCAGAACAACCGCGAGAATGAGATACGTTACCAGCTCATTGGATACGGCATGATTACGGTCATGGCTATCCTTCTCTTTCGCGGTTTGTCCGTCGTGCTCGTGGTCGGTCTTGCTCCCATTCTGGGTGTGTTTTGGACTCTGGGGATGTTGAGATACTTCGGACTGCAAGACAATCCCTTTGCGTTAGTGATCCTGCCCATACTTTTGAGCTTGGTCGCGTTCGCGGATGGGGTCCATATGATGTTGCATATTCGGCATCGGTTGGGGGAAGGAGATTCCCCAAAGATGGCCAGCAAGCACACGTTGGCCATCGTGGGTGTCGCATGCTTTTTGACATCGATCACGACCGCCATCGATATGGGGGCACTCACTTTCGCTTATCACAAAGTCGTTCGTGAATTCGGATGGTCCTGCATTCTCGGTGTGTTGTTCACCTGGTCGGCCGTGACGTTGGTGATTCCGCTCGTGAGCAGTGGCCCGTGGGGCAAGCGATTGGCCAAGGGTGCCCACCGGGATTTCCTCGATCACAGCCTGGATCGTCTGACTCCCATCATCCGGTGGGTAACGCGCCACGATCGCTCGGTCAGCTTCTTTGCTATCGGCCTAACAATCGTCTTGGCCATGTTTGCGCTGACGTTGCGTCCGGATGATCGCCGGTCGGCGGGCCTACCCAGCGGCAGTGATCCTCAGTTGGGCCTCGCTCACCTCGATGAAGCGCTCGGAGGCTTGGATCAATGCATTCTGAGGGTTACATGGGACAAAGAGGAAGTGCCGACAAACGATGTCCTGCGCTGCATCGAAGAGGTCGAAGATCAATTGAGGACCGATCCGCTGATCGGCCACCCGCTGTCGATCGTGACACTTTTAAAAGCTTTGCCTGGCGACGGCTCTGCGATCGACAAGCAATCGATGGCGGAATTGTTACCACCCCCGTTGCGAGGGCGTCTTTTCGATACCGACGATGGTCAGGCCATGATTTCATTTCGATGTCGCGATTTGGGGACCGCTGCCTACAAACCGAGTTTTGAACGGATCGAGGCATTCCTAAAGCAATCGGAGAGCCTGCATCCCGGTGTTCAATACGAGATGATGGGAGAAGCCATTTGGCGATGGCGCCACTTGTACAAAATCATTACCGATTTGGCATCCAGTCTCGGCGGGGCGGCCATCGTCAGTTTTTTCGTGCTTGGATTGGCCTATCGCTCGCTCCGACTAGGAGTGATCGCTATTATTCCAAACATCCTCCCCCTGCTGGCATCGGCTACCTTCATGGCGATGACAGGAATGCCTCTCGAAGTCACCAGCGTCTGTTGCTTCACGATATGCCTGGGTATCGCCGTCGATGACACGATTCACTTTCTGTCCAGGTACCAAGAAGAAATCAAACACGGCGGTGACCATCGCGAAGCGATCGAGCGATCGTTTCAAGCCGTCGGCAATGGCATGATTATGACGACGATCGTCTTAGTGGCCGGATTCAGTTCGGTCCTGTTCAGCGAGATACGAGACTTTCGATCGTTCGGTATGCTAGGGGTGATCACGTTTATCATCGCCCTTACGTGCGATCTGCTGCTGCTACCGGCCTTGCTATCGTATTTTGATCGACCAAAAGAACAGTCTACGAAAGAAACTCTACCGACAGTGGAAGAGCCCGTCGCGAGCGCGTGATTCAAGGAGGGGCCAACCTACCCGATTCAGGTCCTTTGACGTACGATATGTCTCGATATCGAACCAAGAATCGCTAGTTTTGAAGTTGCGCTGTTCAAGTGTTTCGGAGCTTCAATCCGCGACCCTCCTAGGTTTTTCGTACTCGTACTCCGCGTTAGCAGTACTCGTACTCATACTCGAAGTTACCGCATCGAGTACGAGTACGAGTACCATTTCATTGAGTACGAGTACGGCAGACGCCAATATTGCACAACTCAAGAATCGCCAGTTGACTAGCACTGCCCCATCAGAGTCCGATGCCCGTTATGGCCAACACGCAAGAACAACTCAATCAAGCTTGGATCGCCCACCAAGGGGGCGATGTCGCGTCGGCAAAGAATGTGTATGCCAGCATCGTCGCGCGTGAACCCAATAACGCGGTCGCCTGGTGCTATCTAGGTATCGCCCTCCACGATCAACGGCAATATGCCGAAGCCGTCGCGGCCTATCGACGAGCTATCAAGCTGCAACCCAAATTCCCAATCGCCCTCAACAATATGGGAAACTCGCTTCGCTATTTGGGGCACGTGGATGAGGCGGATGAAGCGTTTCAGAAAGCTATCAATCTTCAACCAGGGTATTTCAACGCGTACCGCAATCGGGGTACATTGCATGCCTGGACCGGACGTATCGACCTAGCCTTTCGGTACTACTACGAAGCGATGAAGCTTCAGCCTGACGATGCGGAACTGCACCGCAATCTCGGAGTGATCCACCTTCTCCAAGGAGATTTTGCGCAAGGCTGGCAGGAGTATCGCTACCGATGGAAATGCAAAGAAGCGATCGCCCATCCCCATCGCCAACCCAAATGGTCCGGACAGGATATCAACGGCAAAACAATCCTCCTTTATGGTGAACAAGGACTAGGAGATTCGATCCATTTCATTCGATTTGCTCAGGTCCTCAAAGAGATGGGTGCCAAGCCCATCCTCCATATCCAACCGCAACTCGTTTCACTCTTTCAAGGCTGCTCTGGGTTCTCGGCCATCATCCCCAACACATGGAGCGTCGAACAACCGTTTGATTACCACTGTTCCTTGCTCGATGTGGCGGATGTTCTCAAAATTGATGCCAGCAATATTCCAAATCGAGTTCCCTACATTCGACTGCCGGAAAATTTGGTCGGCTATTGGAAACGTCGGCTCGATCAATTGCTACCGAAAAGCCGTTTCCGAATCGGTTTGGTTTGGCAAGGCAATCCGGACCATCAAGCCGATATGTTCCGATCCTTTCCGCTGTCTGTGCTTGAACCTCTATCCACATTGCCGGATACCGAATGGATCAGTTTGCAATTTGGAAAAGGGAGCGAGCAGGTCGATACATGGAAGGGGCAGCGTCCCATTCATCGCTTGACCGACGACCTGGATCGTTCGAGCGGGGCATTTATGGATACAGCAGCTATTCTTCATCACTTGGATTGGATTGTGACCAGCGACACCAGCATGGCCCATTTGGCCGGCGCATTAGGACGCCACACGAAACTGATTCTGGGCTACACCCCAGACTGGCGTTGGCTGCAGGAACGATCGGATAGCCCTTGGTATCCAACCATGAAGCTCTTTCGGCAATCCAAGATCGGTGATTGGAGTGGTCCGGCCGAACAGGTTCGCGAGGATTTGCTGTTGGAGATGCAGTCGTCGCCGGTCTCGAATGGAGAGCCTTCATGATCCCTGTACCAGATGCATCCGCCACCTCGACCGAGGCAACTCCATGGGTCGGCGGCATTCAACCCCTCAAGATCGGACGCGTCGAGATCGGGTTTCCCGTGGTCCAGGCCGCTTTGAGTGGCTACAGCGATTGGGCGATGCGGATGATCGCACGGCGTCATGGCGCTTCGTACACACTATGCGAAGTGATGCTCGATCAATTTTTGGTCAGTTTGAAAGATCGAAAGAAGACGCAACACTTCCTTTACAATACACCCGACGAACAGCCGGTCGCTGGGCAACTGATGGGGGCGGAACCCGAACAGTTTGCTCTCGGAGCTCAGAAATTGGTCGAAGCCGGATTTGCGGTCATCGATATCAATTTCGGTTGCCCCGTAAAAAAAGTACTGGGTCGATGCCGTGGCGGATTCCACCTCAGCCAACCCGATGTGGCGCTGGAGATCGTTCGTCGAACGCGCGACATCGTCCCTGCGGAAATTCCTGTGACGATCAAGATGCGGCGAGGGCTCGACGACACCGATGAGAGCCGCGACCACTTCTACCAAATCCTCGACGGGGCCATGGCCTACGGCATCGATGCGATCACTGTTCATGGCCGGACAGTTCAGCAACGCTACATCGGACCCAGTCGCTGGGAGTTCTTAAAACAAGTCAAACAGCATGTTGGGAAAGATCTCATCCTATTGGGGAGTGGCGATTTGTTTTCGGCCAAAGACTGCATTCGCATGATGCAAGAGACCGGCGTCGATGGCGTCACCGTCGCGCGCGGTTGCATCGGCAATCCGTGGATCTTTGGACAAGCGCGAGCCCTTCTGGAAGGCAAGCCCCTACCGCTTCCCCCTCGCGTGCACGAACAGCGCGAGGTACTGCTGGAACACTTCCGATTGGCAGAACAACTCTATGGTCCCGATCGAGCGGGAGTGCCCATGCGCAAGTTCGGCATCAAGTATTCGGCTTCGCATCCTCAAGCACTCGAAGTGCGTGAGCAATTTGTACGAGTGAAGAACTTTGAAGAATGGAACAGTGTTCTTGACCGGTGGTATCACGACGATGCGCCGGGCATCTACCCCAGCCGCGCATTGTATGAACAGGAGCAAGAGTGCGGATGACCGAGCCTCGGCACCGTATCTCGTTGTCGCGAGGCTGGAGACAGGTGGAAATCCCCGTCCCGATGACCGAGGAACCTGCGGCACGAAAAACCGTTTGCTGGTCGCGCAGTTTTCAGGCATCCGAGGGTCTACTTCAGGCAACCGGAGTTCGATTGCAGTTCGCTCCCTGCCATGAATGCTCCACCTCACTCGTTTCCTGCGAAATCAATGGCCACGCGTTGGCTTTGCGAGAGGCCAACGCCGATTATGATTGGGATATCACCCAACGACTCCAGAGAAACAATCGATTGACCATCTCGATCCAACCGAAGCCGCTCGAGACCAGCGATTCTACCCCCCCCTCCGAACACCCTTTCCCCTTTGCACCATGGCTAGTGATCATCGAATCATGAGACACAATTCACACCCATCCTATGTCCCTTGGACGCTCGTGTTTTTGGCAGGAATGTTTCTAGGATGCCAACCGAAGTCCGAGGTGACCGTGGCGAGCGTCAAGGAGCGGGCAAGCACTGGAACCGCGTCGACATTGTCGAACACACCAGCCGAAGCCTCCCCGCCAATCATCGCCGAACCAGGTCCTTCACCCGCCGTCATCACTCCAGCCGCAGCCCTTGGGGCAACGGAAACACCCAACGCGATTGAGCCAGCCCAAGCCCCCGTCCAGGAGCCCGCCAAATCCAACGACAAGCCAGCAGCCAAACCCACCGAAAAACCTGCCGATCCTAAAGTCCCAGATGCGAAACCCTCCGAACCACCGTTGGATCCCTCGGTGGAAGTCCAAGGTCTGCTCGATGCAAGGCTCTCCCAGGAAGAACTCGATTTGGGTTGGATTCGCTTGTTTGATGGTCAGTCGTTGATCGGTTGGAAGAGCACCGGCAATGCGGATTGGAAAGTCGAAGCGGGTGAGATCGTGGCAACCACCGGGGATCCATGCTTCCTGATGACGGAAGTACGATTCAGCGATTACGAAATCGAATTGGAGTATTTGGCGTCGGACAGGACCAACAGCGGAGTCTTTCTTCGCACCAGCGATACTCCCAAAGATCCTGCCACGGACTGCTACGAACTCAATATCGCTCCCCCTGACAATCCCTTTCCTACGGGCTCCCTCGTCGCGCGCGTCAAGGTGAACGAACAAGTTACTGCACCGGAGCCAGAGCAATGGCATATCTTGCATGCTTTGATCGACCAGTCTCACATCCAAGCATGGGTGAATGGCCAAGAGTCGGTCGATTACAACGATCCGACGGGTTTAACAGCAGGCAAGATTGGCCTGCAGTTTCGGGAGGGGCCAATTCGATTTCGAAACATCCGCATCCGCCCGATCGGTTATTCCGTCCTGCCAAAAGCGAATCCTTCGGATTGGAATGAGCCCAAAGGGGATGTCGAGGCATCGTTTACCGATGCGGGGACGATCAAACTCAAAGGGGGCAGGGGGCATATCGAGTTGTTGCAACCCCATGCCAACGTTTGCCTCCAGACGACGGCGTTGACACTCGCTGAAAACGTGAATTCCGGTGTCTTCTTTCGATGTATCCCTGGGGAAGATATGAACGGATACGAATGCCAAATCCACCATGGCTTTACGGAAGATCGCCGACGCAGTGTCGATGCGGGTTCAGGTGCGATCTTCCGCCGACAGAATGCCAAGGCCGTTTTGAGTGACGAAGACAAACCGGTCCATATCACGATCATTGCCGACGGTGCCAAGTTCGCAACGTGGGTCGAAGGGATCCAAGTAGTCCAGTGGGAAGACACACGTGCTCCGAACGACAACCCCCGTAAAGGACTCCGCATGGATTCCGGAACCATCATGTTGCAAGGGCACGATCCAAGTTCGGAAATCGAGTTTACGTCACTCTTGATCTGTCCATTGCCTTAGCATTGAATTGGCGACGCGAGCTTGCCACAGGATGTCATCGAGGATCCATCCGGCATAAAAAAACCCTCGATGCCGTCGCCAGCATCGAGGGTTGAGTTCTTCTTAGTGATCCGCGCTTGCGGTCGCTCGTTCCCAAGCCTTTTCCTACGTCGATCAGCCATCCCTATCAGAAAACATAGTGAATTGCATGACGTAGTAGAGCAACGTGGAAACGGCCTGCAATGTCCCTGCGACATAGGTTAGTGCCGCTGCATTGAGGACTTTGCTGACGTACGGTAGTTCGTCTCCGGAGATGATCCCATGGGATATCAATTCCGTCTTTGCACGGGAGCTTGCATCGAATTCGACGGGCAGATTGATGACTTGGAAGAGCACAACCAGGCTGAATCCGACGATACCCAGCAACAGAAAAACCATTCCGAGCTTGGCCATGCCAGCGAAGAACAATCCAAACGCGGCCATCATGACGATCGACGCTAGGCTGCCACCGAAATTGGCCGCAGGTACGGCGAGGTTTCGAATCACCAGCGGCGCGTAATGGCGCGCATCTTGAATCGCATGTCCCACTTCGTGGGCAGCGATACCTACGGCGGACATGGAGTGACCACCATACACCTCAGGACTGAGTCGGACGATCTTGGACGAGGGGTCGTAGTGATCCGATAGATGTCCTGGGACTTGCTCGATGGCAACGTCGTTCAAGCCAGCCGAATCCAGGATCCGCCGAGCGGCTTGGGCGCCCGACATTCTGGCAGGAACTTGGCTCATTTGTGAATACGCAGCACTGACTCGCCATTGGGCGTACATCGCCAGCAAAATGGCAGGTGCCGCAAACAACAAGTACATCAACACGATTCGAATTCTCCCTAGAAAGGTTTTCCAGCGTCAAATCGGCAAATCCGCCGACTGCGGAATGATCAAGCATACGCCGTGCCAATCCGTTCGGCAATTGCCTTCGAATGGGTTACCCACCGGACGTCGCATTCTTACGATTTCTTCCATGGGAACAGATTCTTGGTTTTTACCTCGAAGGGATTCCAGCGACGCTGGAAAGATAATGAGGTAATGAAGTCATTTTTTCAGGTCTGCATTGCCTAGGCAAAAGACAATGTTGACTTTGCATTCCAATCGGATTTGTTGATCCAAGCTGGATGGTTCGTCGTTGCCGAAAGGATCCCCTCCCATGCCGCCATACCCACCCATGCCGCCGTAACCAGGCGGACCTCCCGATCGACTGCTGGCCGTCCGCAGCGTGTCGTTGGAGATGGTTTTGATGGAAGCCAGCGTTGCACCCAATTCTTCCGCCATCTGCTTGGCTTTCTTGGTTGCATCGCGCACCGCTTCGAGGCGCAGCTTCTCTGGAGCACCCGAGGCCTTGGTGGAGCGGTACTCGACGTTGTCCACTTGATTGACACCCAAATCGACAATGCCTTGGTAAATATCTTCAAACGCCGCGAGATCTTTAACAACAATGGCAAACGATCGACGGGCTACGAAACCTATGGCACGGGGTCTCCGACCCAGGCTCGCATCGATCTCAATCGCGTTCGCGGAGTTTCCGAAGGGATTTTCATTTGTCTCGGATTGGTATCCCTTTCCTCCCTTGGAGCTTTCTTCCGGCACGATCTCATCAATCGAAACGAGATTTGCGACCACATGCCGTTCTTCGATCGATTTTGCTCTTAGAAACTCGATCAGCTTTTTGCTTTTGTCGCGGTTATCCTGGCATGCTTCGGCTGCCGTCTTCGCTCGCGATTCGATCGAGGCAAAAATCACAATCTCGTCCGCAGGAAGTTTTATCGACGCTTCGCCAACGACGGAAATCGTAGGCGTTGAGTCTTGCGCTCTGACATGAACCGTTGAGTTCAAAGCCATCACCAAACAAACATGCAGCATCATGTAACGCATCATCCGTACCGGACCTTTCTTTGGGAGGGGAGTTTCCGAAGGGAAACGATGAGCTAATCGTGATCGGCGTATTCAGCGCAATTACCCATCGTACTCTCAACAGCTCGTCTCCAGCGGACTTGAACGGCTCCGAACTGCAATTTCGTAACTTGCCGTGATCTGAGGTCAAGTGCCTCACCCACTGTGCTCTTGCCTACATCGTTCGAGCCGACAAGAAGCGTGTGGCTCTGGAAATGCCGAATCGCAGCTTCGACGCCACGAAAGTTGGAAACTTTGGTGCGCAAAACTACGGCTGATTTCGGCCCGTCGGCGAGGGATAAAACCAACCCAAGATAATACATTTATGTTGAGCTTGACATAAATGTAAAGTCTACTTATAATTGAAGTATGGTTGATGACAATTGCATCCCAAGTTTCGATTCCGATGGCGTCCTCCCGCCCGGAGACTACGTGCTTACGCTCAAAGAGCTCGCGCAGTCAATTCTCGTTACTGGCCCAAATGGGGCCGAGGGATGGGATACCGCGTGGCGAGCGAAACTGGTTGCAAATCTTGGCACCATGGTGCGGCAGCTCTGGCAAGTTGGCATCACCGAGATATTCGTAAACGGCTCCTTTGTCGAGGACAAAGATCATCCGAACGATATCGATGGCTACTTTGAGTGCGACCTCAAGCAATTGGCGAGCGGTCAGCTTGAGCGCGAGTTAAACCTACTCGATCCGTTGAAGGCATGGACCTGGGACCCATCTTCGCGCCGTCCCTACCGAGGCTACCCAAAACGACAGTTACCGATGTGGCATGCCTATCGTGTTGAGCTCTATCCACACGTTGGCCAGATCTCAGGCATCCGCGACCGATTTGGAAATGAATTAGAGTTCCCATCCGCATTCCGGCAATCCCGCCGAAATGGCCAGCCGAAGGGAATCGTGAAAATAGGAGCAACACCATGATTCGTAGTGAAACTGAATACCAAGAAGCGGTGGTGCGACTCAAGGACGAAGCAACCCGAATGAAGGAGCAGCAAAAGCAACTCAAGGAACTCGATCTTTCGAAGGAGGAGGTTAAGCGAGTCATGGACCCTGTCCGTTCGTTTCACGAGCAGCTTAAGGAAGAAGTCGAAAGCTACGAGAAGTTAAAGCGTGGCGAATTCGAAGAGGTACGGAATTTTTACGGTATCGGTCGATTGCTGGTAGCACTTCGTATTTCGCAAGGCATCACTCAGCGCGAACTTGCCGATCGACTCGGTGTTCATGAATCGCAAGTCTCTCGTGATGAACGAAATGAATACCATGGCATCACCGTCGAGCGAGCGGGCCGCATCCTTGAAGCGGTTGGAGCCGATACCCGCACCGCAGTGATCAGTTTGCGACCACCCGCTTCCGTTAGCACTGCATCGCAAACAACTGTCCGATAAAGCCCGTCAGATGCTGATGAAGTTGTTGGAGCGTTCGCAAACCCGTTTCGCTTGCGTACGACTGGCTTGCGAATAACAATACTGATTGCCATTACCGAAGAATCGCTCTGGCGAAATCGGGTTGGCGATCGTTGGGTGTCGGGCTCAAAAACCGTTAAAACTATCCCGATCCAAAACCCCGTTCATAAACATCGACATCACGTGCTAGGAAACATCATCGAATGAGATCGTTCATGCGGATCCGATTGTCGGGAGTGTCGTTGTGCCTAGGTCTGCTCCTCGCGAGCCAATGGCTCGCTGGGGAGGTCCTTGCAGGGGAATGGACCACGAGTCGAGGGGATGCCGGCTCCCGAGGATTTGCCGAAGGATCACTCCCCAAAGACCCACAGAAATTATGGGAGTTTACGCGCGAGAAATCGGGCTTTGAAGGATCGCCCGTCATCGCCAACGGACGGGTTTGGGCCGGGGATGTCGAAGGCAAGGTCTTCTGCATTGATCTCGCCAACGGAGCCGAAGTTTGGTCCAAATCTTTCAAGAACGGGTTTGTTGCCGCACCTGCCCTCAACAGCGGCAAACTGATTCTTGGGGATTACGATGGGCACGTCTATTGCTTGTCTTCCGAAGATGGATCTGTCCTTTGGGAAGCGGACATCCAACAAGCCATGGCGGCCGGTGCGAACTTTTATGAGAACCTGGTTTTGATCACCAACGAAGGAGGACAACTGTTCGCCTACAACCTCGAGGATGGTCAACTGGTTTGGCAATATGAGACCGGCGATCAGTTGCGTTCCGCGCCGACGGTGTGGAATGGTTTCGCATTTTTGGGAGGCTGCGATGGCCGGTTGCACAAGATCGATCTGAAGCAAGGGACCGCGGTCGGAGATGGATTGCTGCTGGACGGACCGAGCGGTTCGACCCCCGCCATTCTCGGGAATACGTCCATTGTTCCCACCCAGTCGGGCCTTGTCCTGGCTTTCGATTTGCTCCAAGGGGAACGCAACTGGGTCTTTTCCGATTCGGAACGATCGCAGGAAATCCGCTCGTCTCCGGCCGTTGCTCCCTTGGATGCCACTGGAGGTTCCGATGCTTCGATCGCCGTAATTACGACACGCAATCGACGCGTCTTGGGGCTGGACATGCGCGATGGCAGCATGCTGTGGGAGGCGGTTGTTCGCAAGCGTTGCGATTCATCCGCAGTTATCTGCGATGGCCGCGCCTGGGTCGGCGGCTTGGATGGGACCCTGTACGCACTTGATCTCAAGACAGGGGAACAGACATGGACCTATTCATTGACCGGTCAACTGCTGGCTTCCCCGAGCATTGTCGACGGAAAGCTAGTCGTGGCGACCGACAAAGGATCGATTGTCTGTTTCGGGAATCCGTAACGATTCCCTCCATAGCCATTCACAAGGATCGATCGGACATTATTTCTTCGCCCGCCATCGGAGCGCGGATGAGCTACAATCAAGGGCGGGTGATTTCGCTTGGCGGGCACCCCCGAGAACGTGTTCCATCGGTTTCCATCGGTCCTAACCCTTACGCTACGCCCCCATGTCGAATCTTGTAGATGCTGTATCGGGATCGGAGACCAGCGCGGTCGCCAGGGCGAATAGCGAACCGCTTCTCTCCAGCGAGATGATGGCCAAATTGGAACGGATGGAATTGGTCAGCCGCAAGATTTTTCGCGGTCGCATGAAAGGAGAACGCCGGAGCAAACGCAAAGGCCAGAGCGTCGAGTTCGCTGACTTTCGCAACTACGTCGCCGGGGATGATCTCCGCTTCATCGATTGGAATTTGTTCGCGCGGATGGATCGGTTGTATTTGAAGCTCTTCCTCGAAGAAGAGGACCTGCACTTCTACACGTTGGTCGACGATTCGCTATCGATGGACTTTGGGAGCCCTTCCAAATTCCGCGTCGCAAAACAAATCGCTGCGAGCCTGGCCTATATCGGTTTGTGTCGCGGCGATCGTGTTTCGGCATCGACCTTTGCGCGGTCGACAAGCCCGGTGGTCGTTCGCGGAAAGAGTAGTTCGCATCGCTTGTTAGGGTATCTCGAAAACGCGTCCTGCACGGATGCATCCCCCACCATGGAGGAATCCGTGCGCCGATTTTGCTTGAAGAACACCGGCAAGGGAATCGTGGTTGTGATCACGGACTTGATGAGCAAAACAGGTTACGAAACGGCCCTGAAGATGTTGGTCGCACGGGAAATGGATATCTACCTCATTCATATCTTGAGTCCCGAGGAATTGAATCCTGCATGCACGGGGGACCTGAAGTTGCTCGACTGCGAGGATGGTGATGAGCGCGAGATTTCTATTTCGGCAGCCTTGCTCGGTCGCTACGAGCAAACGCTCCATGCCTTCATCGAGGGGGCCCGCTCCTTTTGCAATCGCCGATCGATCGCGTATGTTTCGGTTCGAAGCGACCATAACATTGAGCCCTTGCTGAACGAATACTTCCGAAGCCGCGGGCTCGTCCGATGAAAGGTTGTACGCGATGACCTGGATCAACATGCTCGGACCATGGCAATGGTTGCTCTTAGCTGCCATCCCACCCGCAATCCTCAGCTTGTATTTCCTCAAACTGAAACGGCGCGAGTTTGTCGTGCCCAGCACTTTGCTCTGGAAACGAGCCCTTGAAGATTTGCACGTGAACAGCATTTGGCAGCGTCTTCGAAAGAATCTACTGCTCTATCTCCAATTGCTTTTCATGTTGTTGCTGATCCTGGCATGCCTCAGGCCGGGATGGAACGGGATGAACCGAGTCGGTGAACGACGCATCTATATCATCGACAATTCGGCCAGCATGCAAGCGACCGATCAAAAGCCATCACGGCTCGATGTCGCCAAATCCAAAGTGCGTGAACTCATCTCCGATACGTCGAACAATGATGTCGGGATGGTCATCGCGTTTTCCGATCGAGCCGACGTTCGACAAGGATTTACTAGCGACCGACGAAGACTGTTGGATGCTGTCGAATCGATCCGACCCACGGCCCACACGACCGACGCGAACGAAGCGCTCCGGGCTGCAGCCGGTTTGGCAAACCCAGGTCGCACCAGTTTCGAAGAGAACAAAGACATCCAAGTAGCCGAGGCGGTCCCAGCCACGGTTTATTTGCTCTCGGACGGTGCGATTGGCGAACTGAATGAAAGCGAACTGGGCCAACTCAAAATCGAATACATTCCCGTCGGAGAGCGAGGAACCTCCAACGTGGGCATCACCAGTTTTGCACTTGAGAAGAGCGATGCTGCATCGAACACGATCGAAGCCTTTGCCCGCGTTGCCGGCAATGGCACGGAACATGTTGACTGTACCGCGTCCTTGTTTTGGAATGACGCGCTGATCGATGCGCAAAGCGTATCGGTCGATGCAGGTCAGGAAATCGGATTGCGGTTTGAATTGACTGGGGTCGATAGCGGAACGCTCAAACTGGAACTGGATCATAAGGATGCGCTGCCTCTGGACAACGTCGCGTATGCCGCCATCCGTCCCAGTCGCCAAGTCAATCTCTTGCTCATCACTGGGGGCAACTCGGCGCTTGAGAAAGCGCTGGCCACCCAACGCGTTCAGCAATTGGCCTCTGTGCGTGTGGAAGGGAAGTCGTTTTTGGGAACTCCCGAGTACGCAAACTTGGCCGCAGATTCCTATTTCGACTTGATCGTGTTCGATGCATGTTCGCCTGCGAAGATGCCGGCCAGCAACACGTTGTTTTTAGGGGAGCTGCCACCGGAAGATATCCAACCCGCCCCTAGGTCCGCTCCCAACGATTCCGGGACGGCGGTTCCAAGCCCCAATACACCCAAAGAGGGATTAGACACCGATCGGAATTTCGATGAATCGCGATGGCGATTCGGGGAAGTCGGTGGACCGGCCATCATCCTCGACGTGAATCGTTCGAACCCGATTACACAGTACTTGGAAATGGCCTCGGTCAGCATCGTCGAATCTCGAACGATCACTCCTCCGTCGAATGGGAGCGTGTTGATGATCGCCGATCTCGGACCGGTGATGGCGATTGCACCCCGAGGTCCCTATCAGGACGCCGTGATAGGTTTCGACATGGTTCGCACCACCGAAAAAGGGGTGGAAATGAACACCGACTGGGGCATCAAACGTTCCTTTCCAGTCTTTGTCTATGCCGTCGTTGAATCGCTGGGTGGAGGAGTCACTCAAGCTTCTGCGCCGACGGTTCAACCCGGTTGGCCGATTCATTTGTTCCTATCCAGCCGATCCGATGCGTACACCATCGTTAACCCGACTGGATCGACGTCCACCATCCAGCGCGGAACGGATGGTCGCTTCATCTACACACAGACCGATACTCCTGGTCCCTACGAAGTCCGAGCGGTGGGATTGCCAGACGCGGTCGAACGATTCTGCGTCAACATGTTTTCCAGCAAAGAGAGCAACCTCGAAGTCTTTCCCGAGCTGAATACGGGGGCAGAAAAGATCGTTGCCACCGATGCGACGATTCGAGCTAGGCAGGAAACATGGCGTTGGTTGCTCTTGCTCGGTTTGGTCCTGCTGATGCTGGAATGGGTCGTTTTTAACAAGCGGGTCTTTATCTAGCTCATGCATCCCGCGCAGCGATCGATCGAAGAGTTGGAAAATGAATGCCGCTGGACCTTTTCGAGAGCCAGTGGACCTGGCGGCCAGAATCGGAATAAAGTCGAAACGGCGGCGACCGTCGAACATTCGCCATCGGGCATCACTGCATCCGCAACGGAACGACGAAACCAAGCCGAGAATCGCGCCGTCGCGATGCATCGTTTGCGATGCGCGTTAGCGGTTCAGTATCGCAATCCATTCGAACGACCAAAAGCAGACATTGCTCAAATCCCTTCCCCGGATTGGCTGGAATACACCAAGGGAGGGCGTGTCCAGATTTCAGAGAGAAATGCTCTCTTTCCGTCCCTTTTGGCAGAGGCCATGCTGCGGCTGTCCGACAACGATTGGAACGTCGGTTCGACAGCCATCGCATTGAGAACGAGCGCGACACAGTTGATCAAACTTCTGGCGCAGTATCCTCCTGCGCTCCAGGAACTCAACACTCAATTGGTAGCGCGCGGTTTGTCCTCTCGATCGGTCAAGCATTGACTTCAATGAATCAACATGGATCGAGTGCAGGGGGTTTGAAGAAAGCGGATTAGAAGCGGTTTCAAAACCTGTTTGGATTGATGTTGTCAGGGGAATGTGAATTTGGGTAAATTCGTCATCGTAAGGAGATACTCGATGCAGAAGAACCAAAGTTTGC
>Ga0194055_10002311_pt1 | contig 15206 bp, 11 predicted proteins | sample SepL449m_MetaG_FD_155482 | JGI IMG/M metagenome (GOLD analysis project Ga0194055, IMG submission 155482) | Anoxic zone freshwater microbial communities from boreal shield lake in IISD Experimental Lakes Area, Ontario, Canada - Sep2016-L442-9m | ecosystem: Environmental > Aquatic > Freshwater >... | reverse complement strand
ACGGTGAGGTCTCCAAGGCGGCGTTCGCACTCGGACTCGGCCTCACCATCCCGCTGGCTGGTGCTGTCTGGCACTTCGGGACCAAGGCGGCCGTGTCGCTTGCCCACCGACGTTCAAGCGAGCTCAGGGAATTCTTGGCTGACCCCTCGAGAGGGTGACCTCAACGAGGCGGGCTAGCCGTAGACGAGGCGGGTGATCCAGTCGGCAACGAGGGCGGGCTTGTCTTGGCCCTCGATCTCGACGGACATCGATCGGGTGACGTCGATCGAGTCGCCCTTGAGCGAGACGGCGGCAAGCACTGAGGTCACGCGAATACGGCTTCCCACCTTGACAGGGTTAATGAAACGAACCTTGTCGAATCCATAGTTCACACCCATCACGATGCCTTCCATGCGCTCGCGATCCATGGGGATTGATGCAGTCAGGTGCGTCAACATCGACAAGGTGAGGAAACCATGAGCAATTGGGACCCCCCACGGCGACATGGTGGCGCACGCCTCAGGATCGACGTGGATGAACTGGTGGTCTCGGGTGACATCAGCGAAGGAGTTGATGTCCTCCTGCGTGACCTCAAACCACTCACCGGTCCCCTCGGTCTCACCGATGGCGGACGTGAAAAGTGCACTGGCCTTTTCGCTGGCTGCGGACATGGGATCTCCTCAGGTGGTCGTTTCCGTTCCGCCTGCAGTCTGTCCACCAGCGGGCCAACGAGCAACCTCAGGGACCGAAGTCGGCACTAGAGGTAGTGGGGCGGTGTTTCGTGGCGATCCCGCCGGGTCCGTTGGACTTCATCCTTGAGTCGCGCAATTTCTGCTCTCAGGCGGACGATCTCGGCCTGGAGGTCAGCGATCTCCTGATTGACACCGTGCTCGTGAGCCGAGCTATCGGGCTGACTGGGTTGCGTCACCCCTTGATCATGCCCCACAGCGGCATTGTGGCGAACACGCGTCTCGGCTAGCATCTCGTCTGCGGGGTGGAGCAGTCTGGTAGCTCGTCGGGCTCATAACCCGAAGGTCGTGGGTTCAAATCCCACCCCCGCCACCAAAAAATACAGAGGGTCTTCCGGGAAATCGGGAGGCCCTTTGTGATTTCTGGGGAACGTCCTACGTCCTCAGATGAGACGGGTCGAACCCGAGGTTCGGTTTCTGGCTGCAGCGTTTGGAGAGAGCAACCCTGATGTCCTTGGGTGTCGACCGATGGTAAGCGGGATGAGTTTGAGTCCCATGACGAGGATCACGGGCAAGGACGTCGTTCAGCGACCTCGTGTCGACCTTGGCGCTGAGGTCACGTGGACTCAGGCGGAGAGAACATTTCTGCCATCAACTTGGGGAGCTCCTGGCGCACTCGGCTGAGGGCCGCTGCCGCTTGGGCGAAATCTCCTGGGCGTCGATCATGGGTGTCTTGGAACACGATGAAGCCTTCTCCCAAGTATTGGAGTATCTGACCGAATAGCCAAATCTGGTGCTCGTCAGCTCCTGATTTCTTCTGGCGCGCCATGAAGATGGCGCTGACTTGAAATTCGGGTTCGACCTTGAACAATTCAGGGTCTGCTCCTTGACCAATCAGCCAAGCCAAGAGCCGAGTCCTCAGCACGACGTTCTCGTCGAAGAGCAGGCCAAACTGGATCTGGTCATCCGGTAATGCCGCCATCATGGCGGCAAACCGGTTCCCGAGCTCTCTGGTCACCGCCACAAAGAGCCCCTGCTGGGAACCAAAGATGTTCTTGATCGCCACGACATTGAGGTCGGCTCGTTCAGCGATCCTCCGCACGGTGACATCTCGGAAGGGCAGCTCTCGGAGAAGAGCGATGGTGGCGTCAATCAGCAGAACGCTGCCTTCAGCCCGCGGGACGTACCGGCGTTTCTCGCGCGCTTGATGAGTTTTCCATCTGCACAGGGCAAGGCTAGACGTTTTGCACTTCAGCACGGGGTAGCGGGTGATCGTCTGGGCTGTCATGCAAAGTTCACTTCTTTGCAGTGGGCAAATCCCCTCGCCCCAAATAAAAACTTGTGGTCGCTGGCGAAAAGAACGTGCACGCACATCAGCCGTGACGGCTGTCCTGCCAATCATTGTTCTCTGGCACCGGAGAGATGACTGACGGCACACTCGCATGGCACCCTGGTCTCCTTCTACCTCGGGGGCTCCTCGCCACGGGACGGCTTCGCCTGGTCACCAGGAGAAGCCGGTCCAGAGCCGGGCCGATCTTCAAGGACCAAGTCACCCTCGGGGGTGAACGCCACAACCATGGCTCCAGAGAGAAGGCGGCGGAGTTGCTGACCGGCAAGGTCGCGTCGCCAGCCCGAGTCCAGGCGGCTTGGGTCACCATTGACGAGCTGGGTGATGTCGAATCGGTTGGCAAGAAGGCTCTGGTCGAGTCGCATCGTGTCGGCGATGTGGCGAACGACGCCCGCGCACACTGCGACGGCAACTTGGGAGTCCTTGGTCTCGGGTGAGGTTGGTGGGAGTCGAAGATCGTCGTTCGACAGATCCCTGCCCCGTTCGATCGCCTCAAGGACCTCGGCGGCGGCACCTTTGGCGAGGTAGCGAGCTTCGACGCCCCGGAGCGCTTCAAGATCGTGGCGAGTACGAGGCGAACGCTGAGCAATCGTGACAATGGCCAGATCGGGAAGAATGCTCCGCCGTGGACGATCGAGCGAGGACGCTCGCCGCTCACGCCAGGCGGCAACCTCCTGAGCGATTCCCCGTGATCGGCCTTGGACCCTACGGACGTCGCTGACCTTCCACCATGCCTCAAGTGGGTCGACCTCTCGCTTTTGGACGGTGATTGCCTGAGCACACTCGTCGAGAGCCCATGTCAGTCGACCGCGCTTGTTGAGATCCGTAACGATCGACTCTCGGAGGGCGATCAGATGAACGACGTCACCGGCGGCATAAGCGAGCTGGCCGGCGGGAATCGGACGAGCCAGCCAATCGGACAGCTGGTCAGTCTTCGAGATCCTGATCCCAAGGACGCGCTCGAGAAGCGTGAAGAGCGACGGCGTCGACATACCGAGGAATCCTGCGGCGATCTGCGTATCGAACACTGTCGAGGGTGCCGCCCCGCAGGCGGTTCTCAGGATGTCGAGATCCTGTCCGGCGGCATGGGCGATCCCGACACCGCTGCCGGCGAAGAGGCGTCCGAGCGGGGCTGGATCGACTGCCAAGGGATCAACGATGGCGACCTTCTCCCCCCAGCCGAGTTGGATGAGAGCGAGCTGGGGTCGGTAAGTGCGCTCGGTGTGGAACTCGGTATCGAAGGCGTAGAACTCCTCGCCGGCCATCTCGTCGCAGAGTGATTCGAGTTGGCTCGGGTCGGTGACCATCATGGGGCTGGCGTGGTCAGGAGTCACCGGGATCAACGTACCCCAGCGGTGAGCGCCAACCCACCCTGTGCGGCGTGCCGCACCGTATGCAGGAGCAAACTCGCTCCTTCCCAGAGGCTCAATTGCGTGGCGATTGCTACCATCAGATCCATGATGGACCGGAGGCGTGGCGGTTCAAGCCCCCGGCACCTCGGTGGGCACATCGACAGCCTCGACGTCGCTTCGATAACCACATTGGTCATCATTGGAGCCCTGTATCGAATGACGGGCTTTACCCGCTCGAATCTCTGGTTCGACGATGCATGGGCGGCGATGACCTCGAAGGTCTCCCTCGGAACTGCGATGCACATGGTGGCGACGACTCCGCTGTACTCCCTCGGGATGCGGAGTTGGATTCTCGCTGGGCCGTCGAGCACTGTGTGGGCGCAACTCCCTGCTTTTCTGCTCGGCCTGATCGGGATCGTTGCGATTTTCTTTGTGTCGAAGGAGTTCGGTTTCGGCCGCATGGGACGCTGTTTGATGGCGGTGGCCATCGTGCTCGGCCCAGTCGCTGCGGCCTATTCGATGCGGGTCAAGGAGTACTCCGCCGATCTGGTCCTTGCCTGCCTCCTGCTGATCGTGGCGGAACGTTGGCGGCGTTCTCCCTCAGGGCGGAGTCTGGTGGCATGGACCTCGCTGAGCATTGTGAGCGTGGCCATCTCGGCGTCAGTGGGTGTCGTCGTCGCGGGCACGGCGTTGATGATGGTGTTGGTCGGGGTCAAACATCGAGATCAACGCCGCCAGCTTGTGCTCGCTGGATGTTCGCTCGCAGGAGCAGGGGTCGTGTTGTACCTGGTGTGGTTCCGCAATGTGGCGGCCAGCCTCGATGGGAACTGGAGGAATCACGGGTACCTTCTTGATCTCCGGGGTTTTCATCCGCTGTGGCATTCCATCGTGGCCACCGGATCGAATTTCGCCCACGGACTTTTCGGCCTCCCTGTCCCATGGTCGCCCTATCCACTTGAGACTCTTGCGTTGACAGTGGCATCAGCGGTGGTCGGGTGGGGACTCCTGACTGTGATCCTGGTGGTTGTCATCCGAGAATTGCTGACAGGCCACCGTCAGCGTGTGGCGCCGTTCGTCGCGCCGGCGATCGTTGTGGGTCTCGCCGTCGTGCTCTGGGCGATCGACCGAATCCCGCTGGGCGGGGGGAGGACCGACGAGGTCCTCTACCCAGCGGTTCTCCTCCTCCTCGGCTTCTCGTGCGCCCGGGCTTCGTCATTGGTTCGCTCCAAGATCGTGATCGTTGATCGAGCAGTGCGGCGGCCAGCCACTGGGATGATCGCTGCAGGGGTGGCCGCCTGTGGCCTCGTGGCCTTCGGGGTCGGGCACCGCATCGAGTACCCGACGACCGATCTGACATCGCTGGCCGCCAGCCTCCACAAGCATCTGGCGCCAGGAGAGTCCATCGTCGTCGATGGTTTCGAATCCTTCCCATGGGGCTATGCGGGCCTAAGCAAGACGGCGGTGTCGTTCTCGGCTGTTGGGGTTGTATGGCCCCAGGGCTACCACCTGATCTCACTGTCACCGCGAGTGGTGATGTCGCAGAGCTACCTCGGCCCTGACGATCAGATTCGTTCGCTCTCGCAGAAGACTCGATCGATCTGGTTCGTGGGAGCGACGAATGCGTCCTTCTCGGGAGCCACACCAGTTGGGCTTCGAGTGTTCCCCATGCAATCGAACACGCTGAATGCGCTCTTGGCGTTGGGATGGCGATTCGAGGGACTCCCACTCTCGGCACCCGGTGTCTATGCGGCCCACCTCAGTTTCGCCGGAACCCAACGCCAGGCACCAGCGGTGAGCGACCCTTCAGCACCCTGAGGCGGGGGACCAACGAGGCGAGGGAGATCTAGGCTTGTCGCATCCACCCTTTGATTCGACGATGAGATGAGTGCCTGATGCCCCACGGCAGCGATATGGAACGGAGCGGAGAATGGGATCGCCTGCGGGCGAAGCACCTCGTCGCGGGTGAGCCACGAGCTTCTTCGGCGGGTGGCCTCCACCATTTCGCTCTCGTGTGCAGCAATGTCGAGACCACAATCGAGTTTTTTCAGGATCTCCTCGAGTTCCCATTGGTTGAGCTCTTCGAAAACCGGGATTACACCGGCTCAACCCACCTCTTCTTCGATGTCGGCAACGGAAACTACCTTGCCTACTTCGACTTCCCCGGCCTTGATCTCGGTCCCTATCGAGAGGTCCTCGGTGGCCTGCACCACATCGCCATTTCGGTGGAGGCTGCGACATGGAATCGTCTCGTGGTCAAGCTTCAGGACTCGGGCATCTCGGTGCACATCGTTGATGGGCGAAGTGCCTATTTTGAGGGTCCTGACGGCGAGCGCCTCGAACTCCTGACGTACCCGTTGAACGATCTCTACGGCAACGTGGTTCGCTGAAACACCTTTCTAATCTAATTCTTATGCAATCTCGGCCGCCACGGGCATCGAGGCTTGTAGTGTCTGGCATATGCGTCTCTCTCGATTCCTCATGGCGGCGTTCACTGCTGTGGCCAGCCTCACGCTGGGCGCCGGTGGGCTCTCAGCCGCTTCGGCCACCGCGGCGCGAGCGAAGACCTCGACGATCACGGCGCGATCTGACGCTGCTTATACGCCAAGCGCAGAGAACGGAGGGACTGATGACTACCACTGCACGCTGATCAATCCCCACCTGACGCATAATTCATTCATCGTCTCGAGTCAGTTTTTCCCGGGAACCGGGAAGGCAGCACGAGAGGTCCATCACGCCATCTTGTTCATGGTGCCGCCGAGTCTGGCTGCTGATGCGAGGGCAGCGAATGCCGGAGGGAAGGGCTGGACGTGTTTCGGCGAGCCCCCCGTTCTCGGGAAGGGGATCGGCCAGTTCCTCTCGATGCCTTGGCTAAGCGAGTGGGCGCCTGGTCATGGACGAGACATCATGCCTGCGGGTACTGGGACGCCCCTGCCAGCGGGAAGCCTCATCGTCATGCAGGTGCACTACAACTTGCTCGTCGGTGATCGACCGGTGCGACCGCATGTGCAACTCGACACCGTGCCCGCCTCGACGAAACTCCGGCCGACCTCGATCCAGCCTCTTGTCTCGGTCCCCAATATCCCGTGTCCTGACGGCGTCACCGGTCCGCTTTGCGACCGGACGGCGGAACTCGCAGATCTGTCCAAGCGGTTTGGCGCGTACATGACGATGTTTGATGCGGGGGTGGAGAGGATTTGTGGGAAGGATCCCATCCACCCGCCCGAAGGGAACTCGACCTCGTGCATGTGGCACATTGCTCACGACGGCTACATCGTGCGAACGGCGCCGCACATGCACCTCGTCGGGACCTCGATGAGGATCACCCTTGACCCGGGAACCCCGCAGGCGAAGATTCTGATGAATACGCCGCACTACAACTTCGACGACCAGCGGGCGAACAACCCGAGCAAGTGGATCAGGGTCAAAGCCGGGCAGTCCGTCGAGGTCAGTTGTCACTACAACCCGAGGCTGGCGCAGAAATTGCCAGCCCTTCGAAAGTTGCCACCGCACTACATCACGTGGGGCGACGGCTCATCAGATGAGATGTGCCTTGGCCTCATGTGGTCGGTTCCTGCGAGCACCCGCAAGGGTGTGGATTGGGCCAACCCCACAGGTGGCTTCAGCATCGGTGGCGGGAGCGGAAATCGGCCGAGTGACCGCGATCACGCTGGAGGGGTGCCCCCAACCACGGCGGCGGCGAGCGACCTCGGCTGAGACGCCGCATCAATCAACGCAACAGTCCCCCACACGGGCCCGCTGAGGTCGCAGGACCAAGGTGACGGCACGACGATGGGTCTTCGGCGAGCGGGGGTCTAACTTGGGGACAGAGACTCACCAATGGAGGCCGAGCGCCCGTGCCCGATTCGACGATCATCTACACCCACACTGACGAAGCCCCTGCGCTCGCCACGTTCTCGCTGCTGCCGGTTGTGAAGGCCTATGCAGCCAAGGGGGGCGTGACCGTGGAAATCCGAGACATCTCGTTGGCTGGCCGAATCCTGGCGGCGTTTCCTGAGCATCTCTCTGATGATCAGCGATCGACCGACGACCTCGCCGAGCTCGGTGCACTGGTGACGACGCCCGGGGCGAATGTCATCAAGCTGCCGAACATTTCGGCATCAGTGCCACAGCTCAAAGCGGCGATCACCGAGTTGCAGGCCAAGGGGTACGACATCCCTGACTACCCCGATGGCGAGCAGACCGACGAGCACCTTGACATCCTGACCCGCTACAAGAAGGTCCTCGGGAGTGCCGTCAACCCAGTCCTTCGTGAAGGGAACTCCGATCGCCGGGCCCCGGCATCGGTGAAGAACTATGCCCGAGCTCATCCCCACCGCATGGGACCGTGGAGCCAAGACTCGAAGACCAACGTCGCCCACATGACGGCAGATGACTTCTGTTCCACCGAGGAATCAGCCGTCATCTCCGGTGATGGAGTCCTTCGTATTGAGCTCGTCAGTCATGACGGCACGGTGACCTCGCTGCGGGATTCAATTCCGGTGCTCGACGGGGAGATCGTTGACGCCGCCGTTCTGCATGTGGCGGCACTTCGGGAGTTTCTCGTCGCCCAGATCACCCGGGCCAAGGCCGAAAACGTCTTGTTTTCGATCCACCTCAAAGCAACCATGATGAAGGTCTCTGACCCGATCATCTTCGGCCATGTGGTTCGGACGTTCCTGCCCGAGACGTTCGCTCGCTACGGAGATGCCATCGCTCATGGTGGCCTCAGTGCCAACAACGGACTTGGCTCAATCCTTGATGGACTGGCCTCACTGCCCGAGGGTCCCGAGATCAGGGCTTCGATCGATGCCGAGATCGCTCAGGGACCGACGCTGGCGATGGTTGATTCCGACCGGGGGATCACGAACCTCCACGTTCCGAGCGACATCATCGTCGACGCGTCAATGCCGGCAATGATCCGAAGCTCAGGTCACATGTGGGGCCCTGATGGACAGGAGGCCGACACGCTGGCGGTCATCCCCGATTCGAGTTACGCCGGGATCTACCAAGTGGTGATCGATGACTGCCGTTCCAATGGTGCCTTCGATCCGGTGACGATGGGCTCGGTTCCCAACGTCGGCTTGATGGCACAGGCGGCCGAAGAATACGGCAGCCACGACAAGACCTTTGAGATCCCCGCCGCTGGTGTCGTGCGCGTGATGGGTGCATCATCGGGGAGCATCTTCGAGATTCCAGTGGCTGTCGGTGACGTGTTCCGCATGTGTCAAACCAAGGACATCCCAGTTCGGGACTGGGTGAAATTGGCGGTCAGGCGAGCTCGCCTGACTGGTGACCCGGCTGTGTTCTGGCTCGATGAGAGCCGTGCCCACGATGCCAACGTGATCGCCAAGGTCCGCCGCAGCCTTGCCGAGGAGGAACTCGACGGCCTGACGATCGAGATCATGTCCCCCGTGAAGGCCATGGCGTACTCGCTGGAGCGCATTCGACGTGGCGAGAACACCATCTCGGTCACCGGTAATGTGCTGCGTGACTATCTGACAGATCTTTTCCCGATTCTTGAGCTCGGAACGAGTGCGAAAATGCTCTCTGTCGTCCCGTTGATCAACGGTGGAGGCCTCTTCGAGACTGGGGCCGGCGGTTCGGCTCCCAAGCACGTGCAGCAGCTCGTGGCGGAGGATTACCTGCGATGGGACTCTCTGGGTGAGTTCCTTGCCCTCGCCGTGAGCTTCGAGCACCTCGCGCAGACCACGGGGAACCCGAGAGCAGAGATCCTCGCTCAGACACTGGACCGGGCTACCGAAACACTGCTCCACGAGGACCGCTCGCCAAGCCGAGCACTGGGTGGAATCGACAACCGGGGGAGCCATTTCTATCTGGCCCTCTACTGGGCTCAGGAACTGGCGCAGCAGACTGATGACGCTGCGTTGGCAGCATCGTTCGTTGCGTTGGCCCGGCGCCTCGCCGAGTCCGAAGAGGTGATCTGCGCCGAGTTGATCGCCGTGCAGGGCTCTCCGGCGGATATTGGTGGCTATTACATGCCCGATCCAGTCCTTGCAGAAGCCGTGATGCGCCCGTCTGCCACCTTCAACGCTGCTCTTGATTCACTGGACTGATCGACGAGGCTTCGAGCTGCTCGGCGTCATCAGGGTCAGAGAGATTCCAGTGGCTCGAGTGCTGCTCGAATCAGGACCCAGATCGTGAGTGCACGGTTGAGCGGAACCTGAGGAGCGCCAGCCTGGCCCCGCGATGCCCTTCGCAGGGCCAGTGCAGGAGACCTCGCTGGCAGCGGGTGGTCGAACACTTCTGAATCTGATCCGCCACGGTCAACGATTTGTTTCGGACTTCTCCACTCGTTGGAATTCCCCGTGGCGGCCAGCACCAGCGGCAAAGCGAGCAGCTCCGTCGAGACTCTCGCCAGACCCCAGCGTGGCGATTCCGAGAGTGGTCTCATTGGCCAGGGCGGTGTCCTCATCCATGCCCCACTGCTCGAGTGCCGACTGGCGATCGCTCCTCAGGCATCGTTGGGGGAGCGCGCAGAGCTCGTGGGCCAAGGTGCGTGCCAGATCGAGTGCCTCGCCCGGTGCGCTGAGTCGGTTCACAAGGCCCATCGCCAAGCCCTCGGGCCCACTCACGCCCCGTCCGGTGAGGATGAGATCGAGGGCGTGGGACTCGCCGATCAGGCGGGGAAGTCGGACCGTTCCGCCATCGATGAGCGGGACGCCCCAGCGACGGCAGAAGACGCCGAGGATGGCATCGGAGGCAGCAACCCTGAGGTCACACCACACGGCGAGCTCAAGGCCGCCGGCAACGGCGTAGCCCTCGATGGCGGCAATCACCGGTTTCTTCAAGTGCATCCGGCTCGGCCCCATCGGCGCCGGTCCGTTCACGGTGACCTGATTCCCTGACGGTGTTCCCACCGCCTTGAGATCGGCCCCGGCGCAGAACGTGCCTCCTCGGCCCGTCAAAATGGCGACCGATGCTGTGTCGTCCGCTTCGAAGTCCTCGAAGGCGCTGTGCAGTTCAGCCGCAGTCGGACCATCGACGGCGTTGCGGGCCTCTGGTCGGTTGATGGCGATGATGGTGACGGGACCCTCACGGTCCACTACGACGTTGCTCATGGCTCTCCTTGGTGGATTGTCATTGCGGCATGGACCGCATGACGGATTCGCTCAGCGAGTTCCAGCATTGATCACCGGAACCAGTACCTGTCCGAGGGCATCGCCGAGGTAGGTCGAATAGGCGACGTTCATATGGAACGCGTTCTGATAGACGACGCGATGTGCCACGACCGGCGGACAGGTGGTGGGAGTGCAGAAGAGGTCCATCACCCCAACGACTGCCACGCCGTTGGCCACTGCCACTTGCTCAAGGCCAGCGACTCCCGGGCCAAGGTTCCTGATGGCACGTGAGCGAGCAATGCCACAGCTCTGAATCGTCGACTGGTGCCGAGCGAGGCATTCTGCGGTGGTTGCTTCGGCCCGAGGCCCGGATGACAACCGAGGAATGGCCCCAAGCAAGATCGAGGTCCCTGCGGCCCCATCAAGTTCACGGAGCGTGGCGGGAAAGCCGATGACTCCAGAAGGGGTCCTGACGATCTTGGGATTGTTCACCATGCCGGCGAAGATCGTGACTGCCGGCCTCATCTCCCGGATCCGGTGCACCATGAAGGCGTGGAACCCGGCACAACGCGACGATGGGCCCTCGAGGAGGGTTACGTCGCTCGAGACCCACGGCGGACAGGCGTACTTGGTCAGAATGACCAAGCGGTAGTGATGCCGGCGGGCAAAACGATCGAGAGCTGCCGACCACATCGTGGCGGTGGAGTCGCCGGCGAGGACCATGGTCTTTGTGGCGTTCGTGTCCCCGAAGGTGCATCGAGGAAGCGTTGTGGCGCGGTAGCCGCTGGCAAAGCCGTTCCCGATGAAGCACCGATCGGGCATCGAGGTGGGGTGGAGATCGGGCGTGCCCGGCATCGGGGGGAGAAGTACCTCGGGCAGATCATTGAGGGCCGTTGCCTGGCGGAGTTCTACCCCAAGGTGGACGAGACCCACACTCGCCGGCCCCGCAACTGGTCGCGTGGACGAACCGTGGATCCCGATCATGAAGGAGCAGACCCCAAGGCAGAGAGCGATCAAAGCGAGCCCCATGGCAATGCTCGTCGCCTGACGGCGGCGGAGTGCCGAGGAATGACGGATCGGATTTTCGATCAGGTAGTAGGTGGCGAAGGCCAAGACGAACGTGAGGACGATCAAGACAGCTCGTTGTCCGAGGCGGAGGGGTGCGTAATTCACCTGCCGAGCGATGACATAGACCGGGAAGTGCCAGAGGTAGAGCGAGAACGAGAGGTCGCCAATCACCCTGCTGGCTCTGAGGCCGAGAATGATTTCGGCGCCGAACCTTGGGGCCACGAGTCCTGCGGCGATGACGATCCCGGCACCGACGACCGGGAGTACGACCGCCACGCCCGGATACGGCGTCGTTGACGTAAAGCCGAGAGCAGCGCCAGCGATCATGGCCAGACCAATCCAGCTGAGTGCAGTGGCAACCGCAGGAGTGAGCCGGCGAAGCAGCGGTGCGCTGACTGCCACGAGAGCACCAAGGGCGAGTTCCCAGGCTCGCGTGAAGGGTGAAAAGTATGCCGTCACCGGCGATGACGCGGTCTGGAGGATTGACGTTGCCAGCGAAGCGATGATCGTCACCAACAGAACCCCAACGATCACACTCCGGAATCGAAGAGCCGTTGTTCGAGCGGCGAGGAGAGCGAAAAGGATTGGAAAGACCAGGTAGAACTGCTCCTCGACCGAGAGTGACCAGAAGTGGAGGAGCGGCGAGACCGCTTCTTGAGCACCGAAGTAGCTGTTGCCGACTTGAATCGAGTGCAGGTTCGACAGAAAGACCGACGCCCACTTTCCGTCGATGGCGACGGCACCACCCCGAACGAAGCCCAGCCAGTGGTAACTGGCCAGCACGGTGACGACGATGACCAGCGAGGCGGCCGGCAAGATCCGGCGGGCTCTGCGTGCGTAGAAGCCAACTAACGAGGTGGCCCTGCGTGCCGATCGCTCACGAAGGAGAAGGCCGGTGATGACGAAGCCAGAGATGACGAAGAAGACATCAACCCCGACGTAGCCGCCGGAGATCCCTGGCACGTTGAAGTGATATGCGATGACCAACAGGACGGCGACCGCCCGAAGACCCTGCACGTCAGGCCGGAATTCCCGATCTCCCGGGGGTGAGCCAACGTCGTCGCCGATACGACGCTCGGGCTCGATGTTTGCGTGAGTGGTCACCGTGAGTGGATCGTATCGGCCCACGCAGGAATTGGAGGGCTCTGGTCAGCCTGGCGTGGTGCTTCGAGCGTGGCGGGGACCGAGGGGCGATGCCTGACTTGGCGAGTCAAGGTGCGTACAATTATCTCAGCTCGAGATGGAGGAATGCAGTGCCCTACATGGTCGCTCCCGATGCAGTCGAGCCCGTCATCCGTGGCCTCCTCGGAGCAATCGATGTTGAGGGTGGGCCCACTGATGAGCAACAGGCCATCTTGTGGTCAGTGGTCGATCACCTGTGGAAGCGGGGCGATCTCCGATCTGCTCGTCTCGAGCCGATCGGCCCGAAGGAGTTGGCGGCGATGGTCGACGACGAGAGGGCCCGACGTCGGTTTCACGTCGTATTGGTGACGTTGGAACTCGCCCGGCATCCTTTCTCGCCTGCCCAGGTCGAGCGAGTAGAGGAGTTCGCAGCGGCTCTTGACCTCAACGGGGCAGATCTCGAGATCTGTAGGGGTTGGATCACCGGAGGGGCTGATGCAGCGATGGCGGACTGGATGCGCTGCTTTGGCTCTCGGGCTGCGTCGCTCGCAGAACCCTCTCTCCAAGGGGTGGGTTCTCGTGACGATGCTTGGGAGTCGGGACCGATCGACCACGAGTTACTGGCTCGGCTCGACGAGCTCGGCCATCTCGGGGAGGGTTCGCTGGGGAGGTCCTATGTCGAGTTCTACCGTCGCAACGGTATCGAGATCCCCGGATCGGCCAGTACCTCGGTCATGACCGCTGTGGCCGTCAGTCACGACATGAACCATGTGATCGCTGGTTACGAGCCGACGGGCCAAGGCGAGATCGCTCTCGGGGCGTTCCAAATGGCCATGAACGATTCAGAAGACAATCTGGCCCAGTTCCTCGGAAACCTCCTCATTCACGAGGCGGGAGTGCTCGATCCGGGGGGTTTCTCTCCGAAGTCCGGGTCGTTGCTGCGGCCTGGGGCGATCGAGCTTCTCGGCGAGGCTTTTGACCGAGGGTCACGCTGCCGAAGTGACTTCACGCACGTCGACCACTTGTCCATGGCTGCGTGGAGTCTCGACGAGGTCCGTGAGGAATTCGGCGTGGTGCCCGTCACCGTGGAGTCCCCTGGCCTCTAGAGCGTCCGGCGGATTCTTCTCTCACGTTCCTGATCATCGCCAAGCCCCTCTGGGACAAAACAAAGCTGGTGTTGTCGGTCGTCAGGTTGTTGACCTGAGATCCGATGTCGGTCCGGACGCAAGGCTCAAGGGTTGTCGAGTGGGCGAGAACACCCTGACCGCACTGAAGGAGAAGCGGTGTCAGGCCAGCGAGCACGCGAATGAGGGCCGGGCTCGTCATCTACAAGCGAGTTATTGCGAGTTCAGTTCGATTGCGAGAGTATCCATGGACTGGATTGTCGAGGCTCTCTCCCAATGGCTCTGTTGTATCCATGCGGTCACGCGCGGTGCTGTCGTTGAATGGCCCCTCCTGGCACCCGTCGTGGCGGGCGTGTGCTGTGATGGGGAAGACGACGGTGGGTCGTCGAGGCCGGGGCGGGATCGTTGTGGCGCTGGTCGCGTTGTCGGCCCGAGCACAGAGACTCGATGCCGGACGAACATGGCTCTAATCACGACAATGAGGATTGACCTATGACCAGCACTCAACACCGGACCCCCGTGGAGCTCACCATCTCGCTGAGCGAGGAAGCCCCCATCGAATCGGTCGGAGCAGCTGTGCGATCATGCGCTCTCGGCAATGGCCTGAACGCAGAGCGAGCCACTCGCCTCCAGGTTGTGGTCGAAGAACTCGTTCGTGAGTCGCGTCATCGAGAGATGGTCGATGGGGATGGGGTGATCGAGACCACGGTCTCCTTTGACGGCACGGTGCTTCGGGTGGCGATCCTGGATCACCGACTCCCGATGTCAGCGGGCGAGTCTCGGCATCTGCCATCGCGCCGGCTGCTTGCCATGGGTTTCGTTGATCGCCTCCACGTCGGCTTCAAAGGAAGCATTGGGAACCTCGCCGAGTGTGAGGTCACGGTGACGTCCTTCGATGATGCCCCTATCGGCGACGAGGTCCTTGGACCCGATGCGCCAGACGCCCCCGATGAGGTCGCCGATACCTTGAGTATTCGCAGGATGACCACCGACGACATCGAGGGTCTTATCCGTTGTATCTACCGCTGCTATGGCTACACCTACCCTGACGCCATGATGTACGAAGCCAAGCATGTGCGTCGCCTCCTGCAGTCCGGATCGATGTACTCAGTGGTGGCTCAAACGGCTGACGGAGAGATCGTCGGACACTGCGCCATTGTCTTCGATCGAACCAATGACCCGGTCCCCGAAGCGGGCCGGATGATCGTTGATCCCCGATTCCGGGGTCACCATCTGGCGGAGCGGATGGCTGAACTGCGTCACCAGATCGCTTTTGAGGCAGGCGTCTCTGGCATCTATTCGAAGTGTGTGACCAATCATGTCGCTTCACAGCAGGCGGCGCTCCGTCGGGGGGCTGTCGAAGTCGGCCTGATGCTGGGGATGGTCGGGGGCCAGATGGTCATGACTGGTCTCCCAAGTTCGGCTGATGGTCGCAAGAGCCTGAT
>Ga0194055_10002310_pt1 | contig 15214 bp, 16 predicted proteins | sample SepL449m_MetaG_FD_155482 | JGI IMG/M metagenome (GOLD analysis project Ga0194055, IMG submission 155482) | Anoxic zone freshwater microbial communities from boreal shield lake in IISD Experimental Lakes Area, Ontario, Canada - Sep2016-L442-9m | ecosystem: Environmental > Aquatic > Freshwater >... | reverse complement strand
GTACAAATGAAATCCCAGAATACTTAGTTCGGAGTACGCTAAGCAGTTTTGTCATGAGCTTCTTTTGCTAAATGAAAACATCCATATATTACCGCTTCTTCAGGCCTTTGAGCCTTACGAATTGGCGGGTTTGGGGCAATAGGCACTTCATATTTCTTGAGTTCAGCAGACAGTTGACCTTTGTACTTTTCGTAGTGAGTTCCAACCCCGCCGCCGATTACTATTACTTCCGGTTGTATTATCGCTATGAGCTCTCTAAAACCAAGTGCTATATCCTCGGCTATTGCTTTCCAGATTTTTGGATCATTTATCTCACTGGCCCTTTTACCGTATTTTGCCACTATTGCTCTGCCTGATGCAAAGTCCTCCCACTGCACAAGTTTTCCGTTATGCTGAAACCACATTTGGCCACTTTCGCTGTCTTCGAGTTCCGGGTTAATAATCCCATTTACGATTAATCCAGAGCTAATACCGGTACTAATAGTAACGTAAAGTACTTTCTTAAACTCATCTATGATAAGAATAGCCTCAGATAATGCAGCCAACTTGGCGTCATTTTCTATTCGTAGAGGACAACCTATTATTTTTTCGATATCCGGCCCTATTGGCACATTGCGCCAGTCGCGGTTCCCGAATGCAATTCCAACCCCCCGAGCGCGATCGAGCTTTCCAGGAACTGCGATAACGGCTCTTTCAAAATCGGTATGGTCTAAATGCTTGAATTCCGAAGCGAAGTCTGCAATGAGACCTTCGTATGTTTCTCGAGTAGCAAATTTACGTTGTTCTACTACCTTACCACTGTTAGTAAAAACGGCTAGTAATACTTTTGTTGCACCTATATCGACTGCTAAATACATGTAAGTAAGTATAGGCTAGTTGGTGGGATGGTCAACGTATTATGTGCTAGTTGCCAACAGGGAAGTTACAGAGTATAATTAGTCTAAATCTGATCGGAAAAACAGCTTACGGGTTGCCGCAGAAAAAGGAGGCATGAAATTCATGTCAAATAACAAAACAATCACTATGGATGATCTACTTGCAACAAGTGAGATCAAACAACTTAAAGTCGGAGATGTAGTCGAGGGAACGATCACATCCGTGCGCAAGCACGAAGTCTGGCTCGACCTGGGCGCCAACGGCGTTGGTGTCGTTATGCGTCGAGAGATTGGCCATGGCCAAAAGCTCGAGGAAGGTGAGAAAGTTACTACCAGTGTAGTCGACCCAGAAATGGAAGAAGGCTACGCACTGCTTAGCATGAAACGTGCCGTTAAAGATCGCGGATGGGATGAACTACAACGCGTCTTTGAAGGCCAAGAAATTATCGAAATTAGCCCTTACGATGCTAACAGAGGCGGTCTTCTTGTAGAGATGGAAGGAATCCGTGGATTCTTACCTGTGTCTCAACTTGCTGCCGGGCACTACCCTCGAGTATCAGGTGCTGATAAAGATGAGATCTTACAAAAACTCAACGCACTTGTTGGTCAGATCCTTCGCGTACGAGTACTTGATGTGAGTCGCAAAGATAACAAACTTATCTTCTCAGAGAAAGAAGCTATCAAAGATGATATGCAATCTCGCTTCTCAGAGCTCAAAGTTGGTGATGATGTCGAAGGTATCGTTACCGGTGTTATCGACTTCGGCGCTTTTGTAAACGTCGATGGCATTGAAGGACTTGTACATATCTCAGAGATTTCATGGGAACGTGTTGAAGACCCAAGAGAGTACGTTAAGAACGGCCAGACTATCAAGGCAAAGATTATTGCTATCGATAAAGATCGATTAAGTCTTAGCATGAAGCAGATGAATGAAGATCCATGGCTCCAAGAAGTTAAATCATTCAAAAAAGGCGCAATCGTAGAAGGTAAAATCACTCGAATTACACCTTTCGGTGCTTTCGTACAACTTAGTTCAGCAGTCGAAGCACTCGTCCACGTCTCAGAGATGAGCGACGACGAAGGCGTCGATCCTGAAAAAATCTTCCAACTCAACGAGAAGAAACAATTTAAAGTTATCGATATCGATACTGATGCACGCAAGATCGCACTTAGTCTAAAAGACACCAAGTAGCCGCGTTTTAACCAATAAGTAACATAACAGGGAGCGTAATACGATGGCCGAACGTACAATCGAAGTCGAAGAACAGATTACCGTCGGTGCTCTTGCAGAGAAGCTCATGCTCCCTGTGACTAAGCTCATTGGCGAACTAATGAAGAATGGCATTATGGCCACCGTAAATGAGCGGATTGATTTTGATACGGCACAAATCATAGTCGGAGAACTCGGTCTTGATATTGAATTAGCTCGAAAGAGTGAACCGATTACTTCTACGATTCATGAAAAGCGCAAATCTAACCAAAACGGCGAGACCAGGCCACCGGTTATCGCAGTGATGGGCCATGTTGATCATGGAAAGACGAGTTTACTCGACGCTATTCGTGGTGCAGATACCGCAAAAGGTGAAGCTGGTGGAATCACTCAACACATCTCGGCGTACCAGATCGTCCATAAGGACCGTCCAATTACATTTCTTGATACTCCAGGGCATGAAGCATTCGCTGCGCTTAGAGAGCACGGTGCGTTGCTAACAGACCTTGTTATCGTGGTGGTTGCGGCAGACGATGGAGTTAAGCCACAAACTATTGAAGCAATTCGTTTTGCCAGAAAAGCGGGCGTTAAGATACTCGTTGCCGTAAACAAGATAGACAAAGAAGGTGCCAACGTAGCTCAACTTAAGCAGCAACTTGCCGAGCAAGACCTGCTCGTCGAAGAATGGGGTGGTGATACGGTCGTTGTTGAAGTCTCTGCTAAGACGAAACAAGGAATTCCTGAACTCCTCGATATGGTACTTCTCATAGCTGATGTAGAAGACCTGAAGGCAGAAGTTAATGTCCCGGCAACTGGTTTGATCATTGAAGCCCACATGGAACAGGGCCGAGGCCCCGTAGCAATCTGTCTTGTGGATGAAGGAACACTGGAAAGTGGAAACTATATTGTCGCTGGTGGCACCTATGCAAAGATACGAAATCTGGAATCTACCGATGGGTCAAAAATGGCGAAGGCAACACCATCGACGCCAGTGGTTATCACTGGGTTCAAGGTTTTACCGGAGTTTGGTGATGAATTCCAGATTGTTAAGGATGAAAAAACTGCCCGCACGTTAGCGCAAAACATGGATAGACAACGCAAAGCAAGCGGAAGCAAGCAAGACATCGGTAGTGGTGAGTTGATTCGAATGATCAACCGTACAAACGAAATAACCGAATTTCCAGTAATTGTGAAAGCCGATGTCCAAGGATCACTTATTTCTGTTATTGATAGTATCAAGTCTCTTGATACTGATGAAGTTGTCGTTCGAATCGTGAACAGTGGTGTTGGGGCGGTGAATGAGAGTGATGCTCATTTGGCCCACTCTACTGGTGCCACGATATATGGATTTAATACTCAAATGCCTACAAGTATTAAGCGTCTCATCTCTCGAGATAAAGTTCCCGTTCGACTGTATTCAATTATCTATGAATTGATTGATGATGTTCGAGAAGAACTCGGCACCCGCTTAGCACCCGAAATAGTCGAAAAAGACCTCGGAGCATTAACGGTTAAAGGCGTATTTAAGACAAGCAAAACTGAAATAATCTGTGGCGGTGAAGTGGTATCTGGAAAATTGACATATCCTGCACTTGCACGCATCAAGCGCGGAAAAGAAACAATTGGGGAGGCTACTATAACCAACCTTAAACGCGGTCCCCAAGATACAAAAGAAGTTTTTGAAGGTGAAATGTGTGGCATGAATATCGCTACAACTCAAAAAACAGATATCCAAGAAGGTGATCGTATCGAACTATTTACACGAGAGAGTGTCACAAGACACCTCTAGAAAGAACTGCAATGGAAGATCTACCGAGAATTCCAGAAAAATCAGATGATACAGCCGACAAGTCGGAATTACCTGTCCCACATGTTGAGTCGTTAATGTCGCGATGGCAAAAAATGATTGAGTCCAATAAGGGCATGGAGTCAAAAGATGATGACGATGATGACGATGAAGATGGCGAAGATCTAGATTCTTCAACTATAGGTAACGCGCGGGGTAAAAGAAAAAGTAAAAAGCTCGGGCATACGTTGCGGGCATTTATGCCACAGGCAGAAAAGGTTACCGATAGCGATACTGAAGTTAAACCTATTGAGACAATCGATGCAGATCAGAATGACCTTCAGCTTGCGCCCCAAGGAAGTCTACAAGATTATACTGAACAACGGCTATTCCAGGACAATGGTGCTGAGCCAAATAGGGAAGAAGCTGTGCAGTTTGAAGGTATTGAAATAGCACCTTCTGAGCCCGAAACTAGTGTCAATGATCCTTCTAATAACGAAATGCCAAGCACCACGGTTGAGCAGGTAGTGACACATCCAATGCCCGAGCCAGAAAGTATCCAGCAAATTCTTCAGCGACAGGAAGAAATCCGCGCAGCAAATCTACCGTTTATACATAATCCTGATACTACGGGTACTATTGATCTGTCATCGAGCCAGCCAGCGAAAAGTAATGAGGTTTATACTAGGAGCCCGACAGGGGCATTGCTGGCAATTGATGCAGCCAACTACTTGTCTGCTCGTCATCGCGATAAGAAAAACATGAAAAAAGTAGATTCAGAATTCTCTAAGGTGAGACGTGAGCAATCAAAGCAAAATGATGAACTTGACTCACGTCTGTTGAGGCAAGAAAAACAACACAATCAATATATTCCAAAACCTGAGAAGTTAAAAGAGAGACCGCTTATAAAGTTAGAGTCTAGGATTGATAAAAATGACAACAAAAAAGTTGAAAAAATCACCTCCAATGAGAAAATTAAAGTAATTCCAGCGGAAATTAATCCAGAAGTACATCAGTATAATACGCCAAACGTTCGCGTTGAGCTGAGTCCAGAAAAAAGACGTCTTGGATTCGAAGAAACCCTCCATAAAATTTCAGAAGTCGGAACAGGAAATATAAAGAGTGAATTTGAATTTGAGCGTAGACATGAAGTTATGGATGAACCGGGCGGAAGTGCCGGTATGAAATATGGGGAAGTATCACCTGAATTTGACCATGTTGCGCAGATTACCCAAAGATCTTCAATTTCTAGTGATAGTACTAGTAAGCCTGTGCACGTTTTACCGTCAAAAACATCATCCGACGCCACCTATAAACAAGCTGCTGCCACAGGATTCTGGGGGGCAGTTGTGGGAATTATAGTGTTTATAATAATATATATGCTCAGTAGAGGTTAATTTGGTAGAATTAAAGGGTAAAGGAAATACGCATGTTTAAACTAGATGATAATTTATTGATAGAGCTCGGACTTGGCGGCTTGCCGCCAGTAGAAAAGAATAAGATGCTTAGTCATATCTATGAGACATTAGAGATGCGAGTAGGGATGAAGCTTGCTCAGCAAATGACCAATGAACAGCTCGATGAGTTTGAGGGTTATATTGACAGGAATGACGAAGCAGGTGCGTTAAAGTGGCTCGAATCTAACTTTCCTGACTATAAGCAAGTCGTTGCGAGCGAACTTGAAGCACTTAAGAGTGAGATAAAAACAGCTGCACCGCAAATTCTTGCAGCAAGTATGCAATCTGCCCAGCAGACACTTCCAGACGCTCCGCAACTATAATCTATAATCGACTCGAATATCCTGATAAGAACTCTTTGATGGTCATTTCATTTTTACCTAAAGGCTTTAGTCGATCAATGACGAGGCCGCCATCTGCGGTAGTCACGGTCAATGAATCTTTTGTGACCAGCAGAGAACCGGCTTGACCTAGACCACCTTCAATTGGTATTGCACGTGCCTCTGTTATCACCACATCTATGGATCCAAGTGTAGCCTTGCTCCCTGGCCAGTCACTAAATGCTCTAATTTGGCGGCTGAGTCTTTCGGCTGAGAGATCCCAATTTAGTACCCCGTCATTTTTTTGAATCTGAATATCAGTGGTTGCTTCAGCCTCATTTTGAGGTATTGGAACCTGGGAATTACTAAATATCTGGTGAAGTGTTTCGACGATCATTCGACTTCCGATATCGAGTAATTTTTCGCTGAGACCTTGCTTGGTCTCTTTGCCCACTAACTCGACAATGCTTTGGTCATAAATTGGGCCTGCATCCATGGCGCGCACGAGCTGCATGATTGATACGCCTGTTTCAGTGTCCCCATCTAGAATTACGCTCTCAATTGGTGCTGATCCTCGATGTTTTGGAAGGAGTGAAGGATGAATATTAATGATCCCATATGGGAATAAATCGATAATCGATTGAGGTATAATTTGGCCATACGCGACAAGTACTCCAATATCGGCGTTCATTTCCTGTATTTGTTGCGTAATGTCACGCACATTATGAGGGCTTAAAAGAGGGATACCGTGTTTTTGGGCAACTATTGTGATCGGATTAATTTTTTGTTTCCTGGATGTCACATTACTTTGATTTGTAATAATTGCGGCAATGGTAAACTCAGCTTTAATGAGCGCTTTTATAGTCGGAGTAGAAGTTGTTACCCCTGTAGCAATTTGTTCATTGCCAAAGAATACGACTGTTTTTGATTTTTTTATCATAATCTAGTGCCTCAAGTTCACCCTTAGCTGTTAATTCATAGAATGCATCTGGCGCATCTTTAATGTGGTCAACAAATAATATCCCATTTGTGTGGTCAACTTCATGTTGAATGACTCGACTCAGGAACCCCGTCGCGCTAAACCGAACAATTTTACCTTCTAGATCGGTAGCTTTAACACGAATTTTTGAATATCGAGGGACATATCCGTAGACTGATCGAATACTAAGACAACCTTCGTAGTCATATTCCATTTTACCTTCATACTTCACAATTTCAGGATTAATGAGTGGAGTGTATTTTGCTGGGGTTCCATGGTCAAAATCATCTCGCACGATCACTACTCGCAGTAAATGATCGATCTGTACGGCGGCCAGAGCTACGGTTACTTCATGATCCCTGCTCTTATCCCAATCAATGACAGCTAGTTCCATATCTTCAACAAGTTTTTTTATATTATCAGTAATGATCCCAACTCGTTTTGATCGTTTGCGGAGATGAAGATTGGGGAGTGTAATTATAGAATCTTTATTTGTGGCCATATTCATACAGTATAACAGATGACGTGGTTGTGCCGGGATAGCTATGATCAAACCCTAGATATAAGTAGATATTCTAAAGATTAAAGTAAGTTCGATGGGTCAATATCATAGCTCCAACCCGACGGAAGGTTAGAGATAATTGATAATAATTCAGATCGTTGCTTCGATTTAATAATTACCTGCCAATTAAAATTACCAGATGCTTTTTCGTTAAATCGAGGAGTTGGTCCTATTATCTGGGCATGAATAGCCATTGATCGTAATCGTTTTAGGAGGATATCGGATGCCTGTATAGCACTTTTCTGCGTTTTTCGAGCACAGGTTAACTTTAGAAGGTAACAAAATGGTGGGTACACATATTGTTGTCGTTCCAAAATCTGTTGATCATAGAACAGAGACCAGTCTTTTTGGAGTGCGGCTATTTGGGCAGTTCCATCAGGTGCATAGGTCTGTACAATGACAGTGCCATCGGTATGACCACGACCTACTCGACCTACTACCTGGGTTAATATCTGGTAGGTCTGTTCTTCGGCAGTGTAGTCAGGAAAATACAGGCTACTATCAGCGGCCACTACTCCAACTACAGATAGATTTGGTAGATCAAGCCCTTTGACAAGCATTTGGGTGCCAACAATAATATCGACATCTCCGTTTGCTACTGCTTGGTAATTCTGGTCAAACCGATCTAATTTTGAATTATCCGAATCGAATCTTCTAATTTTTGCATCCGGGAATATCTTCGTAAGCTGTTCAGTAATAGATTTTGTACCGATGCTTCTAAAAATAATTTCCGAACTACCGCATTGTGGGCAAGAAACTACGGAGGGTTGTTTGTACCCGCATGTATGGCAACGCATCGTATGAGTGTCACCGTGGTAGGTGAGGGGGAGATCACAGGAAGGGCATACTGCGTGCCAATCACAGTCTTGGCACAAGACAAGACGTGCGGTTCCTCGCCTATTCAAAAATACGAGTGATTGCTTCTTGTTCTGGACCGATTTTTCGATGGCATTGAGTAACGAATCAGACAGAAAAGCGTTTCGGGTATAGCTTTTTTTATCTCGAGCATTCACGACTTCAACCCGCGTTTTCGTTGATTTCCCACTAGCAAGACCTTCCATTCGTAAAATTGGAATATGCTTCTCTGTGGCAATGTAGTATTCGGTTATGGTAGGCGTTGCTGATCCTAGGATAAGTTTTGCTCCGTGGATGCTGGCAAGAGCTGACGCTACACGGATACTCGAATAGTAGGGGCTTTGTTCTTGCTTGTAGGCTTGATCATGAAACTCGTCAACGACTATAAGCTTTACATTTGGAATTGGTGCGAATAAAGCTGATCTCGGTCCAACAATCACAAGGGGGCTTGTTGAAGATAGGATCTGTAGCCAGATATTTCTTCTTTCTTTGAGTGTTAGGTTTGAATGAATGACGACTATAGTAGCTTGAATAGTCTGTTGTAAATTGAGAACCATTTGAGGCGTTAGGCCAATTTCGGGCGTTAAAATAATGACATTAGAACCACTCTGGATGACTTCTTGAGCAAGTTCCGCATATACTCTCGTTTTACCTGACCCGGTTTCACCGTGAATCAGATATGTTTGGGCTTCACTTTTGCGAATTTTTGTTAGCACATTCGCCTGCTCATCGGAAAGATGAGGTAGCGTTACTGTCTCATTCGGTTTCTCGCTCTCTGTCTTATCGAATATGTTTAGCTTAGAAGGCATTAAGCTAGAAGGGACGAATAGTGACGCTGCAACACTCGATGTAGACGGATAAAAGTCTTGTAGCCACGCTAGCAACTGTAGGGATGCCCTTGGGATAGGGGCTTCGACTAGCAGGCGGATAACTCCTTTTGAGGCAAATGAAGGCTTTGTGACCTCTTTAATAATGATTGCACTACTCTGAGTTGCCCTAAGCGGTACAAGCACTATTGACCCTAACGCAAGAGCATTGGGGCTGCTATACGTTAGTGCTTCTTTTCCATGATATGAGCTGCTCGTTACGAGCGTATGATAGTACTTCATTTAGATCATTATATAGATAAAACCGTGGATAACTTGAATTCTGACATAAGAGCATATATACTTTCTACTACGTTGTTTGAATAACAATATAAAGCTTATGTTAGATGTATTTATAACCTCAAGAGTTCGCCGAAAGATCATAGTCGTGTACGCCAAGTACCCGGACTTTAAGACGCATGTTCGAGGACTTGCAAAACTTATTAAAGAAGATGCTGGCAATATTCAGCGCGAATTAAAAAGACTCGAAAAAATCGGATTTTTGATATCCGAAAAACAGGGAAATACGAAAATTTATCACACGAATAAACACTTTGCTATATTTAAAGAACTGCAGAGCATCGTCTTGAAGTCTCAAAGATTGAACCAGAAAAAGACGGGTCAATAGCCACTAAAGTTCAAAAAGCTTGCAGTATTCTCTCTGTTAGCGTATAATTTATCTCATGATTCAAGTAACACGCAAAGATTCAAAAGAATCGTTCGAAAACCTTCTCCGTCGTTTTAATCGCAAAGTGCAACAGTCTGGCGCACTTGCAATAGCTAAGCAAGCTCAATATTTCGAGAAGCCAATTAGCAAGACAGAACGACGAAAAAAAGCTATTGTTCGTAAAGAACGCAAAGCCGTTAAGGTTCAAAAACTCAAACTCGGCATCAAGTAGAGTTGAAATTCTATAAACAATACTCGGCAAAAAGCCGAGTATTTTTATTTTCAAGATGTAATACATAGAGATGAAAAAACTTTAATCATCTGTTAAACTAACCGTATATGACGATAAAACAACAATTAGAAGTAGATATTAAAAATGCAATGCTGGCCGGAGACAAAGTGCTCGTGACTACATTGCGTGGATTAAAGAGCGTAATTCTGTATGCTGAAGTTGCTTCGGGCGAACGAGAAAAAGGGCTTAGCGACGAGGTGGTAACGAGTCTATTGCAAAAAGAATCTAAGAAACGAGTCGAGAGTTCCGAGCTCTACCGACAGGGCGGTAATACTGCTATGGCTGATGCCGAGGATTTAGAGAAGACTATCATTGATGGTTACTTGCCAGAACAAATGTCAGAAGCTGACATAGCACTTGAAGTTGATAAAGAATTCAAGAATCGCAGTGAACCAACTATCAAAGACCTAGGTCAAGTAATCGGCGCAGTCAAAAAAGCATGTGGTAGCAATGCTGATAGCGCTATAATTGCGCGTCTAGTTAAGGAGAGGTTGCAGGGATGATTATATTTATGGGGGTTGCAGGTTCGGGGAAGAGCATCCAAGGTAGAATATTGGCAGATGAGCTAGCGTTACCTTGGCTCTCGACTGGAGAATTCTTACGAATGCTTGTATCGGGAGAAAGACGTAAAGATATGATCGCTGGTAAACTACTGTCAGACAATGAGATTATTGCGCTCGTACAAAGAATTTTTACAATCATTGATCCAAGTAAAGAATTCATCTTAGACGGGTTTCCTCGAACAACGGCGCAAGCCGACTGGCTTATAGGACAAATAAAGCACGGTCAGCTACATGCGACTGCAGTGATTCATCTTGTAGTTTCCAAGGAGGCTGTACATGAGCGGTTGCTATCACGTGGCCGTCCAGACGACACTATTGAGGCTATCGCAGAGAGACTGAGCGAATATGATCAAGCAGCTAAGCCAATACTGCAACATTTTACTGTTGCTGGGGTCCCTATCTTTGATATCGATGGATCAAAACCAGTTAAGGAAGTACAATCACAGATACTCTCAGTTTTAAAAGATAAAACGATACAAGCATGATTACTCGTGTAAAAACAAAGAGCGAAATTATCGCAATGCGACAAAGTGGCCAGAGACTAGGGCACGTTTTAAATCATCTTAGGAATACTGTTGAAGTAGGAATGAGTACAAAAGAAGTTGCCGATATCGCTCGTGACGAATTAGCCAGGGTTGGGGGTAAGCCTGCATTCTTAGGTATGTATGGCTTTCCGGATGTGCTCTGTATCTCATTAAATGATGAGGTAGTACATGGCATACCTCAGGCAAACAAGATCATAGAAGACGGCGATATCGTTAGTATGGACTTTGGCGTCAAGCTGGACGGAATGATAACGGATGCCGCAATAAGTGTTGTTGTTGGCACTACAGAAAAAACGTCGCGACGTAAACTCGTTGCCATTACCGAAGAAGCTTTGCTCGCAGGTATTGAAACCCTTCGAGATGGTGTTCGAGTAGGAACAATATCAAACGCTATAGAAAAAGTGTTAAATAAACATCATTACGGTATTGTACGCGACTTAGTTGGGCATGGTGTAGGGCACGAACTTCATGAAGAACCTAATATACCTAACTACGGAAAGTCAGATACAGGGATGAGACTTAAGGCTGGCATGACGATCGCCATAGAACCTATGGCTACACTGGGTGGTTATGCAGTAGTAACCGACAGTGACGGATGGACCATCCGAACACAAGACTCTTCAGACTCTGCTCACTTCGAACACACAATTTTGATCACTCAAGACGGGTATGAAATCTTAACAAAAATATAGATTTCTTGTGAGTACAATACACAAGCGTTATACTTTGTATTATGCGTGAACAAAACTCACAGAATTATATCGGTATAGACATAGGTAGTGGCACTGTCCGATGTGTCATCGGATCGCTCGAAACCCAAGACGAAACAAGTATTTTATCGGTTATCGGCTTTGGGAGTTCTCCAAATAGTGGCATGAGAAAAGGTGTGGTTGTACGGGTTGATGATGTCGTCGACGCGGTTATACAGGCGATAACGGAAGCAGAAAGAGTTTCTGGTGTGCATGTAGGAGCAGCAACGATTAATGTTAATGGTGCACAGGTTCAAGGGACTAACTCAAGAGGGGTTATTGCGATTAGCGCCGGTAATCGCGAAATAACCGTCGACGATAGAATGCGTGTCGAAGAAGCAGCAACTATCGTAAAGCTTCCACCTAATCGTGAAATTATCCAAGTATTTGCCAAGAATTACCGTCTAGATGGCCACGATAATATAAAAGACCCCGTTGGAATGCAGGGTGTGCGCCTTGAAGTAGATACTCATATCGTTACCGCATCGACTCCGGCTCTTCGAAGTCTTGATCTTGTTCTAGAAAAAGCTAATGTACGGACTTCGCACCATACGATTTCTAGTCTTGCTGCTGCAGAAGTTGTATTGACGCGCCAGCAAAAGGAATCAGGAACTGTCCTTATTGATATTGGCCTCGGAACGACAAATCTCGTTGTCTTAGAGGAAGGTGAAGTGCAGCACGTCGCGGTACTACCAATTGGAGGAATGAATATTACGAATGACCTAGCGATTGGTCTCAAGACTGATCTTGATATAGCCGAAATCGTAAAGCTACAACATGGTGGACTCGGAAAGTATGCTAAAAACGGACCGATTTCAGTGATTGTACAAAAAAACAGATTTGAATTTGACGCCGAAGAAGTCCATATGATTATTGAAGCACGAGTAGATGAGCTTTTTGAGTATGTCGATAAGGAATTAAAAAGAATTCAACGTTCACGTAAACTGCCAGGGGGAGTCGTACTTGTCGGAGGAACGGCGAAACTACCTGGCATAGCTGATTTTGCTAAAGATAAGCTAGAATTGGCTGCTCGTGTAGGCAAGCTCCAACCAATTGCGGGAATTATGGATTCCATTCAAGATCCAGCATCGTTTAGTGCAGTAGGACTTATGCAATTAGATATGTTGCTTGGCGGTACACAAGAGCCTGAGAGTCAAAGCAAATCAGTAATCGATGTTTCTAACCTCTTTGACGGTATGTTGAAGCGTTTTCGTAAGTAATCTGCACACAATTAATATGTACACAGGTAGCATCAGGACCTAGCGGAGTTCAATAGTTGTTCATTGATAGTGTTTGCATATTGAAGTATACTTTTGATGTAATAAAGAATGAGTTCAAGGAATATACAATGCCACAAGTCGCTCCAGTAATAGAAACATTTGCTCGAATTAAAGTCGTTGGCGTCGGTGGCGCTGGCGGTGCTGCAGTTAATCGCATGATTGAATCAGGGGTAGACGGCGTAGAGTTTATTGTAGTCAATACTGACGCACAAGCTCTTCATTTTTCTAAAGCATCTACAAAGATTCACATTGGCAAAGACACTACTAGGGGACTCGGTGCCGGTGCAGATCCGAGCATCGGAGAAAAAGCGGCCATCGAATCTCGTGATGACATCAAAAAAGCTATAGAAGGTGCTGATATGGTTTTTATAACACTCGGTGCCGGTGGCGGGACTGGTAGCGGCGCTGGACATGTCGTTGCTGAAGTCGCCAAAGAACTCGATATCTTAGTCGTTGCTTTTGCAACAAAACCGTTTGCTTTTGAAGGAGAGCGCAGACGTAAAAATGCTGAGACAGCAATTGATAATCTGCGTGGTAGTGTCGACACACTTATAATTATTCCAAATGATAGACTATTGCAAACAATCGATAGACAAACACCGCTTCTAGAAGCTTTCAAAGTTGCTGATGACGTGCTTCGCCAGGGTGTCCAGGGAATTTCAGATTTAATTACGGTTCATGGACTTATAAACCTCGATTTTGCAGATGTTAAAACTGTCATGAGTAATGCAGGAACAGCCCTTATGGGTATTGGGCGGGCAAGTGGAGACAACCGAGCAATTCAAGCTGCACAACAGGCTATTGAATCTCCGCTATTAGAGGTTTCTATCGATGGAGCTCGTGGTGTTCTGTTTAATATTATTGGCGGCAATGATATCTCAATGCATGAGATTAATACTGCGGCCGAAACTATTACAGCAGCCGCAGATCCTGATGCTAATATTATATTTGGTGCCACCATTAACCCTGATATAGTCGGCGAACTAATCGTGACGGTGGTTGCCACTGGCTTTGACGCAACTTATTTTACGAAACAAGCTAAAAAAATAGAACCATCGACTCAAGAATCATTTGAACCTGCAAAGAAATCAGACGAATCAGAAGATGTTTCAAATATTGACATGAATCTTAGTGAGCCAATGAGCGACAGTAGTGAAAGTCATGATTTTCATAATGAGCCATCAATCCCAAATATTTGGTCAATAGATCACGCCGAGGATTCGAACACTGACGAATCAGATAGTCAACCAGCTATTGAAGAGGATGAACTTGAGAAGCCATCGTTCTTACGACGACTCAAGAATCGTCGTTCTAATAAAGACGATACTAACGTATAGGACCAGACTATCGCTTATGAGTGGGCAGGAGCGTATTAAATATTACAGCAACAATACACTTGCATTACGCTATAGCTATAGCTATGATAGTAAGCATAGACGCTATATATAGTAGTATGTATCAGTGCCATTGTACATTGAGATTGAATATGAGAGAGTTGAGAACATGAAGTGTAGCCAATGCCAGCAAGTAGAGACAAAAGTAATTGAATCCAGAGATGTATCTGATGGCGAAGCAATTCGCAGAAGAAGAGCATGTCTGAAATGCAGTTACCGTTTTACAACATATGAACGCATTGAACGCCCGCAACTTATCGTCGTGAAGAACAACGGTATTCGTGAGATTTTCAATAGAGATAAACTTCTCGGTGGATTGTATAGAGCGTGTGAAAAAACAGCGGTAGCTAGTTTTGATCTTGAACGACTAGTATCTGAAGTTGAACATGAATTATATAACTCTAGCGACTCAGAAGTTCCAACATCTAAGATCGGCCAGCTTGTCATGGACAGGCTCGCATTACTCGATGAAGTGGCCTATGTACGATTCGCCAGCGTGTATCGTCGGTTCAAAGATATTGCAGGCTTCGAAAAAGAACTTTCTCAAATTCGAGACCAAAAAAACAGAGATCGTCAAAAATAATTTGTAGTTTTTTTGACGGCTCCCCACTATGTTCATAAGCATGTATAATCGACCATGTATTAGAGGATAGCGGGGAGCAGGCAAGCGTATAGTGAGAGCATACGATAATTGCAAACTCTAACAAAAACAACAAATATAACTAAATAGTGAGGGTACTATTATGGGACAAACGACAATCCTGGGTCACAGGAGGCTGTTCACTCAGCCAAAAACTAAAGGGTACGATGCACT
>Ga0194055_10002308_pt1 | contig 15218 bp, 15 predicted proteins | sample SepL449m_MetaG_FD_155482 | JGI IMG/M metagenome (GOLD analysis project Ga0194055, IMG submission 155482) | Anoxic zone freshwater microbial communities from boreal shield lake in IISD Experimental Lakes Area, Ontario, Canada - Sep2016-L442-9m | ecosystem: Environmental > Aquatic > Freshwater >... | reverse complement strand
GCCCATGGCGGAGTAAGGGCAAAGCCTCCAGCCGGAGTCATCACTGCAGTTTCCGCTGTTGTTGTGACCGCAATTGATTCTTGTTGGTTGGCTGAAGGTTCTTGCATCTCACGTCCGTCGCGCGAACACGCTCCCAAGAGTGTGACGAAGGTCAGCGCGAAAACTACTCGCAAGTGTCGCGGTTGCATCTCCCTAGATTACGACTATTAGCCTGACGTGATGAGTTTTGGGTCTGAACCGCTGTGCATCTTGACGGTGCATGCCCATCCCGATGACGAAGCCTCAAAAGGCGCGCCAACAATGGCGTGGTACAACTCGCAAGGTGTGCGCACTGTGCTGGTGTGTTGCACTGGGGGCGAAGAGGGCGATGTAAATAACCCAGCGCTCAAAGAAGTTGGACAACCATTTCATGGACTTGATGCTGCAGCCGAAAAAAAGTTGCTCGAACAACTCCGACCAAGCGAGCTTGATGCTGCAGCAAAAATAATTGGCTTCCATCATGTGGAGATGCTTGGCTATCGCGACTCCGGAATGGTTGATTCGCCGACGAACAATAACCCAGCGTGTTTCCACATGGCCGACATGGATGAAGCAGTCGGACGCCTCGTGGCAGTTATTCGCCGCGAGAAGCCACAAGTGCTCGTGACGTATGGCGACGATCAACGTGGTTATCCGCACCCCGATCACATCAAAGTGCACGAGATCAGTGTGTTGGCGTTTGATCGTGCGGGTGACGATGAGTGGTATCCAGAACACGGCCAACCGTGGCAACCGATCAAGATGTATTACTCGGCATGGTCGAGAAAGCGACTTGTTGCTGTGCACGAAGAGTTGTTGAGACTTCGCGGCAAGTCGCCTTATGACGAAAATTGGTTTAATCGTCCCGATCTAGATGATCGGATCACGACCAAGTTGGAGATCGGAAAGTTTTTGTGGGCGAGGTCTGGTGCGCTACGTGCGCACAAAACGCAAGTTGATGAGACTGAATCGTTTTGGTTTGGACTGAGTGATGATGAACTTTGCGCTGTCTACCCATTTGAGGATTGGATCTTGGCAAAGTCGCTTGTGCGAGGCGCTCCGGTTGCGCCAGGAAGTTATGAGGATGATCTATTTCGGGGAATTCGTTGAGCAAATAGTTTTGTTGTTTGCTAACCGTTGCGCATTGCGTCGCGCAACTCGCGATAACCAATCAACGTTGCTCCACTATCAGTCAGCGCTTGCTTGAGCGACGCATCATTGACAACGAGTTCGTAGTCGTCGATCCATCCGTTTGAGGCGTCGCCAAGTGCGCGAATTTCTGGAGTGTCAACGCATGGTTGCACGTGAATCTCGGTAACGCCTGGTTGCAGATTGTGTAACGAATTCAAAACGCGTTCGCGGCTGCCTTCGCGCCAATCATGATCGAAGTGGTCGGGGAAGAGCACGCCTTCTTCGGCGGCGAGTGCGCGAAATGGAAAACCAGCTTGCTGCTCGGTGATTGTGGACGGCAGTCTCACAGGCAGTTTGTATTCGACTGCAAGTTCCATGTACACATCAAAAAATTCGGGTCGCAGAGTGATCGATGTGAGGTGCGGTGCCAAGTGAGTGACGTCGATGCCCCATTCAAGTGCGCTCGCAATTTGCGCGCGACACTCTCGCAATACTTCTGCCGAATCGGCGTGTTCCCACAAATCGTCAATGGTGCGCGGGAAGCCGCCTTCACCCGACAGCAGCGACGGTGCATGAGTAATCGGACCCCAGCGATACATCTGGTGCTCGCTGTTGAGTGTGAGGTGCACACCAATGTCCTCGCCTGCGTATGACATGACTGCATGTCGAGCCCACGGTGCTGGCACCATCAGCGATGCGCACGTTGCAACACCTTTTCGCAATGCGTCGTACACACCAACATTGGCTGCATGAAATGCGCCCAGGTCGTCGCAACTGATGATCACAAGCTTGGATGATGCCGAGTACCCGAGTCGTTCGACAAGAGACTGTTGGCCGTTGTTCACACCCCAAACGCTACTAGCGGCATGCCTTCCAGAGCCCCACATTTGCGGCTTCGGCTTGTGCCGCCGCACGCACAAAATCGTTGCGGTGAAATGTGTTTGGCTCAATGCTCATTGGCGTGCCATAACCGCGTGCAACCAAATCGAGATTGATGAACAGATCGTTAGAGCCGAGATACAGATAAAGCAGCATGCGGCCGTATCGGTCGCGGGCTTCGACGTCGCGTTCAATTCGTACCACGGTGCCCTGTGGCAACAGTTGTGTCAGGTAAGCACTTGCCTCTGGCCCAAAACATTCGATCGGTTTTGTTGGGTGCTTGGTTTCTGGTGTGTTGACACCGATGAGTCTCACACGCTCTGTGTGCCCATCAATATCGATGTCAACGGTGTCACCATCGACCACTTTTACAATTTTCCCGTCTGCAATATTGACGAGATCCGCTTGTCCGTTTGGCAGTGGTGACGAACTGGAACAGGATGCGAGCCCGATGAGGAGAGCGAAGGAAGCAACTACTCTAAGCATCTGTTTTGTTTTGTTGATTTTTACTCTCATAACAATAATCATGTGTACGGGTGGTCGGGGAGAGTGCAGTTATTGTGGCAACTATGACAAAACCACTCGAAATTGGTCGGCTCGGTCTGTGGACATGGACGCTTGATGCGCAACCGATGTCCAAATCGCTTGAGGCAGTGAGTGAGATTGAGTCACTCGGGTTTTCCACGGTGTGGATTCCCGAAGCAGTGGGTCGCGAGCCGTTTGCACATGCAGGTTTGTTACTCGGTGCTACAAAAAAACTGATAGTTGGTACGGGCATCGCATCGATGCAGGCACGTAGCGCAGCAACGATGCAGGCCGGACAAAAAACATTGACTGAAGCATTTCCAGATCGATTTTTACTGGGCATCGGCACGAGCCACGGCAACATGGCCAAAGCAATTCACAAAAAGGTTTACGAACGTCCTTACTCAACCATGGTTGAATATCTCGACACGATGGACGCTGGCATGTTTATGGCGGCACAGCCGACGATGCCGACGCACAGAATTCTTGCGGCACTCGGACCAAAGATGCTCAAGCTGGCGGGTGAGCGAAGTGATGGTGCCCATCCATATTTCACGACCCCGGATCACACTGCAGTTGCTCGAGAGATCATGGGCGCCGGCCCAACTCTTGCACCAGAACTTGCAGTGATTTTTGAGACCGATGCAACTAAGGCACGAACGATTGCGCGCAACTACATGGGAACCTATACGCGTTTGCCCAACTACTCCAACAATTTATTGCGCTCTGGTTTTACCGAAGCAGACATCAAGAATGAACATGGTGTTCAAAGCGACCGATTGGTCGATGCGATTTGCACATGGGGCACACTCGACACCATTCGTAAACGTATTCAAGAGCACTACGACGCCGGTGCGTCACATGTTTGTGTTCAGGTATTGACCGAAGATTTTGTTTCGCTGCCAAGTGCCGAGTGGCGCGAACTCGCCACGCTGATTCCTGAATTCAAAAACTAAAAGCTAAACGCCGAACACTCGCATTTGTAGCTTGCGCATTCCGGCAAGCCAACGCTCGTTTTCCGATGCCTTCAACGTTGCATATTGTGCAACTTCGGGGTGGGGCAGAATCAAGAACGTTTCTGCTCGGATGCAGTCGACAACCACCTGAGCAACGTCGGCTGGCTCGAGCACCACGCCTGCAACCCGCACGACATTGGTGGTTTCACCGCCTGCAGGGTTGTCGCCACCTTTGAGCATGTTGGTATTGACACCTTGCGGGCACAAGCAACTGACCCTGATGCCGCGCTTGCCATAAGTGATGGAAAGCCACTCGGCAAATGCTCGTGCTGCATGTTTGGTAACGGAGTATGGCGCGGAGCCAATTTGCGAAAGTAAGCCAGCAGCAGATGCAGTGCTGCAAAAATACCCTTCGCCACGAGCAAGCCAACCTGGCACCAAATACTTTGCCGCCCAACGATGTGCATTGACGTTGATATCGAATGCTGTGTTCCAAACGTCTTCTTCGGTGGTGAGATCGGTACCCGACCCGACACCTGCGTTAGCGAAAAACAAATCGATAGGACCAAATGCTTTTTCGGCGGTAGAAATCAGTGTGGCATTCGCCTCTTCGGTGCCGAGGTCGCCAGCAACGGCAAGGGCAGAGTTTGGGCGCTGTGTATTCAAGCGCAGTGCAATCACGTCTAATGGCGCTTGGTCGCGGTCGGCTAAGACAACCGTGGCACCTTCTTTATGGAATCGTTCGGCCAGCGCCATTCCGATCCCGCCCGCAGCACCCGTTACAACAGTTATTTTTCCGCCAAGTTCCATGCCCACGTCTAATGGCGCTTGGTCGCGGTCGGCTAAGACAACCGTGGCACCTCCTTTATGGAATCGTTCGGCCAGCGCCATTCCGATCCCGCCCGCAGCACCCGTTACAACAGTTATTTTTCCGCCAAGTTCCATGCCTGTGATGTTACGCACAGTGTCGCGATTTTGTGACACCGATCAGGTATGGTCATGCCATGACCGATTCACGCGAAACTGCAGTTATCACCGAAGCCCTGACCGTTATCGACAAGGCACTGGCCGAAATGCTGCACCGCGAATTGGTATCAACCATCGAAGTTTCAGATTTGTTGCTCGATGTTCGCTTGTTGTTGACTGCAAACTCTGCTTCATCCAGCGAAGCCTAAAACTTAAAACTGTTACACGCCGTAGTGGCGTAACACGAGTAATCCAACGACGCCCATGAGCGTGCCTGCAAATGCCCCGGCAATGACATCACTTGCGTGATGAATGCGCACGCCAACACGACTCGTTGCGATGATCAACGCAAACGCGTAGAACAGCAACCACCAAGGCCATGCCGTGAAATAGGTGAGCACTAAAGCCGAAAAGAATGCAGACGATGAGTGCCCGCTGGGGAAACTTGAGGTGCGAGGCTTGCGCAGAGCAAACCGTGTGTCGCCCTTTTCTGTTGGGCGAGAGCGCCTAAACAAGCGCTTGATGCCCTGATTGAGAATCAGGCTTTCAATCCCTATCAGAATTGAAAAAATAAGTGCTTGTTGCAGGCGGTCAACGCTGCCGATTGCGCGCACGACACCGATGATGTGCCAGAGCAGGCCAAAGTCACCGACAGCGCTAGCGATCGAGAAAATGACTATGACAATTTTGTTGTCGCGGATGTGTTCAAGGGCGTTATCGACTGCTGCATCCATGCGCAAATGCAACAGTTTGCGCGGTGCAAAGTTGCTGGCGTTGGGCTCTGTGTTCATTGCGGCGGCCTTGGGTATTTGAGAGGTGCTTCGACTGCTGCTTTGGATGGGTCGCCACCAAACTCTGGGCACCACGATTTGAAATTGCAAAAGTTGCACAGTCCACTTTTTTTGGTGGGGAAGAATGACGTTGCACACGACTTTTCAATTGCATTAAACAGTGCAGTGGTGCGCGTGTGCACAAAACGCATCGACTGCTCTGTCGGTGTACGTGTGTGGCGAATGCCATCTTTGATGTACAGCAACTGCAGCGATGTTGGTAACTCGCCCCGCATTTCGCGCAGCATGTATGCGTACATTTGTAGCTGCATCATCTTGCCCTCAACATCAATATCGCGTGGGGCTTTGCCAGTCTTGTAGTCGCTGATGATAAGTCCGCCATCTGCATCGCGTTCGATGCGGTCGATGATGCCGCGCAGTGCAACTTTGGCGAGGGGAGCAGTCACCCACATTTCGGTGTCGATTGAGTTGATTGTTGTTGGGTCTTCCATGCGCAGGTAGCTGTCAACGAGTGTGGTGCAGTCGGCCCAAAACTTTGTGGCTTGTTCGGGTGTCAGGTTGAGTCCTGTGATGTCATAAGTTGGTTCAAATTCGGTTTTAGCAGTTGCTAAAAAATCATGTGCGGCTGCATGAGTGCGAAGTGGGGCATCGAGTTGGAAAAGTAGCTCGAGTGCGCGGTGCACAACGTTTCCTTTTACTGCTGCAGCGCCGGGCGGTTGCGGAAGTTTTTGAATGTTTTGAAATCTAAATTGCAGCGGACAATTTTGGAATGTGCCCGTACCTGATGGCGACAATGTTTCTGGAAGTGCAAATACTTCTGTCACTGTGTGGCCGCATCTACCTGTGCGATGAGTTGCGCGAATCGTTGCGGATCTTGCATCGGTCCAAAGTGTCCGAGGTCGTTCCACTGCACAAGTGTTGAGCCAGGAACTTCATTGGCAATGAGGGCGGCTATTGCGCCTGGGGTATGTGGAATCACTTCTCCCGAAACTAGCCACACGGGCACCCGCAGTTTGGGCAGGTCATTCCAGGTTTCGTGAATCGCACCCATCTCGTAGGTGCGGGCCTCATGTTCGGGTGAGCATTTGATTGAAATACCGTCGTGCTGAACGCCAAAACCATGCATCACATACGCGCGCAACGCATCGGACCGCATCACGTTGAGCGGGGGCTTTGATGAGTAATTGGTGATCGCTTCATCAAACGAAGTAAAGGTGCTGCGTCGGCGGCGCGCTCCGTTTGCGAGCGGGCTGGGGACTCCCGTATTGGTGGCGCCATCCCGCGCCTGGGGCGGAAAAATGATTGGTTCGTAGAGTACGAGTGCTCGAAAAAGTTCTGGCGCACGAAGCGCAGCCATGACAAGTGCTGCGCCGCCCATCGAGTGTCCAGCGCCAATGATTGCAGTCGGTGATTGTTGGGCAGCGGCAATTACGCGTGCAATCGCAAGTGCGTCATCGCCGTAACCACTCCAGTTTGCTTTCCAGTCAGTTGGCAAACCCGAGTCGCCATGTCCGCGGTAATCAAACGAGTGACAGTGATATGAGTTTTGCAAGTATTCGGCAACGGGGTCAAACACTCGACCATGAAACCCTGTTGCGTGCGAAAGAAGTACGGGCTGCTGCTGCGACGTCGGCGCATAGTCGTAGACCGCGAGTTGGGTACCTTCCGATGAAGGGTGAGTGGATGTTGTGGTCACGATGCTGCTTTTCTTTGCTCAACAATATATGGGCATTGACTCGCTTGTCTGTCGGTGGTGCGATTGCTAGTTTTTGCTTATGGCAAACGACATCAACAACTTGGCAGACATCGTTCGCAGTCACAGTGCAGAGTTCGGAACTCGTAATGCGCTGATTCAGGGCACCAAAAAGCAATCGTGGTCGCAGTTGTATCACCGTGCCTGCCAGATGTCGCAAGCACTTCGAACTGCAGGTGTTGGTGTGCAAGATCGAGTGGCGTTTTTGGACAAGAACTCGATCGAGCACTTTGAGGTGCTGTATGGATGTGCACTGCTCAATGCGGTAAGTGTCGATGTCAACTGGCGCCTTGTAGGGCCAGAGGTGTTGTACATCGTCAATGATGCAGCAGCCAAGGTGTTAATTGTTGGCCCCGAATTCGTTCCAATCCTTGATGCGATCGCCGACGAACTTGTTTCGGTGAAAACGATTGTGGTGATTGGTGGTCATTCGAAGTATCAGTCCTACGACTCATTTATCTCAAGTGGCAAGAATGAAGACCCTGGTGTCGAGGCGAGCCACGAAGACGTTGCGTTTCAGTTGTATTCGAGTGGCACGACCGGACGTCCTAAAGGCGTGATGCTCACGAATAATAACTTTTTTGCGTTGATGCCGACCGCAAAAGATATTTGGAAGCTCACGCCGCAGACCATCAGCATGGTTGCGATGCCCTTGTTCCACATCGGTGGTGGTGGTTGGGCCACTGCGGGTCAATTTGTTGGAGCATGTTCAGTAATTGTGCGCGATGTTAATCCGACTGATCTGGTGAAGTTAATCGGTCAAGAACGTATCTCGCATGGGTTTGTCGTGCCAGCACTGTTGCAATTCATGTTGTTGGTGCCCGACTTGGACAAGGCAGATTTTTCGAGCCTAAAACTTATTTTGTACGGGGCGTCACCAATCTCTGACGAAGTATTGGCAAGTTCAATCAAAGCATTCAAAACTCATTTCATGCAGGTCTATGGTCTGACCGAAACGACTGGCGCTACGACATTGCTGATGCCAGAAGATCACGATCTTGAAGGACCAAACAAACATCGACTGCGCTCATGCGGCAAGCCAGTACCAGGGATGGAACTTCGGATTGTCGACGATGAAACTCATCACGATAAACCAGTTGGCGAAGTGGGCGAGATCTGGGTCAAGGGTCCACAGATCATGCTCGGATATTGGAACATGCCAGAAGAGACAGCAAAGTCGATTGTGGATGGTGGTTGGTTTAGAAGCGGCGACGCCGGCTATCTCGATGCCGACGGGTATCTCTATATATATGACCGCGTGAAGGACATGATTGTCTCTGGTGGCGAAAACATTTACCCAGCCGAAGTGGAAAACGTATTGATGGCGCATGCCGCCATTGCCGACGTTGCGGTCATTGGCGTGCCCGACGAAAAGTGGGGTGAGGTGCCCAAAGCCATTGTCGTTCGCAAGAAAGATATTGCAGTGACCGAGGATGAGATCATTGCGTTTGCCAAAGTCAGCCTGGCGAGTTTTAAGTGCCCAAAGTCGGTCGATTGGATTGAGGCCTTGCCTCGCAACCCATCTGGCAAGATCTTGAAAAAAGACCTTCGTGCTCCTTACTGGGCGGGTCGAACTCGCCAAGTCAACTGAAGTCGCTCTAAGGTTCTCATCATGAAACTTTCGATGATGATCAATTACATTTCCGATTTTCAGACATCGGCCAAGCAGGTTGTTGAACTTGAAAAAGTTGGTCTCGACATGGTGTGGGTAGCCGAGGCGTATTCATACGACGCAATTTCACAAATCGGTTATCTTGCAGCAGTCACCAATAAGTTGCAGATCGGTACTGGCATCATCAACGTGTATTCGCGTACACCTGCACTTGTTGCAATGACGGCTGCAGGTTGCGACTACGTGAGCAATGGCAGATTTATTCTTGGTCTTGGCGCATCAGGCGCACAAGTCATTGAAGGCTTTCATGGAATGCCATATGAGAAACCATTGCAACGCACCAAGGAATACATTGACATCTGTCGCGAAGTGTGGAAACGCGAAAAGCCGTTGTCGTATCAAGGCAAGACTGTCGAAGTTCCGCTTCCGCAGGGTCAGGGCACCGGACTCGGCAAAGCACTCAAATTGATCAATCATCCAGTTCGCAACGAGATTCCAATTTGGTGGGCGTCACTAATGGGAAAGAGCGTCGAAGCAACTGCAGAGATCGCTGACGGTTGGATGCCGATATTTTTCTATCCAGAAAAATTCAAGAACGTGTGGGGCGATGCGCTCAAGGCTGGCACCGCAAAACGCGACCCATCGCGTGGCCGCATGGACATCTCGGCGGGTGGCATGCTCGCAATTGACGAGTCGCTTACGGGTGAAGATCAACAAAAAGTTTTGGACTTCGCACGACCATCAACCGCACTGTACGTAGGTGGCATGGGTGCTCGCGGCAAAAACTTTTATAACGACATTTGCAAGTCGTACGGCTACGAACAAGAAGCCGTCGAGATTCAAGATTTGTACTTGGATGGCAAGAAGCAAGAAGCTGCAGCAAAAGTTCCGGCTGACTGGTTGCTCAACTCACACCTCGTTGGCCCGAAGGGTTTTATTAAAGAACGCCTTTCGGCATTCAAGGAAGCAGGAGTCACGGTCATCTCTGTCAACCCGATTGGTCCAAATGCAGTGCAGCAAGTTGAGTTGTTGCGCACATTGATGGACGAAATTTAAGTCGACGAACGCTTCGGTCCTCCTTCATCATGTCTGAACTCGTCTCTGGTTTTGTCGCCCCCGGCTGGGAGGCGGTGCACGATCAATTTGTGACCAATATCGAAACCAAAGAAGACATTGGTGCTGGTCTTTGTATTTTTCATCATGGCCAACCCGTAGTCGACCTCATTGGTGGATATTTTGAGAACACCGCGACGATTCCTTATGCGCGCGATACTTTGCAACTCGTGTTCAGCACTACAAAAGGTGTTGTTGCGACAGCGGTAGCCATTTGTGTCGAACGGGGACTCTTGAGATATGACGAACCTGTGTCGCTGTATTGGCCAGAGTTTGCCGCGAAAGGCAAAGCAGGCATCACGGTTGCACAATTACTTTCGCATCAAGCCGGGCTGTACACGATCGATGGAACCATTGCATTTGAAGACGCTTTGGACTGGAACACGATCACGCAGCGCCTTGCCGATACAGCACCATTGTTTCCAGTCGGATCAACCCATGGCTATCACGCCATCACATTTGGTTGGTTGGCAGGAGAACTTGTGCGCAGAGTGGACGGCCGCAACATTGGTCGCTTCATTGAAGAAGAAATTGCCAATCCGCTTGGCGTTGAAATTTATGTTGGCTTGCCAGAGCGGCTTGAGCACAGGGTCTCTCCATTGAAAAATGGTTGGACGAAGGTGTGGCCAGAAACAATTGTCAACAAACAACCAGCGCAAGTAGTTCCATTTGGTCCAGAGACTGCACTTGGTCAGGCACTCACGTTAAATGGAGCATTTACTGTGAAAGGTGGATTTAATCGACGCGACATGCACGCTGCCGAAATACCGGGAGCAAACGGCATCAGCAACGCACCATCACTTGCCCGAATGTATGCAGCGACAATTGGTGAAGTAGATGGAGCAAACGGCAAGGTCCGATTGATCTCAGAAGAAATGATGCAACTCGCAAGTACGCCAATCACCCGACCCGACGAGATCGATTTATGTTTGATGCGTCAGACAAATTTTGGAATGGGGTACATGACACCGACTGCATTAATGCCGCTAGCAAGTCCACGATCATTTGGCCACTCGGGTGCAGGCGGCTCGATGAGCTTTGCCGATCCGCTGCGCAAAATGTCGTTTAGTTATGTGATGAATCGAATGGGTTCGTATCTCTTTACAGACACGCGTGCATCTAGCTTGATTGCAGCTGCATCTCGCTGCGCAGACGCCTTCTGATCCCCGTCGTTGCAAGTAGAAACACAACTGCAGTTATTCCAGAAGTCGCCCCGATAACCGCAATGGCAATTCGAATTGGCAAAATTTCTCCAAGAATTCCTGCCGCAAAACTACTTGTGCCCATTACCAAGATGGCAATAGCCATGTCGCCGGCGAGCACTCGGCCAAGAATATGGTCGGGTACTCGTACTTGCAGACCGTAGGTCGACAATGTCCACTGCGCGCCACCGCCCAAGTGTGCACCCATCACGCACAAACATGCAATCCAAATATTTGGGCTCGATGCTGTTGCAACGTAGAGCACTGCATACGCAATGCCCGCCGTTCCACATACTTTGAGGAGGCGAGGCATGTTGTTGCGCACAAAGCGCATGAATAGAAACGGGCCGATGGATGCACCGAAGCCGCGCGCTGCAAGAAGCATGCCACTGCCGCCGTCGCCTTTATGAAACACGTCAATTGCGAGCACAGAAAGTTGGCTGACCGTTCCTGCACCAAATGCAAACATGGTTTTTGACGAGAGGAGCGCAAGAATCGTGTGATCGCTCTTGGCGTAATGGATTGCTTCTTTCATGTCGGCAAATGGGCGCATTCGTGATTGATGTTCGGTTGTGCGTTGCTGTTGCATCGGGGTCTTGATCAACGCAACGAGACCGGCACAGATAATAAATGTCGCGATGTCGGCAGTAAATGTTGCAGTGCGACCGAAGGCTTGAGAAAAGAATCCACCAGCAGCAGCACCGATGAACACCATTGCGCCCCAACTCGAGCCAAACAATGCATTGGCTTGGCGCAACTCGTCATCGCTGCGCGTCAGGTTGGGAAGCGCGGCGCCAAACGCCGGGGTGATAAACGACGAGAGACAAGTAATGGCAATCTGGGCAGCAAACGCAATCCAGATACGCGAGTTTGAAGCAAATAAGAATCCAACTGCACACAATGCTTGGGCAAGAGAAACAAAAACGATGATTTTTTTGCGGTCAAACTTGTCGACTGTTGGTCCACCAAAAGGTGTTGTAAAAAACGATGGGAGAGTAAACGCAACGTAGACGAGAGCAACGAGAAAATTGGAGTCTGTTACTTCCTTGACCATGCCAGCAAGGGCGACATAGCTGAAGTAGTCGCCAATAATCGAGATGTTGTCGGCTACAAACAGCCTGCGAACATCTTTGTTAGCGAGTAAGACGTTCAAGTGTTTCTTGCGCTTCACGTACCATGCTGCGCACCAAATCTCCTGCAGCAACGAGTTCATTAATTGCGCCAACGCCTTGCCCGGCCGGCATGAACTCGCGCTCTACATCGACTTTTGTGCCAACTGGGTAACCCAAGTGATTGACTCCTGCTTTCATTGAAGCGATCGCTTGTTGTGGAAACGGCAGAAGCGTCTCTGGGTGCTTTTCGAAATCGTTTGTCCACTCATTGCGCACGACGCGACATGTTTTGCCTGTGTAACTGCGCGTGATGACGGTGCCGTCTTCGCCTGTGGCAAGAAGTTTTTCTTTGTAGCCGTCCACTGCGCGAGCTTCTGGTGTTGCGATGAAGCGAGTGCCTATCCACACGCCGTCGGCGCCAAGGGCTAATGATGCAGCGAGACCGCGGCCGTCGTATAAACCACCTGCGGCAACCACCACAACTTTTTTGCCGACTGCGTCGACCACCTGGGGTACAAGCGCGATCGTTGCAACAGTGCCCGTGTGGCCACCACCTTCGGTGCCTTGAGCAACCACAAAGTCGCAACCACTTTCAACAGCCGCAACTGCGTGGCGAACTTTTCCGCACATTGATCCAACAATTACGCCGTGGCTGTGCAGCCGTTCAATGATGTCGCGTGGTACTCCGAGGCCTGCAACAAAAACACGAGCTCCACTTTTGATAATTAGGTCAACGTCGCGCTCGAGTGTGTGTGGAAGTGCGGTCAGCAAATCGACGCCAAATGGTTTTTGGGTCAGGCTTTTGACCCCATCAATCTCACGAGCCAATTCGCCATCTTGCATGGTGCTCGCGCCTAGAGTTCCGAGGCCACCAGCTTCTGAAACGGCTGCTACGAGATGGTGGTAACTCACACCGCCCATGCCTGCAAGCATGACGGGGAATTCGATGTCGAGAAGTTCGGTCAATCGTGTACGCATGCGTTCCAACTTACTTGGTTTGATCTTGAGTTACATAAGCGCCGTCACGACGCAAGAAATTGCGATGCCACCTAGACGGAGTAAAAATTGCCGCTCGGGGCTCGTCTTCAAACATCCAACGCACGAAATTGCGCCGTGTCCATGGAGTGAGGTTGGCAAAACGCAGTGCTGCTCGCGCGCCGAGAGACGATTTTAAAACTGCGCCAAGAGTTGCTGACATGCGGTGATCTGCAAAGAGGTGGTGGCGAATCAGTTGCTCGTACTTAGTGCGCGTTACAGATGCCTCACGATCGTTGCCCGCGACAATTGCCTGTGCACTCAGTTGTCCAGAAAGCAAAGCCTGACCAATTCCTTCGCCGGTGAGCGAGTCGGTAACACATGCGGCGTCACCAATAAACAGCACGCGGCCACTTGAAAGCGGGGCAGATGTGACGCGTGCAGGAATAGGCCAGGCAGTGTGTCGATCTTCCATGACGACGCCTGAGCCGAGTGCGCCAGCAATATGTTTGCGTGCCAGCAAGTTTGGCCAGAGGTCTTTCATTTTTTGCACCGAGTATTTGCCGCCACGCAAGATTCCGAATCCGATGTTGACGCGGCCATCTTGCAGTGGAAACGACCAGGCGTAGCCGGGCAACAAATCTTTTTCGAACCACACGTGCAAGCGGTCTTTTGCAGAGCCTGTCACGTTGTTGGCATATTGACGAAACGCGTGCCACTCGCCGAGGTAACCGGGTGTTGACATGCCGAGTGATTTGCGCACTGGCGACCACATGCCATCCGATGCAATCACAAACTTTGATTGGATAGTTTCATTTTTATTGCTATTAGCGTCGCTGCTGATATCAATTGTGATGTGATCTGAGGTTTGTTCGCGAACGGAAACAAATTCATGACCCTCGAGCACGCGAATATTCTTTGATCGAGCCAACTGCACCAGGGCATTGTCAAGTTCAATTCGTGGTGCGATTGCGGCAAACTGGCCGCGTGTGGGAAGTGAAAACTGCATTTCGGTACCACTCGGTGAGCGCAACCATACGTCGCTGCACACTGTCCAATTGGGCACAGTTTGGGGATCAAAACCAAGTTCGTCCAAAATGCGAAGAGCACCAGTGGTTAAACCGTCGCCACAACACTTGTCTCGCGGAAAAAACGCCTTATCAATAACTATTACGTCGAAATTGTTGGCACGTAATGTGAGCGCCGCAGCAATACCGCTTGGCCCTGCTCCGACAACAAGAACATCGCACGCCAAATCGGCAGCACTGTTGTTCGACTTGGTCTGAGACACGGTATTCAGACTAGAGTCGTTGCCCATGAGCCGCTTATGTGAAGGTCGAGTAGTTGTTGTCACTGGTTCGGGACGCGGTATTGGTCGCGAACATGCTTTAAGTCTTGCCAAGCACGGCGCACTGGTCGTTGTCAACGACCTGGGTGGCGGTGTTGATGGTTCGGCAGGCGATATTTCGCCAGCGCAAAGTGTTGTCAATGAGATTGAGGCCATGGGTGGTCGTGCTGTTGCTAACGGCGACGACATCTCTACTTGGGCTGGCGCAGAGCGTCTGATCCAGACCGCAGTCGACACGTTTGGCGACTTGCATGCGGTTGTCAATAACGCCGGAATCTTGCGCGACCGCATGATGGCCAACATGTCTGAAGAAGAATGGGACGCTGTTATCAAAGTGCACCTCAAGGGCACGTTTGCACCGTCGCGTTTTGCCGCTGCTTATTGGCGCGATCAAAGCAAGGCTGGAAAACCAGTTGATGGTCGCATCATCAACACTTCATCGGTGTCGGGTATCTACGGCAACGTTGGTCAGACAAACTACGGAGCCGCAAAAGCCGGCATCGCTGCGTTTACCACCATCGCAGCGCTTGAGCTTGCTCGTTACGGAGTAACCGTGAACGCAGTTGCACCGGTTGCCCTCACGCGCATGACCGAAAATCTTTCGCCAACTCCTCCAACCGACGAAGAACGCGAACTCGGTTCGCCTCGTTGGATTGCACCGATTGTGACATGGCTTGCTTCGGAAGAATCGAAGGCAATCACTGGTCGTGTATTTGAAGCGAGTGGTCGAGTGTTGGCAATTGCCGAAGGATGGCATCGCGGCCCAACTCACGAACCAGTTGACGATGCAGCAATGCTTGGTCCAATTGTTGAAGAACTTATGACTAAGGCTCGTCT
>Ga0194055_10002306_pt1 | contig 15222 bp, 10 predicted proteins | sample SepL449m_MetaG_FD_155482 | JGI IMG/M metagenome (GOLD analysis project Ga0194055, IMG submission 155482) | Anoxic zone freshwater microbial communities from boreal shield lake in IISD Experimental Lakes Area, Ontario, Canada - Sep2016-L442-9m | ecosystem: Environmental > Aquatic > Freshwater >... | reverse complement strand
AGAGATTCAGGATGAACCGCTCAATACAGAACTCAAAAACGACCTGCTCGATCCAGAACCCCAAGGCGTCGCTCTCGCGCCTTCGCTGCCTCTCGCGCCTTCGCTGCCTCTCGCGCCTTCGCTGCCAACTCCGGTAGCACCACCGACACCCAGAGCGACACCAGCAGTTGAGCCAGCCAGCCCAGCGGTTCTTGCGGCCCCGCGGGTGCCGCAAGGAGACGCCCTGGCGATTGCCGCGGCTGATCCATTGATTGCACCGACGGAGCCGGCCGCCGGGGAACCCATTTTGCCGGTCGCTGCTCCGGGAGTTGCTCCGGGGATAAAAGCACCGCCGGGGGCAGTCGTCCAAGGATTTGTGGGTAGCGAGGGCCTTCTCCTGCATAAAATAGTTGAGAATGGCGAGTCGACATGGGTGCCATTTCCAGCCGGTGCGTTGATGGACGTTCGCGAAGACCTGCTCGTGCCGCCTGGATTTCATCCAGAGATCACCGTCCGCGACGTAAGGATTCGCTTGCTGGCTGGCACCCGGGCAACCCTCAGCTTTGATACCGACGGCACTCCGCGGATCGAAATTATCTTTGGTCGCGCGGTGGCACAATCGACTCGCAGAGACTCGCGTTTAGGAATCAAAGTGGGGGAAATGTCGGGCACGGTAACGGCAGGTCTGCTGCAGCCGGTGGCGATGCATGTTGAGATCTCGCGAGCCCGAGTTCCAACCCAGCCGACGACCCTTGAAGTGAATGCGGGCATCACTACATCGGTAGCAGGCGGGCTGGCGTGGAAACAATCGCAAGCCAATGGCCTCGCGGCCACCGTCGACAACGGCTTGCTGCAGGGCATTGCACCCGCTGGCATGCTGGAATCCAGTAGCCATATGGAGTGGAACAGTCAGCGGCCCAAGGTCGTTACCGTTGTGGGGCAGCACAAATCACCGGAGTGGTCGCGATCCCCTCCGCGCAGCGACAAGCTCATCAGGGGAGCATGCGAGGCGATGGTCAAGAAATTGGCTCCTGCAGAACCCGCCGCGCCCGAATCGCTGGTGACGGTTCTCGCTGAGATGGCCGTTGATCGTCGGGCTGAAAATAGAATGGTGGCGGTAGAAACGCTGGCACTCCTCGGGGAATTTGAACCACTGGTCGAACTGCTTTGCGCCGAGTTACCCGGCCAAAAACTCGAACCGCAGCAGTGGTTGAGGCTGGAAAAATCGACTGTGACGCTGGCCCTTGCCCGTGGGGCCAATGCGACGGAAAAATTACGGCAGGCTTTTTCGAATCAGTCCCCGCCTGACACGGCAAAAAAGCTCTGGGCCATGGCCCAAGGTTTTTCAGACGAAGAATTGGCAGCTGGGGCGGACAAGACGCTCGTTGAGTCACTTGATGACCCCCACCTAGTGGTTCGCCGCTATGCCAGTAAGTGTTTGTGCGAGATCGTGCAGCCCTCACAGGGTGACGCCCTACGGTATCGGCCCGAAGGCCTACCCGGTTTGCGTCACGACGGCGTTGTCTGGTGGAAAAGCCAATCGCAGAAAGAGCTTATTCGCTGGTCGGCTGGAAACTCCAGGGCCGTCGAGGCCGGATCGCGGTAAGCCAGGGGGGGCCAGACTCGGCTTTTTGCGCCGTCTGGCCGAGCGGCGCGGGCAGTTTGTCGAAGCTGCACGGTGAGTGATAGGATTCATTCGTTGGTTTTTATTGGCTGCTTTAGGCTCTTATGAAGCAGCTTTTCCTGCGATTAAAAGGAATGCCCGGGTGCAAATTCATGTTTCAGCGAGACACGGCCATCTAAGCCCTGCCTCCCAGTCCAAAATCACGGCGAAGGTAGCGCGGTTAAAACGGTATTTTGATCGCCTCACTGCTCTCAATGTCACCGTCGATCTCAAAAACTCTTCGTTGCCAACCGTCGAGATCGTGGCTTCAGCGGAGCACTACCACGACATGGTGAGCCACGAACTTTCCGGCCACCTCTGGCGGAGCGTTGATGGAGCGGTACAAAAACTAGAACAACAACTCAGAAAGCACAAGGAAAAAGTCCGGGACCACAAGCACGTGGAAAACACGCGCTGGTCTTCGGAGAGTAAAGAAGCATGAAGTTTTCAGATTTTGTAGCGGCTGATGCCATTCGTTCAACCGTCGTGGCGAACACCAAAGAGGGTGTCATTCGCGAAATGGCTCAGTCGCTTGTCGATGCGGGCAAGATTGCCGCAGGGGAATTGGAGAGTATCGTCAAGGCGATCATGAAGCGTGAGGATCTCGGTAGCACCGGGATCGGCCGCGGAGTGGCCGTTCCTCACACCAAGCATCCCAGCGTGAATCGGCTCGTCGGAACAGTTGCGGTCAGTCCGGAGGGAATTAATTTTGAAAGCCTGGATGGTGAGCCTGTGCGACTCTTCTTCCTACTTGTTTCGCCACCGGATCGTCCGGGCGATCACTTACGGGCTTTGGAGAATATTTCTCGACAGTTGCGTGACGAAGCTTTTTGTAAGGTGCTCAAGTCGGCCAAGGGGCCGACCGAGATCCAGCAACTCTTGGAGGAGGCCGATAGTCACGGCATGGTGTCGTGAGCAAGTGGGGCTCAATTCATTGCAGGATTCAAGAAAGAACGTTCGATATGAGTGCGGAAACCCTTTCGCGAGAGGTTGTGGTCGGTATCCAGCAGGGCTTGCATGCCCGGCCGGCCGATCTATTGGCGCGAGAGGCTCGGAGGTGGCAGTCGCGGATCGAGTTGGTTGCCGAGTCACAGCGAGTCGACGGCAAGAGCATTCTGGATGTGCTCATGCTAGCCGCCGAGGCTGGAACCCGATTGGTGGTCGAAGCAACTGGCCCAGATGCACAGCAAGCGCTTGAGGCGATCGGACATCTCTTCGAGCGGAATTTTAACGAACATGAAAACGCTTAGCGTTTCAAACCAAAAAACAGTTTTGTAAAAACAGAAAAAGGAGCCGCATCGAGCCGCTCGGCGCGAGGCCTGTAGGGATTTTGATCGCAGTCGGATCGACGCGGGGTGAAGAACCTGCTGCCTCGATCGTGACGATGCGATCTCTCTGCGGTGGTCTTTGCTGCCGGCGAGCAACATGCGCCCGATGTTAAAACTTCAAGGCATTGCCGTCTCGCCCGGCGTCACTATTGGGGAAGCACTCGTTTTGGATAGCGAGGGCTTCCGGATTCCGCGTCGCTTTGTCGCCCGCAGTGCCGTTGACACTGAACTAGAACGGCTTTCCAAAGCGGTGGCAGAAACGGCGATGGAAATCGCCCGCAATCGCGATGCCGTCCATGCCGAGCTAGGCGAGCAGTATGCCGCCATCTTTGAAGCCCACTTGGCAATGCTGCACGACGAACGCCTGCAGCAAGAATTGATCAGCGCCGTCCGCGACCGTAATTGGTGGCCAGAGTATGCCGTCAGTCGCACGCTGAGGCGTTACGCCAAGGTCTTTCAGGGGCTCGACAACCACATCTCGCAGCGTGCCCACGACATCTACGACATCGAAAAAAGCTTACTTCGTAATCTGCTCGGCCAGCGCCGCGAAACACTGGCCGCCATCTCGCAGCCGGTCATCGTCTTGGCTCACAATCTAACGCCCAGCGAAACAGCCAACCTCGACCGTCGCTTCGTGCAGGGGTTTGCCACCGAACTCGGTGGCCCCGGCAGCCACACGGCGATCGTGGCCGAGGGACTCGAGATTCCCGCAGTCGTAGGACTGGGGCCATTTTTAGCTGATGTGTCGGGGGGCGAGCCGGTCATTCTGGACGGCAATCAGGGAATCGTGATTCTCCAGCCCGACGAAGAAACGATTGCCCGTTACAGGCTGGAACTGGAGGCGGCAAAAACGGTGGCTGTGGGCTTGAGCCTGCTCCGCGATCTGCCGGCCGAGACGCTCGACGGAGTCCGTGTGCAGATCACAGGCAACATCGAATTTCCCAGTGAGGCCCAGCAGTGCTTGAGCCGTGGCTGCGACGGAATCGGGCTCTACCGCACCGAGTTTTTGTATTTGACCAGTCCGCGAGAACCCACAGAGGAAGACCACTTCGCCGCCTACAGTGAGGTGGTGCGGGCGATGCCTGGAAAGCCTGTCGTGATCCGCACGCTTGACCTAGGCGCCGACAAGATGCGCACGGCGACAACGCCTGAAGAGGAGCGTAATCCCTGCTTGGGTCTGCGCAGCATCCGGCTTTCGCTGCGGCAATTGCCGCAATTCCGCACGCAACTGCGGGCGATCCTGCGAGCCAGTGCGCTCGGGGATGTGCGGGTGATGTTTCCACTGATTTCAACGATTGTCGAATTGCGGCAGGCCCGTATGGTGCTGGCCGATGTGATGGAAGATCTGGCCGAACACGGCATCGCGTTTAATCGCACGATGCCGGTGGGAATGATGGTAGAGACGCCAGCCGCCGTGATGATGCTCGATGTTTTTATCAAGGAAGTCGATTTCATATCGATCGGCACCAACGACCTGATCCAGTACACGCTGGCGGTCGATCGGGGCAATAAGGACGTAGCCGATCTTTACAACGCATCGGATCCAGCAGTGTTGCGTTTACTGCAACGCTCGCTCGATGTGGCTCGTGAGGCCGGTGTGTCAGCCAATGTGTGTGGTCAGATGAGCGGCAGCGTGATGTACACGCAGCTGCTTCTTGGGCTTGGATTGCGGCAGCTGAGTGTGCCGCCTAGTTCAATTCCAGAAGTCAAGCAGGTGTGCCGAAGTGTTTCGGTCGCCGAATGCCGCGTCATTGCCGAGAAGGCGCTGTCGATGGACGGTGCGCAAGAAGTGAAAGCCTATTTGCGCGATCAGTTGCGGCGGTTACTTGCTCAGGCAGTCGCCTTGTGCGACACCGCCGTTTAGGCGGGAAGGACAATAGCAAAGAATGAAAAGGAAACGTTCATGAAACAGGAAATGTTGATCAATGTGTCGCAGCCGGAAGAGTGCCGGATTGCCATCATGGAAGACGGCGTGCTGGAGGAGCTCTACGTAGAGCGAACCAGTCAGGACAACTATGTCGGAAATATTTACAAGGGGCGGATCGTCAATATCGAGCCGAGCATCCAGGCTGCGTTTGTCGATTTTGGCGTGGGTCGCAACGGCTTTCTCCATATCAGCGACATCGAACCGCAGTATTACCGGCAAGGCGGTCTTGATCCGGACAAGGCGTTTGACATAGTTGAGCCATCCGGACGCGGTGATGTGGCAAGCGTCGAAGAATCGGGGGAGGCAGATGCCGACGCCCGCCTACAAACTGCTGTTAAGCGGCGACCACGACTTGGCGACAGACCTCGCGTAAAGCCACCGATTCAAGACGTTTTGCGTCGCGGTGACGAGGTGCTTGTGCAGGTGATCAAAGAGGGATTTGGCACCAAAGGGCCGACGCTCTCAACCTACATTTCGATTCCCGGCCGCTACCTGGTCTTAATGCCGCCGCTGGGTCGCGTAGGTATCTCAAAGAAGATCGACGACGAACACGACCGTCGCGTTCTGCGTGACATCATGCTCGAGCTCAAGCCTCCTAAGGGGGTTGGGTTTGTGGTGCGAACGGCTGGCACAGAGCGCACGAAGTCGGAGATGGCCAGAGACATGACGTACCTGCTGCGACTCTGGAAGTCGATTGTGCGACGGATGCGAAAGTATTCCGCGCCAATCGATATTTATCAGGAAAGCGACATGATTATCCGCACCATCCGCGACATGTTCACGGAAGATGTGGGACGAATTCTCATCGATGAGCCGGCTGCCTACGAACGGGCTAGAGAGTTTTTAGAACTCGTGATGCCAAAGTACGTCGATCGCCTGGAGCTCTATGAAGGGAAAGAGCCGCTCTTTCATCGCTACGGCCTGGAGGAAGAGATTCTTCGCATTCATCAGCGAAAAGTCCCGCTCAAGGGCGGCGGCTCAATCGTGATTGATCAAACCGAAGCGCTCGTGGCGATCGATGTCAATTCGGGCAGCTTCCGCACTGAGAAATCAGCGGAGGAAAATGCCTATCAGATGAATCTGATTGCAGCTAAGGAGATTGCCCGTCAATTACGACTGCGAGATCTTGGCGGCGTGATCGTCAACGACTTTATTGACATGCGCCGTGAACGGTATCGACGCGGCGTGGAGAAGGCTCTTTACGACGCCATGAAGCGGGATCGTGCCCGCACAAAAATTCTTCGCACCAGTCCATTTGGTTTGATCGAAATGACCCGGCAACGCATCCGGCCGTCGCTACGAAAAAGTATTTTTCGAGACTGTCCGACCTGCATCGGCACAGGCATGGTCAAGACGGCCGAGAGCATGTCGATCGAGGTCATGCGGACGCTGCAGCTCTCTGCGATGAGGGACGATATCACGCGGCTGAATGTGACCGTTCACGAGGAAGTGGCAACGTGGATCAACAATCGCAAGCGGCGTGAAATTGCTCAGTTTGAAGATGCCGTTCACATGCAGTTGCACGTGACGGGAAAAGAGAGCGTTTCTCCGGAGCACCTTGTGTTTGAGGCTTGGGACTCCAACAGCCGGTTGGTGCGGTTCCCCTGATACAAAGCCGACTGGACGAGTCAGAAGCCCCCGAGAAGGGAGTCTCTCGGGGCTTTTCTCACACCACTCGACCCGCTTGCCTGTTGTCGTTAGACTCCGAAACTCGTGAAAAATAGGTTCGCGACCGATCGAATGAGTTTTCACCCTACAAGAATCGGACTTTAGCTATGGCCAAGGCACCTTCACAAAGCGTTCCTAGCACCCCTGCGGCAACAACGCCTGGCACAGGCCATCACTACGCAATCGTGGTGGACGGCGGTCGGCAATACCGGGTGCGTGAAGGCCAGGAATTGGAAATTGATTTTCGCCACATGCCAGCGGGTGCCGAATTGGTATTCGATGAAGTCTTGGCGGTGAGCAAAGCTGGCCAACTGACGCTGGGTGCGCCGACCGTGAAGGGGGCGACCGTCAAAGCAGAGATCTTGGGTCTGGTGCAGGGCGAGAAACTCTATGTGCAAAAGTTTCGTCGCCGCAAAAACTACCGCCGCCGCACCGGCCATCGATCGATCTCAACAAAGATTCGTATCGCTTCGATCGCCTGAACCCCTGCGACGGCCTTAGCTGGCTTCCACCTGGCGTTGATTGTATTCAGCGCCGCTGCCATGAAGCCATCGATTACGAGCAAATGCCTGCCAGTGGGCCGCCTGTCATGCACATTGTGTCGATGCGGGCTGAGACTGTTTTGTCTTCTTCCATGGGCGGCGCGTGGTGCGGCTTGAGTCGAGCGTCAACGACCAGCGGTCCTCGACAGCCCCAGTGTTTTTGATGGACCACAGAGCCGACGCCATGCACATCGGCGGCTGGATTGGATCTAGTGAACGTTACCCAGAGAAAATTTTGAAGTGAAGCGGCTGTCCAAGTGCTGTTGTCCACCACCACAATCAAAGGCCAGTCAAAGAGCGGATGATCGGGTTCAATCGCTTGGCAAAACCGTTCCACATCTGCTGCCCAAGGAGCCGATGCGGCCAATTGCCAGATCGCAGCATCGCTGCCGTTTGGCGAGGCCAGGGTCGACGCGGGCTCAATCGGCGGCCCCGTCACGGCTACGATTCCGGGCAGGCAGACTCGCGGTGCAGAAAAACCAGCCGGCAGTGACCAGCCTGTCGGCAATTCGCACTTGAGCGAACGCACTGCTGGCCCTCGAGCTGCGACAACCAGCTTTGAGCCTGTGTTGAGACCGCTACCGGAATAATCGAGCGTGTCGATCGATGTTTCAGTCTGGAAGTGACAGTCGCGACGCCAATCAACCCGCTCCAGTAAGTGCTTGAGAAATGCTGGAATCTCACCGGCATCCAGACCCGGTGCATCTCCCTGCGAGATAATCAGCAAGTATTTTGCCAACGAGAGTTGCCCCTGTCCAAGGATCGCTGCTGCTTGCGTGAGAAGTTCTGCGGGCCGCGAAGAGGCTTGCCACGGCAGATAGCGTTCGCTGCCAACAACCAGCAGCAAGGGGTGCACGCCGGAGGCATCGACCGCATGCACGCTCTTCACCCCCGGCAGCACGGTGGGAATGATGGGGCCAGTGAGTTCATGGACCAGCCAGCCAAATAGCGTATCTTCTTGCGGCGGTCGGCCCACGACGGTGATCGGCCAGATGGCCCCCTCGCGGTGCCAAACATGCTCGACTTGCATGACGGGAAATTGGTGCTGTCGAGAGTAATAACCAAGGTGGTCGCCAAACGGCCCTTCGGGTTTAGTAGCCCCCGGTAGAATCGTGCCCTCAATGACAAAGTCGGATTCGGCATAGATGGCGGGTCTATTTTTTCGCGCGATCATCCCAATGCGATGGCCGGCCAGCACGCCGGCAAATGTGAGTTCTGAAAGGCCTTCTGGCAGCGGCATGACCGCCGCAACAGCAAGGGCCGGTGAGCCGCCAACAAAGATCGAAACCTTGAGCGGCTCGCCACGTCGCAGGGCCGCCGCGTGATGCACGCCGATGCCGCGGTGGAGCTGGTAGTGCAGGCCAATCTCACGGTTTGGCTCATAGGAGTTGCCACCAAGTTGCACCCGATACATGCCGATGTTTGAGTGCTGCGTGCCGGGCCGATCGGGATCTTCGGTGTAGACCGCTGGTAGCGTGATAAATGGCCCGCCATCGCCGGGCCAACTCGTCACCTGCGGCACACTCAAGAGCGGAATTTCGTGGGCCAGCACAGGACCGCTGCGCCGACGTTTGGGCAGCATGGAAAGTGCATCGTAGGGTGAACGCCAATAACGCCACGGTTTTTTGAGCGCTGCTGTGGGGTCAATTTTAAGTTCTACAAGTCGTTTGACGCGGTCAAGTGAGTCAGCAAAGATTCGCTCGACTCGCCGCTGCGTTCCATAGAGATTCACCAAGACCGGAAAGCCTGAGCCCCGCGGATGACTGAACAGCACCGCCGGGCCACCACCGCGAAACAGCCGCCGCTGGACTTCAGCAATTTCCAGATCAGGATCGACCGGATGATCGATCACAACAAGCTGCTTCTCGCGGCGGAGGGCATCAACACAGGCTTTGAGGGTACGGAATCCCATAGGTTCTCTTTGACTGCATGGTAGTCTGTTTCAAAAAGCAGGCCCACCCGGCTAGCTTTTTACTGCTTTTATCCTTTGCGCCCAAGACCCCACCTGGAGAAAAGATCAATGGTCAGCGTCAGTACACTCTATGAAGGACAGCTGCGATGCCGCGCGGAGCACGGTCCCTCACAGGCCACGCTCGTCACCGACGCGCCACTGGATAACCACGGCAAGGGAGAGAGCTTTTCACCAACCGATTTGGTGGCCGTGGCATTCGGAGCCTGCATGATGACGATCATGGGAATCGCTGCCCAGCGGCATGGCATCGACCTAGCCGGCATGAAAGCTGAGACGCTCAAGGAGATGAGCACCGTCCCGCCGCGGCGCATCGCCTCGCTGCGAACGCGGCTGACGATTCCTTTGCCAGCGGATCACCCCCAGCGTTTGCTGCTGGAGCAGGCAGCCCATGCATGCCCCGTGCAAAAGAGCCTGTCGCCAGAGATCGATGCGGCGATTGAGTTTGTGTGGACGGGCTAGAGTGCTTGAGGCAGTCGCCAGAGACTCACCCAGAGAGATACTGTCATGAACGATCTTTTTAGTGCCTCTCGGGCAGCCAATGTTGCCCGTGCTGCGCCGCTGGCAGCGCGGATGCGGCCGCGTCGGCTGGCGGATTACATCGGCCAGGAAAAGGTGGTGGGGAAGGGGATGCTGCTGCGTCGGTTGATCGAGGCCGATCGGCTCGGCTCGGTGATCCTGTACGGGCCTCCCGGCGTCGGAAAGACAACACTCGCTGAAATCATCGCACATGAAACAAAGCGTCGATTCATTGAGCTCTCGGCCACAGCTTCGGGCGTCAAGGAACTGCGTGAGGTGTTGGAGGCGGCTCGCCGTCGGTTGGAAGACGACGGCCAGCACACCTGCCTTTTCATCGATGAGATCCACCGCTTCAATAAATCGCAGCAGGATGTCTTGCTGCCCGATGTCGAAAGCGGCGTGATCGCATTGATCGGTGCAACGACGCAAAACCCATTTTTTGCGCTCACGTCGGCGCTGGTAAGTCGCAGTCGGTTGTTTGAGTTGGAAGCCTTGTCGCGAGACGAGATTGCGCAGGTGCTCAAGCGGGCCGTGGCCGATCGAGATCATGGACTGGGTCGCGAACAGTTGACCTTGAGTGCCGAGGCGGTCGAGTTTCTTGTAGAAACTTCTGACGGCGACGCGCGACGGGCTCTGGGGGCTTTGGAAATTGGCATCCTGTCAAGCTCGCAGCGGCCGCTGCTCTTCACGCTGGAATTAGCTCGAGAAAGTGTGCAGCGTAAGGGAATTGCTTACGACTCCGGCGACGCGCATTACGATTGCGCGAGTGCTTTGATCAAAAGCATTCGCGGCAGTGACGCCGATGCTGGTCTTTACTGGCTGGCGCGGATGCTGGAAGGGGGAGAGGACGTTCGCTTTCTCACCAGGCGGCTTGTGATTCTAGCCAGCGAGGACATAGGCAATGCCGATCCGCGGGCCTTGATGATTGCCGTCGCGGCGATGCAGGCGACAGAGTTTGTTGGATTGCCGGAATGCCAGCTCACCTTGTCTCAAGCGGTGACGTACCTAGCGATCGCCCCCAAGAGCAATGCCTGCACGCTGGCCATTGCAGCCGCCAGAAGCGATGTTCAAAACAAGAGCGTGATTCCCGTGCCGCGTCACCTGCAAGACAAGCACTATGCAGGGGCCAAGCGACTCGGTCATGGCGAAGGCTACACCTACTCGCACGACTCTCCCGACGGCATCGCCGCGCAGGACTATCTGGGCGTCGAGAAACGCTACTACGAACCGACTGATCGCGGCTACGAGCGAGATCTCGCCGAACGACTGGCCGAGATCAGACGGAGGCTGTCGTCACAGTAGACGGCTTTTGCGGGAGAGATGAGGGTGCATTGGCCACATGTTTTTTGCGGAGGAAGATCGCTTCGTCCATGAGTTGGCCTGTCAGCACTTCCTCCAGTCGCACCAATGTGTCGTTTCGCTCCCTAAGTAAGCGAATCAAGTCAAACTATTTGGGGCTGTAAATGAACTGCCAATGCAGTCAATTCTGAGCCGATCGTGGCCGATCCGGCGGTGAACTTCATGAACGGCGGCACTCAAATCAAATGTTTGCTTAGTGGCGTCTTGATGATTCATGGGATCCTCTTTTGGCACGGCGTCAATGAGTGGCAATCATCCGTTCAAGGACATTCTTCGTAATCTGTTGCAGCTGCCGGTGCGGGCCTTGGGGGCCCTCGGGACGCACATACCCGGGGGGCGATGCCACGCCGTCAGCCCACCAGCAAGTGGCGGCATTGAACACGATATTGCCCTTCGGTCCGGGATAGACCGTGGCCGTGTAAGCGTTCTTACCAGCCCCCGGCGGCCCTGTTGCGATGATCTCCAAACCGGGGATCGGCGCAGGATCGCCATGAAACTCCCAGCCGATCACGCCCGGAAGTTGATCGCCCTGCTTCATGCCGGTGCCGTTGTAAATCCAGTGGTCAGGGGCCGTGCAGATCCAGGGATCGGTGCGGACGATCTCGCCGGTCGAATGAGCCCCCATCAGCTCATTGCCGTAGGGTCGCTCGTGTGGCAGCGTGGCCATCGCCGCGAACTGCTTTGTGCCTTGTGGCGGCCCGAATACACCCACCCGCTCAAACCTATTCATTGCTTCGTCGAGCCTCACCTTGCCAAAGACCGCGTTGCCTGAGAAGAATCCGACGCTCACGCCCGCGGCGATCGCCGCTTGCACGTTACGAAACATTTCAATCGTATAGTATTCGTCGTGCCCAACGCTCAAGAATCCCCGTGACCGAAGCAGCCTCTCCGGATCGGAGTGGGTGTCTAGGTTTGAGACATACGAGACATCGTAGCCCTGCGACTCTAACCAATGCGCGAGGGGAAACTCCCACAGAAACCATTCGCCTGAGCCGGTCGAAAGCGGCTGATCGACAAGGTGGTAGTACTTGCCGTACGGTCGGTCGAAGCTCACCCGCACGTGAGGCCCCCAGTACCAGTCGGTCTTGCCGTCGTCATAGAGGGCACACCGCTTCGGCCAGCGGTTGTACGCCTGCCACGTCAGATCGCTGCACTGAAAGAGAAAGTCAGAGGGCCGATCATCCTTCACAATGAAGATCACGTAGCTCTGCAGGCCGTTGTCACGGCTCGTCAGCTTGCCGACATAGACACCGCTGGGCCAGTCGGCAGGAATTCTCAGTTCCACACTCGCCTTCCACTCACACCGCCGCAGCCGCTTCTCGCCAAGCGGCGGATCGGGCTGCTCGGTTCCTTCGCACTCACCGAGGTCGGCCATGAGCCGGCCCCCGTCGCCACCGTAGTAGCCCGTACGATAGATCTGGAGCGTACAACGGCTGGCGGGCCGGGTGCTTATAAAGATAGACAGCGTCTCGCCGACACGGATACTCCTGTGAGAGCAGTAGCCCTCTGCAGCGATGCTCCGTTTCCCGTTGTCGATGTGCACGTGTGTGAGCATCCAGTCGCGGGTGCCTGGTCGGGCGTTCTCTGTGACGATCAACGATGGGGTCTCAGCGGCGAGCGGGCGGCCGCCGTGCGTGAGGAGCGTGGCAGACCCGACCGCCGCGATACGTCCCACAGCATCCCTCCGCGAGAGCCGTTCATCGTGGTTCTGCATGGGCCATGCTCCTCACGACTGTTTATTGTGAATGCGAGAGATAGGCCACAAGATCGGCAAGTTCCTGTAGCGAGAGCAGTGAGTCGTAACCTTTCGGCATGAGCGACACCGTGCCAAGTTCAAGCGACTCAATGTTTGAACGGGCAATGCGTTCTGTGGCCGTCGCACTTGTCTGGACCACGATGTCGGTCGCCGTTTCGTCGCGGATGATACCGCTGAACGCCCGGCCGTCGTCGGTGACGATGGCGACCGGCTCATAGGTTCGCACAAACGCCACGCTCGGCAACACGATCGCCTCAAGTAAATCCAACGGCATGCGAATCGCGCCGATTGTCGTCAGGTCGGGCCCAATTCGACCTCCGATCCCTGTCATCGCATGGCAAGCCGTACAGGCGGCCTTGTTCGATGCGAAGACCGTTTTGCCGCGGGCGGCGTCTCCATCCGGGAGCGACGCTGCGAGCGTTGCATATGTCTGCCGCTCGGCGGCGCGAGCTGCATCGATTCGATCGAGTAGTTTTTGACCAGTGTGACGACTCTCAGCCGGCAATGCTGCCACGGCGGCGGCGACGGTGGCCCGGTCGATTGACTCCGGCTTGGCACCGCGGCTGATCGCTTCGACCGCTGCCACAAGCAAACCGCTCCCCCTTCTAGTGAATGCGGGAAGGAGCGTGGAGGCATCATTGCCAAGCAGCGTTGCCAACGAGGAAGCGATCTGGCCGAGGCAGGCGTCGTCGAGCGTTGACGCCGCCAGCGCCGCAGCGGCCGCGGAACGGTCGAGCGGCGAGACCCCGGCGGCGTCTCCGGCCGAAAGCATGCCGATGAGTCGGTCGGCAAGCGTTGGCGGCAGAGGAGCATCCGCAGCGCCAGCCACCTGAAGCGCCAGTGCACAGGCCCGCGGCGGCGATGACGGCGCAGTCGCAATCGCCAAAGCCGTTGGCCTGATGGCTGCTCGCTGCACGGGGTCGAGCGACAGCCCTGCAAGCGTCTTTAGCGCCGCTGACATTTCGTCGACCGACGCCTGATCTGTTCCCGCTGCGAGCATGGCGGCCAGCGGGTCAAACCAAGACTTCGGCGTGGCGGCCGGCCGCGCTGTCCGCATCACGGCCAACGCCGCTCTCCGCATCGCTGCGGTCTCTGCTCCATGGCTTTCGGTGTAGACCGCGGCGATCGCAGCGGCGGCGGCCGGTCGGACCGTGAGACGGGCAACCATCGCGATGATCCCGTCTGCCTCCTCGGGGCCGGAGGTAGCCGCCCGTTTGAGCTGAGCTTGTAGACTGCCCGCAAGCGATTCGGCCCAGTCGGGGTGCTGCGATACGACCCACCAGGCTGCATCGCGCACCAGTGGCTCGATCGATCCGCAGAGCGGGAGCAATCGATCGCGTGAGAGTACTGGAGCCGTTAGCCGCGAAGCCATCTGGTCGAGGCTGTAGATCGCGGCCCGCACCACCTGTGGATGAGGGGAGTCGAGCGCGGCTAGCAGCGGCTCCGGCCGCGCTGCCTCGATGAGGGCGTAGATGAACGAGTGTTCGAGTGACCGCGACATTGCCTTGGGCATCGCCGCCAGCACGGCCTGAACGCCCGCCACGCTTGCCAGCCGGCCAATCGCTTCGGCAGCCGCACGAGACGAACCAGCATCGTCTCCCGCGAGCACCGCTGCCAGTGGCCCGACAGCCTCTGCATCGCGATGGAGCCCCGCCACATGGGACGCCGCATGACGGACTTCGGCAGCCTTGTCGGTTAACGCCATGCGTATGACGGTTCGGGCCTCTGGCCCGTCGATCTTCGATAGCGCCCACACAGCGTTCTGCCGAGCGGCCGGCGATGGCGAATCGATGAGGAACTGCTTGATGGCGTCGACGGCTCGCACGCCGATGCACGCGAGGGCGTCACCGGCCCGTTCTGCAACTGCCGGCCGCGCATCGGCGAGCAGATGGGCGAGCTGGAGCGGGGCAATTGTCGGCCAGTCAAGGGCGAGGCCTCGCGGATCCTTTACAGGCTCTGCGCCCGCGCGACGAATGCGATAGATAGCCCCGAGCACCTGCGGCTTCTCGACCCGCGATGTTGGGCAACAAATCTTGTACCAGCCGCCGGTATCGATGACCAGCAGCGAACCGTCGGCGTCTTCATGGACGTCGGTGGGATGAAAGTCGGATGAGTCGCCCGTGACGAACGGCGTGCTCACCGTTGTGAACGTGCCGTTGGTCGATGTGAGCACATTACGGAATACCGTCCGCAGATTGAACGCGCAAACAAACAGGTTGCCGGCCAGATCGTCGCCCAGTGACCGCGACACAAGGAGCTGAGTGCCGCAGGGCGCTGCTGCGCCCATCGAGAGCATTGGCGACAGAAGATCGCCCGTCCGCTCGTGGCCGTCCAAGACGCCGTGCTCGCGGCCGTAGACGCCGCCATAGATCGCGTGGATGAGGCCGTCGCGGCCGCCTCCCATATCGTTGGAGATGAATGTTGCCGAGAGAATCCGCTCGCCCGACGGCGTGAAAGCAAGTTCGACGGGGTTATTCATCCCGCCAGTCATGACCATCTCGCGATCGGTGCC
>Ga0194055_10002305_pt1 | contig 15224 bp, 9 predicted proteins | sample SepL449m_MetaG_FD_155482 | JGI IMG/M metagenome (GOLD analysis project Ga0194055, IMG submission 155482) | Anoxic zone freshwater microbial communities from boreal shield lake in IISD Experimental Lakes Area, Ontario, Canada - Sep2016-L442-9m | ecosystem: Environmental > Aquatic > Freshwater >... | reverse complement strand
GTCTATTGGTGCTGATGGTGATTTTTACATTGAGACTGACACGGGCATTATTTACGGGCCTCGACAAAGTGGTAATTGGGGTTCTGGGTTTAGCACTACCGGCCCACAAGGGCCAGCGGGAACCACGGGTGCCACGGGCGCTACGGGTGCTACTGGTGCAGCGGGCAGTTCGGGCGTGGTTAGTGTCAGCGCACCAATCACGGACAGCGGAACGAGCGGCAGTGCGGCACTCGCACTCACAACGAATGTTGCAAACGGTGTTCCTGTGCTTGATTCAAATGGCAAAGTGTTGTCATCACAGCTTCCCGCGTTGGCTATTAGCAATACGTTTGTTGTTGCATCAGAGTCGGCCATGCTCGCATTGTCCACCGCCGAAGAAGGCGATGTTGCTGTCAGATCAGATGTAAGCAAATCGTTTATTCTCACTGCTACTCCCGCGTCAACGCTTGCGAATTGGCAAGAGCTTCTTACCCCTCCTAATTCCGTCTTGAGCGTCAGTGGGCGCACGGGCGTAATAACGCTTGCTAACACGGACATCAGTGGCTTGGGTACTGCAAGCACTAAAGACATCCCAGCAACCGGCAATGCTTCGTCGTCACAGGTTGTCTACGGAACTGACACACGTTTGACGGACACGCGCACACCCGCTGATGACTCTGTGACGAGCGCCAAGATTGTGGACGGGGCGATCGCCAACGCGGACATCAACGCAAGCGCGGGCATCGTTGATACCAAGCTGAACCTCAGCGCGGCCACAACCTCAGGTGTCACTCCATCATCAAGCGCAAAGATTGTCTCAGCATCAACCACTGTTAGCGGCACGGCCATCAGCAGCACGAACAAGGTTGTGGATGCTGCCGCCGCTTTGACCGAACGCAGTAACGGAATGTTCCTCTACCCGTGGGCAAACGGCACACAGGCGTTCAGTTCCAATACCTGCCGCTGGGTTCGCTTCGTGCCAGCGCGCCCCTTGACAATCTTGCGGTTTGGGTTTGAGGTCAGGACAGCCTCTACCAATGCGGAATCAGTAGACATTGGACTTTACGACTCTAGCGGCAACCGTCTTGTTTCTAGTGGCCTGACAACAACAATGTACTCGTTCCCAACTACCACAACCGCAACGGCCACAACTTCCGCCGGATACAAATACATTGTCCTGAACGGCGCAACCGGCTACACGCTCACTGCTGGAACCACTTACTACGCTGGCATTGGCATCACTTTCACCAGCGGCACGGGCGTAACAATCGCTGTAAATGCGATCTACGGCACAACTATCTTTGGGGGATCAGTAGGCGGTGGTGCTGACAGTGCGTCACAGGTGTTATCACCCCCAACGCTTCCTTCGACAATGGCCTCGGCCGCTACGGGCAGCACCGCAGTTCCAATGATCGCGCTAATCACCTGATGAACACTACTTCTCTAAGGATTCTATGAGCATTTATGCTGTTCCTTCAACTACTTTTCAAGCGGTATTAACGGGTGCGCCCTCGTCAACAACGGTAAACGTACAGGTTCTTAACGCTTCTACGGGCAATGTGTCTGTTGCCAGGTCGAGTACGAGCATTGTTGAGAATCCTGCCGGTTCGGGTACCTACATTGCTACTCGTACTGCGCCGTCTGTTACGGGCGAGTATGTGGTTGTTTGGGATACGGCTGGTAGTGGAAGTCTTACAAGTGCTAATACGACGAGTGAGGAACTGTACGTTACGGGTACTCCTCCAACTCCGACGACTACGGCTACTGGTGAACAGTTCTCAATGAGTTTGAGCGCGTTGCGTTCGGAAGTGTTGAATCATGGGTTTGATGGGACGATTTATTCTTCTTCTCGTTTAAACCAGTATTTGAATGATGCGCTTGGCGAGTTGTCAGCTAAAGCACAGTATTATGGCGAGGAACAAGAGTTGACTATGACGACAACGGCGGGAACGGATTGGGTTGCGTTTCCGACTGGCATGAGTCGCCTTAGGAGCGTTCGTCTTACTGATCCCCCACAGGATTTACAACTTGTGGATTTGCGTGATGTTGACCGCACTGGTGGCACTACGGGTAGTCCGTATGCGTATGCGGTGGATGGTAGTGGGATCACATTGTTCCCTAAGCCTGATGGTGCGTATGCGCTTGCAATCAGGTATTGGCGGCTTATGAGTCCGTTGACTGCGGATACTGATGTTCCAAGTTTGCCCGCCAGGTATCATCGGATGCTCGCGTATTATGCGATTGCCAGGTGTTTTGAAGGTGAGGATGATCCTCAGCAGGCCGCTTATTATGATGCGAAGTGGACTCAAGCAGTTAAGGATCTGAAACTTGATCTTGTGTTCCCTCTTACGGATGGCCCTCGACAGGTCAAAAGCATTTGGGATAGTGGCGCTATCAAACAGGGTTGGGGTCTTTGGTGAGAGGTACCCCGTATGTGCATGGTGATTTTCGCGGTGGGTTGAATACGAAGGCAGCAGCATATTTGCTTGAGCCAACACAATGCAGGGATTGTCGGAATGTGCAAAGCACGACTACTGGTGCGATTGTGAAGCGACCGGGAGTGCGACAGATTACGTTGACTGGTTCGTGGGCTGGTGAGCCAGTTACGTTGCATTCGGCAGAATCCTTGAATGACAATCTTGTAATTGCAACAGCCGACAATGTTTACGGAGTTAATGTTGGTACGAGTACGATTTCAAGTTTGTTCTCGTGTTCTAACGGGTTTTGGTCTGTGGTTGAGACTACTTCCGAGGATTCACAAGGCCCGGTTTTCATGTCTAACGGTGTGAATACTCCAAAGTATTGGAATGGTACGAGTACGGGCGATTGGACGATTGATACGTCGGGTTCTCCAAGCTCGTTGACCGTATTGCCCAATGGGAAGTATTTGACATTGCATGAGAGTCGAGTGGTGTCGGCTTGCACAAGTGATGATCCTTCAAGTATTTATTGGAGTGATGTGCAAGTAGGCGTGGGTACTTTGCCTCGCGTGTGGCCGATTGAGAATCAGCAGTTGTTTGACCCGGATGATGGTGAAACGATTACTGCTTTAGGCAAGACGGGTTCTAACCTTCTTGTGTTCAAGGATCATAAGGTATTTGCAGTTTATGACCTGGCGACTGGTGCTAATCGTCGTTTGACCACTAGCGTTGGTTGTGTTGCTAGTCGGAGTGTGGTTGAAACACCTATAGGAACCTTGTTCCTGTCCGATCAGGGCGTGTATTCAACAAATGGTACGGGTGTGGATCTTGTCTCTGATGCGATCACTCCCACGATTGCCTCAATTACCAGTCCCGAATTGTGTACGGCTGCATTGTTCAAGAATCATTATTACCTTGTGAGTCCCGCTGATGGTCTGATCTTTGACTTTGACTTGATTCTTAAAAGCTGGTGGGTGCATACGATCAGTGGAAACATTGCTGATATTGCAGCAACTAATCTTGCTGCTGGCCCCACGTTGTACGGAATCACTCGCACTCGATCATTGGGCGCATTGTTTGAGCCGGGGTATTACACCGACTTTGGTAGTTCGTATGAGTGGTATTGGAAAGGCCCGTGGGTTACACCTGGTCAGGCTCGCGCAGTTTATCCAGCGGTCAGAAAACGCTTGAGAGCCGTCAGAGTTGATGGTGGTGGTCACGTGTCACTTGGAGTGTCAAAGGACTTCTACGACACCTCTACGCTTGTTACATCGCAAGCACCGGATGGTACGCCCGTTGACGAACTGTTCCCCGAGTCTGATGCCACAGTTTTTGGGCCTAACACTGAGAGTCGCACGGGACAAACCGTAACCTATTTTGGGGATTTTGACAGTAGTACCGACCCGGACACTCTTACTGGCCCAACAACGTTTGGTGATGTAAGCGTGATTTCTCAAGCTCGCGTTTGGGGGCAGGGCGTTGCCCGAGCTTGGGCTTTCAACTTTTCTAATGCGCTCGCGGATTCAACTGATCCTCGTGCTTGCATTATTGACAATTACACTATTTTTACTCAGGAGCGCAATCAGTGAGCCAAACCAATCACACAATCAGTACGCCCCAGCTTGGCGCATCGAACACAACTGAAGATCCCAAGATTGCAACCAACTTTGCAACGCTTAGTGCGTGGCTTGCCAATCCGCAACTTATGGACAGTGACCTTGCGACCAGTGCTGCGATCAGTGTTAGCAAGATTGCTACAAGCACTGTTACTACTGAGGGAACGGCTGTTAGCACAACGGCTGCTGCAAAGATTGTTTCAGCGGGTACAACCGTTTCAGGAACACCAATTAGCACAAGCAACAAGGCGGTTGACGCAAGCGGCACTAACACCGTGTCAGGAACAGCAGTATCAAGCAGTAATAAACTTCTTGATGCGAGTGGCACTAACACACTGTCTGGAACGGCAGTGTCATCGTCAAACAAGTTGGCTGATAACACTTCGCTCAACATGACGTATGTGCAGCTTGGCGGTGTTGCCACACTTACGGTTGCTGCAAGCTCTGGTCAACCAACAATCACTGTTGGAACGGGCAATGTTCCCACGGGCGTAATTGCCAATGCAAAAGTAAGGCTTGTAAAGGTTGCTGCTGGCTCAAGCACAACTGAGCAACTGACCGTTTCAAGCGTTACCACGTCAACGATTACGTTTACAACAAACCTTGCAAGCTCGTATGCGATTGGTGATGTTGCCGTGTGTGGTGCCTATTGGCAGATTCCCGCTGGCGCTCATCGTATGGAGTTTGTATTGACTGGTGGCGGTGGCGGTGGTGGTGGTGGTGGCGCTGGTGGTAGCACTCAGTACGGTGGAAGCGGTGGTGGTGGTGCAGCAACGTATCGTTCCATGTTTAGCGTTAGTGATTTGGGGACGGCTGGAACAACGTACATTAGCCTTGACTTGGGTTACGGTGGCCCTGGTGGTGCATCAGGTCTTGGAGGGCAGAATGGTCTTTCATCCCGTCTTTACACCGGAAGTTACGCCACGCAAATGCTTACCTCAGCTCGTGGCACAGGCGGCGGAGTTGGGTCAGGGGGATCAACACAATCTGGACGTTGCGACGATTACACTTTTTACTACACAGCGGCTGGTGGTTATGCAATCACGGATGCTACTGCCGCAACTGGCGGTGGTGGTACAGGATCACCCGGCACGGTAGGTGGTGGTGCTGGTGGAAGTCTTGGTACTAGCTCATCTGCTTCATCTGGCTACCTTGATTACAGCCTTGCAATGTTCCCCGGCACTGCCGCTTCGGGCATAGCCCCAATTAACTCACCTGGCACTGTTGGTGTTACCGGCCCTAGTGGAACAACCTCAACGTATGGTTGGGCTGGTGGTAGCGGTGTTGGTGGCGGTGCTAACTCAAGCTCAACTGGTACTGGCGGTAAGGGTGGCGATGGCGCTCGCGGTTCAGGTGGCGGTGGTGGTGGTGCAAGTCGAACTGGTAGTACGGGTACTGGTGGTCGTGGTGGCGACGGGTATTGCGCTGTCAGGTGGATGTGAGTGCTTGACCTTCCCGTTCGTGACCTATTCACAGCTACAAAAAACTTTGAGGATCTAACACCGTTCCTAGTTCCAACCGGAATTATTGTTCGGTTTGATGGGCCTGATGTGCCAGTGGGTTGGATGCCTTTGGATGGTCGAGCATTGTTGCGCGCTGATTACCCCGCATTGTCCCGAGTGTACCCCGGTTCGGGTACTGCTTTTACTATTCCCACCATTTCAGGGTGGATTATCAAACTATGATTATAAGGATTAGCTGATGGCCGGATATCGAGTAATTGACGATTATGTAAGCCGTAAGAACGGCAAGCATTATCGTGTTCACGTAGATAAGGTCACGGGCAAAGTTATTCAGGCGTTTCCTGTCAAGCCAAACCCTCAAGCGATTTGGACTGGCAAAAAGTGGTACACGCCCACTCCCGCTCCAATCAAGCCTGCTCCTAAGCCTGCTGCTCCACCAGCACCCGTTCAAACGGATGCACCATTGGACAGCACGTACATGAGCAATATGAACGCTGACCAGTTGCAACGGGAGAATCAAACATCAAGTTTGTACCGTGCTGGCACGTTGGATCAAACAGATACGGCTGAAGCACTGCGTCGTATGGCAATTCAAAAAGGCCAGTCTCGACAAAACTTCAATGATTCCGCTGCGAAGCAAAACTCGTTGTTGAGTGGTCGCGCAATGCAGGGTTATGGGCAAATGCAAACTGGTTATCAGCAACGAAACAATGACATGCAGGATGCGCTTGCAAGGCGTGTTCAGGATCGTAGTTTGCAAACCGGGCAGATTCAGCAGGGGCAGGCTTCGTATCAGCAAGGGCAGTTGTCTGCGAACAATGATCGTGCGGTTACTAATACTTATAACAATCGGCTGGCAATGTACCTTGCCGGGTTGAAACCAAAGAAGGTGGTCTGATGGCTTACAATGTTATTAACGATTATGTAAGTCGGAAAAACGGTAAGCATTACCGCGTTCACGTTGACAAGAGCAATGGCAAGGTTATTGCCAAGTTTCCTGTTAAGCCGAATGGTTACAGCAAGTACGATCCGAATAAAAAACTTTGGTATAAGGCTTCGGATAATGGTGCTGATCGCACGATTACGTGGCAGAATGGTCGCAAGGAAACTCGGCCTGGTTGGGCTGTTAAGCAGACGCTTGGCCCCGCGTACTATCGTATTGGACAGGCTGCTGCACAACTGAAATACCAGCCGGGTATTAACCAGTTGCGTACCGATCAGACTCGTGAGAAGGGGTCGCAAGACAAGGCTTATAGGCAGATTGCCGGTTATTACACTGGTATGGCTAATAGTGCTTCGGGGCTGATGGACAAGGTTGGGAAGGTTGGTGAGCAAACCAACGCTCAAGTTGCCCAAGCTGGTCAGGATCGCAATGCTCAGATTACGAGTGCTACCCCGCAATACAAGGGGCCGTTGGGTGAAATTGCGCAGAACATGGCTAATGGTGAGCAGCAGGCCGCGTTGAATCGTGGTGCTTCTGTGGATTCAGCTAATCGAGTGTATGGCGCTCAGACCACAGGGTCACGTCAGGCGTTCACGGGTCAGATGGGTGCTGCACAACAAGTTGCTGGTCAGGAACGGTTGAGTACGCTTAAGGGTCAGGGTCAGCAGGCGTTGAACGTGTATGGGGATAAGATTAGTCAGGCGGAGCTTGCTAAGAGTCTTGCTGCTGTGGATAGTGGTTATCAGGTGCAAACTGCGGATCGCACGTATGGGCTTGGTGTTGCTAAAACTCAAATTGCTTCGCAGAAAGCTACGGATACTGCTGCTGCCGCTGCAACTCGTAATCGTATTGCTCAACAGAATGCTGATGCAAGCACTACTCGTGCAAACAATAGCGGTGGGTCTGGTGGTGGATCTGGCGGTGGCCCGAAGATTAAACATCAAACTCCGGCAGCAAATAATAGGTTTTGGGCAAAAGTGGGCAAGTGGAATAACGATCCCAACAACGCTTCTTATGCTCAGATTCTCACTCAGACGGGTGATCCGGTTCTTGCAACTGTTGTTAGAACCCTTCGACACAACGGAAACCGTTTGGATCGAGGAACTATTCGCCTACTTCAAAGCAGGGGTTACAGCGTAGGAAAGCGTTATCCAACGGTTGTTTCGACTAGCCGATTTGCTGGGGGAACTGGCAGCGGGTCGGGACGAATCAATTAGGTAATGGGCCGCCTCACAAGCAGTGAGTACGCTAAAACTCATGGTGTTAAGGCTGGTAAGCAACTAGCACGAGAGCGCGTGAATCGCAGTCGTACTCGTGTTCCCGCATCGTGGAATCCGTTTGGCACTAGCACTAAGGGTCATGTTCGTAGTTCTGTGAACGCTCGGAGTGTTGTCAAGCAGATTAGTCGTCCTGTTCGACCAGATTTGCGGCGTGGGTCAACGCTCAATCAACGGTTTACAACACCGATCAAGTGGGCGATTAAGCATTCTGGGATGACCCCTGCGCAAGCAAAGCAGCATCCTGGTTATAAGACTCTGGTTGGACAATCGTTTGACCAGTTGGATGCCACGGATCAGATGAACATTCTGAAGGCGTTTGTGAACACTCCTCATGTTCGTGAGCTTGGGTTGGCCGCATATCATTCGTTTGATCAGCAGAACAATGTTGGCAAAGCATCACGGGATAGTGTTTACAAGTGGGCTAGTGATTTTACTAACTACAAGCCACCATCAGTAGCGCGTGATACGGCTAATGTTGTTGGCAAGGGGTTGGCTGATGCGACTGTTGCTGCAAGTAAGGCTGGTGGCAAGGCTGCTGATTGGGTCAGTAGTGATCACAGTTTAACTGGTGCTATTCCGGGGTTGAACACGTTGCCTGGAATGAAAACTGCCGGGTTGCCAACTCAATTAGATGCTCAAGCTCGACGCAATCTGTATGCGGATGCCACAAGCCTTGCTCCTTCAACGGCTTTAGGCGTGTATCAAATTGCTCGGGATACGGCTAGCAAAGGCCCACTCTATGCGGCTAAGAAGGATGTTGTTGAGCCTTACAAGCAACTGGTACAGCATCCCCTTCGTTCGTTTGAGAACAATCCTCTTTCAACAGTATTGATGGCTTCTGGCGCGTATGGTGCTTTAGGTCGAGGAGTTGGGCTTATTGGCCGATCTGGTCTTGCTGGTATTACGGTTAAGGAGGCTGCTAGTCAAGCTCGTCCTTCTCTAGTTGATCCCTCGCGTGGCGCAATTATTCCACGACGGTATTCCCCGAATGTGTTTAATAAGGCTGTGCAGCGGACTGTTGAGGCTCGCACCGAGCGAGTGCATTCAACGGCCCCAACAATGCGTGACCTGGGCGCAAAACCCGGCCCGTCACGTAAGGGAAGTATTCCCCTTCGGCGTATTGATCGTCCAATCAAGAGTTTGCAAGAGAATGTTCCCGTTCCCGCTAAGGGCGTGTTTACCGAGAAGCCTACGGGTATTGGCAAGCTGCGAAATCAGATGACTGAAGCACGGTTTACTGCTCATCAGCGAATGCTTGGTAATACGGGTGGTGAATCAAGTCTTGTTGGTAAGCGTGGTGGTCGCACTTTGGGTCTTGAGGCTGGGCCTCTTGGTACAGGTCAGTTTCAAAAGGTTGGGCCTCTTGTCAAGTTTGCTGATGGTTCTAAGGCCCGAATGCCATATGGGACGATTATGCACAAGGGTAAACTTGTTGATCCGGCAGGATTGGTTCTTGATACTCCAAAGGTGGTTGCGTTCCGTGAGCCACGAGTGCGCGGTTTAGCAGATCGTCGTATAGCGCAGGCAAAGAGTTTCAAGGTTCGGTTGGTTAACAAGACTGAGAATAGTCTTGTTGGTTTGTATAACCGTGGAGTTCTTACCAGTCGCGCATTGCATAATGGCGGACTGTTGGACGAGTTGATTGCTGAACAGGCAAAGATTCAGGCGGCTGCTAAAGAGCTTCCGGTCAATAGCAATCTTTACATGCAAAATCAGGACAATCTTAAAGTTGTTACGGATGCGATTGGGCATATCAATCGTAAGACTCTAAACATTGACTATCTGCAAAAGGCTGTTCGTAAACAGGCGGAAGCAACTAAGCGGTTTGATCTTCAGATGAATGATGCGGGTGGCATGAACTTGGAGTCTGCCAAGCGTCGTCCGTTGCTTGAAGCTGCGCAGGTGCATGGCATTGCCGAGTACGATCCGGGGCATGTGAATGGTAATCCTATTCCTACTCGACGGGCGCTTGGGCATAAGAGTGCTAGTGCGGATCTTCGCAAGGCGCGAGCAGAGCTGTTGACAGCGCGTAAGGGAAAGAAGTTCCCTGAGCAAAAGGTTGTTGATCAACTTACTAGGCGTTTGCATGAGGCTGAGAAGAAGGCTGCTAGGAGTGAGGGCAGTGTTGTTGCGTATGAATCCATGCGTTCACAGCGACTTCTTAAACAAGTGCGATTGCTTGTAAAGCGTGGCATTAAGTCAAGTGATCAAAGTGTTGTGGATTATGCGCATCAGGTGGATGCCGGATTGCAAGCCTTGAAAGCTAATGATTCGCACCTGTTGTCTCAGTTGATGGATCGTGCTGCTGGTGAACGTGCTGGTGGTGCTGGTAAGAGCAAGCATGGTCGTATTGATGAGTTGATAAGGGATCGTTTGGCAGTGTTGCAGCGGTCAGCTAAAACGCAAAGTTTGAGTGATCATGTTGCGCGTGTTGAGGGGTTGAAGGGTGAGATTCGTGTGGCACGGGTTCGCGCTAAGGCGGCTCGTTCTGAGAACATTCGTATTGCTAAAGATCGTGTTGCAGCTACTTCTGAGCGCGTTCAGGTGTTGCAGAAGTTTGCTAATGAGAAGATGACTCCTCGATGGGTTCGTAAGGGCAATGTTGGTGGTCATGCTCCGGCTATAACGGATGCTCAGATTCGTAATGCGCTTCGTCAGAAGGGTGTTGATCCAAAGGATCTTTCCTATGTCAGCAACCGTCCTGGCAAGCAGGGCAACCGAAACTATTATCAGCGTGATACTCGTGATAGTGCGGGCTATACGGATAAGGCTTATACGGGCGAATCCACTAAGGCTCGTGCTAGTAGCTCGACGGCACAGGATCTTCGTGATCAGTCTGTTCGCATCAATGTGGTCAAGAAGCTGTTGCAATCGTATGATTCGTTCATGCGTAAGGCTGCTCTTGGGCCAGAAACGCTCAAACGGTATTTCCCAGAGTATGCGGGTAAGGATGGGTTGTTAACTGAGGCTGAAGCTACTCGTATTCAAGAGTTTGCGGCCAATACTAAAACTGATTTGAACCCGAATGGTGTGCATTTGGAGATTGTTCGTGCTATGCGCGGCAAGGATCTTGCTACCGAAACAGACCGGTTGCAACGTCAGATGGGAACATCAGCAGTATTGGAGCCTCATGGTCAAGTTTGGGGTGGTAATGCTGATTACAATGCGAGCCTAGACTTCTTCAATCGTGTCTTTACCGGGCAGGATGCTACGGCTGGCACGTTCATGCAACGGCACACAATATCATCAGGTGTTACAGGCGTTGTTGGTCGTAAGGTTGGCAATACGCTAAAGCCCGTTGAGGGTGTTCGTAACGTGCGCCTGGTTCCTTCAGAGCAGTTACAGACTTTCTTGCGGCAGAGTGAAGTGGGCGCTCCTAGCGTTCCGATTATTGGTGCTGCGTTCCGTCGTGCAGTGTTGCCGTTCAGTATCAAGTGGCTTATGGGCAACATTGTTGAGGCGGGTGTTCGCCAAGCACTGTCTGGAAGCATTCCGTTTATTGACCTTGTTCGCTCGCGTGTTGATCGGAACTTTATGGATACGTTGCGCGCTACTCATCCTGACCTTGCAGCACAGTTTGAGGCACAGGCTGGTGGTGGACTTCTTTATTCAGCGGCAGCACGTTCGACAACCAAGTCTAAGTTTGGTTTGAACGCAAACTCTGGTGAGCATGGTAAGGCCGTGCAGGGCATGTATAAGTTGACTCACGCTGCGATTGTTCCGATTACGGATCGCATTATGGGCATGAATGCTTCGTTTGAGCATATGGTCAAGCGTCAGGTGCGCGGTAAGGCTGCTCAGAAGGCGTTGCAGGACTTTACGGGGTCATGGGTGCAGGGCATGGTTGCCCAGCAGCACGTATTGGATTTGATGTTCAAGCATTGGGGTGAAAACCCTCGTCTTGCTGAAGCTCAAGCAGTGCAGTTTGGCAAATATGTGGATCAGACTCTTGGCAAGTATTCAAAGTTTAGTCCTGAAATGCGCAACTTTATTCAGGGGTACGCCCCGTTCATTCCGTGGTATCTCAACAGTGTTCGGTTTATCACTTACACGTTGCCTGTGAAGCATCCTGTAGTGACGGGAGTGTTGGTTGCTGCGCAACGTGCGCTGGATCAAGACATTCGTGATTGGCGCGCTGGTAAAGGCCCATCCCATGCTCCCCCAGGACAACTGCGATATGGGATTGACACTAAGGGTGACACGTTTTCCTCGGGTGTTTTGGGCGCGTTGGGTGTTAAGCCGGGAGCGATTATTGATCCTAACCGGTACATCCCTATGGGAGCGTTTACGGGTGGCGCATTAGAAACAGGTTTGAACAACCTTGTACCGCAGCTTGTCAGTGTGATTGCGATTGGTCGCGGGTTGAGTCCTGTGACGTTCAAGCCATTGGTTGATGATAAGGGTGATCGGATCACATCGTTGGGCATGGAAGCATTGTTGGCGTTGAACTCATTGCTTGAAAGCACGGTGCCTGGTGTGGCGATTGCTCGACGGTTCATTGAGGGTGGTAAGTCCTCGGCGGACAATTCAACGATCTTTGCTCCCAAGACTAGGCCAAACAGTTTTGATAAGGGTGCGGGTGCAAAGGTCTTTGGGCCAGTGCCTACAACGTACTTGGGTGGCGATAAGGCTAATTCGAGTAGCTCGGGCAAGAAGAAAGGGCCGTGGAAAAGCACGGTTTGGAAAAACCTTGCTGGTGGTTGATACGAATGGTTGAAAGGTAAGTATGGGTGTTCTAACTTCTGGGCAAACACAGTTCCGTGATCGTCTCGCCTCACAAACCGGATTGAACGCGGGTGTGATTACTGCGTGGATGCTTGCGGAGGAGTCCGGTGGGGCTGCTCGGTCGCGTCAATCCTCTGGTCAGCACAACTGGTTAAACATTGGTTGGACTGATTCGGGTCGTATGGGCTTGACACGTCAGAACGAGTGGTCTAATCCTCGTAGTGCTGCTGATGCAACCGCATTGTTCTTGAAGGGTAAGAAGTATGGTGCTTCTGGTGGTATTCGTAAGATTATTTCGTATGCGAATAAGAGTGTTGACGAGCAGATTCGTGCTATCGCAGGGTCAGGGTGGGCTTCCTCAGGGTATGAGGGTGGCAGTACGCTCAAGAGTCTTTACAACTCGTATGGCAAGGGTGTTGCTCAACCGTCTGGTATGCCCGCAGTGCCTAAGGCTCCAACGGTTTCTAATGCTGTGCAGTCGTATAAGCCAACTACTTTCAAGAGCAGCTTTCCTCAGGGTGCGTTTAACAGTCCGTTTTCACAGGGGACAATGGCAAGTGTTCTTCCCGCTATAAAGGTTGCTCAGACTCCTGCTGCTACTAAGAGTCCTATTGCTCAAGTTGCGCAGGGGGTTGCTAATGGCAGTGTTCGGTATGAGTCTGGGGTGCAAGCCTTGTCGCATCCTTCGATTGTCAACATCTTGAACAAGATTAGTGGCGTGTACGGGCAACCGATAACGGTTGGTACTACTACGAATCATTCCAAGTTCACTACGAGTGGGAATGTGTCCGATCATTATTCGGGCAATGCGGCTGATATTCCCGCGTCGGGTAAGGCTTTAACACGTTTGGGTCAGTCTGCGTTGATTGCTTTGGGTATGAATCCTAGTGAGGCTCGGCGGCAGACCGGCGGGTTGTTTAATTTGAATGTTGGTGGCAAGCGGTATCAGGTGATTTTCAATAGTACGACTGGTGGAAATCATTACAACCATTTGCATGTTGGCGTTCGCTAAAGGAGAATGGTTATGTCGTCGAATGGTCGGTTGTCGGCAGGTGAGCTTGCGCCCATTAGTGGTGGTGGCAGGCTTCGCAAGGATGCTGCAAGGTCTTGGAATGCGTTTGCGCGCATGTGTCTTGCCGAGCATAATTTCAGGGTTTCCGTTACGGATTCGTATAGGGAGTTAGGCAGGCCGGGTGATCTTGCTCGCGGTCATTGGAGCCAGTGGGCTGCCTGGGAAAAAATGAAACAGGGTGGAAATTTAGCAGCGACCCCAGGACGCAGTAATCACGGGGCCGGGACGGCATTGGATTTGCCACCGGACACTGTTGAAGCAGTCCGCAAGTGGGGTGATCCTATGGGTTGGAACCATGCTCACAGCGATGCTCCTAGCGAGTCTTGGCACCATTTGTTCTTGCCTAGTCAAGCTGATAAACGACTGATTGATCGGTGGAGTGTGAAGTCTGGTGAGCCAGTGTTGCGACCGGGTGATCGTGACCCGTCAGTGAAAGTCTTGAAAGAGCGCCTGATTGCTTGGAATTGTTTTGGTCGTCTGTGGCCGCGAACACTTGGTTATGGTGGTCGAACGGTTGGGGCAGTTAAGAAGTTTCAACGGTTGAATCATATGAACGCGGATGGTGTTGTTGGCCCCGCAACGTGGAAGAAACTCCACGAGCGTCCACCGGTAAAGCGTCGTCCTGTCAAGGTTGCGTTCAAACACTTTGCTGATGTGTATGAGGGCGATCAGATTAACCTGAGGGAGTATCAGAGGGCTGGGCATCAGGTGATCGCTATGAAGGCCACTGAGGGTGTTACGTATCGTGATAGCGAGTTTAGTTCACGGTGGGCTTTGGCTGGTGCGTTGGGGTTGACAAGGTGGGCTTATCATTACGCTCGACCTGGCACTAAGGGCAACACGCCGCAGGCTGAAGCAGCTAACTTTGCGACTGTTGTGAAGGCGGCTGGGCCTATCAAGAGTTCTGACCGGTTCGTGTTGGATTGGGAGGATGAGAAGTTTACGAGCAATGGTGATGAGTGGGTTCGGTCTTTCATTGGGGAACTGGCCCATCGGGGTATTACGTTGCGCGTCATTTACGGCGGTGGTTATTACATTGCTGAGACTTTGAGCGTGTGGCCTTCCGATAGTAACGGTCACGCATTGCGTTATTGGCACGCGCAGTATTCGTCCACACCGGAGAGTGCTGTTCCACCAATGGCAAGGCCGTTCCTTCGCGCAGTGCAGTTCACGGACAAGAAGAAGTGTCCTGGAATATCCAACCCTTGTGATTACAACTATTTTGTTTGAGAGGATCAGTAATGGCCGGCAAGAGCGTTAGCAAATCGTATTCGCAAGAGGAAATTACTCGCGGGTTGATTGCGATGGTTGCGTGGGCTGGTAAGGCTACGGATGCTCAACGGTCACTTGAGGAGGAAGGGCTTACCGTTCCAACTTCCACGTTGCGGTCTTGGATTCAGACAACGCATCAGGAAGAATATGAGATGTTGCGCAGCAAGTATGCGGCAAAGATGGAAGGTGTGCTTGTTAGTACGTATCGTGAGCTTGCATTGCGTAGTTCAATGGCACAGCGTAAAGCGGTAGAGCTTGCAGAGCAAAGGCTTGATCGAGGGCAGGACACTGATCCTGCTCGGACAGCGGCAGCATTGTCAAAGGTTTCGACGAGTGCTACGGACAAAATGCTTTCCCTTACCGGGCGGCCCACTCAGATCACTGAGAGTCGCGGTATGAACGAGATTCTAAGAAGCCTTGCGCAGAAGGTTCCCGGGCTTGTCGTGTTTGAAGG
>Ga0194055_10002303_pt1 | contig 15231 bp, 10 predicted proteins | sample SepL449m_MetaG_FD_155482 | JGI IMG/M metagenome (GOLD analysis project Ga0194055, IMG submission 155482) | Anoxic zone freshwater microbial communities from boreal shield lake in IISD Experimental Lakes Area, Ontario, Canada - Sep2016-L442-9m | ecosystem: Environmental > Aquatic > Freshwater >... | reverse complement strand
CCCTCCCAACCCGCGCATCGACCCTCCCACCCAGCACGATGATGGATTCTGTCCAATAGCCTATGTCAGCTCCATCCGGATCGAAAACACGAAGTGAACGCGTCGCCAGTCTCAAGGTGAGCAAGCTGGACTGGCAAGTTTGGTGGGAGCGGATCACTAAGTTTGACGCTGTCGTGCGATTGTTTGTTGCGCTCGGCGCAGCGATTGCCATCACAATGTTTGTTCGAGGTTGGGAGCCTCCGTTTGGCTATCGCGAGGGGTTCGTGCCCCAGCGAGCCATTCTTGCCCGAGTCCCGTTCGAAATCGTCGATGAAGTAAAGACCGACGCATTGCGCATCCAAGCGGCACGCGAAGTGCTGTGTATCTATGAAAATCGAAAAGAGCCCTTGGTTCAGTTGCGGGGCGCGATCAAAGACCATTTGTTCGCGTTGCGCGAAATCGCTTCCGCGACCGACATGACGTCTGGCCAGGCTCAGATCATGGACTACTTTGGCGTCACTGTTCTGGACAGCGATACCCAACCGATAACGTATGAGGTGGCGTTAGAAGCGATCCGCGCCACGCTGGCGACCGATGCGGATATTTCAAAATACGATGCGGCCATGCGAGAAACGCTAGACCCCATCGAAGAGTTTGGCTTGTTGCCATCGTTGTCGCACGACAGCGAGAAAGGGAATCAGCGGTTCATTCGGGTTTTTCCCATCGGCAATGAGACCAGCATGATCGAAGTGGACGTTCCTAGAGTCCGCATTCCCGAGGTTGCTGTAACGTTAAAGGGTTCCTTGGAGAGGGAATTCAAGAATCAGTTCGGAACACCTGCTTCGGTGACACTCGCGCGGATGATCCATAGCTTTCTAGCGGCTAGGCTTCCGCAAACACTGATGTTGCGAGAGGATTTGAGCAATCGCTCCAGGTTCGATGCTATCAACAATGTCAAGCCGGCGATGGTTGCTTATGATCCCGCATTTGGTGCATTGGTTCCGATGGGGAAAGCTTTGGGTCCAAAGGAGATCGAGTTACTACGGGCCGAGCACCGCGCCTATCTTTCCCAAATCAGTTGGGTTCAAAGGACCCAACGCTTAGCTGCCTTCCTGGGCCTCCTCACGGCGCTGTATTTACTTTGCGGGTTCTTCATCTATCAATCTCTGGATCAAACCCTCATTTCCAAGACGGCCGACTTTGTCCGACTATTGGTATTGTGTGTGACGACCGTGATGATTGCTGTGCTATGCTCGCAAGACCCGTTTCGCGCCGAAATTATCCCGTTGACTTTGTGTGCCATCATCGCCACCATCGCTTACGGCAGGCAGACAGCGCTGATGATCATGGCAGCCGTTGCATTGATCGTGGCATTTAGCACACGCGTTGATTTGAGTGAATTCATTCTGCTTTCCAGCGCATCAGCGGCATCGATTCTACTTTGCGGAAGAATTCGCAATCGAACGCGATTGATCTATGTGGGACTCGGAGTCGCCGTTGTTGTCTTTTCGACCTATCTGGGTTTGGGGGTGATGACGGGGCAATCCGTTGGAAATATGTTGGACGGTCCCTCCACCGGTGCGGTGCATATTTCGACGGTCTTCCCAATTCGGCTCTTAACCGAGTCGATTCGCCAAGCGGCATTTGTTTTGTTGTGTGGGCCCCTGATGGCTGGGATATTGCCTTTGGTGGAGCGAGGATTTGATGTGCAAACCGATCTTAGCTTGCTGGAACTCAGCGACATGAGCCATCCACTGCTTCGGCAGTTGGCTCAGAGAGCACCAGGAACTTACAACCACAGTATCTCGGTGGCTGCCCTGGCCGAATCAGCAGCCGAAAGCATCGGAGCGCATGGACTATTGGTACGGGTCGGCGCCTGCTTTCATGATATCGGCAAGATGTTCAAACCCAATTATTTCGTAGAGAATCAATTGCCTGGAAGCAATCGGCATGATGCCCTGCAACCCGCGATGAGTACGTTGGTTATCATTGCCCACGTCAAGGATGGCGCGGATTTGGCAAGACAGCATCGGATCCCTCAGCGTGTGATCGATTTCATTGAGCAGCATCACGGCACCACGCTGGTCGAGTATTTTTATCGCCAAGCGACGAAGAAGAGTGAAGAGAATGAGGACGGAGAGGAAATCTCCGAGACATCCTTTAGGTATCCCGGTCCTAAGCCGCAAACTCGGGAAGCAGCAGTGTTGATGATCGCCGATGCAGTCGAGAGTGCCAGTCGGGCTCTCGTGGAACCAACTTCGTCGCGTATCCAGAATTTGGTCGATCAAATCGCAATGAAAAAGTTGCTGGATGGTCAGTTTGATGAATGTGGTCTGACGTTGATCGAATTGGGTACCATCAAGCGCTCGTTGATCAAGAGCTTGAACGCAATTTATCATGGGCGAATCAAGTATCCGGATCAGCAGACAGCCGGTTAATCCCAAGTCGATGAACGAATGACCCTCTTGCGGAAGTCATTCTGTCACCATGCGATACGGATTTTCTGGAACCGAAAACGACCACCTGCATATTGAGAACCCATGGTGGCAACCGTAAGATTTTCGGTGAGCCAAACGACGAGAACTCACATTGAAGGCAAGATCTATGTCCACCCAGGTTCAAGCATCGGATGGTTTCCGATCCAAACCATTGACGATTAAGCTTGATCGTCCCATCGCGGAACTGTCTTGGATTGGCAAGTCGTTGGTGTTTGCCGAACTCTCTCGATTGGCGTACGGGGAACCAGACTTGGTCTCAAAGGTCGCGTACGAAGCGGGTATCGATCAATGTGTTTTTGTTGCTGAGGGTGGCTCCGAAGCCTACGTTTTCGGCAGCGACGATGATTGCATGGTTGTTTCACGGGGGACCGAACCCTTCACCTGGGAGGATCTTCGCGCCGATGCTAGTGCATGGACGATCGCGCACGAAGTGGGACGCGTCCACCGAGGTTTTCATCAACATGTCGATTTATTATGGCCGGATATCGAACAGGCGCTCAAGGAAAACCAACGCCCGGTATGGTTCGGAGGCCATTCCCTGGGAGGGGCGATGGCTGCGGTATGTGCTGTCCGTTGCAAACTCTCTCCTATCCCATCGAATCCTCAGGCGATCTTTACGTTCGGTGCACCCCGCGTTGGGAATCGGGCTTACGCAAGTTTTTTGAGGATCAAGCATTTTCGCTGGGTCAATAACAATGACATCGTCCCTCGAATACCTCCTCGCTGGATGGGGTACCACCACATGGGGCGCGAGATCTATCTGAACCGTCGAGGGAAGATCTCACGCATCCATTCTTGGTTGCGACTGCATGATCGATGGCGAGGATTTCTACGTGGTCTGGGCGCCTGGAAGTTCGATCTCTTTTCCGATCATTCCATGGAGGAGTACATCGGGCACATCCATGCGTATTACGAAGCCGAACTTCGCGGCGAGCGCACGCGCACGCCAAAATCCATCGTGGACCGGACTCCCAAGTGACGCGAAGAATCGCATCGCGACCGGTGTGCAATTATCGAGCAGGGTTTATCGGGCAGGAGTGACGGAGACGAACAGAGGTTCACCGCTAAAGGTGTGTTTCATCACGAAATTGATGGAGACATGCACCGTGATGGGAAGCAAATGATTTCGAACGGCGGGTGCATCTGCTGCCGCTTTGAGAGTGATGTAGCCTGAATTCTCATTAGCCGACAGCAATGTTTTGCTTTGGCTGCTGTCGACAGTGACCCCTTTGGGAAGCGGGTTTCCATAAGGCTGTTCGAGATGTTGGAGCATCACATCGAGAGTGACGTTTCCCTTGTAGTCCGGTGCGCGTTCGATCGTGATATCGATTCTCTGCGAAGTCCCTGGAGCCAATTCGATCCGATTGGTACTGAGCTGTACTTTTCGAATGTCCATCGGCCTGGCGATTGATACGGTATGCATTTCCACGGGATAATGCCCTCGTCCCCCTCCGGGCATGTAGACCTCTTGGAGGTAGGTGGCGGTTGCTGACAGGGGAGTGGCTGCGCCGTCCGGCATTGAGACATTGGCCGTTCCTGTAATTTTGATATTCCCAAATGCGGGTTGAGCCTCCGGTGTGGCACGCAGCCAAATGGCACCATCGTTGCTTCCTGGAACGATGCGTCCACAAATGGCTTCAACGCCGTTAGGTAATCCTTCGGCAACGAGTTGAATTTCACCATCGAAACCGTTGCGTCGGATGGCTCGGGTGTAAAGGACCGTGGCGGTACTGGGTGCCAGCAACGTCTTGTCGGTATCGGCTTCCAACAAAAAGTAGGGTTTGGAAGAGGAAACCTTGATGGCGTATGGAAAATCTAATCCACCCCGTCCATGGAGATCGCGGATCTCGAGCACGTAGTTTCCATCGGCAGGTACGGTCCAATTCTCTATCATCGAATCGGAGGATGTGACTCGGTCAAAGGTCGTATCATCCATTTCGATCAGCGGCGCTTGAGCTTCGTTGAGAATGCGAAGCTTGGAATCCAGGCTGGAGCCAAGGCGGCGAGCAAGAACTTCGAAGCTCCAACGCTCGTTGGCTTTCGCCGCAAACAGGTACCGATCCACTTGTGTTGCGGAACCGATCCTACCAGCGATGGTCGCGGGCAAGGTCACCTGGATCGGTGGATGGGAAGGTGCTGCGATGGATCCATCGGAGGTCGTGGAAGTTCCTTCCGGCGCAGGTTCTGTTTCGACGACGATTGGGTACGGAGAGGAGAATACGCTGACACCTTGAAGCGGTACGCCATTCAGTACAGGTGCGATGCGAAGGACTGTGCCAGCAGAATCAGCTGGGGTTTGAATCGATGTCCGTACTCCTGGCGGCAAACCATAGCCGATGAGTTGAACGTCCTGGGACACTCCGGGAGGGAGAGCGAGTGGATGAACAACCGTAGGGAATGGGCGGTTGCTGATTTCAATGGAGTACGTCCAATCCGCATTTCCTTGATAGCGCACATCGCGGACTTCGAGCACGTAAGTCCCCGGGCGGTCGAAACGATAATGCATCAGGGGATCACCTGCGATGACATTGTCGCTCGACGCGAGGGTGGTGCCGGATTCACTGCGAAGAGTGATCATCGGATCGACTCGCGATTGCATATCGTGGAGCCGATTCTGCAATCGCTGCGATGTCATAAAAAAAGTGAGTTCGACAGGCTGGTCGATGGTAAATCGGTAGAAGTCGAGATCCTCCCCTTTTTCAATGCTTCCACAGACCGTCGCGGGAATCGAAATCACTTGGGCTTTCTCGATGGTGTCATTCTCTGTCGCTTCCGAGACAATCGGTTCACGAGCCACCACGAGTTGTCCAATCGTACTGACACCGTGGGGAGTCACGACACGAAAATCGCGAATACCGGGGACCGCATCCGGAGCGCATGTCCATTTCAGCCGACATTTCGAAGCCATGACGTCATTGCGGTCTTTTTCCTCTGGTTTTTCGGTTTCCAAAGGGAAGACTTCACCCGTGACACCGTTTCCCGAAATGAGAACGGCGGTTGCTCCCGCAAGGTTATACCGAGCACTGAGTTCATGTTCCGTGGTTGCTCCGACGACGGCCGCAGTGGGTTTGAGAGACATCAACATCGGATAGGAATTATTGCTTTGAGCGACCGCCTGCGTTCCTGCAAAGATGCTGACTGCTCCTCCGGTCAGCGCGAGGCACGTCGCATGCAATATTCGTTTCAACATTGAGATGTTTCCGAGGGAGGGATGGCTTCTGAGACGAGCGACCCTTAACGAATGAACAAGAAGTGCTTGGAGTTGATCAAGGCCCAAAGCAAATCCTGCAGTCCGTCGGTGGGGGTTGGGCTACTGGCAATGAACTGTCGAGCTTCCGCTAATTCGGTCGTGTTGGGGGCTCGGCTGAGTGAGCTGAGATACAGCTCTTCAACGCATTCGTCGACCGATTTGCCAGATCCAATCAGTTTGGCGATGCGACCGTTTGCATCTGCGATTTTGGTCGCGACGATTTCGCCATTGAGGGTGTGGAGGGCTTGTGAAAGATTCTCGTCCGGAGTCCGTTCACATTCGCATACGGAGACCCGCTTGGGCTTGCCAAACGTGATTAGGAAAGGATTGGTCGTCGCCGAGGCTGCATCGGGAAGTTCAATCGCTCGCGTTCCCACGGGCAAATTAGGATGCTTGGTCTTGACCGACGTCGCATCGTCGATGCAATCGAGCAGAGGTTCAGCTCCGATCCGTTTGACTCGATAATGGCTATAAAAACGTTGATCGTCGCGATTGGATTCATTCGGCTGGGAATCCAACTGGTAAAGACGCGAATTCATGATCGTCTTCATCAGATGACGAATATTGAATCCCGAGTTCTTGAACTCTTCGACCAGGTGATCCATCAGCTCCGGATTGGAAGGTGGGTTTGTCGATCGCATGTCATCGATAGGTTCGACGAGTCCTCGTCCGAGAAGATACGCGACGTAGCGATTGACGATGTTGCGAGAGAACGAGGCGTTCTCGGGAGCGGTCATCCATTTTGCCAGGGCCATCCGACGATCGATTGGGTCATCCGTTGGGTCGCTGGCTAATGGGGTCGGCTTCATGACCGCGCCTGTTTTCGGATGAGAGACCTCTCCAGAGGAATTCACGACGACGACCGTTTCCCCTCCAAAGATTCCGAATTCAGCGCTGTTTTTGCTGGCAACGCGCGAGAAGAAGGCGGCAAAGCCGTAGTAGTCCGCTTGGCTCAATTTTTCGTAGGGATGGTGATGGCATTTCGCGCACTGGAGGCGGGTTCCTAAAAACAACTGGGCGGTGGTTTCCGCTAAGTCGGGAGGGTTATTTGCGATGCGATAATAATTTGCTGGGCCATTGGAAAAGATCGAACCTTTGGCAGTGATCAATTCCATGGCGAACTGGTTCATCGGTTTGTTGGTGCGGAAGGAATCGCGCAGCCAATTGTGCAATGCCCACATGCCCGACTCGCCGAGTACAGAGCTGTTGTTGCGAATCAGGTCCGACCACTTCAAGCTCCAATACGCCGAGAATCGATCGTTGTAAATGTTTTGTGTAGGATCCTCGGCGAGTCCTAGTAAGCGGTCGATGCACAGAGCTCGTTTGTTGGGATCCTGTGAACTGAGGAACGCCTTGGTTTCTTCGACGGAAGGTAACCCCCCGAGCGTATCGAGAAACGCGCGGCGCAAAAAGGTTGCATCGTCGCATCGTTCGGATGGGGTTAGTCCCAGTTCTTCCCATTTGCGTCGCGCCAATTCATCGACTGCGTTTTGAGAGACCCATTGTTCGAGTTGGGCCCGATCGGAGAAAGGTATTACAAACGTTGCGATTTCGGCCCGGTCGGCGAAGCGTGCCATCACGGAGGCTTGTCCCTTACCGCGCGTCGTTGCTAATCCTGTTTTGCTCACCGTGACAACGGACTCGTCCATTGCATCGAAACGCGTCCATGCTGTTACGTCGCGTTGTGTACCATCCGCGTAGGTGGCGACGGTGCGAAGCTGTTGGTTGGTGGCGACATCGGAAATCCGTTTCGATGGGAAGATAGCAAGGGATGTGACAATGGCGGGTGTTGCTTCTGGCGGGGGGGCACCATTCGCGATCCATTGCGTGAAGATACGAAAGTCATTGGAATCCTTCGGGAACCGAATACCGCCACCATGAGAAACTTGTTGTGTTCCCTTTTGAAGGAGCAAGCTCCCGTCTGGGCTGCTGACGCTAATGCGACGTCCCCGCGCTGCGACCGCCATCATCTGATAATCGAGACTCGGGTCGAATCCCATCACAGATAGAACGAAGCCCCCTTTGCCATACTGGCTGGCATGGCAGGCACCTGCGTTGCATCCTGCGCGGGTGATGAGAGGTTGGATGTCGCGATGGAAGTCAATTTTCGGATTCGCAACGACGCCTGTCACTTCGACGTCGATCTGCTTGGAGGAATCATCCACTTCGATCACAATCGTCGTCTTGCCGTTACCGATAGCGGTAATGCAACCGGACTCGTCGACGGCTGCAATCGTGGGATCGGCGCTGCGAAACTTCGAGTCGGCCGTCCGATCGGGAGCGCGTGCGGAGAGGGGAATCTCTGTTGGATTGCTGAGTGATTCTCGGATGACGAATTGAGCTTGCGAGAAATTTCCGTTCAGCGTTACCGACGGAGGATCGACGACCAACTCCCCTGCCTTCAAAAAATCGCCGGTCCACGCGATGGCCAGCAGGATCGACACCAGATAGGCATTTATCCGGTTCGAGTCCAGGTGGAAGCGGGTGGGCAGCATGCGGCGATCCAGACGAAATACGGCGAAGAATGTCGGTTTTGCATGAAGCATGATAGGGCTCTGGCTGAGGAAACCTCGGATTAGATCCATTCCCTGACAGGTTCGCCTTCGATGAGGCGGACGGGACGACCGTCGTTGGCGGTCACGGTGAGATCGAGAGGCAGCCCGAGCTTGTGATACATCGTGGCAACGACGTTTTCTGTGAAGTATTCGTTCGATTTCGGAACGCCTCCCTCAGCATCGGTTTCGCCGACGATAACTCCCCCAGGGATCCCCGCGCCCGCGGCGACCACAAATCCAGCTGAGGCCCAGTGATCGCGTCCGATGGCTGGATTGATTTTCGGAGTTCGACCAAAGTCGGTCATCCACACGACCAAGGTCGAATCGAGGAGCCCTTGCTGCTCAAGGTCGATCAGCAAGGCCGGGAGGGCTTGGTCCACTTGAGGCATTCGGTGGGTCTTGAGTCCGTTAAAGCAATCCACATGATGATCCCAACCAGGATCGCTAACGGTTACGAATCGAACACCCGACTGGATCAAACGCCTAGCTAACAACAGGCGTTGGCCAAAGGACGAGCGACCGTAATCATCTCGGAGAGAGGTGGGTTCGCTGGAGATATCAAAAGCCTGTTTGGTTTCGGGTGCCGTGATCATGCGAAATGCAGTTTTGTAGTGCTCGTCCAAGGCATCGAAGGCTTCGGGTTGGCGATCGGCCGCTCGTTGCATCCGGTCGATCTTGGCCAGAATTTCTCGGCGGCGATCGATGCGATTCAGTTCCATGTTCAAGGGAGGGGTGATGTCGCGCACCGAGAACTTGTCGACGTTTGCTTCCGCATGGATTTCAAATGCTGCGTGTTCCAAGCCGAGGACACCTGGCAGCCCCCCCTGGAAGGTTCGGTCGACGTGGTTTCCAAGCTGAATGAAAGGTGGGAGGGCCGATTGAAAGCCCCGTTGCTGCGCGACGACAGAGCCCACGCATGGGTAGACCAAGGAGGGATTGATGTTGCGTCCGGACATGCACCAATGATCCGCTACACCATGTCCTGCGTTCTTTGGATTCCAGCTTCGCAATACCGAGAATCGCTTCACTTCCTTTGCCATCCGTGGGCATAATTCCGTAAAGTGAACCCCTGGAATAGCGGTTTCGATGACGCCCAGCGGGCCGCGAATACCATCGGAGGCAAGAGGCTTTGGGTCAAGCGTATCGTGGTGGCTGGTCCCTCCTTGAGTCCAAATGAAAATGCATTTGGTGTCCGCATTGGTAGGCAGGGTGTTCGCGAGCAATCGCGTTGGATGAAGGAAATTGCCGATCGTCAAGGCAGCGGAGGCGGCTACGGTCTGTTGCATCCAAGCCCGACGGCTCTCGGTCCTCGCGGACTGTCCGACGGCGGTGGCTGGATGCGAAGCGGTCGGGAGGGAAGATCGCGGATACGAGGGGCATCGACGAGAGGAACCCGAACGATGCTCGATTGGGGACGAATGCATTGAGGGACCTCCAAAAAGAATGCCGTTGGTCGAGACAACCTATTTCCGGCGATGTCCGGAGATACGTCGTTTGGGGTGGGGTAGGTGAAGGTGGGGGACCACGGCGTCGCCGATTCCGACGATCGCGATTCTCCTCAATGTAGCTGCGATAGGGCGAGACGGCAACGACGATAGGGTCGCCCGAAAGGACGAAACAGGGCGAAAAGGGGCCCCTAATCGCCATTCATTCTGCTCCGAATCAGATCCGCGAGCGTAAGCGACCGGCGGAGGCACGCTGGCGGCGATCATGACAAGATTTTAGATTCGCAACGTCAAAACATACTTGGTCGGGGCGTGCAGGTTTCGGCGAACCGCCGCCCGGCGCTGACTCTTAGGGCTCTGAAAAACCGTTTTGTCCGTTGCCGACGTGTCGGGTACAGATTTTAGTCGGCATCCGAGGCGATCGATTGAGGCGGCAATGGGTTGCGAGCGAAAATCCACTCGTCGATCGGTCGACCTTGAATCAACTGTTCTTCGATGAAGCGTTCGATCCGATCCTCTGTCATTTGGCCGTACCACAACCCTTCGGGGTAGACGACCAGGATGGGGCCTCCTTGGCAGACTCGCAGGCATTGAACTTTGGTCCGGTAGCAGGCATTGGGGGCGGAAGAGAGGGATAGTTGCCGCTCCTTGAGAAGGTTCTTGAGTTTGTTCCAAGAAGCAGCCCCGGTGTCGCGGCTGCAGCAGTTCTCTCCCGCGCACAAAAAGACGTGCCGAACAAAATGACCGATCTTTAACTCGACTGCGATAGTTTCCAGTTTGTTCATCATGGGCGTCGGATATTTCGGGCTAATGAGAAGGGATTTATTCGGGAAACCGAGGCGGGATAGAAGGCCCTGATTGTCCTCAGCTTTTCACCAAGCTACACTTGCACCAGACGATCGCAAGCCCCTTGTTCCTTGGAAAAATCACCAGCCGTTACCTCTGTACACAGCGGAACGGCGGAGAACTTCATGACTTCGACTGCCGCAACCGAAACCGCTGCCAAGACGATTCCCGCTGTAGCACCGACGGCGACTTTGACGATCGGGGAGAAAAGCCTGACCATGCCGATCTTGGTGGGTACCGAGAACGACCGAGGCATCGAAATCTCAAAATTGCTCAAGGACACCGGGCACATCACCCTGGACGAAGGGTATGCCAATACGGGTGCAACCACCAGTGCAATCACGTACTTGGATGGCGATCGTGGCATTCTGCGGTACCGCGGTTACCCGATCGAACACTTGGCCGAGCATTGCGATTTCATTGAAACGAGCTACTTACTCATTCATGGAGAGTTACCGAATCGGCAGCAATTGGCGCAATTTCGAGACTCGATCTGTCACCACTCGATGCTGCACGAGGACATGAAGTCGTTCTACAACGGCTTCCCTCGCGATGCCCATCCGATGGCCATCTTGTCGAGCGTGGTCAGCGCGTTGTCGACGTTTTATCAGGATTCGCTGAACCCGCATGATCCGAAGCAAGTGGAAGTCTCGATCTTCCGGTTGTTGGCGAAATTGCCGACGATTGCGGCCTACAGCTACAAGAAGGCTTTTGGCCAACCCTTCATCTACCCAGACAATTCGCTGGATTACTGCTCGAACTTTTTGCATATGATGTTTTCGGTCCCGAGCGAAAAGTACGTGCCCGATCCTGACTTTGTCAAAGCTCTCAATCTTCTGTTGATCGTGCATGCGGATCACGAGCAGAATTGCAGTACCTCCACCGTTCGGATGGTGGGATCGTCGGATGCGAATTTATTTGCCAGTATCTCTGCAGGGATCTGTGCCTTGTGGGGACCCCTTCACGGCGGAGCCAACGAAGCCTGCGTCAATATGCTCAAGCAGATCGCGGATGACGGTGGCAACGTGAAGAAGTATGTCGACCTGGCCAAAGACAAATCGGGCCACTTCCGATTGATGGGCTTTGGACACCGGGTCTACAAGAACTACGATCCACGGGCCAAGATCATTAAGGCTGCCTGCGATATTCTTTTGAAGAAACTCAATCTGAAAGATCCGTTGTTTGACGTCGCCCAGCAACTCGAAGAAGTGGCTTTGAAGGATCCTTATTTCATCGAACGCAAACTGTATCCGAATGTCGACTTCTATTCGGGGGTGATTTACCGAGCGATGGGGATACCCGTTCAGATGTTTACGGTTCTGTTTGCGATTGGACGGCTCCCTGGTTGGATCGCTCATTGGGTCGAGATGCAGCAGTCGCCAAATAGCCGTATTGGACGTCCGCGTCAGGTGTATACCGGTCCACTCGAACGCAAAATTGTGCCGATCGATAAGCGGCCATAATTCGGGCTCGCGGGGGTTACTCGTGTTGTCGGTGGACGGTCGTTTGAAACTTAAGCAACCGAGAGGGTGTTGCCATGACTCCCGACGAAACCGGCCATCCGCCAAAAGACGAGGTTCACGAGGAGATGAATCCTTATGAGCCTGCGATGGAAATTACGGCTGGCGGTGCCGCGAGTGACTCGCTGGGAATCGCCTATTGGGGACCGATGGGATTGGCGCTGATCGGGTTGCTGGTCTTCGGCGCAATCAGTTTCCAAGGTGGTGAGTTCCTGTTTCCGGTGGTGTTTTTTGTTTTTGCCTTGATTCATGGACTGCGTTACCAGTACCGGCTTTCCAGGCTCGCGCATGACGGGGTAATTCATCCAAGAATCCCGGACTTTGCGGTTTTTCTTTTATCCTGCTTCCTAGGATTCGCGATCCCGACCGCTGCAAGCATTGCTTTTGCTTGCGTCTGCACGATGGGACCGATGGTTATGGAATCCGGCGCTCGTGGAGGAGTATCAATGTCGGCATCTTCTTCCGGATGGGTCATTTCCTTGTTTCTAGGTGGTATCGCCGCGGCAGCGGTGGCAGTTTTGGGAACCAGAATCTTCTTGCCGAGAAAGCCGAAGCGATGAAGACAGAAATGGGTGGCGGTAAGCGAGCGGTCGGATATCGGTACCTGGGGACGACACAAAGCTTGTGTCCCGATTGCCTGCAGTTGGTACCTGCAAAAATCATCGATCGGGGAGGGCGCATCTATTTCCGCAAGCGCTGTTCGACGCATGGAGTCCGCGAAGATTTTATCAGTAGCGACGCTCGCTGGTACGACCGTTACGACTACGCATTGCCTGCCAAAGTTCCCAAGAAATTCCGGGCAGAGGTCCAGCGCGGTTGTCCGTTTGACTGCGGCCTGTGCGAAGACCATGAGCAGCATACGTGTATCGGCGTGCTGGAAATCACCGACAATTGCAATCTGACCTGCCCGATGTGCTATGCGCACAGCCAACCTGGGCTCAAGCATCGCAGTGTGGAACAAGCCATTGCGGCCATGGATGCATTGGTGGCGTCGGAAGGGCGCGTCGAAGTCCTGCAGCTTTCGGGTGGGGAACCAACGACCCATCCTCAATTCTTCGAGATACTCGATGCGGCATTGGCTCGTCCGATCGATTATGTCATGGTCAATACCAATGGCATCCGATTAGCGCGCGATCCGAAGTTGGTCGACAAGCTAGCCCAGCACCGAGATCGAGTCGAAGTCTATTTGCAGATGGATGGGATGGAAGATCGCGTCCATTTGGCATTGCGAGGGGAAGCGTTGCAAGAGACCAAGATGCGGGCCATCGATGCCATTGGCGCGGCGGGGCTGCATGTGACCTTGGTTGCGGCCATGCAAGCCGGAGTGAATGGAGATCAGTTGGGCCCGCTGTTGCAGTTGAGCGCTGATAGGCCTTGGATCACGGGATTGAGTTTGCAACCAGCGACCTACAGCGGACGCCATGTTTTGCCCGAGGAACTGGAGTCTCGCATCACTTCGCCAGACTGCATTCGGGGACTGTGCGAACAGACCGAGGGGATGTTTGCCGAAGAGGATTTTTTTCCGTTGCCATGTGCGCATCCCAATTGCCACATCCTTTCACTTGCGTTTCGGCACGAGGGACGGTTGGTCCCTTTGACGCGCTTCATCGATGCCAAGCTGAATCTCGATCTGTTAGCCAACGGATTGAGTTTTACGCGTGAGGAAGGCAAGCGGTTGATGGAATTGTATTTGGCACGCAACAATTGTTGTGGACCCGGAGGGTGCGGTGATGCGAGCGAGACCGTTGTCGTAACGGATGTGAAGGGAGGGGCGACTGGAAGTGGGCTGCCCATCCTCTCGTTGGAAACGGAAGAGTCAACGAGTCGTCCGTCCAACGGGGATCGATTGGCAGAAGAGTTTATTGCACGCGTGATTGAGAAGCAGGTTGGCGGGAAGGAGCTATTTCGCATCACCATCACTTCCTTTCTTGATGCATACAATTTTGATGTGAGGCGTGTCATGAAATGTTGCACGCACCATGTTCTGCCATCGGGGCACATCATTCCTTTTTGTGCATACAATGTGCTCTATCGCGATGGTCATGTGCCATTGCCAACCTTGCGGGAACCCATCACGAGAAAGCCAGGATGAAATCGAGTATTCTCATCCCTTTTTGCTTGATCGCTAGCGGATCGAGTCGTTCTTTGAATGATTCCCGGGGACGAAAACGGAATGTCATTTTCCCATCATCAAGTATTCCATCGGTGAAGGGCCTGGCAGGGCTCAAATCTTGGCTGAAGTTTTGTTCATCCAGAGCTATTTTGTCGGCGTCTGGGGGCACACATGGTCACTTGCTGTCGAAGAGCATTTTTATTTGGAGCTGTCCGCACTCGTTGTCTATCTGATCGCCAGGGTACCGAATCATCCTTTTTCTGGCATTCCCTCGATCGTTTTATGGATCGCGGGTTGGCTGATGAATCGGGCGATTGAAAAGCCGGTTTTGGTCTTAAGGGATCGACTTTTCCCGTCGGCATCAGGTGCTGTTGCAGTTCAAGCATCCCATAGCGAAGACGCTGTGGTTAAGGGATAGTCGTTTCCTCGCACTGCGAGACCGGGGACGCGAGTTTGCTTGACGGGAGCATCGTTTTTGTTATCCCAAGTCGATGGAAAGAGGCGACCGTTTAGGCAGTAAGGGAGGATGAGCGACGGACGAACGCTGGAGGGGAAGGTCGTTTGCCTTTCGTTGCCGAATGAGTCGAGAACGGTTGGATCGGGCTTTACCAGGGGCCATCAAGATCATCGTCTTTTCGGAGCGCAGAAGCTTGGCAATCGATAGAGCCGTAGTTACACTGTCAACGCGTTTTGCAACCCGCGTTGCAGAGCAGACCTTTGAAAAACATTGCGTTTCTGGTTGACTATGTGTCACCCACGGTCGCGTAGCTTGCGCTTTTCGGGAGCGAAGAACCCGATGATGGACTTTTTGAAATCATCGATCGCGACCCGCAATCGCGTCTCGACGTGCGTGTTGAGTGGTTGTCGGGGTTGAGAGTTTAGCGTCCCTGGAACGAGAGTCCCTCGAAGTCGGCATTGAGCATGGATTCGGAACAGCTACGGTTGAAGCGTCCAAGAATAATCATGTTGACACATCGAGTGCCGTATCCTCCCAATCGCGGGGATCGCATCCGGGCCTATCACAT
>Ga0194055_10002302_pt1 | contig 15234 bp, 13 predicted proteins | sample SepL449m_MetaG_FD_155482 | JGI IMG/M metagenome (GOLD analysis project Ga0194055, IMG submission 155482) | Anoxic zone freshwater microbial communities from boreal shield lake in IISD Experimental Lakes Area, Ontario, Canada - Sep2016-L442-9m | ecosystem: Environmental > Aquatic > Freshwater >... | reverse complement strand
AGGATCGATCTGGGGGGTCTTCATCGACGGCCCTCGGCAATCTCGCGCCGGGCCGCAGCCAGTCGTGCCGCGAGAGCAGGATCCGTCTGTGATCGCTCGACAATCGCAGCGGCAAGCCGCACGGCGGCCTCAGCCGGTGGCTCGGTCCCCGTCAGCGCCACCTCGGCGGCACCGGTTAACGAGCCGGCACCCGAGGCCGCGAGCAACGCCTCGACGCGAGGACTCAACCGTGGCGGTATGCGATCGCCTTGCGGGCGAGGACGACGCGGCTCGACGGCACCCCGCTCGCGCAGGATGCGGCTGATCTGCACCTGCACGCTGCCAACCGACGCCAGTCCGTTCTGCGCAGCGAACTCGTGGGCAAACTCGCTCCATGGCCGCGTGTCAGTCTCTGGGCGCGCGTCGATCGCGGTGCGCAGGAGCGCGGCCGTCGACGTTCGCTTTTTCGAAACACCACTCATCCGCGAACTATCCCACGCGAGGGTTGAACCGTGTCGCGCAACGCAGCGCTTAGACGACGCGTTGCGTCGGCAGGAGCAGACGTTCGGCGACGGTGATTACGCGCTGACGCACTTCGGCACCACTGACATCGCTGTCCATCGCAAAGACCTGCAACGCCATCCCGTCAAGCACCCCAGAGAGTACGTCGGCAATATCTTCGGGCGAGAGTGCAGGCACAAACTCACCGAGCTGCTCACCTTCACGGATCGTCTCGGCAATCTGCTCGCGCCAGCGCAACATCGAGCGATACGTCGTGCCGCGTAGCTCGCGATCCTTGAGCGCAGCGCCGGTGAAGTCCAGCCACATGCGCCACGAATCGTGGCGCTCCCCGATGCGAATGCTGGTGAAGGTCAGAAGCCCCTCAAGCCGAGACCAGGGAGTGCCCTCCCCCTGTTTGAGGATCTTGACCTGCTCGTCGATATCTTCGATCCACTGCACGAGTGCCTCGGACAACATGCGGCTGCGCGTGCCGAAGTGGTGCTGCAGTGTGCCCACCGCAACGCCGGCTTCCTCGGCCACATCTTGGAAGCGCGTGCCGGCGTATCCACGGCGCGCGATGACGCGTGTCGTCGCAGCGAGGAGATCGGCACGGCGCTCTGCCGACACCTCACTCGCAACTTGGCCATCACGAATCCGCGAGTTCGGCATTTGGGTAGCGTCGGGGGATTTCCCTGCAAAGTCAAACAATTTGTGTCAAATCGACGCTGAGCAGAGCTTTATTTGTGTCCCCACTTGCTTGCAATCTGCGCGATCGCAGTCACAATATGACGGTACGGGAGAGAGGGAGAGAACCGTGGACGGACATATCGTGCTCGACGCAGTGACGAAGGCGTTCGGAGAAAACGTCGTCGTCAACAACATCGATCTCAGCATCGGTGAGGGCGAGTTCTTCTCGATGCTTGGTCCATCCGGCTGCGGCAAAACAACGACACTGCGCATGATCGCCGGCTTCGAGGTGCCGACCGAAGGGTCGATCATCTTGACCGGCACCGACGTGACGCGCGTCCCGCCAGCCAAGCGAAACGTCAACATGGTCTTCCAGGCCTACGCGCTCTTCCCCCACATGACGGTGCAAGAGAACGTCGAGTTTGGGTTGCGCATCAAGCGCGTCAAGCGTGACGAAGTGCGTGCGCGAACCGCAGAGGCGATCGAGTCCGTGCAGCTTGAGGGCTTCGAAGCTCGCAAGCCCGCCCAGCTCTCTGGCGGCCAGCAGCAGCGCGTCGCCTTGGCCCGTGCACTCGTCAATCGTCCCGCCGCACTTCTCCTCGACGAGCCGCTCGGCGCGCTCGACATGAAACTTCGCAAGGAGATGCAGCACGAACTCAAGGCCATCCAAGTTCGTACTGGCACGACGTTCGTCTACGTGACGCACGACCAGGAAGAGGCACTGACGATGTCCGACCGCATTGCGGTCATGAATAACGGCATCGTCGAGCAGTGCGCCGGACCTCGCGAGATTTACGAGCACCCGAGCACCGCCTTCGTCGCGGGCTTCATTGGTACGTCGAACATCGTCAATCTACGCGTCGACCGCTCGGTCGACGGCAATGCCGTGATGGACGTCTCCGAAGGCAACCGCATCGTTGCCCAGTCGGGCGCCAAGACGGGCGAGACCCTGCAGGTAACTGTCCGCCCCGAGAAGATCCACCTCAGCGCAGGTGGCCTCGGCGACGATGCCTCGATGGTCGGCGGTCGCATCTCGGACGTCGTGTACCTCGGTTCGATGACACAAATTATGGTCGACCTCGCCACGGGCGATTCGCTGACCGTCCATCGCCTCAACGACGAGGCGACAGCGACGGAGGCCAAGGTCGGCGACACGGTCACCCTGCATTGGGCGGCCGCCAACAGCTTCGTGATCAAGGGCGTTCCCATGATCGCGGATAGCGGGGGAGAACCGGCGCTCACCGCACCGGACAATCACAACGGGAGGCACAACACATGAACGAGAACATGACTCGTAAGGGCTTCGTTGCCCTGACGGGCGCAACCAGCTTGGCCGCGTTCCTCGCGGCCTGCGGTGGATCGAGCTCCGATTCGGGCTCGTCTGCGAGCGGCGACGCACAGGCCGACGGCATCACCGCCGAAGAGTCTGCTGCCGCCAGCACCTTCGACCCGGCCAGCGAGCCCGGCGGCCCGATCGAGGTCTTCACGTGGGCCGGCTATGACGACAGCCCGAAAGACGGCCTGCCGATCATGTGGGAGCAGTACCAGAAGGGCGAGTACAACAGCGCCTCGCCGCTCAAGTTCACGTTTCTTGAGGACGACCAGCAGGCACTTGCGAAGGTCGCTTCGGGTTACGCACCGGACATCATTCATCCCTGCATCGCGTACACGCAGCAGTGGAAGGATGCTGGTCTGATCCAGCCGCTCGCACTCGACCTCCTGCCCGACTGGGCCGGTATTCCGGACGCAATCAAGGCCGGCGGTGTGATCGACGGTACGGCGTACCACATGCCGTTCGACGTGGGCTTCTCGTGCCTCACCTACGACGCCGACGTGATCAATTTCGACAAGGTCGGTGGCGAGGAATCGTGGGAGGTGCTGCTCGACGATACGTTCAAGGGTCGCATGGCACTCTTCTCGGACGACGTCGCGATCATCAAGATTGGCCACCTGATCAACAAGGGTGCCGTCGATCCGAACGTGATGACGCAAGAGGAAATCGATGCTGCAAAGGCAACGGCACTCAAGATCAAGCCCAACCTGCGCAACTACTGGACGTCGCAGACCGATACGGTCAACGACTTCGTCAACGGTAACCTCGACGCCACCTACACGTGGCCGGACGGGTACTGGAAGATCAAGAATCATCCGAAGATGAAGGACCGCAACATCAAGTACATGCAGCCGACACAGGGCCGCCTGGCCTGGGTCTGCGGCATGGTTTTGAGTGCTGCCACCAAGCAGCCTGGTCGCGCTTCGATGGCGATGGCTTCCGCGGATACCCCAGTTGCCGCAGCTGCCCTGACCGACCTGTTCCAGTACGCCGCAGGTCAGCAGAACGGTGTCATGGACCTGATCAAGGACAAGGCGCTTGTCAAGGCCTTCCAGATCGACGATCCGACCGCATGGGCACCACCGAACGCCTGGTTCGAGGCTCCGCTGCCGAACTACAAGGACTTCGTCAGCGCCGGTGAAGAGGTCAAGTCGGCCTAAGCACCAACGAGGGGAGCCAGCGATTCGCTGGCTCCCCTCAGGCGCACTCCGTATTCGCTATGGCAGCAATCGCAGAAACACCCACCCCGCCCGCTCCCAAGCGGCGGCGTTCGCGTCGCGAGACGCGCAACGACGGTGGCTCCGCCCTGTCCACGTATGGACTGCTGGCACCGATGCTGATCGTGCTGAGCCTGTTTTTCCTCGCACCGCTCTATTACATCTTTCTCTTTAGCGTCGCGCTCAAGCGCTTTGCCCCCACTGATGCGCTCGCCAGCCTCAACGGTGAGCTCAACGCATTTACGACGGACCTCTGGTCCAAACTGGTCAGCGTCGACGTGAAGGTAATGCTCCCCGGACTCAATTTCGATGTTCCGGTGATTGTCGTTGGCATTGTCTTCCTCGTGCTGCTCTTGGTCGCTGTGACCGGGAGCCGTATTCCTGAATATGGCTCGTGGGTCGTCGGCATCGCCTTCGTCCTCCTGCTCGCTCCGTTTCTGACCTTCCCTGCGGGCAACAACCTCGTGCGCCTTGTCGAGCTCTCGTCCGAGGGCCAGTACATGCGCCTCTTCTTCAAATCGGTCTCAATGGCGATGACGTCGTCGGTCGCCGCAGTTGTGATCGCGATTCCCGTCGCGTACTTCCTCGCCTTCTGTGTCGGCAAGTCGAAGTACACGTGGCTCCTGATCGTGATTGCGCCATTCCTGACCTCGTACCTCTTGCGCGTCTTCGCCTGGAAGGTGATTCTCGGCGATCAGGGCCTGATCAACTCTGGCCTGACCGCGATCGGCCTGATCGATCAACCCCTGACGTTCCTGATCTACAGCCAGTTCACCGTCATCGTCGTGCTCACGTACGCGTGGGTGCCGTTTATCTGTCTACCGATCTTCCTCTCCTTTGAGACGATCGATCGGCGCCTGCTTGAGGCCGCCATGGACCTTGGTGCGACGCGCATGCAGGCGTTCCGCAAGATCAGCCTGCCGATCATCGCCCCAGGCATCGTTGCTGCCTTCCTGTTCGTCTTCATCCCGTCAATCGGCGAGTACATCACCCCCACGCTCGTCGGTGGCACACAGGGCACGATGTACGGACAATCGCTCGCCAACCAGTTTGTTGGTGGCGCCTTTAACTGGCAGTTTGGCTCCGTAATGGCGCTGTTCCTGCTCGGCGTCGTGTTGCTGCTGACCTTCGCAACGGCGCGCTTCCTGCGTGCGGGCGGCGGTGGCCTGTAATGGCGCGCGACTCCTCCACGTTCGTTGTCATCTCGCCGTGGGGCAAGCGTTTACTCGCCGCCTTCTTCGTGGTGTTCCTGTTCGTGCTCTACATGCCAACCGTGCTGCTGATCATCTTCTCCTTCAACGACGGTACCGTCGCCGCCTTCCCGCTTGAGGGATTGACGACGAAGTACTACGGTCTGGCCTTCCACTCAGACGAGATTCGCAAGGCACTGGGAGCGAGCGTCTGGGTTGCGCTTGGCGCGGCCTTCTTCGCGACGCTGATCGCTTTGATGGCCTCGTATCCGCTCGCCCGCCGCAACGTTCGCGGCAAGGCCTTCATCTCCGCACTGATGCTCGTGCCGCTCGTGGTTCCGACGGTGGTGCTCGGTGTCGCCCTGCTGATCCTGTTTCAGCGTGGTCCCGGCCAGATCGGACTTGGCCTGACGCGCATCATGCTGGCGCACATCGTGATTGCGATGCCGTTCGCTGTACTGATCCTCTTGCCGCGCATCGCCAGCATCGATCGGCGCCTCGAGGAGGCAGCCTACGACCTCGGCGCCTCCGGTATTCAGACCTTCCGTCGCGTAATGCTGCCGCTGATCGTGCCGTCGATCATCTCGGCTTTCCTGATCTCGTTCGTCTTCTCGATCGACGAAGTTGTGATTGCCTCGTTCCTCGCCTCCGATCAGGTCACCTACCCCGTCTACCTCTATTCGGGCCTCAAGTTCCCCGAGAAGACGCAGACACTGATCCCCGTCGCAACCGTGATGATTGTGATCAGCTTCGCCCTCGCCTTCGGTGCCGAGGCGATCCGTCGCTACGGCGACCGCCGCTTGGTCGGGAAGTAGCCGTGCGGGCGCTGGTCGCCACAATTATCGCGATCGGCGTGCTCGCTGGGTCGGCTGTCGCGGTCGCGCAACACGCAGATACCTCGGGCGCCGCACGGGCACGCATGATCACGGTCCTGTCGAGTGAAATCTCCACAGGCGACTGTGGCTGCACCGCGCCAACCCGCGCAAAGGATCGGGCTGCTGACAGAGCAGCTGAAGAAGCTTCAACCAGCACGAAGATCGTTCCCTAACGGCGTACCCCCGCTAACGGCTCTCTGAGGAGGGACCACATGGATGCACGCATGAATCGCAGAGGCTTTGTCGCTCTGACCGGCGCAACGAGTCTCGCGGCGTTCCTCGCCGCCTGTGGAGGATCGTCGTCTTCCGGCAGCGGGAGTGCGGCTGATACGAGCGCGAGCAGTGGTTCTGGCGCCCAGCCCGCCTCGTTTGACCCGGCGACTGAGCCGGACGGACCGCTTACGGTCTTTACCTGGGCCGGCTACGACGACTCCCCTAAAGACGGCGCACCCTTTATGTGGTCGCAGTATGAGCATGGGCCGTACGGCAGCAAGTCGCCACTCGAGTTCACGCTCCTCGACGATGACACGCAGGCGCTCGCCAAGGTCGCCTCAGGCTTCAACCCCGACATCATCCACCCCTGTGGCAGCTTCATTACCAAGTGGCAGCAGGCGGGCCTGATTCAAGCACTCGACACTGGACTGCTGCCCGATTGGGCGGGTGTCCCCGAGGCGCTGAAAGAGCCCGGATACATCGACGGCGCGTATTACCACATGCCTTTCGATACGGGCTTTACCTCGCTGACCTACGACGCCGACGCGATCGACTTTTCGGCAACGGGCGGTGAGGAATCGTGGAAGGTCTTGCTCGACGAGCGTTACAAGGGCAAGATGTCGCTCTTCCGTGGTCCCGACGAGGTGATCTCGATCGGCGCACTCGTGAATCGTGGCGCGCTTGATCCGATGGTGTTGACGCTCGAGGAGATTGCCGCCTCCAAGGAAACGTCGCTGAAGATCAAGGCGAACTTGCGCAACTACTGGACCTCCCAGAACGACACGGTCAACGACTTCGTTAACGGCAACTTGCTGGTCACTTCGACGTGGCCTGACGGGTACTGGAAGATCAAGAACCATCCAAAGATGAAGGGCCGCAACATCAAGTACATGCAGCCAATCGAGGGTCGCATGGTTTGGGTCTGCGGGATGGTGCTAAGTGCGCAATCCCAACAGCCCGGGCGCGCCATGGTCGCGATGGCGTCGGCCAATACACCCCAGGCATCTGCCGACCTGACGGATCTCTTTCAGTACGCCGGCGCACAGAAAGAGGGTGTCGCCAAATTGATCAAGGATAAGGACCTAATCAAAGTCTTTGGCATCGATGACCCCAGCCTCTGGGCAGCACCAAAGGCGTGGCCGCAGAAGCCTGTCCAGCCGTATGCCGAGTACATCGCGGCTGGCACTGAGGTCCTCGACAGCTGAGCCGTGGGGCAGGAGTGGTCTAGCGGTGGCTACGAGGCGGTAAACACGCTTGGTGTTTACCAGAAGATCCGTCAGAGTGGCGTGCGATGGATTTGATCCTTGTCGCCACGATCGTCACGGTCGCTCTTGCCGTGCTGTTCGATTTCACAAACGGCTTTCACGACTCGGCGAACTCGACGGCTACGGTCGTCGCCACGCGGTCGTTGAGCCCACGCGTGGCCGTCGTTCTCGCGGCGGTCTTTAACTTCCTCCCCGCCTTCGTCGTTGGCACCGCCGTGGCGAACACGATTACGAAGACCGTGCAGCTCGGCGATCTCCCGACCGTGGCTGCCGGCGCCGTGCCCTACGGCGTGCGCCTGACGCTGGCTGCGTTGCTCGGCGCGATTTTCTGGAACTTCTTCACGTGGCATCGCGGTCTGCCGTCGTCGTCGTCCCACGCACTGATCGGTGGTCTTGTCGGAGCAGGTATCGCCGCAGGTGGCATGGGCGCGGTTAACTGGGAAATCATGCGAGACATCGTGATTGCCATCGTCGCGTCACCTGTGGTCGCGGGTGTCGTCGCCGTCCTCGCCGTGATCATCATCTTGATGATCACCAAAGTCTTCAAGCTGCACGAAGACCACGTCGTCTACCAGGTCGGACAGATCGCCTCGTCCTGCTGGGTGTCCTGGGGCCATGGCTCAAACGATGCGCAGAAGACGATGGGCGTCGTGGCGGCCACGCTGTTTGCTGGCGGCTATTTGGGCGACATGGACCCAACCCACCTCGAGCCGCCGACTTGGGTCATCTTTGGAGCGCACGCTGCGATTGCCGCAGGCACGCTCTACGGCGGCTGGTCGATCATCGAGACGATGGGGCTCAAGATCACGAAGATCACGCGCGCGACGGGCCTCGCCGCCAACATCGGCGCGCTCGTGTCGATCAACGGCGCGACCAACTTTGGCATTCCCATCTCGACGACGCAGGCCGTCTCGAGCTCGATCGTCGGCTCGGGCGTCGGTGCCCGCCGCCGTGTCAACTGGCTCGTCATGCGCGACATGGTGATCGCATGGGTCTTCACGATTCCCGTCGCGGCTGCGATCGGCTTCGTCGTGTTCCAGTTGACGGTGCTGCCAGGCGTGCTTGCTTACGTTGCCACCGCTGTCGCGATCGTGGCGCTCGTAATCTATGCCGTGATCCTCATGCGTGGCGCGATGACGGCAGAAGACGTCGCCGAGGAGCTGCCGTCGGAGGCAGAGCTCGTCGGCGCGGCCTGACGCGCACATCGAACACCTAATTCAGACGAGCAGTCCTTCCTAGGCCGGGCGGGTCATGCCGTTAAGCGGCTCTTCACCACGCAAGACCCGCGCCACGTCCTCAGCTGCGTCATCAAAGGAGCGGCGGTCTGACTCGGCCGAGTACCACGCAGCGTGCGGCTGGATGATGGTGTTTGGCCACGTCAGCGCAGGCTCGTCGGCCGGAGCAGGCTCGACCGGCAGCACGTCGAGCGCGGCACCGGCGATAGCTCCCGTCTCGAGTGCGCGTCCGAGGGCACGATGGTCGACGATCGCAGCCCGAGCCGTATTGACGAGGTAGGCGTCGTGACGCATTTTCGCAATCGCTGCGGCGTCGATCATGCCCCGGGTGCGGTCGGTCAGAGACGTCATGATCGCCACGACATCGGCAGCACCAAGCAGGTCGTCGAGCGGCACGAGCGTGCCACCCGCGGCGGCAACGTCACCAGCCGCTGCATGCTCAGACGCCACACGTACGTCCATGCCAACGGCACTGGCGGTCGTGATCAACCCGTGGCTAATCGCACCAAAGCCCACTACGCCAAGAATCGAACCGCGCACAGGGCGTGGTGCCCGCGGGTACGGCCACCAGGTTCCCTCACGAACAAGCCCATCCAGCATCACGACACCACGCAGCACCGCATAAATGAGCGCCATCGTGTGGTCGACAACCTCGATATCGCAGAAGTGCGTCACGCGACAACACCAGACGCCACGCTGGGCCAGCGCATCGACTGCGAGATGGTCGAACCCGGTCGAACACGTGCCAACCGCTTTCAGGTTCGGCGCGGCGTCGAGCACGTCGACGCCGATCTTGCCACCCGGATAGGTCAGCACCGCAACGACATCGTCGCCGGCGATCTCCGTGTTGAACTCCACCGTCACCCCACACGGCTCAAGGATGGCGCGGGCGCGATCGAGCGGCCACGTATCGTCGATCACTACGACTCTCATCGGGTTCCCTCCGGTTGCATGATCAGTCCCTCTGGCTCCTCGCCACGGAGGAACCGAGCCAGATCGGCTATTTGACGGCGATACGGCGCCAGACTGGCCTCGGCGGAGTACCAGGCCGAGTGTGGCTGCAAAATCAGGTTGGGCCAGCCAAACGCAGGCTCGTCTGCCGGCGGTGGCTCGACCGGATAGACGTCGATCGCGGCACCGGCGATCACCCCCATCCGCAGCGCATCGCCGAGCGCGGCATGATCGACGAGGGGTCCTCGCGCGCAGTTGACGAGGTAGGCGTCACCGCGCATCTGCGCGAAGCGCCGCGCGTTCATCAGGTGCTGCGTCTCCGGCAGCAGTGGCGCGTGCAGCGTGACCACATCGCTCGTCTCGAGCAGCGTGTCGAGATCGACCTTCTGCACCCCGAGACTCTGCATCGTTGCCTCATCGACAAACTCGTCGTAGGCCACCACCTCCATCCGCAACGCATCCCCCTGGATGGCCACGAGTCGACCAATACGACCAAAGCCGATGATGCCGAGGCGACTGCCTGCCAGGCGTCGTGGTTCGCGCGGATAGGGCCACCAGCCGCCCTCGCGGACGAAGCCGTCGAGTTGCGCAACGCCACGCAGCAGGTTCGCGGCGAGCGTAATTGTGTGCTCAGCAACCTCTTCGTCGCAGTAACTCTTGACGTGTAGACAGGAGATGCCCTGTGCCGAGAGTTCTGCAGCGGGGATGTTGTCGTACCCGGTCGAGCACGTGCCAACGAGGCGCACGTTCGGCACCAACTCGAGCAGATTCGCGGGGATTGTCTGCTCGGGTGCAGCGAGGACGGCGACCACGTCGTCCCCTTCGATGCGATCGGCCTTCTCGAGCGTCACGTCGATGCCGTCGAGCGCCTCCATGCCAACCTCCATGGGCCAGAGCGGGTCAAGAATCAGCACGCGCGTCATGCAACAACCTCCGGCAAGATCGTATCGATTGCCTCTGCGAGGTCGAGGTCGAGCTGTGAGATTCCACGTGGGCGGTGCGTGATCAGTTCGATGCGGAGCGTAGCCCCCCGCTGAGACCAGTCGGGATGATGATCAAGGCGTTCAGCAACCGCAGCGATGGGCGCCAGCGAGTCAAACGCCTCCTGCCAAGAAGCAAAGGTGTGCGAGCGCACCAGACGCCCATCGACGAGCGCCCAGGCGCCACGCTCAACGAGTGCGTCAGTCAGCGCAACGAATGTCAATGGCGTGTGCTCGCTCATCAGTTTCTTCTCCAACCATCCTGTTACCCGCGTAGTCGCCAGCACTGCGTAGACTACGCGGGTACCGCAACGTGGAGGACACCGTGGCAAGCAAGTGGCTTGAGGTTGGACAATTCGGACAGAGCGTCTGGTACGACAACGTGGCTCGCCCCGCTGTCGAGACGGGCCTGTTGGCACGCATCATCGAAGAGGACGGCGTGACCGGTGGTACATCAAACCCATCGATCTTCGCCAAGAACGTCGAGGAGTCCGGCGCCTACGACGAGGCGATCAGTTCCTTCCCCGCCGACGCCACGGCTGCTCAGATCTTCGAGCCCCTCTGGATCCAAGACATTCAGGCTGCCTGCGATGTGATGCGCCCGGTCTTCGACCGCACCAATGGCGCCGACGGCTTTATCTCGATTGAGGTCGAGGCAGACCTTGCCTTCGATACCGCAAACACGGTCAAGCGTGCCAAGGAGCTGCATCTCGCTGTCGATCGACCGAACGCGATGATCAAGGTGCCGGGCACGATCCCCGGGATCGATTCGTTTCGTCAGTTGACCGCAGCCGGTATCTCGATCAACGTCACGCTGCTCTTCTCCGTCGAGCGCTACACCGAGATCGCTCAGGCATACGTGACCGGCATGGCAGAGCGGCTCGCCGCTGGCAAGCCCGTCACGGGCATTCAGTCTGTCGCCAGCTTCTTCGTCTCGCGCATTGATTCGAAAGTCGACGACATGCTGCCCGAGGGGTCCGACCTGCGAGGCAAGGCTGCTGTTGCGAACGCCAAGATCGCCTACGCCGACGTCTATCAGGCGACCTTTGAGGCTGGTGTCTGGGAGTCGATTGCGGCTGCTGGTGGCGCCCGCCAGCGCCCACTCTGGGCCTCGACGAGCACAAAGAACCCTGACTACTCGCCGACGCTCTACGTCGATGAGTTGATTGGCCCCGATACGGTCAACACGGTGCCGGATGCGACGCTGGAGGCGTACCGCACGCTGGGCAACCCTGGCTCGCGCATCACCGAGGACCTGGCCGGCGCCCGTGCCGTCATGCAGGGCATCGCCGATGCCGGCATTAACTTCTCCGCCGTCACCAAAGAGCTTGAGGACGAGGGCGTCGCGTCGTTCCAGAATGCCTATGTGGGCATGCTCGAGGCGATCCAGAAGCGCCACGACGCCGTCAGCTGATGTCACAAAGGGGTCAGACCCTTATGTGACATGCCTGAAGCAATTCCCGAGGCGCACGACCAGCGATTGCTGCTTGGATGTCACATAAGGGTCTGACCCCTTTGTGACATCACGCGCCCGGCAGGATTCGATCCAGCCAGCCGGGCAGCCACCAGTTCTTGTCGCCGATCAGCACCATGACGCTCGGCACGAGCATCAGGCGCACGACTGTGGCGTCGATCAGAACCGCGGTTGCCAGGCCGATGCCGAACATCTTGATCACGACGTTGTCGATCAGCACGAAAGCCATAAAGACCGTGATCATGATCAGCGCTGCTGCCGTGATCACACGCGCGGTGTGAGACAGGCCGACCTCGATACTTCGAAGTGTCGAGGCACCACGCTCGTGTTCCTCGCGAACGCTGCTGATCAGGAACACCTGATAATCCATCGAGAGTCCGAACAGGATGGCGAACATCATCATCGGCACGTAGGCCTCGATCTGCACCGCCTCGGGCACGCCGATGTAACGAGAGGCCCAACCCCACTCGAAGATTGCGACGATCACGCCGTACGCAGCGCCGACGGAGAGCACGTTCATCACCGCACCGCTGAGCGGTACGAGGATGGAGCGGAACTCGACGACCAGCAGGAGGAACGAGAGCAGAATCACCGCACCGATGAAGAATGGCAGCCGGTCGGTAATGCGATTGGACAGCGCGATCATCGCCGGCGTCACTCCAGTGACGTCGACCGTCACGGCCTTGCCAGCAATCGGCTGTACCTCACCGGGAAGACGATTGACCAAGTCTTCCGTGGCCTGTGCGGTCGGCGACGACTTGGGTACTACTTGGATCAGCGTCACCTTCTGCTTGGCGTTGATTGCCGGCGGATAGACGACCTTGACGTCACTGTCCTTACCGACGGCAGCGATGATCTTCTTTGCGCCCGCCTGATCCGTATACGGTGACAACACAATCTCGATGGGCCCGTTCTCGCCGGCACCGTAGGCCTTCGCGATTTGGTCGTACGCGGCCCGCGTCGTCGAGCCCTGAGGATCGGAGCCAGCGTCGACCTGCCCCAGCGTCATCGAGAAGAACGGAATTGTCAGGGCGCCGAGGATCACCACGGCGATCAGCAGAAAGGGAATCGGGTGGGAACCGACAACGCGCGCCCATCGCCCCCACATACCGCTCGAAATTTCGCCCGCCGAATCGATCGGAGGCGCATTGCGATCGCGCTTACGAAGAATGCGCATGCCAAACAGCGAGAGCAGTGCCGGCAGCAGGGTGAGCGCTGCCAAAATCGCGGTCAGTACGGCAAACGAGGCTGTGACGCCCAACAGTGAGACGGTCGGGATACCGGCGAGGAAGAGGCCGGTGAGGGCAATCGCAACGGTGACACCTGCCACCAGCACCGCGCGGCCAGCGGTACCGAGCGCGGCTGGGATCGACTCTTCGATGGTCATGCCCGCCCGTAGTTGCTCGCGATGGCGATTGACGATGAAGACCGCGTAATCGATGCCGACGCCGAGCCCGATCATCGCAGCGAGCACCGGTGCGATCGACGAGATGGGCGTAACCGATGAAAACACGGTGATCGACATCAGCCCCAACATCAACCCAGCGATCGCGCTGAGGAGCGGTGCCACCATGGCGAGCACCGTCATGAAGGCGATCGAGAGGATAATCAGAGCCGCAAAGAGCCCGAGTACCTCGGAGATGTCCTGCCCTGCGCCCGCTGCCTCAGCCGCCGGCGCACCCGAGTAGGCGATATGAACGCCCGATACGGCTTTGACTGGCGCCATCACATCCTGCAGATGGGTGTACATCGCCGGTGTGATGTCGTTGACGTTGACCGTGTAACGAATATTGATCAGCGCCGTCGATCCGTCGGACGAGACGGTACTTGGCTCCGCAAAGGGGTTTCCCACCACGCCCATCGACGGCAGCGTCTTGATGTCCTTGATGGCCTTTGTGATGACGTCTTGCGTCGCCTTTACCTTCATTGCCCCGGGGGCGCCGTAGACCACGATTTGGCCAGGCGTACCGGTATTCGAAGTTGGGAAGGCCCGATTAAGCGTGTCGCTGCCACGAAAAGCGCTCGTGCCAGGAACGGACAACCCTTCGTTGTCGTTGACATCAACGAGCTTCGTGGCTGTCGTCATTCCTGCCAGCAGAAGGATCCAAAGCACGACGACGACCCAGCGGTATCGCGCGCATATTCCTCCGAGCTTGGCAACCATTGTTTCCTCCTTGGCAGAATTGTATCGAACGTGCGACACATGTCGCCTTTGTCGATCGGTCACCCTAAACTGCCCGCATCGCCTGAGGAGAGTCTGATGAGCCTGTTTGAGATCCGTAAGATCGTCACGATCACCGAGGAGATCCACCACGATTTCGGTCCGCAGCCGGAACAGCCGGCGCGCAAGGGTGCCGTGCTGGCCGTCGTCACGAATCCGTACGTCGGCACGTACGTCGAGGATCTCAGCCCCGCGATGGACGAGTTGAAGGCGCTGGGCGAACACCTCGGCAAAATCTTGATCGATCATCTCGGCGGCGATGCCTCGGCCATTGAGGGCTATGGCAAGGGTGCCATCGTCGGCTCGAATGGCGAGATCGAACACGGTGCCATGTGGCATATCCCCGGCGGTGGCGGCATGCGCGCAGCGATCGGTGGCGGCACCTCCATCGTGCCGTCGACGAAGAAGGTTGGCCCAGTCGGTGCCCGCCTTGACGTGCCACTGACCCACATCGACTGGTCCTACGTCGGTAGCCATTACGACGCAATCGAAGTTGGTGTACCCGATGCACCACGCGCCGACGAAATGGTCTTGATCCTTGCGATGGCCACGACGGGTCGCGTCCACGAGCGTCTGGCAACAGGCTTCTCGCTCGAAGACCGCGGCAAGCCAGGCGTCCCCGCATGAGAATCGCCTTCATTGGCCTCGGCCGCATGGGCTGGCACCTCGCCGGTCACCTAGCCACTGCTGGCCACGAGTTGTCCGTCTTCGATATCGACGCCGACGCAGCACAGCGTTGGGCTACCGAATTTAGTGGTACCGCTGCCGCCTCGATCGCTGAGGCCGTAGCCGACTGCAGCGTCGTCTGCTCGTCCGTCCCGGCCGACCCGCAACTGCGGAGCATCTGGGATGCAGCGCAGGGCAGCCTCGCCGACGGTGCAATTTGGATCGACCACTCCACGACCTCCGCCGAGATCGCGCGCGAGCTCGCTGCCGAGGCGACGGCGGGTGGCTGCTCCTTTATCGATGCGCCGGTATCGGGTGGCACAGTCGGTGCCGAGAACGGCAGGCTGGCCGTGATGGCCGGCGGCGACGCCGCGGCATGGGAGACGGCCAGCCAAGTCGTCGCTGCCTACGCAGCCCGTGCCAACCTGATTGGCGGCCCGGGCGCGG
>Ga0194055_10002301_pt1 | contig 15236 bp, 10 predicted proteins | sample SepL449m_MetaG_FD_155482 | JGI IMG/M metagenome (GOLD analysis project Ga0194055, IMG submission 155482) | Anoxic zone freshwater microbial communities from boreal shield lake in IISD Experimental Lakes Area, Ontario, Canada - Sep2016-L442-9m | ecosystem: Environmental > Aquatic > Freshwater >... | reverse complement strand
CTTTTACGCCCACATGCTCACCCTCCCGCAGTTCATATCTCGGGGGCGGTGAAATAGCGATGCGTTAAAGGGTCTAGTGAAACTGACCCAAAGGAGCCTCGTGCGATGCCAACTCCAAAGAAGGTTCGTTTGGCAGACTCGTTTGGGCGAAGTCATGAGAAATCGCCAACTATGCAAAGGCCCGCTCTCTCATTTGCCACAGTCCAATGGCCACTTGAAAAACCGACCTGCCCCCCTTAAACGGCACCACTTCCAGAAAGAGAATCTGGTGGTGTCAAAACTAAAGGATCGCATTCAATGCCACGCGGAAAGAAAGAACTGGCTGAGACGATCACTCCGAAGCAGCGATAGCTTCGGCTTCCGCCCCACCCCCGTGCCCGCGCTTCTAGTTACTGGTACCAAGCTCGATCACCGAGACTGACTAGGGCCACGCGAAAGCCCAAGTAGTTACAGGCCCACGAAGAGTTGCTATCGCGGAATGCGGATGCGCAGAAGAATGGGTCGAACCTCCAGCAACCGCCACGAACAACGTGACGGAGACCGGGGTGCGACGAACTGGACTCAAATTCGATTAAACGATCACTGTCATCTGAAACGTCTTCTTCGTTCATCAAGCAGAAGTCACCGTTATCTAAACTACCACATTTGTTCATACTCAAGCCGAAGGAGGATGAGTCGTCGCCCCATAATGAAATTTCTGGATCGGGAAAGCAGGTCGTGTTATCGACGTTTAAACCCGGATCGTCCAAAACGAGGGACAAGGACAAGTCATCATCTATTGAAGGGTCGACAGCTACGAGACATTCCGGGACGGCCGGATCCTGGTCAATACGCAACAAGAAGGACCAGTCATCTTTGCCCACCCAACTCGTATCACTCACGGAGAGAGCCGAGTCATCCATTGAAGAATCGGCAGTTGTGAAACATTCGGGGCCAACGGGGCCTTCGCCAAGTATGAATGAATCGTCCGAGTCATCGAGCGAGGGATCGACTTTCGTGACGCCACAATGGCCGAGGGGGTCCTCGCCTCCCATGAGTGGGCCATACCAATCCGAGCACCATTCCGACACATTTCCGTGCATGTCGTACAGGCCCCACGGGTTCGGCTTTTTTAGTCCAACCTTGTGTGCGTATTGCTCCTCCTTGGCATTACCAGCACCGGCTTTAACTTTACCCCCCGCAAGCGAGTGCACATCAAACCCCCCCCACCACGCATACTCGCCGATCTTCGACTCATTATTTCCGAACGAATACGTGGTCTTTGTGCCAGCGCGGCATGCATATTCCCATTCTGCTTCGGTTGGCAGTCGGTATCCTTCGTCAGGTCTGATATTTCCAGCCTTACGTTCCAAATCCGTCAGCTTCTTGCAGAACTTCACGGCATCTTCCCAACTCACAAAAGTAGCTGGGTAATCCTCGCCCGCCCGCGTGTATTGCCGCCCCAAATACTGAAATTGTGATTGATTAGCTATGTCCCCCGGGGTCGAATCTTCAAGCAAGAATTCGAATACATCCTCGCGGGGCACCTGTATCTCACGGGGCGCACGCAGGCGGGGTGGCACCCACGGCTCGGTCCCCATTACTTGCTTCCACTGCCCCTGCGTCACGACGGTCCGGCCCAGCCGAAATGGCCGGGTGAGCGTGACTTCACAGGGTAGATGAACGGGACGCAGGACTCGCTTTTCGCTGTCCGGTGTTTTTGCCCAAAACTGCCACAGCCACCGAATGATTGAAATAATAAGCCGAACGATTCGCTGCTCGATGAGTTCGCGTTTCGAGAGGCCCATTCGAAACTTCCCCGCCGGAATCTCAATCAGCTCAATACCAATTGAGTTCACAACCCGCACACCAACAGCTTGCACAGGATTGTCCTCGCTAGATGTTTATTAGAACAACACATCGTTGCCATATCCATACGGCGTTTGGTCACCTTGGCTTCATTCTATCGCAAAGACGGCGCGGCCATGCTCCGGTAGCGTGCCGCCGACGGCCAGACCAAGCGTGCTAGCGGTGTTGTAACGCGACGACACCAGCTTGCCATCGATGCCAACACCCTCTATCTCCACGCGATAGAGTCCGCAGTGGACCCCCGAGTATGGACTGTTAGAAATGGTCAGCTTGGCGAATCCTGCGGCATTGGTGACGCCCTCAGCGGACATCGTCTCCCGACTCATGAACGAGCACGGCACGAGCCGCACAGTGACGTCCTTCAACGGACGGCCTCTCTGAGTCACCGCACAACTGCACGATGTGATAGCGACGCGGGAGTCCCGCACGGCCGTCAGCCACGACCGGAGTTCGGCAATAGTCAGTTTCTTGTCCCGGTTGACATCGGCCGCAACAAGAACACTGGCGATTGCCGGAGACTCGCGCAACTCACCCACCCCCAGTTCGCTGTCTCCATCGGCATCAGCCGTCGCGATCGCCGCGGCCGCGACCGCAGACGGGTCGAGCGGCGGCGGAATCACGCGGGGCGGTCGACCTGATCCACAACCGACCGCAGTACCCACCAGTATGAGCAGGGATGCATTCGTGAGCAGCCTTGCCCACCGACCTTTGCCAGCCATAGGTACTCCCGAATGCGGAGGATGCGAACTTTCAACTAGGAATCGTTGTTGCGGAATGCGGTCGTGAACCAAACCCATCGGCGATCATCACAGAAAAAACGACGCTGCCCTTGTAAATCGCTTTGATTTCGCAACTTCGCTTGATCACGGCAGAGAGGCATTTTCGCGGCCGTTCCGGCTCCCAAGATTACGAAACAGTTGGGGATCCACGTCGATTGCTACAGCCCGTACGGCTCCGTCACATAATGCCATATTCAGCGTACCGGGATGCGCACTGCCATAAATCATGTGACATCCACCAACACCTCGTGTGTCCGACATGGGTGGGTAAACGTCTCCTGTATTACTTCCCGTGTGGGCCACCGTGTCATAGTCGAAACCAACCGACCAGCCCTGATCGTTCGCACAGTATGCCGGTCCCAGATAAAAGTCCGGGTTCATGTAACGTTCGCCGGCCAAAAACGTCTGGCTGAGGCCGTCGCGGACATGACTGGGTTGAATAACTCCCAAAATCGCGATGACTCCGGTCACATAATTTCCTTCGTTGACACCCGCCACCAAATGTGGGTAGCCGGGCTTGGTCTGCCAATCCCTGTCACCCCACGAGGCGTTGCCGTTTGGAAGATCCATAGCCGGACCAGTTCCCGCGTTGCCTGCATAATGCGTCGGAGAAATGACGGCTGGCCGATCGATTCCCACAAAGCAGCCCGGGTTGGTGAACGCCATCGTTCCAGGGCCTCCGCGGGTCGGGCAAAAATATAAAGCAGGTGCAGTTTGTACGGCCGTACACACTGCCTGCCGCTTCGCGGTTCCACTCAATCCAAGCCCGAGGCGCCGAATTGTGCTCAGTTCCACAAACTCGAGGATGTTGTACAGCCAGCCACCAGGCTGTTCTTTGTGGTAGCCCAGGTCTGGATCTGGACTATCAGCCCATCCCCATCCCGCACTTGGAAACGTCCGGAGACTTTGTGTGTGGCTCGCACACCCCAACGCCAACTGCCGCAGATTGTTGGCACAATGGGCACGGCGGGTGGCCTCGCGAACACTCTGGACGGCCGGCAAAAGCAAACTGATCAACGATCCGATGATCGCTATCACGACCAGAAGTTCTACAAGGGTGAAACCATGTAGGGGTCGGAGGCAGAAGTTACGCTGCCTCTGAGTGTGTGTGTTTCGACCCCTTCCATGGAGTTCACGATGATCGCTCGAAGTGATGCGGCCTGTTTCGTTGGCATCGACCTTCACAAGGACACGCTGACCGCGTGCACGATTGTTGCGAAGGATCGGGAAGTGGCGTACCGAAAGATCAGTTGCGTCGCCCGGGAGAAGGTCCGCGAGTTCCTCGCGGGTCTTCCGCGGCCGAGCGTGGTGGCGATCGAGACGGTGGGATTCTACCGCTGGCTGTGGATGGAAGCGGAACCGATCGTCGATCAGGTTGTCCTGGCTGATGCGCGGGGCTGCCGGGCGTTGGCGGGCCGCCGCATCAAGACCGACAGGGAGGATGCCTTGAACGTCGCCGAACTGTTGATGACCGGCCGGCTGCCGATGGCCTGGGCGCCGCCCGGGAACATCCAGCGTGTCCGAAACCTGACGCGACATCGTGTCGGCCTGTCGCGTGATCATGCCAAGACTCTGCACCGGGTGAAGTCGATCATGAACCGGCTCAATCGGCCTGGACCGGCCCGCATGGATGCCGCCGGCCTGCAGCGATACCTTCTGGCCAGCGTCGATCGCATCGAGGCCGACGACTTGACGGTGCTCTGGCAGCATCAGCGGAGACTCGTGGAGGTCGAGCAAGATCGCTCCGCGATCGACCGCCGGATCATCGATCTGATGCGTGCCGATGAGTTCCGGCGTCTTCGCACGATCCTCGAGTCGATTCCGGGTGTCGGTCTCGTCGTGTCCGCGACCGGGATCGCCGAGATTGGAGACTTCAGTCGCTTCCCCGACTCCAAGGCGATCGGCCGTTACGCCGGCCTCACGCCCACCGGCTACGCCTCGGCCGACAAGAACCGGCTCGGTCGGATCTGCAAGACCGGCTCGCCCGATCTGCGCTGGGCCCTGCAGCAGGCTGCATGGACGGCCATTCGCTGCGATCCGGACATCAAGAAGACCTGGCTCAAGATCTCCAAGACCGCAGGCAAGAAGGCAGCCGCCGTGGCCATCGCCCGCAAGATCCTCGTCCTGATGTGGACGCTTGTCAGAAAGGACGAACTGTACAAGGCCCGCGAGCCAGTCGCGGCCTGACGATTGAGTGACAACGGGACCTCGAAGTGGAAAACGGGGCTCGGCAGCTCGTCTGGTTTTATGGGACACGGCCTCAACGGTCAGATCCCGTGAGTGTGAATGGGCGCCGATCCTCCCGTACGTGATCTCATGGGACCGGGGCATGTCCTCGCGAACCCGAATAGTTGAATGGCCTCTTCGAGGCCGCTTTGAGGTCGAAACCCAACCAACAATCCCCAGCAAGGGCCCGCCGGTGGACTCGTTCCGCTCCGGCTGTGGAAGGGCCTGCGCTCCACGAGCCCACCGGCTCCCGAGGAGGTACGCCATGATCGAGTGAAGCAAGCCGGCTTGACAAACCCCTACATAGTTAAAACCGGCCACCGATCGACAAAGGTCTCTCTCACGATTCTTGAAAGACCGTGCACAAAAAGCATTCCTGCCACAAAACACTTGAATCATGGGCCAATCGCTCCGAAAAAGTCTGGCAAATGAAGAACACTCGCACTATAAAGACATTGAGACTCAGTATCAATAGCGTCAGTGTATGGGTAGGTTTTTTATCTGTCAAGGGCCCTGTGATCGCGGTGTTTCGGATGCTGTTTTCTACCGATGCCTGCTGGTGTACGGCGGACGTGCTGGCCACTTCATTGTTTCTGGCCGAACGGTATAACCCAAAGACCGCTCCGCTCGGGTAGAGCGGGCCTGTGTGGCGATATCGGGAGAGAGTCATTCATGCCGTCTCAAAACGCAGTCAATACCAACGAGCGTGAAATCGTTGTCGAAACCCGCAACCTGTCCAAGACGTATCGAGATTTCTGGGGCCGCAGCAAGAAGGTTGCGCTCAAACCGTTGGACCTCGAGATCCGTCGCGGTGAAATTTTCGGTCTGCTCGGCCCCAACGGCTCTGGCAAGACAACCACGCTGAAGCTGCTCTTGGGCCTCATCTTCCCAACATCCGGCGAGGCACTCGTTTTTGGGCGAGACGCAACGGATGTTTCAAAAAACGAACGCATCGGCTATCTGCCAGAAGAGTCGTACCTCTATAAATTTTTGGATGCTGAGGAAACGCTCGATTTCTATGGCAGGCTCTTCGATATGCCGCCCGAACAACGCAAGCAACGCGCCGATGCGCTGATTGAAATGGTTGGATTGTCCCGCGACAAGAAGCGGCAACTCAAGGAGTATTCCAAGGGCATGACTCGCCGTATCGGGGTTGCCCAAGCCCTGATCAACGATCCTGAACTCGTGCTGCTCGACGAGCCCACCAGCGGCCTCGATCCAATCGGCACTCGCGAAATGAAGGACCTCATCATCGACCTGAAGAAGCGAGGCAAGACCGTCATCATGTCCTCGCACCTGCTAGCCGACGTCGAAGACGTCTGCGATCGCATCGCTGTGCTCCATCTGGGTGAACTCAAGGAACTTGGCCGCGTCGAGGACCTTTTGCGAGTGACCGACGTCACGCAGATTCGCGCCAAGGGGCTCTCAGCACACGCACACGAAGAGATCCGGGCCTTGCTCAAGCGGCACGGTGGAGAAGAAATCGAGATTGGTAACCCAAGGACAACGCTTGAGGATTTGTTTCTGGAAGTGGTGCGAGACACGCAGGCCCGCCCTGGCCGCCGCGCGCGGGCCTCTGGCATAAGCGACACGTGAATGCACGCACATGTTGCACGCACATGTTGCACAGAAGGAACTCGTTGAATGGTGCTTGAAGAAGAAATCCCGAGGTTTGCCGCATGGATCGGCCCGGCCCTGCTCTGGTATCTGTTTGCGGGGAGCTTGGTAGCAGTCCTTGTGGCCGCAACTGCCTGGCTCGTGCAATCGGCGCTCTACGGCCCGCTGGCAGCAGGTGACCGCGTCTACCGGGGCGTGCTTTCTGGGCTGGTTGATCTGAGCGGTATGTCGCGGCGCCGGATCTGGGCGCTGTCGCGACTGGCCGTCCAAGAATCCCTGCGACGCAATGTGCTCGTAGTGCTGGGAATCTTCGCCATCATTGTGCTCTTTGCCGGATGGTTTTTGGATCCCACAAGCGTGAACCCGAGCAAACTTTACTTGGGCTTTATTCTTGCGGCCACCAGCTTGCTCGTGTGCCTCGTCACGCTCGTGCTTTCCGTGTTCAGCCTGCCAGCCGACATCCGCGGCAAGGCGATTCAGACGGTGACCACCAAGCCGGTACGAACGGGCGAAATTGTTCTGGGGCGAATCATCGGTTTTTCAATCGTGGGCACTGTGCTCTTGGCCTTCATGGGGTGCGTAGGCTGGGCATTTGTTGTGCGCAGCGTGCGGCACGGACACGAGATCACAGCCGAAGACCTCGTGGAGATTCGCAACGACGACGGCGCCAGCACCGGCCAAGAGGGACGCACGAGCCTCGACCGAGGACATCGCCACCGTGCTGACATCGCCACCAACGGCACTGGCCGCACCGACACCGTCCAGGGGCACAGGCACACCGTTCTCCCCGTGAAGTCCGGCGGCCAAGCCGGCCCTTCAGGCCAGGCAACGTACGCGATCGGGCCGGCCGAAGGATTGCTTGAGGCCAGAAAGCCGCTGCGAGGCACGCTACGATTTGTAGACCGCGAGGGTCGGCCCAGCGCCAAGGGAATCAGCGTGGGGTCCGAGTGGTCGTACCGACAATACATCGAAGGCGGTTCGCTCGCCGCGGCCATCTGGACGTTTGGCGGCCTCACGGAGCAATCATTTCCGGAAGGGCTGCCACTGGAAATGATCGTGCGGGTGTTTCGCACCTACAAGGGGGAGATTGAAAGGGGTATTGCTGGCAGCGTGCGCGTGCGAAATCCATCCAGCGGGCTGCAGAGCGATCCATTTTATTTTCAGGCCAAGGAATACACGATTGATTCGTTGAAGATTCCTCGCACGCTGGCCACCACATCGGCCGATGGTGGCACTCGGCAGATCGACTTATTTGCAGACATCGTCTCCAACGGCCGCGTCGAGGTTGTGCTGCAGTGCCTCGAATCAGCGCAGTATTACGGCGTTGCACAGGCCGACTTTTATCTGCGGGCTGGAAACGGATCGTTTGCCTTCAACTATGCCAAAAGCTGCCTTGGGATCTGGTTTTCGATGCTCTTGGTCACAGCCATGGGCGTGATGTTCAGCACGTTTCTCTCTGGCCCTGTTGCCCTACTGGCAACGCTTTCCGTCGTGCTCTTGGGCCAGTTTCGCGAATTCATCCTGCGACTTTTTGAGAGCCAAGTCACAGGCGACACATCCATCGTGCCTGGAGGTGGGCCAATCGAGTCGCTGTACAGAATCGTCACGCAGACGAGCATCACTCTGGACCTCGATCCATCCACAACCGTGACGGCAATGAAAACGCTCGATACGTTTCTTTTGGCGCCGATGCGACTCGGCGCGGCTCTCTTTCCGTCGCTGGCCACCTTGGGCACTGGCGACTTCGTGGCGGGCGGCTTTGACATTCCGGTGGATCTTTTGGCCGAGCATGCCGCGGAGACGTTTGGCTATCTGCTGGCGTTCTTTCTGGCTGGAGCGATGTGCCTCAAAGCACGTGAGGTGGCATCATGACCCGTGAGGTGGATTGTGGATGAATCTCAGCGTTCTCCCGCCCGCGGGAGTGTTGCGCGGAAGACAAAATCTTGGCTGGGACTTCGGCCCGAAACCCTCGCGGCTCTGGTGGCGATCGCTGCGCTTTTAGTGCCGCTCTCGGTGCTCAGCCAACCGGCCGACTCTGCCAGTCCCGGTGGGTATCTGGCCAGGTTGCGAACGCAGTTTGGTCTCTCTCAGTCGAACCTCGGCGAAGTGGATCCCACCAGTGAGACGATGCGACTGGCGACGCTCGGCTTAAAGAACATTGCCGTGACGCTGCTGTGGGATCGCGCCAACCACTACAAGAAAGTCGAGGACTGGACCAACCTCTCAGCGGCACTTGAGCAGATGACAAAGCTGCAGCCAAACTTTTATTCGGTCTGGGACTTTCAGGCCCATAACTTGTCATACAACATCTCCGTGGAGTTTGATGACTACCACGATCGCTATGCGTGGGTGATGAAAGGCATCGAGTTTCTGAGGCAGGGCATTGCTTTCAATCAACGCGAGCCTAGGCTGCTCGGGCGAATGGGCTGGTTTATCGGCCAAAAAATCGGCCGCGCGGACGAGAAAAAGCAGTACCGTCGGCTCTTTAAGGCCGATGACGATTTCCATGAACGCGACCGCCCAGGCCGCACGCTTCCCGAGCGAGATAACTGGCTGGTAGGCAGGGAAAAATATCTGGCTGCACAGCAATTGGCCGATTCGGGGGCGCCGCTCAAAACCACCGCGCTCATTTTCCACAGCGAGCCGATGATGACGGCCATTAATTACGCCCGTGCGATCGAAGATGACGGAATATTTGGAGATGTCGCACGCGATGCATGGAAACTCGCGGGCGATGAGATGCGAAGATTTTCTGTCCGCGAGATTCCCACAAGCTGGGACGTGCCCATTCGACTGGGGCTTCGCGAAGCCGAAATCGCCAGGGCACAGCGGGTGGCGGAAGAACTCGAAACGCTGCTGCCTGGGCAGTTCAAGTCGCTCGAAACAAAGCAGCGAGAGTCGCTTACGGCAGACCAGAAGGCTGCCCTGGCTGTGGCCCCTATCGATCGCACCGAGGCCCAGCAGAAATCCTCGGCTGAAGCGGATGCAACGCTGCAGGTTACGTGGCCAATGGTTGTGTTAGCAGCTCCAGCCGATGTGCGAGAGAAGGCGAAGGAACTCTGCAAACAGTATGTCGAGGCACAGGAAACGGCTGAAATCATCAATCGCTATAGAGACATCGTGAACTTCAGCTTCTGGCGGGCCACCTGCGAAGCGGAGGTGACAGAACCGTTGCTGCGAGCCAGAGAAGCCACATATCGTGCCGGACAGGAATTTGAGAATGCCCGCCTGCAGACGGCAAAGAAGGCGTTCGAGCAGGCGTTTGTTGCGTGGCGGGAAGTGCTCGACGCATCGCCTGTCTTACGGGACGACTCTCTGACTAGAGAGGACTTGGCTGAGACCGTTGCCAAATACCGCAAGGTGCTCGAGCAGCTCGATGAAAAATTTCCCAAGCCTTTTCTCCTGCAAGACGTGCTGGACCGTGCAGGGCCATTGGAGTAGCTGCCAGTCGCCTCTTCGGTGAGGCATGCGTTTACTCAGACGGGAGACTGCGGGGACGGGAGACTGGGGGGAACGCGGTGCACCAAGAGTTTGTCGATGCGACGGCCGTCCATATCCACCACCTCAATCGTGAGGCCCCGCCACTGTGTTGTATCGCCGACAGTTGGGATCCGCTCCAGTTGTCCCAGTACAAGCCCAGACACTGTTGAATAATCGCGGGGGACTCCCTCCATTCGCACGTCAAATCGTTGCGATAGTTCTTCGATGCTGGCGCCACCGTCAACCAGCCACGAGCCATCTGCTCGTTGAGTAAAAACGGTTTCTCTATCGCGACGGAACTCGTCGTGGATCTCCCCGACGAGTTCCTCCAGCACATCTTCCATCGTGACGAGCCCCTCGGTGCCGCCGTATTCATCCAGCACGATCGCAAGCTGGTTGCGTTCCTTCTGAAAGAGCTCCAGCAAACGATCCAGAGGCATTGTCTCTGGCACAAACACGGCACGGTGCATGATTTTTCGCAGTTCAATCGGCCAGCCCATCCACGTCTGACGCAGCACGTCTTTGAGAGATACGTAGCCTAGGATGTGGTCGAGCGAGCCCTCGTAGACGGGCAGTCGCGAATAACCGGCCATTGCGATTGCACCAAGCACTTCACCTGGCGGCGTGTCGATGTCGAGTGCGTCGAGGTCGATTCGCGGCCGCATGATATCTCGCACAGAACGCTCGCCGAGTCGCAATGCCTCGGTAGCCACAGCCTGTTCGACGGCCTCCAGCACCCCTTCGGCACGCCCCGCTTCCAGCAGATGCTCGATGTCGTCCACCGACACGCTCGGCCCGTCTTGCTTTTGGGCGCCGAGCAGGAAAAGTACAGCAGATGTCGAAGCGCTCATGCACCACACCAGTGGCTTGGCAATGCGGGCAAAGACCTGCATGGCCGGTGCGACCGCGCGAGCAAATGCCTCCGCGCGTCGCAGCGCCAGTCGCTTGGGCACCAGTTCGCCCAGCAGGAGCGTGAGAAATGAAAGCGCGATCACAAAACAGGTCAGCGCAATGGACCTCGACGCTCCAGCAATGGGCGTGGGGCTGTGAGTGGCGATCCATTCGGCGATGTCACTGACCACTGCATCGCCACCGTACACTGCCGCCAGCGTGCCTACCAACGTGATCCCGATCTGCACGGTGGGCAGAAAGCGGTCGGGACTCGATGCCAGATCGAGCGCCGTCCTTGCCGCCTTATCGCCCGCCTCGGCCAACTGCCGCAATCGACCTCGTCGACTCGCAACAATGGCCATCTCTGCCCCGGAAAAAAATCCGTTGGCCAGAATGAGTACTAGGACGATCAGGATTTCGCGGAGCATGAGCAATCGTATCCTTCGTCAGCCAGTGGCATCCCGACAGATCACGGCGAGGTTGTCGCGATGGATCACCTCGTCGTACGGGCAGTAACCGAGCACGGCTGCAATCTGCTCCGTTTTGAGTCCGACGATCCGGTGGAGTTCTTCAACCGGATAATTCACAAGCCCTTTGGCAAACTCGCGGCCATCGGCCCCTGCCAGTGAAACCACATCGCCGGTTGCAAAGGCTCCTTCAAGCCCAGTGATGCCGGCCGCCAAGAGGCTTCGGCCTTGCGAGACAACCGCATGGCGAGCACCAGTATCAACGAGCACTTTGCCGCGGGCACTGGCCGACCATCCCAGCCATCGTTTCCATGCAGGCATTGTATTTTCACGACCGACAAACAGCGTGCCCACCGGCTCAGCGGCCACGATCTGCTCGAGCACGTGGTCGTTGCGTCCGGAAGCGATAATGCAGTGGCCGCCAGATTCGGTGACGATCCTCGCAGCTGCAATCTTACTGGCCATGCCTCCCTTGGAAAGGCCGCTGGCCTTATCGCAGGCAAGCAACTCGATCGAGCCGTCGATGCGAGACACAGTCGGCACAAGGGCCGCATCGGGATCGGAGGGATGGCGGTCGAAAAGGCCGTCCACATCGGAGAGCAGCACGAGCAATGGCCCGCCGAGGAGCGTTGTCACAAGCGCGGCAAGGCGGTCGTTATCGCCAAAACTCGTTCGCAGTTCCTCGACGCTCACAGTGTCGTTTTCATTGATGATTGGAATAGCGCCATAGTCGAGCAGGGCGCGGAGCGTGTTGCGGATATTGAGATAGCTGGCGCGATCGTGCAAGTCGTCGGCCACTAAAAGCACCTGCCCCACATGGCGATTGTGGACGCGGAGAGCACGCTCGTAAGCCTCGATCAGGCAACTCTGGCCGATGGCAGCCACAGCCTGGAGGTGGGCGAGTTCCAGGGGCCGCATTGTGAGGCCCATCCGGCCCATGCCCGCCCCCACGGCTCCAGAACTCACGAGCACCACCTGGCGACCCGCTGCGAGCAGGGCATCAAACTGGCGGCCGAGCGAATCGATCCGGGCAGTATCCAGGAGGCCGTCGGGGCCCGTGAGCACGCGGGTTCCAACCTTGACAACGATCAATGTGGCAGCGGCGGCAACATCCTGGCGGATCTGATCGGGCATGTCGGGCATGGCGAAATGGCGAGGGGAATCAGGGCCGTTGGAGTTCACAACGGGGACCCAAACAGTCACCCGGCAGTCACCCGAAAAACTCCCTGAAAGACACGTGTCTCAAAACCACAGGATTCCATCCTACCCGAGGCAGTCCAGAACAGGCCACTCCGGCGGTGGCTCAAGACGATCCCCCACAAATAGTGACCCGCTAACGCGAACCCGTTGAGGAGATCCCGTTTGAAAGCGTATAGTGTGGGTCGTCGCTTCCCTTCCGTCCTTCGTCTGAGCGGGCGTCTTTGGTGAGTGAACTTCATCACGAATGCGGCTTGGCAGCCATCTATCACCTGCCAAGCGATGAGCCGAGCCCATTGTGCCCCGGTCAGGGGCCAGAGGAAGTGTCGCGCCTTGTCCCGCGCATGCTGCTGGATATTCAAAACAGGGGACAGCTCTCAGCAGGCATGACCGTCTGGAATCCCGATCGCAGCCAACTCCTCACCACGTATAAAGAAGTGGGGAGCGTAAGCGAGGTGTTTCGAATGAGCCATCGCGGCAAGTACGAGAGCCTCATGGAACAGCACACAGGACGGGCCGCCATCGGCCATGTTCGCTATGCCACCTGCGGGGCCGACGATCGAGCCTACGCGCAGCCGCTAGAACGCCCGCACATCCAGAAACGCAAGTGGTTCGCCTTCGGTTTCAATGGCCAGTTGGCAAACTATCCGGAACTGCGTGCCGAGATTCTGGCCGACAACGACAACCACCTGGCTCGCGACAACGACACCGAGGTGATCATGCACGCCATCGGGAGCGAACTCTCGGGTGATTCTGATCCTGATCCGATCGAAATGCTTGCAGCCATCTCCAGGCGTTTTGACGGGGCGTGGAATATTGCCATGCTCGATGCCTGTGGTCGGATGATCGTGGCCCGTGATCCGCTGGGCATACGCCCCATGGAATATGCCCGCTTGGGCCCACTGGTGGCAGCGGCCAGCGAAAGCGTGGCCTTGCTCAACCTTGGATTCCCCGCTGATTCGATTCATTCGCTCGAGCCCGGCATGGCCCTGATACTCGACGGCAATAAACCGGAAGGACAGCAACTGCGGATCGAACGCTTTGCCGAGAGCCCGAGACAGGCCCACTGTTTTTTTGAGTGGATCTACTTCGCCAATGTTGCCAGCACCATGGACGACCGCAGCGTGTATCTTTCGCGCAAGCGGCTCGGCGAGGAGCTTGCGCGGCTTGAGACGATCACGATCGATGCCGACACCGTTGTCGTGCCCGTGCCCGACACCAGCAAGGCAGCCGCCGACTCGATGGCCTATCGGCTTTCGATTCCATCGGTCGAGGGCCTGATTCGCAATCGCTACACAGGCCGCACGTTCATTGACGGTGCTTCGAGTCGCCGCCAAAAAGCCGAAACGAAATACACCCCGCTACGAGAAGTGCTGGAAGGCAAGCGAGTGATTCTCGTAGAGGATTCAATTGTGCGGAGCACAACGATGAAGGTTTTGCTTGGCCGCATGCGTTCGCTTGGCCTGGCGCGGGAGATCCACGTCCGCATCGCCTGTCCACCCATTGTTGCACCGTGTTTTTACGGCATCGACATGTCGACAATCGACGAACTCTTTGCTCCGGCCTTCCTGCGAGATGGCATTCTCACCGAAGAATCTCAAGCCGAAATGGCCGCAAAGCTCGGTGCCGATTCGCTTCGGTACCTGCCTTTGGAGTCGGTCGCAAGGTCCATTGGGTTTGACACCTCCGAACTCTGCCAGGCCTGCCTCACAGGCCACTATCCAACGCCAGCCGGTGCGAAACTCTACGAGATCGCCTTGGGTCAGACATCCCGCGGGAAGTCGGGCCGCACCTATGAAGCCGCCGTGCGGTAGATCGCAGCGACAAACGCACGAGCGTTTTCTCGTTCCGCGTAACACGAAGTGAAACGTCATCCGCTCGGCCATCAGCCGAGTGCTGGAATCTCAACCCGCGCGAATCGTGGGGCTCTATCGTTCCGCTTCAGCACCGCTCGCCAGACCGGTTCGCCGGCCAGTCGCGTGCGGCGTTCAAAGTGGGTGCGGTAATCCAGATCGTGCTCGCCCAGACTGGCACGTTCGTCGTGCTCTTCTCCAAAGAGGCCCGTAGCATGGACTGCCGCCATCGACTCGTTGAAATATTCTTCTACGTCGGTCCAGATATGCAACTCGCTGCCGTGCCGAAGGACGCGGCCGGCGTGCTCCAGAAATACATCTGAGAGTACGCGTCGCTTGCGGTGCCGAGCTTTCCACCAAGGATCGGGGAAATAAACGTGAACGCCGGCGAGGCAGGCATCCGGCAGCAGACTGCGCACAAGGGTCGTGGCATCGCCGTGAATGACCTTCGCGTTGGTGGCCTGTAAGCGGGCCAGTTTGGCTGCGCAGAGCCTCGCGTAGCCTCCCACGATTTCGGCACCCAGAAAATTGCGGCCCGGTTGGGCGGCCGATGCACTCGCCAGAAAGAGGCCCTTCCCGCTGCCAACTTCAAGTTCCACCGGGTTGGCTCCATCCGGGCCCAAGGAGAAGAGCAGGCCAGGGTCCAGCGGTATCGACAGCGAGGCAAGCCCCAGCAGATGCCCTGAGAGATTGAGTGAGGGGTCGATTTTTTTAGGTGGGCGTCTGGGCATGAGCAGGGCGTGAGAGTAGGTCGCCCCTCAAAGTGCCGCATCGCCACCGGCAGATTCGCCGGCGGCTTCGAGGAGGTAATCAACCGGCAGTGGCACCCCCTTGATAATGCCATCCACCACGATATTCTCCCGCACTAACCCTTGAAA
>Ga0194055_10002297_pt1 | contig 15249 bp, 15 predicted proteins | sample SepL449m_MetaG_FD_155482 | JGI IMG/M metagenome (GOLD analysis project Ga0194055, IMG submission 155482) | Anoxic zone freshwater microbial communities from boreal shield lake in IISD Experimental Lakes Area, Ontario, Canada - Sep2016-L442-9m | ecosystem: Environmental > Aquatic > Freshwater >... | reverse complement strand
CGGCAAGCATCAGCAACGAGCCTGCCAGCGTGTAGATGACGAGTTTGGTCGTTGCCGGTACGCGGTCGCGGCCACCCCACTGTCCGGTCAGGAAGTAGAACGGGATCAGCATTAGGTCGAAGAAGAGGATGAACAGCAAGAGGTCTTGAGCAAGGAAGGCGCCGAGTACCGACGACGCGCCAAGTCCCAGCCATACAAAGAACAGCCCGGGGTTATCCCAATTTCGCAGGGCACAGGCGATCGCAACACAGCTGTAGACGAACGCAGTCAGAACGACTAGTGCGAGGTTCAGACCATCAATAGCAAGTGCCCAGTGGACGCCGAGCGGCGCGATCCAAACCTGGTCAACAGCGAACTGTGCACCACCCTTAGCTGTGTCGTAGTCGACGGCAATGCTGATCGCAAAGCCGAGAGTCACCAGTGCGCCAAGTACGGCAAAGGCAGCGGCGCCTCGCTTGCCGAGTAGTGACCCGACCAGTGTCGAGACCAGCGGGATAGCAATCAGAATGCTGAGATTCGTCATGATTGGAGCAGGAAGTAGAGGGTTACGAGCGTGGTGCCAACTACGACAGCTGCGATGTAGCCGCGCAGCATTCCGTTCTGGAGGCTTCGAACCGCCGCCGATGAAATTCTCACCAGCGACAGCGAGCCGCCAGTGATCGCGCTGTCAATAACGACACGATCAAATGTACGCTCGCCAAAGCGGCCAATAGCGGCGAATGGCTTAACGAATACCGCGTTGATTGCCTCATCAAAGAACCACTTGTTGACGAACAGTCGGTGAGCGGCAGGCAGGCGCTGCTCGATCCTCGCTGACGTGCCTGGCCGCTTGATCCAGATAAACCAGGCGGTAGCGATCCCCGAAAGACCAATCAGTGCGCCGAATACAAGGCCGAAGATCTCAAGCGCATGGTTAGTTGGCAGCACCTTCGCGCCAACAAATGACGGCTCAAGGAACCGATCAAGCCCCCAGCTGACATCGGGCAGCTGGATGACTCCACCAACTGTTGCGAGCACTGCAAGCAGGAACATTGAGATTGCCATTCCAGCGGTTCGCTCAGCGATGTGATGCTTTGCGCCTGGGTAGCCAACCTCAGTGGTTTCAAGCGTTCCGTCGCCTGGATTGCGGTGCTCTTCAGCGTGGAAAATCCGCCCTGACTCAAGTGACTTGGCTTCCTCGCACGGCTCGCCGTGGAAGGCTCGGAAAATCATCCGGAATGTGTAGATCGCAGTCAGCAAGGCGCCCGCGTAACCAGCCGCGTAGAGGGCCCAGTGCCAGCCGCCTTGAGCACCGACGACATAGAGGATGTCGTCCTTCGAAAAGTAGCCTGAGAAGGGCGGGATGCCTGATAGGGCGAGGCCGCCAACGATGAAGCAGGCGTAAGTGATCGGCATTGATTTACGGAAGCCACCCATACGGTTGAGGTTCTGCTCGCCGGCCATTGCGCTGATTACTGAGCCGGCCGCCATAAACAGCAGTGCTTTAAAGAATGCGTGGGTGATCAGGTGGAACATCCCCGCGGCGTAGCCACCAACGCAGACGGCCATGATCATGTAGCCAATCTGGCTCATAGTTGAGTAGGCAATAACCCGTTTTAGGTCGGTTACAACGATCGCGATCGTCGCTGCGATCACGAGCGTTAAGCAGCCGATCACGGCGCCAGTGTTCGCCGCAGTCGGGGCGATCTCAAACAGTGGGTGCATGCGGGCGATCAGGTAGACACCGGCGGTCACCATCGTCGCTGCGTGGATCAGCGCACTGACGGGAGTTGGGCCCTCCATTGCGTCAGGCAACCAAGTGTGGAACGGAACCTGTGCTGACTTCGCGAAGGCTCCAACCAGAAGCAGCAGGCAGCCGGCAACGATCGTCGTGCCGTCGTGGCTGAAGACCTGTGGAGCCTTAGCGAAGCTGCCGAGCAGGTCTACGGTTCCGGTCTGGTTGATGATGATGATTGCACCCAGTACGAGGCCTACATCACCAACAACATTGATTACAAAGGCCTTGATTCCAGCCTTGGTTGCCGTCTTTCGCCGGTACCAGAATGAGATCAGCAGGTAGGAGGCGGCTCCGACGAGACCCCAGCCGATGATCAGGAAGATGAAGTTCGCCGCAAGTACCAGCATCAGCATCGAGAAGACGAAGAAGTTCAGGTAGGCGAAGAACCGCACGTAGCCCTTGTCTGAGGCCATGTAGCCGGTTGCGTAGAGGTGAATCAGTGTTGATACGCCAGTTACAACGAGGATCATCACCATCGCAAGCGGATCAATCAGAATTGAGAACTTCGCGTTGAGATCTGATGTAACCGCGTAGTCCCAGAGGCTGACAACAAACTGCCGTGATTCCTCGGGCCGATCCTCAAGCTTTAGGCAGGTCACCAGCGCTGAGAGGAAGGAGAGAAAGATTGCCAGCGTACCGAGCACCCCAGCCTTGCGACCGCTCAAGACGGGCCGCCCAAGCGCGATCAGGATCGTGCCGGCAAGCGGAAATGCGAGCACCAGCCATGCGGTCGTATTGATGCTCATCCGCGCAGCTCCTCAAGCTCGTCAACATCAACCTTGAGACCACGGCGGTGCAGCGCGACGATCAACCCAAGGCCAACCGTCACCTCGCAGGCGGCAACGACCATCACGATTAGGGCGAAGATTTGGCCGTCAGCGTTGCCCCACATACGGGCAAAGGCAACGAGAGCAAGGTTTCCAGCATTGAGTGTCAGCTCAAGACAGAGCAGAATCACAATTGGATTTCGCTTCGTGAGAACGCCGCCAATGCCGATCGCAAAGATCAGCGCTGAGACGGCTAGGTACCAGGCGATTCCCATTAGCGGTCCTCTCCGCGGAATCCAGCCACAGGCCGATCACCACTTGCCTCGGCCATCGTTCCGGTGCCCGCTGGTGGTGCCGCAGCAATAGTCGCCGCATCAAACGGCACATCGCCAGGCCCATAACCAACGCGACGACGGGCTAGCCCTACGGCTCCGATCGCTGCAACGAGCAGCAGCAGTGATGCGACCTCAAAGGGCAGCAGGAACTTTGTCAGCATCAGGTCGCCGATCTGGTTAGCGGACCCGAACAGCGTTGAAACCTTCGCACCCTTGCTGGTAACTGCTGATAGGCCGCTTCCGAGTAACGCAATCAGTAGCTCAACGATCAGAACACCGACAAAGATCGGTGTCAAGACACGCAGCACTCCATGGGAGGTACCCAGCGATTCATCCTGACCGCCGATGTAGGCGACAACAAAGACATAGAGGACCATTACGGCGCCGGCATAGATGATCACTTGGGCGGCAGCGAGGAACTCGGCCTGGAGCAGCAGGAACAGCACTGCGAGGCAGATCAGGTGCGCAACAAGTGACAGAACTCCGTAAAACGGGTTGCGCAGGGCGACCACGCCGACCGCGCCGACGATCGCCCCGATCGAAGCAAGGAAGAAGAGCAGAATCGACAAGCGCTATTCGTCCTCGGTCCTGAGGGGCGTGCGTTCAAGCGGCTCAGCGAGCAGCATCTCCTTCGTGAAGATCAGATCGGAGCGGTTTAGGTCGGAAAGTTCGTAATCGTGACCCATCGTTATTGCGTCAAATGGGCAGGCAACTTCGCAGTAGCCACAGAAGATGCAGCGCGACATGTTGATCTCGTAGACAGCCGCGTAACGCTCGCCGGCACTGACCCGGTCCTCAGGATCGTTCTCAGCGGCAACGACGCGAATGCAGTCGGCTGGGCAGGCGGCCGCGCATAGCGAGCAGCCGACGCACTTTTCGAGTCCGCTGTCCTCAAAGGTGTGCAGCTTGTGGCGGCCACGGAAGCGCGGGAAGACCGGAGTCTTCTCCTCTGGGTACTGGATCGTCAGCGGCTTCTCGGCGACGCGAGCAAGCGTCGTTTTAAGACCGCGAAGCGTCTCGCCGAATGCGCGATAGGTACCACGCGCAACGCCCGCCTTCGGGCCGCGCTGGACTGCAATTACATCTTCGTCACGGAGATCGGCCATTAGGTTGTCACCAGTAGTGTCGCGGTTACAAGAGTGTTGAGGGTTGCGAGCGGCAGCAGTATCTTCCAGCCGAGCGTCATCAGCTGGTCGTAGCGGAGCCTTGGCAGGGTTGCGCGCACCCAGATGAACAGCAGAATTATCAAGAGGGTCTTGCCAAGCACTACGAACGGTCCGGCCCAACCTGGGGTGTACCAACCAAATGGAAGCTCCCAGCCGCCAAGGAACAGCGTCACGGTCAGGGCCGAGACGATGATCATCGTCAGATACTCGGCAAAGTAATAGGAGACAAAGCCAAGGCCGCCGTACTCGGTCATATAGCCGCCGACCAGCTCGGCATCTGCCTCGGGAAGGTCAAATGGGGCCCGGTTCGTCTCAGCAAAGCCTGCGATGAGGAAAATCATGAATCCAACAATCTGTGGCCCAATAAACCAGCCTTGAACGCTCTGGGCCTCAACGATTTCAGTCAGCGACAGGGAGCCGGCCATCATGATCACGCCAACAAGCGCCAGCCCTTGGGAGATCTCGTAAGAGATCAGCTGTGCAGCCGAGCGCATTGATCCGAGAAATGAGTACTTCGAGCCTGATGCCCAACCGCCGAGCATCAGTCCATAGAAGGCGATGCCGCCAAACGCAAATGCGTAGAGGATGCCGATTGATGGATCAATGCCGTAGAGGCCGACCTCGGTACCGAATATGTCAACCGTATTGCCAAATGGAACGATTGCCAGCGTTGCCACGGCAGTCAGGATCGAGATTGCCGGCGCGATCATGAACAGGAAGGCGACGGAGGTGCGGGGGCGGAACCCTTCCTTCGTTGCCAGTTTGATGATGTCGGCAAGTGGTTGCATCAAGCCGAATACGCCAACACGATTTGGTCCATAACGGCCCTGAAAGCGACCGAGCAACTTGCGCTCAAGCAGCAGGATGATCGGGATAAGCTGCAGTCCGATCGCGAAGATCACGATCGCTTTGATGATCCCAACCCACCATGGCTCAGCGAGGTTGACGACGGAGATCGGCAGCGTCACTTCGCCGTCACCTCAACAAGTTCGCCCTCTGTCGCACTTAGGCCGACTGAGGTAAGGCCTGACTCAATAAAGATTGATCCTTCAGGAACATCGCTTCGCAGCTGTGCAACTGCCTCAAGCTGGCTTCCGTTTGACCCAAGTTCGACCCTCTGGCCGTTACCAACGCCAATTCGCTCGGCATCCTCAGGTGAGATCTCGACCGTTGCGCTGCGTGAAAGGAATTTGAGCGCCGGTGAAATTTCAACCTCCGGCGAGGCCCAAATTGAACGGTATGTACCAAGCCGAAGCGAGCCATTTGGCGACGCTGCAGCGGCTGGCGGTGCGGCGGTCTCACCTGCTGTTCCGGCTGGCAGTGCTGAAGCTGCATCGCGCTCCTGCCAGCGAATTCCGCGTCCACCAATTTCATCGGAGGTCAGTCCTGCATAGAAACCAACAGCCTCAGCGACCGCCTCAGTCGCCTTGCTGCCAGTTGAAAAGCCTGGCTCGAAGCCAACTGCATCGGCGATGGCTGCGATCACCGCGGCCGTTGGCATTACCTGGCCGCCATGACCGATTGCCGGCCGAAGCCGTTGGATACGACCATCGGGGCTGGTCACGGTTCCTTCGCGTTCAGCGCCAGCTTCGGCTGGGAAGACAACATTTGCGTGTGCAGCAAGCTCCGGTGAGAGCGTGCTCGCATGGGCGATCACGAGGCCGGCGGAGGCAAGTGCCTTTGCCCACGGCTCGCCGTTGGATGCATCGCGTGCCGGGTCGCTTCCCAGCAGCCAGAGGGCGGTTACTTGACCAGCGGCTGCTGCGGTCGCAATCTCATTCCAGCCTCGGCCTTCACGCTGAGGTTCGCCAAAGCCCGGCGCGCTGTTTGGCAGTGCGCCAACCTCACGCAGGCCGCGACCATTCGTGCCGCGCGGAAGCTCCAGCAGGCCGGCTCCATCGCGACTTGCGAGTCCAAGTTGGTCGGCGATGCGAAGCAACGCCTGGGCGGCTGCGGCGCCACCAGGGCCGTCGGTGAGCCGCTCGCCCCAGACGATCACGATGTCCTCGCCGGCCTCACGCAGCAGGTTGGCTAGACGAACAACTGCCTCTGGATCCGCGCCGCCATCGCGGGCGAGCGTCGCGGAGCGCTGTGTGTCGCCACTAAGCGCTGCATCGAGCGCGCAGGCGATGCTTGCACCCGATCCGGGCGCGTGACGAACGGCCTCGGCGGCGCGAGCATCGAGAGCTGTTGGGCGACCGGACGCGACCAGTACCTGCATTTCGCGGCGACGGGCTCCCTTGCGAATTCTCAGGTCGAGAATCGGCGCATCGTCAACAGGGTCAGCGTCAAGCAGCAGCACCGTGTTCGCGAATTCAAGGTCAGGGACGGTTGCCTGAAGTGCCGGGTTTGCAAGTGAGCGGAGCAGTTCGAGTGGCAGTACGCCGCCGCTCCGCGAATCAATGTCGTAAGAGTTAAGTCCGTCGCGCATCAGCCGTGACAGAAGCAGTGCCTCTTCATTTGAAGTCTCGCCGCCAATTAGTGCTGCGGCACTACCGGCATGTCGGCTGATTCCGGCGGCGACCGCAAGCGCCCGCTCCCATGTGGCTGGGCGCAGCTGCTCGCCGTCACGGACGAGTGGGGTGGTGAGCCGTTCGTCGGAATGGGTTGCCTGATACGCAAAGCGACCCTTGTCGCAAAGCCAGCCGTCATCAACGCCGTCGTGATCGCGCGAGAGAACTCGAAGCACGCGCTCATCGCGGACGGTGAAGGTCACATTGCACTGCGCCGGGCAGAGCGAACAGATCGACCCGGAACCTTCGATGTCCCATGGGCGGGCGCGGAAGCGATATGCACGTGAAGTCAAGGCGCCGACGGGGCAGAGCTCCACAATGTTGCCGCTAAACGGCGCAACATAGGGGTGGCCATCAAAGGTCGCTACGAAGGTTGAAGCGCCGCGCTCGAGCAGTACGAGCTGGTGGTCCTCTGCGATCTCCTGAGAGAAGCGCACACAGCGGTAACAGAGGATGCAGCGCTCGCGGTCAATTGCGATCAGTGGTGAGAGTGCCAGTGGTTTTACGAAATGGCGCTTTGGCTCAATAAAGCGGCTGTTGCCGCGGCCCCATCCGAAGGAGATGTCCTGGAGCGGGCACTCGCCTCCCTTGTCGCAGACCGGGCAGTCAAGTGGGTGGTTTACGAGCAGGAACTCAACAACTGACTGCTGGGCACCCTTGACTCGCTCGGTGCCGGTGTTGACGACCATTCCGTCGCGAACCGGCGTTGAGCAAGCGGTTTGCAGCTTCGGAATTCCTTCAATTTCAACAAGGCACATCCGGCAGGCACCGACCGGCGCACCGAGCTTGGGCTCGTAACAGAAGACTGGGATTTCGATATCGCCGCCACGGGCTGCATCAACCAGCATCGCGCCTTCGATCGCCTCGACCTCGCGGCCGTCAATCGTGAAGGTGATTGTCTTTTCAGTCGGACGCGGCATAGCTGGCGGTTCAGATCGTCAGGACGGGTTGTTCGACCGCCGGCTGGCTTGCGCCCAGGCCATTACGTTCGCGGGCGGCCTCAATGTGCGCTTCAAACTCGGGGCGGAACTTCGCGACCAGCGAACCGACAGGCATAGCCATTGCGTCACCCAACACGCAGAGGCAGTTGCCGATGATCTGCTCCTGAACGGAGGCGATGATGTCGAGGTCCATCGGGGTTGCCTCACCGGACTGGACGCGCTCGAGCATATTCACCGTCCAATTTGTTCCCTCCCTGCAGGGCGTGCACTTTCCGCATGACTCATGTCGGTAGAAGGAGGCGAGCTTCAGCGCTACATCGACAACACGAACTGAGTCGTCAACAACGATGATCGCTCCCGATCCAAGCATCGATCCGGCCTTGGCCAGCGAGTCGAAGTCGTAAGGAATGTCAAGGTCGTCGGCGGTTAGAGCCGGGGAGGAGGATCCTCCTGGGAACCAGAGCTTGACGCTGCGACCCGCTTCCGGTCCACCGGCAAGGCCAAAGATGATTTCGCGCGAACTAATGCCAAGCTCGATCTCATAGTTACCAGGCCGCTGAACATTGCCGGAGACCGAAACTAGCTTTGTTCCTGCCGAGTTTTCAACGCCGAGCTTCGCGTACTCGGCGCCGCCCATTTCAATAATTGGCGGGACAGTTGCGAGCGTTTCAACATTGTTGATTAGCGTCGGCCCCTTGTAGAGCCCCTCGTTCGCTGGGAACGGCGGCTTCAGTCGAGGATTGCCTCGCTTGCCCTCGAGAGAATCGAGCAGGCCAGTCTCTTCGCCGCAAATATAGGCGCCAGCACCGCGTTGCAGGACGAGGTCAAGTGAAAAGCCGGAACCGTGAATGTTCTCGCCAAGATGACCAGCTTGCTTGGCTTCTGCGATTGCTCGCTCGAGCATCTCTGCCTGCAGCACATACTCGCCGCGGATGTAGATGAATGAGCGATTTGCACCTACTGCATAGGCGGAGATAATCATCCCCTCGATCAGCTGGTGCGGCTTCTTTTGCATAAGCTCGCGGTCCTTGAAGGTTCCCGGTTCGGATTCGTCGGCGTTGCAGACGAGGTACTTGTCAATCTCCGCGCCGGGAATGAATGAGGCCTTGGTGCCCATTGAGAAGCCTGCTCCACCGCGACCACGCAGGCCACTGACCTTCAGCTCCTCGATGATTGCTTCGCGTGGCATTGCCAATGCCTTTCTGAGGGCGCTGTAGCCGCCCCGACGCGTGTATACATCGATCGTTGCAAGGCCCGGCTCGTCGATCCGGTCAAAGAGAATCGCGCTCACTGTCCGTCGCCTCCAGTCCTGCCAGCCGCATCGGCACAGGGGCGCAAGCTCAACTGCTTAGCGGGCAATGGTGTCTCCCCGGCAGTCAGCTGGGCGATCACTTGGCTGCAGTCTTCGTCGGTCAGTGGGCCGACGTACTCGCCATTAACTGACGCCATTGGTGCCATGTCGCAGGCGCCGAGGCACTCAAAGCCGCGGATGTTGAAGTCTGGGTCGTCGCCGGCAGCATTGCGCATCGCAGCGAGGATCCTGTCGCCACCGTTAAGTGAACAGGAGATGTTCGTGCAGACATAGATCGTGTTCTTCCCGACCGGCTTTGACTCAAACATGTCGTAGAAGGTCACTACCGCGGCAACCTCACCAGGCGTCAGGCGCATTACGCAGGCGACCTGTTCGATCGCTTCCGGCGAGCACCATCCATGATGTTCCTGCGCGTGGTGGAGAGCAGGAATCAACGCTGACCGCCGCTCCGGGTACTTGGCAATCTCAGCCTCAATCGCCGCGCGCAGTTTCTCCGGCACCGGTGTGGTCGCCGGGTCTGGGATCGCGGCAGCAGGCTTTGAAGGATCGGTTGATTGATCCCAGCCGGGGATTCTTGATCCGTGGGTAAAGCGCGTAACTTCGCTCATCGGTCAATCCCTCCGAGCACCGGGTCGAGCATCGCGAGCGTCGCGATCAGGTCGGCGATGTAAGAGTCACGGCACATTGGCGCTGTCGCCTGAAGGTTCGAGAACGAAGGGTCGCGCATGTGGACGCGGGCGGGCTTTGAAGATCCGTCAGAGCGAATAAAGCAGCCGAGCTCGCCGCGCGGTGATTCGATTGGGTAGTAGCACTCGCCCTCGGGCACGCGGAACCCTTCGGTCACAAGCTTGAAGTGGTGGATCAGCGCTTCCATGGAAGTAGCAAGCTCATGCCTTGGCGGCAGCGCAAACTTGCGGTCCTCGGTGATCGTGGGTCCTTCCGGCAGGCCGTCGAGTGCCTGTTCGATGATCTTCACAGACTCGTAAATCTCGGCGTGGCGAACGCGATAGCGATCGTAGTTGTCGCCGACTGTTCCTACTGGGATCTTGAAATCGAAGTCCTCGTACGAGCTGTATGGCTCAACCTTGCGCAGATCCCATGGGTTGCCCGCGGCCCGCAGGAGCGGCCCGGTAACACCAAGATCAAGCAGTGTCTGCTCATCGAGCGGGCAGATGCCGCGCAAGCGCTGGAGGACAATTTCGTTCTTCTCAAGCAGGTCGGCATACTGGTCGGCACGCTCAGGCATCGTCGCGATGAACTTGCGCAGACGCTGCTCAAAGCCGGTGGGAATATCTTCGAAGACTCCTCCAACTTGGAAGTAGCGGGTATGCATTCGCTGCCCTGATGACATCTCGAACAGGTCGAGGATCGCGTCGCGTTCGCGGAAGCAGTACCAAAACATCGACATCGCACCAAGGTCGAGCGCGCTTGTGCCAAGCCAGACGAGGTGGCTCATGATTCGGTTGAGTTCGAGGTGAATTACGCGGAGGTACTGAGCGCGTTTCGGTACCTCAATGCCAGCAAGTGTTTCTACGGCGCCACAAAATGCTTGGGCGTTGAAGTAGTAGGAGAGGTAGTCCATCCGTTCAACGACGGGGATCACCTTCCAGTAGGCCTTCTGCTCAGCGGTCTTCTCGATGCCGGTGTGTACATAACCGATCACCGGCTTGATGTCGCGGACGATTTCGCCTTCGAGCGTCACGATCAGTCGCAAGACGCCGTGCGTCGCTGGGTGATGGGGGCCGATGTTGAGTGTCAGCAGCTCTGAGGAGAGGCGGTCCTCGTTTTGAATGTGGCCGAGGGTTATTGACTCCTCAAGCTTGCGGTAGTCGCTGATTTGGGCTTCGCTCACTTTGTCCACCCGGGCATCTGTTCTTCGTTGTAGGTGAAGATGATCTCCTCGCCTCCAACAGGAAAGTCGCGGCGCTGAGGGTGGCCCTCGTAGTCCTCTGGCATCAGGATTCGACGCAGGTCGGGGTGTCCTTCGAATACAACGCCGAACATGTCGTAGACCTCGCGCTCCGGGTTGTTTGCTCCGGCCCAGAGATCAACGCAGGTTGCAACCGAGGGCTGCTCAACGCTTACGCGAGTCTTGAGTGAAATGCGGTCAGGACCGCTCATGTCAAGCAGCTCCCAGATCACGCCAAGGCGCGGTTCGTCTGGGTAGTAATCAAGTCCGTGAAGCGAGGCGAGAAAACTAAAACCGCTTTGCTTGAGGAACCCGAGCGCCGGGCGTGATGCTTCCGGTGCCACTTCAATTTCGGCTCGACCGCGGTCGAAGGTCGTGTTGATTACGGCTCCGTCAACTAAATCCCGCAGTTCACCTGCGATTAGCTCTAGGCCGGTCGCGTCAGGCACGGTCGGTGCTTCCAAAGACGTTCACTGAATCGGCACCTAAATTGCCAGGCAGCACCTCCTCGGTGCCAACGGCGCCGTAGCGGTTGCGCCAGCCCATTGTTGGGTCGCCCTGAATCATGTCGCGCAGCTGGAGAATCCCGTGCATTAGAGCTTCAGGCCGGGGTGGGCAGCCAGGTACATGGACATCGACCGGCATGAACTTGTCGGCCGGGACGATTGCGTAATTGTTGAAGACGCCTTGCGAGGAGCAGCAGGCTCCCATCGCGATCGCCCACTTCGGCTCAAGCATCTGGTCGTAGATCCTTCGGACTACCGGTGCCATCTTGATTGATACGCGACCGGAGAGGATCAGGAGATCGGCCTGGCGAGGGGATGCTCGGAATGCCTCGAAACCGAATCGCGCTACATCAACGCGTCCGGCGACGATCGACATCATTTCCATCGCGCAGCAGGCGAGTCCGAACGTTGCTGGGAACAGCGCATTGCCGCGAGCCCACGAAACGGCCTTGTCAAGCGTCGTGGTGATGATTCGTTCCTCGACGTACTTCTCTAAGTCGTCACCTTCAAGGTCGCCGCGCAGCATGTCGCGGGCGCGGAGTTGGCTGGAGCGAAACTCATCGGCGCCGGCAAGCGGCTCGCGGCTTACTGCCATGAGAGTGCTCCGCGTCGCCACACATAACCGAATCCAGCGAACAGCAGCACGACGAAAATTGCAGCTTCACTTAGGGCGAATGTTCCAAACGCTTTGAGGTTGATTGCAATCGGGTAGAGGAAGACGACTTCGATGTCGAACAGAATGAAGAGCATTGCAATCATGTAGAAGGAGATCCCAAATCGGAAGCCCTGTTGGACTTCAGACGGCAGGCCGCACTCGTATGGTGAGGTCTTCGATACCGAGCGGCGGCTTGACTTCGGGCCAAGAATCCCATTGAGAACTGCGAATGCCGCCCCAACGGCGCCTCCAAGGAGAAGAAAAACTAGTGCGGGAAGATAGGAGTTCAGCATCGGGCGTCTAGCGACTTATAGCACCGCAGGGGGAGACTTTGTAACAAAGTGTTACTTAGTGCGAATCGGCACTATCGGCGGTAGTTTGCAAACTGCGACACGACTTCGCTCGGCAATCCGATGACCGGTCTCTACATAACCCTCTGCTGGATAGCTGCAGTCACCTGCGTAATCGCCGGTATCGGCGGTGGGCTGGCATTCCGCTCAGGGTTTGCTCACCCACGAGCATGGGCTGGCATTCGCGTCGCGCAGGCAACGGTTGTGGCGGCAGCGGCAATCGGAACTGTCCTGTTTGCCGGTGCCGGGGAACCGGGTCACGGACTTCAATACGGTTACTCGCTGATGGCGGCCGCGGTCTCCTTCGCAGCCGAGCAACTGCGACTCGCCTCAGCCAGCTCAGTACTCGGGCAACGTGGGCTTGACGGAGTTGAACAGGTTGCTGAGCTGCCAGCTGCAGATCAGGAACAGCTTGCCCGACAGATCGCACTTCGTGAGTTAGGCGTTGAGGCGGTTGCGCTGTTTGTCTGCGCTGCATTGCTGCTGCGAGGTGCCGGCGCCTACTGATCGGCTGGGTCGGTCGCAAGCCGCGCGTAGCGACCGCTCTCCCAAACCAGCGGCTTCCCGTCGCGTGATCCGAGCGCATCAACCTCACCGATCACAATTGCGTGGTCACCGCCTGGCAGCACCTCTTTGACTGTGCAAGCTAGCCAGGCGATTGAGGCCTCCAGAACTGGCAGGCCAAGCTCGTCGTGATGCGGAACGGAAGAGAGCTTGTCTGCCTCGCCAAGCTTTGAAGCAAATCGTTCGGCGAGGGCCTCGTCGTTCTCACCAAGAATGTTTACCGAGAACCTTCCGGCCTCCTCGACAAGTGGCAGGGTGCGAGCCTCGCGCTCAAAGCAGACGAGAACGAGCAGTGGGTCAAGAGACAGCGAGCAGAGCGCATTCGCTGTCATCCCGCCACTTGCACCGCTGGCCGTGCGAACGCCTATTACTGCTACTCCCGTAGGGAAGCGGCTGAATACTGCACGCAGTGCAGCAGCGTCTGGGAGTCTGTTTGGCTCGCTCATTGTCGGGCTAACTATCGCGCAGATCGCCTCCTGCCGGGATCGTCGGCTAGGATTCCGCGCGTGGGCAGACAGAGAATCACAACAATCGCGGCAGTCGCCGGAGCTCTGCTTGCGTCAGCGCTGCTGAGCGCATGTGGAACCGACAAGATTCAGGTCGCGCAAAGCGACCCTCTCCATTCTGGTGCGGTGCTCTTCCAGCAGCGCTGCTCCGGCTGCCACAGCCTGACTTCGGCGGGCGCAAACGGCTCAGCGGCAAATGTACGCAAGTCGATGCGTACCAACGGCCCGAACTTCAACGTCCGCAAGGAGTCGTACCAGCGGGTCATATACGCAATTCAGAACGGCGGGTTCTCGGGAGCGATCATGCCTGGGAACATCGTCACCGGCGCTGACGCGAAGCTCGTCGCAACCTTCCTTGCCAAGTACTCCGGCGTTGACGCGCACACTCCGCCATCACCGAACCCAATGCCAGTAGTTGCTGAAGGAGCAGTCAAGTCGGCCGCTCCAAAGACCGACCTTGTTGCACTTGGTCGACAGGTCTACGCACAGAACGGGTGCGGCGCCTGCCACGTCCTCAAGGATGCCAACTCGGTTGGCAAGGTTGGCCCAACTCTGCAAGGAGTCGGGGCGGATCCCGCAGCAATGATCAAGACTTCGATCATCAACCCAAATGCTGTGGTGGTCAAGCCTTACCCGGCCGGCGTTATGCCTCAGACCTTCGGCAAGATCCTTACCGCACAGCAGATCGATGCACTCGTCGCCTACCTGCAGTCGGTGGCTCGCTAATCAGCGAGCCTTTGACGGCTCTCTACTCAACTGCTCAGGCGGCCTAGACGGTGCTTGACCTAAAGGCGATCAGGTCGGATGCGGAATCTATCCGTGCGGCGCTGGCAAGGCGAAACGATGGTTCCGCAGAAGCGCTTGACGAGGTAATTGCGCTCGACACTGCCTGGCGTGAGGCAACTGCTGCCGCCGAAGATCTTCGCGCCGAACAGAAAGCATCTTCGAAGGGGCGTCAGGGCGCACCGACCGAGGACGAGCGCCGTGAGCTAGCCGACCTGGCCGCACGTGGTCGAAGCGCATCCGATGCAGAGGTGGGCGCTCGCTCCGCGCTTGACGCGGCACTTGCTGGCATCCCAAACCCACCACTTCCAGATTCAGCAGACGAGGACCAAGTAGTTCGGGAGGTCGGCGAGTCAGGCGCGGAAGGTCGCGATCACCTCGAGCTTGCTGGTTCGATGATTGATGTTGAGAGCGCCGCAAGACTCTCCGGCGCGCGCTTTGCATTCCTGCGAGGCGCGCTTGTGATGGTCGAATTGGCGCTTGTTAGGTACGCGCTTGAAACCTTGACCGCCGAGGGCTTCGAGCCGGTAATCCCTCCGGTGCTAGTAAGGGAGGAAGCACTATTCGGAACTGGCTTCCTGCCTGACACGGAGCAACAGATCTATCGGCTCGCCGATGATGATCTCTACCTGACCGGTACAAGCGAGGTTGCGCTCGCGGGATTGAACGCTGGAGCGATCATTGATGCTTCAGACCTACCGCTTCGCTACGCCGGCTTTTCACCATGTTTCCGTCGCGAAGCGGGCTCGGCCGGTCGCGATACACGCGGAATCTTCCGTGTTCACCAATTTGACAAGGTTGAGATGTACAGCCTTGTGCCACCAGATCAGTCTGCCGATGAACATCAGCGGATCCTCGCTATTGAGGAGCGGATCCTCAGCGAACTGGCGATCCCCTACCGGGTCGTAAACATCGGAGTGGCGGAGCTTGGCGCCTCTGCCGCGAAGAAGTTCGACTGCGAGGCGTGGTTGCCTGGTCAGGGTCGCTGGCGTGAGTTGACCAGCTGCTCAAACACAACCGACTTCCAAGCTCGAAGGCTGGAGATCCGAATGCGGCCGGACGGCGGCGGTAAGCCAGAGGTGCTGCACACCCTCAACGGCACGGCCGTTGCTGTTGGTCGGACGCTGATCGCACTGCTTGAAAACGGCCAGCGCGATGATGGATC
>Ga0194055_10002296_pt1 | contig 15250 bp, 16 predicted proteins | sample SepL449m_MetaG_FD_155482 | JGI IMG/M metagenome (GOLD analysis project Ga0194055, IMG submission 155482) | Anoxic zone freshwater microbial communities from boreal shield lake in IISD Experimental Lakes Area, Ontario, Canada - Sep2016-L442-9m | ecosystem: Environmental > Aquatic > Freshwater >... | reverse complement strand
GGGCATTGGGCGCAAATAAAATACTGCTCCGAGCGCTGCCGAAATACTAAAAAATAGCCAGCAAGATAAATTAAATGGTATATTATTCTTATGTCTAAAACAAATACTACTATAAATGGTTTGGTTTCTGGTGTGGTAAGCTTTGTTAAAAACAATACGCTCATTAGCGCCGGTATAGCAGTTGTGGCGCTAGCCGTGATTTCCGGCGTGGCATTTGGAGCGTTCAATAGCTCTAGTCCAACCATAGCGCCCACACCGGCTCCTACCCCCACGCCACCTAGCCAAACAAAGCCAGACACCACCGAGCCTACTTCAACGCCAGCTACGGACCCTGTGGTAACCTATGTGCGTAAAAAAACTACCACCCCAACACCAACTCCGACCCCAGTCTGCCCGAGCATCACGCCAGCAGATATTGCGACCTCTGGCCCTGGCACTACTTGGCTACTAAATGCTAATGCCACCATATTGGCCTGTCAGACATTGGAAATACCGGCAGGACAAGAACTCCAGACCAACAGCTATACACTGACAAATAATGGCATAATTAATTTGAGGGGTACTATTCGTAATGCTCTTGATTACGCACCTTATACTGGTAATAGTGTAACCACCAATAACGGTATAATAAACGTTTTTTCTACTGGCGTTATTACCGCAGCGGATAATGGTGGGGTAATTAACAATAACGCTGTCATCAACAACAACGGCGATATGTACTTCCAAACATATGGGATATTTAATAATAATGCTGGGGGAACACTCAACAACAATAATGCCTCTACCTTTCGCATAAATGCTGACGGCACACTCAACAACAACATTGGCGGCACAATCAGCACCAATGGTGGTGCACAACTTCGAATTTATGCCTCCGCTACATTTATAAACAACGGCGCCACTATAGTGGCAATAGACGGAATATTGCTCTTGATCGGGGGTTTACTGACAAATAACGGAACAATTACTAATTATTCAGATGGCGGGGGTACTGGTTACCCAGGGATTTACGTGTATGGAGGCATACTTAATAACTACGGTTCAATTAATAATATGGTGGGTAGTGATTTTACTGTTAATACTGCCGGGACAGTCTACAATTACCCTAGTGGAACAATCACGAACAGTTCATTTATCCAGTTTTACATGACAAATACTGCACTGTACAATACGGGCAGCTTGGTCAACCAGGTCGGCGCCGTATTTTTGTATCAGTTTCAGGCTAGAATCTATAACTACGGTGGTGGTGTGCTGACAAATAATGGCACATTTAACATAGGTGAGGGCACTGGCAACATCTATAATGCCGATGGTTCGGGGGCTTGCGGCACGGGGCTGATAAACGGAACAAATTCGGCAGGTGTAGTGGTCGCTGGGGCAACCTGCCCGTAGCCTAATATGCGCTTAGTATTTAACATAATGAGAAGCTAATTAATATATAAAAAGGACAAAACAATGAAGCCAAATGATGATGATAACAACCACGATAACAGCCACCCGGCCAGTACAGACCCAACTATCTGCGACCCAGACAAATACAAGACTATATTTGAAAACGACAGAGTTAGGGTGCTGGAGTACAAAGACAAGCCCGGCGAAAAAACAACCCGCCACCACCACCCAGACACCGTGACCTTTACGCTGGCGGCTTTTGACAGAAAGCTGTATGTAAATGGCGAAGAGAAGGTGGTAAGCAAAAAAGCCCACGAGGCCGGCTGGCAAGACGAGCAGTTTCATATTGGCGAGAATATCGGCACAACCGACACGCACACTATACTGGTCGAGCTCAAAGAGCCGCGACCTTCCGCTTAGTAGCAGAATAATAATTTGTTGATTATGGCTATGCTATGGTATACAATATGGTTATGAAAACAACACTCATCGCCTTTGCAGCAGTTATTGTAACCATGGCCATTATTGATGGAGTCTGGCTAACCACGATGTCGAAAAGTTTTTACGGCGTTCAGCTCAAGCATTTGATGGCGGCCAGTCCCAACTTGCTACCAGCCATTATATTTTATTTGATATATGCTATAGCCTTGGCAGTAATTATCGTTGTGCCTGCCACTAAAGGTACCGTAGACTACCGCAATGTATTTTTGCTCGGCATGCTTTTTGGACTGGCTGCCTATGGCACCTACGACCTCACCAACCAAGCTACTCTCAAGCAGTGGCCAACACTCGTGACTATTGTTGATCTGACATGGGGTGCGCTACTGACAGGTACTGTCTCAGCAGTGGCGGTTTTTGTAACTAAGTACTTCGTCTAACAAATAGCTATGGGGGCAGATTCGATACAACCACTCTTGCAAAACTATATTTTGCTGGCAGCAGTGGTTTTTATATATGTGACGCTGTGTTTTGGGCTGGCAGTTATTAAAAAGCGCAATGATATTGCCGATGTTGCCTGGGGCTTGGGCTTTTTGCTAGTGGCAGCTACATCGTACTGGGTCGGTGGTGTGAAGCTCGACCTCGCGCTACTAGTAACGATTCTGGTGGCTATATGGTCGCTCAGGTTGGCCATACACATACAATTGCGCCACCGCGGTCGTGGCGAAGACGCGCGTTATGCGATCTGGCGAACAGAGTGGGGCAAGTGGTTTTATATTAGGTCTTACCTGCAGGTTTTCTTGCTACAAGGCTTTTTATTACTGCTGGTAGTTAGCCCAGTAGTGGTCGTAAATACCTACCGGTATTTCGATACTAGCTCAATGGCGTCGGCGAGTATAGCTATCGGCTTGGTTATTTGGCTCGTGGGATTTGGTTTCGAATCAATCGGCGACTGGCAACTTAGTAAATTTATAAAACTGCCTTCTAGCAAGGGCCAGCTAATGCGCTCTGGGCTGTGGCGGTATACGAGGCACCCCAACTATTTTGGTGAAGTGTCGCAGTGGTGGGGCTTATGGATTGTGGCGCTGGCGGTGCCATTTGGTTGGTTGGCAGTGGTGGGGCCACTAACTATAAGCATACTGATACTAAAAGTTTCTGGGGTGCCGATGCTCGAAAAGCTGATGTCTAAAAACCCAGATTTTGCAGACTACAAAAAACACACTAGTATGTTCGTGCCAATGCCATTCAAGAAATAGTTTTGGACTAGAGATTATAATTTGTAAAATTGACGCTAGCTGGTACTGGGACTACAATTGGAATAACCATAAGAGGTTGTTCCTTTTTATTTAAAGTATCAAAGCCAATTTTACATTCATGACTCCCAGGTAAGGAGATAAGCAAATTGAGAAAACGATTCGCAAGAATTAAACTGAATTTAGCGCTGATACGTAAGGATCAGAATAACTGCCCTATAATAAATACAGAACTTTGTGGTAGCTATTGTGCTACTGGTAGGCTGCTATGCCAAGAGTCTAGTAACCCTGGCCTACTGCATATGGTTGCACTACGCTTACAAGCTCTCAGCGACGAACAAAGCTACCTAGCAAAACACGATTCATTGACCGGTCTATGGAACAGGTATGAGTGGGAAAGACAGGCCAAAAAGCGTATTGCTTGGGCTGAAGGAGAAAACAGCACAGTAGGACTACTATTTGTAGACCTTACTAACTTCAAGACAATTAACGACACCCTAGGCCACGGCACTGGCGATCAACTACTCAAAAGCCTTGCACTATTGATGCTCGATACCTTGCGGGAGTCTGATATAGGCAGGTCTGGTGGCGATGAGTTTATAATACTTGTCGACTTGTATCCCAGAAGCGACGAGAGCCTAACACCAGCTCAGCGTCTTAACGAGGTTATAGCAAGGCTAGCTCAAAAGTTTGAGATATTTTTTGAATCACTAGCCGAGCTTGGTACAACTGCAGCGATTGGCAGTAGTTTGTGGCAAGCAGGCATGAGCCTTGATGAATTGGTTGATTTGGCCGACGATAACATGCGCCTCGTCAAAAGTATTCAACACCTTAGGCATGGTAAGCACAGAGACAGCATTTAGCAGGAGCAACGCCCCGCGATGAAAGAAAGGAGCTAGATGCAAAAAAAACCAACCAAAACTAGACGAAAAGGCAAAAGGTACCCGGTAGACTCGGCCAATGAATTTATAGGTCGATACACTACTGCACCGACGACGAGCTAGTAAACATCAATCATAGAGTACGAACTGGTTCGGGATGGGTGTCCGCTAAAGCACGTTGTTTGGGTGCCCTCGCCGAAGAGTTTTATGCCCGAAGTATCGAGTGGAGAATCGAGGAACAGCCATGATGTTTATCGCTTCCAATACTACTGATGCTACTAATATTGATAAAAGCAATCTTATACGCCTCCCCGGCAAATACTAGGGAGGCGTAACTATGCCTGAGTTCTAAGCTAGTTTTTACTAGTTTAGTTGTAATCTGCGTTTTTATTCTTTAAGGCTGTATAATACATTATTATGAGTATCAAACAGCCAAAACAACCCTATGCCGTCTTTGACCTTGATGGCACGCTTATTAGGTGGCAACTTTTTCATGCCATTGTCGATAAATTTGCAAAGGGTGGGCGACTATCTACTGCACAGTATCGGGCCGTTAAAGATTCCAGAAAAGTTTGGAAAAACCGCACCTCCGACAAGAGCTTTGATGACTATCAAAACGAGCTGATAAAGGCCTACCAAATAATCGTAAAAGATTTGACGGCTAGAGAATTCGAAGAGGTCGCCAGGGCTGTTTTTGAAATTCACAAAGACCAAGTCTATGTCTATACGCGCGAACTTATGCGCGAGCTAAAAACAAAAGGCTACTTGCTATTTGCTGTGTCAGGATCTTTTAGCCATATTGTAGAGCTGGTGGCAAACTACTATGGCTTCGACGACTCGGCCGGCTCAATACAGGCTGTAGCTGAGGGTAAGTTTACTGGCGAGAGGGACATTATTCAATTCGACAGAAAGGTCGATAAAATTAAAGAGCTAGCCCTAAAACACAACACAACTAACAATGGCAGTATCGCGATTGGTGACTCGATGGGTGATTTGGCAATGCTCGAATATGTGGAGCAGGCGATTGCTTTTAACCCTTCCCGCGAGCTATCTGAATACGCCATGGCTCAGGGCTGGAAGATTGTGGTGGAACGAAAAAATACCATCTATCAGCTCACTAAGCAGGGCGACGAGTATGTGCTTGGGGCGTAATTATAATTAACTTATTAAAAGGTAGCGTATAATACAAACTATGAGTAAGCCGATGCTTTTATCGAAATCTGAATACATGATGTACTTAAAACACCCGGCCTGGCTGTGGCTCAAAAAGCACGACAAGAACAAGCTACCAGAAGTCAGTGCCGACCTGCAGGCCATGTTTGATGCCGGCCACGATTTCGAGGCTTATGCCGAGGCGCACTTTCCCGACGGCGTTCAACTAGGCTTTGATAGCTACTTTGAGTACCTAAGCTTACCAGCCCGTACCACCCAAGCTCTCGATGGTGGTACTAAGACGATCTTTCAGGGCCGCTTCGAACACCAAAAAACCACTTTTATATGTGATGTTCTTCGGGTGGTGGGCGAGAGTGAAGTGGACTTATACGAGATCAAATCGAGTACGAGCGTTAAATATGACCACATTGTTGATTTGGCTTTTCAGGTAACTGTGCTGGAGGGGTGTGGTTACCGCGTGCGCAGCGTTTATGTGATGCACGTCGACAATAGCTATACGCGTAATGGCGAAGTCGATAGCAAACAAATTGTGGCTACCGAGGATGTCACCGAAGACGTTAAGAGGGAGCTACCACAGACTCAACGCAATATCAAGGGCGCAATAGAAGTCATGGAAAGTGCTAAAATGCCCGACCCTTCGCCAAGCCTAGCTCAGCTTGGTAGCCTAGAAGAATGGTTAGAAGTATACAAAAATATCGTCACTGTAGCCGATGGCAGCATCTATGAGCTGTGCCGCCTCAACACCGACACCCTGCAGCTACTTGAGGCCGAGGGCATCACCAAGCTTGCCGATATTCCAGTCGAGCTAGTGAGCGTCAAGCAACAGTGTTGGCAATTAGAAGCGCTCAAAAAAGGGGAGCCAATTTACGACACCAAAAAGCTCAGCAAATTTCTGGCAGAGCTAGAGTACCCGTTGTACTTTTTTGATTATGAAACACTTAGTAGCACGGTGCCTTACTTTGATGGCACTAGGCCTTACCAACAAGTGCCATTTCAGTACTCACTACATGTGATTGATACCCCAGGCGCTGAGCTCAAACACGTGGGTTATTTGCATAGTGATAATACCAACCCCGCCAAGCCCCTGAGTGAGACGTTAAAAAGTCAGATAGGCCAAGAGGGTACAATAATAACCTGGAATATGAGCTTTGAGAAAAGCTGCAATACATTACTCGGAAACATGCTACCAGAATATAAAGATTTTTATGCAAATCTAAATAAACGCATTAACGATTTGATGTTGCCATTTAAAAACGGCTGGTATATCGATGCTAAATTTGGTGGCAGCGCGAGTATTAAAAAAGTCTTGCCGGTATTGGTGCCTGAGCTGAGCTACAAAAACCTCGGCATCCAAGAGGGCGGATCGGCCCAGAGGTCGTGGATGGATGCTGTATTATATGGCACTAGGGCTGGCGAGAAAGAGCAGATACTAAAAGACCTTGATGAATACTGCGCTCTAGATACACTTGCGATGGTTGAGATATATAATTTTTTAGTAGAAAGGGCCAGCGGAAAAACCTCCGACGAAACCACTACCGAGGCCGAAAACAGCGAAGACCCAGTGCCAGAGTCAAGGCCGACCGAGCCCGAACAACTTTCGATAGATCTCTAATAAATATTACTTAATGAATAAAAAAAGGGGCCTCTACTAAAGGCCCCTTATATCGTGCACTTCTGGATTGAGGTGCATGATATATGTTTGATTTTATGTGTTAGCCGCTTCTAGTGGCTTAAGACGAGTTCTGGATACAGTCCTTCGTCGAAGTTATCTATGAAGCTGCCCATTGGTACCGGCACAGGTACGCCATACTGATAGCTAGCGGTGTGCTTCCAAATAACTAACTCGTAGTTGTATTCGAAAGATCCGGCAATGATTTTGGCGAACTCTTTATTGTCAGTAAAGATGCCTTCTTTAAACACCATTACGGTTGGGTCGATGTCGTGAAGAGCCCTGGCTATAACGCAGTTTCCAGGTGTTCGTTGGTCACCAGATGGTAGGCCGTCGAGGGGATGATACCCCGCGCTATTTCGTAGGCGGTTGACCCGCTCGAGTGTGAACTGTTCTTCGTTCATTATTCCCCCTATGTACTTGTACTCACCACGGATGATGCAGATTTTATTATACACCGTTTATTATTTAAAACACATCATGACACTAAATCCTCTATAGCAATAACTAGACGATATTTTTACTAGTTTGACATAACCAATATAATATGACATTATATTGGTTATTCGGCGTTCGCCGATGTACCCAAAAAATAAGGATTCAAAATGGCTACGATCGTGGTTATAGGAGACATTGGTATTGAAGAGTTCACTCCGCTATACGCGTCGCTAACTGACCGAGATATAATGCCGGTGGTGTATTTTCCCAACTGGGGAGAAATGCTCGGAATACTAAATGGTAAGATCTACGACAGCATAACTCAAGTAGCTGTCGAGCATTGCCGTAACGAGTTTCCGAGGGAATACATTCGGATGAGTGTATCTAGGTGTATTAAAAGGTACATGCGAGAGCGATTGCCACATTTGTCACCTGGAAGAATCAATGCAACCGTATATCGGTCGTCGCAGATATCCTCTGGACAAGGCAATGACTTGGTCAAGATATTGTACAATTATTGGTACGGCTATTTCTTTGATCTAGATGACCAAAACCCATTTGGGATGCTAGATTGAAAAATACAATTGTAGTTTGTGGAGATATACCTGACGATACCTACAAGCCAATAACTAAGAATTTTCGTAATCTCGGTATTGAGCCAAAAGTGATTAAGCTAAAAAGCGATTACTTCCCACGAGACGAAGAGTGCTTTGAGCTTTTTTACCTAACCATGGGTATATCTTCGGCCGATATGGCTACCATCTGCCGCAACCATGGAGTGACCGACCAGCAGATGCATGACTACATTCAAGATACCGAAGGGTCGTATGAGCTTGATCCATACCATTATGCTCGGCTAGCGATACTCGAAGATAATGACATCGTCCTAGATAGTGTCGGAGCGGTTGTTTTTGACCACGAGCTAGGCTGGAGCCCAGGCGATATCGCAAAGTTATTCTTTGCAAAGATCGATATCTACAGCGCAACAAGAGCCATGGCCGTAGTCATTAATAAAAAGCTAGTTTACGCTCAGACCAAAGAGTTTGATATGACATATAACTTCTTTGTACGTGAGCACAATATACACCCCTTGTAATGAGGGGTGTTTTTTATTTTTTGCTAGCTTTTGAGTTGGATTTGCGCTTTGGCCCGTGTGCCATGACACTATTACCGATAATACCAACTAGCGCACCGGAGCCGAATAATGCGACTGCGAGAGCAACGAAGATGTTAACAATCGGCACAGCGTAGAGACCAAGCACTACTACTGAACCTACTAGCATGGTACGAAATGGCTTGTTTTTGTGCTTGGTGAGCTTGGCGCCAACGCAATAGGCTGCTATTGGGCCGCTGAGCATTAGAGACATAACCCAAGCCGTGAAAATCAACCCACTGAGCGGGGCACCGATGATGGTGATAATCAGTAACAGGCAGAGCAGTGGGGCGACAAGCATGTTTAGACCACCAAGCACTAGGGATTTGCCAAAATGGTCCGTGAGCTGTTTGTCGGTGGTGATGTAGAACCTCGGAAAGAGCCAAACAGTAAGTAGGGAGACAACTAGCAGCGATACGAAGAACAGCAAGAAGCCAACTATTAGCGCCACGAAGCCGTTGGTTGCGCTGCTGCCAGAACCAGTATTGGTAGTGGCCGTTTTAGTAATTGTGCCTTGGGTTTTTGATGAGCCGTCGCGGGTTAGGTTGTTGGTACTGGCGTAATCGATTTTACCTCTAACATCGGCTGACGATCCAAGCTTTAGGGTGCCAAAGTTGCCCGAAAGATTTCGACCAATGATGCCGTCTATCGTAGCAGTGCCAGCATTGATATTGGCGTCTCTAGTAATGATACCGCCGGTGGTAACATTGCTGCCTACTAGCATGACATCGCGCCTGACGCGCGCGGTAGAATCGAAAGTGATGTTTTGGGCCAGTAGTGTAATACTGCCATCGACTGAGCCCGAGAGATTAAAATCTTGAGCGAAACTTATGATATCGCCGTCGATTCGCCCAGAAACAGTTAGGCTCTGTACGGCACAGTAGACGCTGCCGTTGACGCGACCAGAGATAGTGACCTTGCCACCAGTACAAAAAACGTCGCCATTGATATTGCCTTCGATATTGATATTGTCGCCACTAGTTGTCAGCGAAGAGTCGACGAGCTGATCTTTGGTGATTATTACATTGGTACCGGTGCGAGATTCTTGGGCTTGAGCCGAACCAGAAAGTGCTACTACCGCTAGTAATAAAACAGCTACAAAAGAAATTAGGTACTTTATTTTTGACTTCATATTATGGCCTCCGTTATTTAATATATTTGTCTATTATTATAACAGCTATGTTTTTTTTGTCTAAACTCTTATGCTGGTCGACTAGTGTTGAAGCAGCCTGGCTTAATTACTTAGTTTTTTTTGTAGCGTAGGTGATACATAATAATCAAATAACTTGCTATACTAAGGGCTATGATAAAAGTTAATGATGTATCAAAAACCTACGGCAAGGGCGACAATCTCTTTACGGCCCTATATAAAATAAGTCTTGAGGTGCCAGAAGGTTCGACGGTGGCAATAATAGGCAAATCGGGCTCCGGCAAATCGACCCTGATGCACATTATGAGCGGGCTCGACCATGCCTCTAGCGGCGAGGTGGTCATAGGAGGCAAGACGCTAACTGAGATGAAAGCTAAGCAAATCGACGCTTTTAGGGCCTCGGAAATGAGTTTTATATTTCAGGCATTTTTTGTGGAAGCTAATCAAACTTGTTTCCAAAATGTGATGCTACCACTAGAGATTGCCAAGACACCTAGAGGGCAGCGTAAAAAGCGAGTCGAGGCGGCCCTTAAGGCAGTTGGCCTAGAAGAGAAAGTCGATGCATTGGCCTCGACGCTGTCGGGTGGGCAAAAGCAACGCCTGGCTATAGCCAGAGCAATAGTCAATAAGCCTAAAATAATCTTTGCCGATGAACCTACCGGAAACCTAGACAGTTCTACCGGCGAGCTAGTTATAGATTTGCTTTTTGATTTGAATAAAAAGCTTAAGTGTACACTAGTGGTGGTGACTCACGACAACGAGCTAGCTGATAAGTGCGATATTCGAATCGAAATGAAAGACGGCGAAATAATATCGGCTTCAAATTCTAAAGCCAAAAAAGAGGTTAGGCGAGTATGACAACACGCGACATAATACGGCGCTCTGGTCGAAGCCTAAAAAGTGCCAAGGGCCGAACCATACTGACTGCACTAGCTATTGCAGTGGGCACCTTTGCTTTGACTCTGACACTAGCAGCCAGCAATGGCGCAACGGCTTACGTAAATAAAATAATCAATGATAACTTTGACCCCAGTGAGCTAATAGTAACGGCCGACCCCTCACTTTTCGGTCAGGCCAACACAACTAACCCCAAGGAATACGACCCGAGCTTTGGGACCGGCGTATCGAACTCTGGTGCTACCACACAGATAAAAAAGATTACCCAAGCCGATATCGATTCGATTACGAAGGTCGAGGGGGTCGCCTCGATCCGCGAGGATATAACTGTCAATGCCCGATACATCACCAGAGAAGGTCAAAAAAAGTATGTCACCACTATTGCTTCTTTTAACCCTGCTCAAAAACCAGACTTGCTTGCAGGCGAACTGACTTCTAACTTCGATGGCGCCAAGCTAATTTTGCCAGAAGGCTTTTTGCAATCGTTGGGCTTTAGTAGCGCCGAGAATGCCATCGGGAAATCAGTGATTGTTTCGATTCCTAAAAACTTCTCACCAGATCAGCTCAAAGCTCAGCTTTTGGCCGGCTCATTTGCACAGACACCAGAGCAGCTGGCAAAATCGATTCAACAAAACGCCGACAACGTTGTTTTCACCGTGGCGGCAGTCTCCAAAAAACCAGCTACATCTCGGCCTGGTACTGAGCTGTATGTATATACCTCGATCGATGAAGCTCGTGTGCTAAATGACATATCGACTAGCGGCGGAGCCGACTTCCGTAAATACAACTCAATATACGTCAAGGTCACTGACGGCAATAAAGCTAGTAACCTCAATGCCGCAGCTGGCAGTATTCGAGATCTAGGCTTTCAAGTCCGGACGGTTAAGGAAACTCAAGAGTTTCTGACAAATATCATAGGGGTACTGCGCGGAATAGTGGCGGGCTTTGGACTAATTGCAATTATTGCTTCGGTCTTTGGGATAGTAAATACTATGTATATTTCGGTACTCCAAAGGACACGCGAGATTGGCTTGATGAAAGCTCTAGGTATGCGTAAACGTGACATCGGACGGCTCTTTAGGTTTGAGGCTGCTTGGATTGGTTTTTTGGGAGGCACTATTGGCTCGATCTCGGCGGTGGTTCTGGGGATTGTATTAAACCCCTGGATAACTAAGCAGCTTAATTTGAGTGCCGGGACTAAGCTTCTAATATTTATGCCTTTGCAAATTATTGCCTTGATAGCGATACTGATGGCTATATCGATTATGGCTGGCTGGTTGCCATCTCGTAAGGCTGCCAAGCTCGACCCGATTGAAGCATTAAGAATCGAATAAGCACTGGCCCCCGTAGCACAGAAGTTTTTTGTGCATCAGAGCTAAATAGCTATGGCTTATAGTCTAATCTTGGTGTAAAATTAAATATTATGAAATATGCATTTGAGCTAAAAAACGTTAAAAAATACTATGGAAAAGTAGTAGCTCTAGACGGCGTGACTCTGCGCGCTGAAGAGGGAAAGATATTCGGAATGCTAGGCCCTAATGGTGCTGGCAAGACAACTATCGTAAAAATACTTAGTACTCTTATAGAGCCAGATAAAGGTATTGCTGCTGTGGCCGATATAGATGTTAGCCTAGACCCTACTAGTGTTCGTAAAACAATCGGACTAGCTGGGCAATTTGCTGCTATCGACGGATTCTTAACTGGTCGCGAAAACATATACATGGTGGGGCTTTTGTATGGCCTAAAGTCCAAAGAGTCTAAAAAGCGCACCACAGATATTTTGGAGCGACTTAACCTAACGGATGCAGCCGATCGGCAGGTAAAGACGTACTCGGGTGGAATGCGTCGTCGTCTTGACCTTGGTGCTAGTTTAGTTGGGCACCCTAAGATTTTATTCCTAGATGAGCCTACCACCGGGCTAGACCCTCGAACCCGTAAAGAACTCTGGGAAATTATTCGCGACCTGGCAAAAGACGGTACTAGCATCCTACTAACAACCCAGTACCTAGAAGAGGCCGACGAGTTAGCCGATAAGATTGCCGTGATAGATTATGGCAAGGTGATTGCCGAAGGCACTAGCGCGCAGCTAAAAGCCAAACTCGGCGGCGACATGGTGGAGTTTGAAATGACTAACGAGGCTGATTACCGCAAGGCATTGGAAGCCACCAAAGGCATCAGCAAGGGCATTAAGAGTGATGACTTTGATCTAACCATTAAGATACCCGTCAAACATAGTGCGACTGATTTGTTGAAAATTACTCAAATTGTAGATCGAGCCGGCGTTAAACCACAAAATATATCATTACACAAACCAACGCTCGACGATGTTTTCTTGGCAATTACTGGCAAAAAACCAAAGCACAAGCTTCCAGGAAAGCCTAAAAGGGGGAAGCAATAATGACAACTGTACTAGCTGGCTTCAGGGACGGTTGGATCGTAACAAGGCGTAATCTCTTACGCTATATGCGCTTGCCACAGCTAGTGGTGATTTCATCAATTCAACCAATAATGTTCTTGACTCTATTCAATTTTGTATTTGGAGGTGCTATTGGCGCAACTGTGGCCGGTGGTGGCGCTTATATCAATTTCCTCTTGCCAGGTATTTTGGTGCAGACTATTTTATTTGGATCACTCCAAACTGGTGTTGGTCTATCGCGCGACCTAAATGCTGGTATTATAGATAGATTTCGTAGTTTACCGATGAGTCGCAGCGCAGTGCTAACCGGCAGGACGTCGGCCGATATTATTCGCAGCTCGCTGGTTGCAATGATACTTCTAGGTATGGGCTATGTGTATGGTTTTAGATTCCAAAATGGTGCAGGCGACGCAGTCATGATGATTGCCCTAATACTGGCCTTTGGGTACGCTTTTTCGTGGATTGCTGCTTTTGTAGGATTGGCAGTAAAAGACGAAGAGACCGCTCAGCTAGCAGGATTTTTATTTATATTTCCGCTAACATTTGCTAGTGCTACATTTGTGCCAACCGCTACAATGCCACACTGGCTGCAAGTTTTTGCTAATAACCAGCCAGTTACCTTTGCAGTTACGGCAGCAAGGCATTTTGCCCTCGGCACACCTTCGGGTGGAGCAGAGTGGAAATTGCTAGCCTGGATAGTGGGTATCCTCTTGGTGTTTATTCCGCTTTCGATATACTCATATAAAAAACGCAGCTAGCGTCTGGCTGAACTGCGACACAGCGCGCTGCACTACTCTATATCGATAAGAGTGCTGAAATAATAATTGCTCTTTTAGGCTTTATTCTGTGTTGATTCATAGGTGATTTTATGTTATTCTAAGCGCCAGTACCTACAAAAGGAGGCTTCAGGTGAAGCTCAAAAATAAAATTGCCTTGTTTGTCGCAGGGCTATTGGCCGGATGGGCGTTGGCTCCCCGCCTCAATAGTGCGGCAAATAGTTTTGCGGAGCAAATCCTGTGAAACCCCCAAAGCGCAAGTTTAAACTGTTCGGATCGGGGCTAACTATTGCCGCACTACTGGCAATAGCTGGGCTCTGGATCATCAAGAAGAAAGAAGATTGATGAAGACAGAACCACCAAAAGCAGTGGTAATTGCTACCTTCGGTGTAGCAATAGGCTTAGTCGGACTGTTACTGTGGGTGATAAGAGCTCCACAGATAGACACACGGGATGTTAAAAAAGCCCAAAAAAAGCTCAGGCAGCAGGCAAGCTGTGATGAGCTTTATGATATCATTTAGCTCGTAATGCAATGGTGCCCTAGTCTTATTTTAGATTAGGGCACATTTTATTATTGAAATATTTTTGTAGTAATAAAATTAGCGCAGAGGTAGCTGCTAAATTATAATTTATGTTCCGTTTGCTGATTTAAAGATCGGCTTTTTGGGGTAGCTTTAGCTCGATATTACCCTCGAGCTGTTTATCGGGGCTATCGTCGATACAAGCTACTAGCTCTTTTTCAATAAGACTTTTGTCGATGTCTTGGCCAATAAAAACAATTTCTGTTAGCGGCTTTTGATCCCAGTTTTCCCAGACTATCTCGGGCCGTACGCCGACGAGCTGAAATATATACTTGCGGCTATGGCCTTTTAGGCCGAAGTCAATAATACCCTTAGCTCGGTAAACATTAGTAGGCAATTTGCGATTGACGAAATCCTGAAACTTCATAGGGTGCAGAGGTTCTGGGCTGGTCCATGAGTAGCTAGTGTATTTTTCATGGAGGTGATCGGAATGGTCGATGGGGTGGTCGTCGGGGTGATTGTCGTGGTCGTCAATGCTTGCATTATTACTGGGCAGGGCCCTCGATTTATAGAGGTCTTGGTCGAGCAGCAGCCTGATATCGATCTGGCCTTTTGTCGACTCTAGTACTCTGACTCTCGGGTTAAAGCTAGTTATCATTTGGCGGATGTCTTTGATTTTGTCTGGCTTTACGAGGTCGACTTTATTGATTACTACAAAATCACAAAACAAAATTTGGTCGCGAGCGATATCGTGCTCGGCGGCGTTTTTTTCAATATTCTCGGCATCGATGACAGTCACGATGCCATCTAGCCTAACCTTTTGGCCTAAGGTTGTTCGCAAGGTCAGAGCCAAGTCGCGTGGCTCTGCCAAGCCAGAGGCCTCAATGATGATGTAATCTATATTGCTACCCTTAAAGACAAACTGATCGATTGCTTCCTGAAGATCGAGTGTCTTGAGGCTACAGCAAATACAGCCACTGGTTAGCTCGAGTTGCTTGTCGCTCTGGCTTTTGATTAATTTGCTATCGATGTTGATATCGCCGAAGTCATTGACCACAACACCAATATTCATCCCTTCGTTGTGAGTCAGAAT
>Ga0194055_10002292_pt1 | contig 15263 bp, 14 predicted proteins | sample SepL449m_MetaG_FD_155482 | JGI IMG/M metagenome (GOLD analysis project Ga0194055, IMG submission 155482) | Anoxic zone freshwater microbial communities from boreal shield lake in IISD Experimental Lakes Area, Ontario, Canada - Sep2016-L442-9m | ecosystem: Environmental > Aquatic > Freshwater >... | reverse complement strand
TTTTAAATACTTCATTTAATCTCCATAAAAAGAATGTAATAAGATGAAATTTTTTATTAAATATAGTACTGAGAAAATCACATAATAAAATAAGTTTGCTGATCTGCCAAAAAAATCTTAGACCACTTAGAGCGAATTAAAAAAGTATTGTTCCATCTAAAAACCTAATAAATTCAATAGTTTACAAATTTAAAAGCAGTGTTCTGTTAAGTGTGTTGTAGATTTTTTTGACCTAATTGGCGGCTGAATTTGGATTTGAGCTAGATAAAAGAGATGAATAGAGAGCAGTTCAATTTATTTATAATTTGGCATGGTTGCTTAATTAAGCTAGAAAGTTATTTTAATTTCCGCTATAGTTTATTTGTAAATCTCTAATCAATCTAAAATTTTGTTGCCATGCAAAAAAATAATTTATTCAAAATTTTCATTGCGTCCATTTTTCTAACGGTCCTTTCTGCGTGTGGGGGAGGGGGTAGTGATAGTTCATCTTCGAGTAGTAACTCATCTTCTTCAACTACTCCCACAACCAGTCCCCAGTCCTATAATTTTGGGGTATCTCAAGTTGCTGACAGTACTTCTGGTGTACTTTGTAGCTATAGTTATAGCGCCCCCAATCCTACTGTTACGGGTAATTTGCAAAGCACTTCTGTTTTGACATGTGATGCCAATACAAGATTTCAGAAAGCAAATGGAATACCAGATCATGCTGTTGGAACATTTCCGAATCCAAATAACCCTAATTCCATCGGCATTAAAGCGGTGAGTTGGAATATGCCCTTTACGCCCGTAAAAAAACCTACTTCCTCTGCTTATTCTCCTTCGGGCTATGCTTTTAATGGTGTTATGTTTGATCCTGCAACTGGTGGGGGGTGTCCCAGCACTGCTACAAGCACAAGTTCATGTTCATTAGTTGGCATGTCCACATGGAACATCGAGGCGATTGAGCCAATTCAAACTTTTAATTTTGGAATAGATAGTAACAATGCCCACGTTCAACCTGATGGGGCGTATCACTATCATGGCATGCCTACCGGCATCTTGACAGAAATGAATAAGGGAACTGCGATGACGCTAGTAGGCTTTGCGGTTGATGGCTTCCCCATTTATGCTCGATATGGCGTTACTAATACTGGCAATCCCGCATCCAGTACTAAAGTGATGGTTAGTAGCTATCAGCTTAAATCAACTCCAAGCTCAGGAAGACCGTCAACAGCGACCTTTCCAATGGGTACTTTTACTCAAGATTACAGTTATGTCGCAGGCTCTGGCGATTTAGATCAGTGCAATGGAAGATATGGTGCAACACCTGAATTTCCTAAAGGGATATATCAATATTTTATTACTGATAGTTACCCTTATATCCAGCGATGTGTATTTGGAACTCCTACTACTGGCGTTCCACAAGCGCCAACGTAAGTTAAGGCGAATTAATTAGCAGATGATCTAATTAATTTTGGTAATGTAAATTTATATCGACATTAAAATAGTCTCTTTAAATTATTTTATTAGAATATTTTTAGTACTATTTTTAATAGTACCTTTATCTTATGCCCATTTGATGCCCGCTCAAAATGGCACAATCAATATTGAAGGTAACTCTGTTTTTGCTGCAATCTCAGTACCAATCTCAAGCCTCCTTCAGTTTGATGATGATCATGATGGGCAAATTAGCAATGAAGAGTTATTTCGCCATCAAATGGCAATAGAAAAAGAAGTCGATAGTCGCTTGATTATTAAAGATGGCGAAGTCAGGGGAAAGACTACCTGGATTAATTTACTCATTAATCCCTCCCATCTATCAACAGAAAATAATAAAAGTGATGAGTTGCTTGTCCTTAAGCATTCTCAGTTTGATGGTAATAGTGGGGTAAAAAATTTAATACTCGATATCAACTTTTTTGGAATAAATCCAAATAATAAGCCAATTACCATTAAGGCTACACGAGGCTTACGCCCAACTCTTGCTTCAGAGGTCAGTATATTTACCCCCCTGCGCCATGAGCATCAATTTTTTCGTCCAGCAATTAGTATTTTCTTTGATTACCTTAAATTAGGTATAGAGCATGTTCTAACTGGTGCTGATCACTTGATATTTTTATTGGTTATCCTTGCTTCAGGATTAGGAATAGGATATTGGCTGCTCGTTATTACAGGTTTTACAATTGCCCATAGTATTTCGTTGGGTTTAGCACTCCTCGGGTATGTGAAATTACCTCCTTATTGGGTAGAGCTGGCGATTGCTGTGAGCATTATTTTGGTTGCATGTATCAATCTTTTTTCTAGTCTCAAAAATAAGCAAAAAAATACTAATGTTGGTCGAATGTTATTGGTTGTTGGTATTTGTGGGTTAATTCATGGTTTAGGTTTTGCAACAGCTATTAGTGCAATTGGGCTTGATACTTCGCATCAATTAATTAGTTTGTTTGGTTTTAATATTGGGATAGAAATTGGCCAGCTTATTTTTTTAGGCCTAACATTGCTTTCGCTATCAATAATTAAGCGCTATTTCTCAAAATTGACTGAGCAAAACATAACAATTTGCATATCAATAATTGCCTTATTTTTTGGACTGTATTGGATGGGTCAAAGAATAATTTAAGCTGAATGAATTTTTTAAGCGAGTCAGAAAAACTACTGATAAAACTTGGATTTGGTGTGATTAACCACCCCATAGGGTAGCTGAAAATTAAGAAATAACTATTGATAAATTACTTCAATTCTCCAAAAGAGATTAGTAAATATCTCTAAATTTTACTGGATATTTCGCTCTTTAATAACCCGTAATACCAAGGGCAACATATTTTCTGCCCATATATAACAGCCCCGTGCAGTCAAAAATTCTTTATTTTTAGGACGCTGCCTTGATGGCGCAAAAGTATCGTTCATAAGTGCTGTATAACGATAAACCCAATTTTCAGGATCTTCAGAAATATTTTTTGCATAACTCCCGTAATCATAGCCACTGTATTTATTAGTTAGGGCATCTGTTTTTTTTAAAAAATCATCATTAGGATCTAGCTTTCTAATGGGCAAAACAATTATAGTTGCTATACCATTATTTTGGGTGTATGCCAATACTTTTTCAATATATTCAAGTTGCATCCATTGCGGATGCTTATACCCCCCACCCGGCGAGACATAAATTACTAGCTTTACATTGGAATTCATATCTAACTTAAAATTACGCCAGATAAATTCTAAATTTTTTTCTTGTCTAGTCCCACCATTCACTACCGTGACATTGGTCCCTTGATCAATCAATAACTGTTGTAGATCGGCTGTAAATTTTTGCTGGCTAGGAACAAACTTACAATCTTCAACTCCACTACCTGTGGCATATATTTCAAATGCGGAGGTAGAAAGTGATAAAAAACCTAAACAGCAGAATGAAATAAGTAGTTTTAACAATTTTTTATTGCCTTTAGAAATAAAGGGGATCTTAAAAGCATAGTCGCTATCGACACTTTTGTAAAATAGCTTCTATTGAGCCACCGCCACCAGTTCCTAGAGCTAAGACAGCTAATAGTGTCAATTTGCATCCAATCTTAATCCACCCAAATGATCAATTTATCTTTTAGTAGCGGAATCTATTAAATAGATGCTGGGCTGCAATTAGATGCAAATTAGGGCGCTAATTGGATTAGTTTTGCATGAAAGGTAACGCAGTAAGATCCTATACAGGGACTTAACCATTGAATTCTTCACGATACTTTACATGTGCTGTGTTATCTGGGTTACATTCCTGTGGAGGTCTGTACCGCCGAAAAAGAGGCAATTACAACTATAAAAATTAAAGCAGTCTATCGTAGGGGTAATTCCCGACTAGATATTTAAAGTATTTTTTGTTTTACTAAGACACAATAATCAAAAATGGTGGAGTATGTCACCTAATAAAAAATTTACCCAACGTCGCGGTTTTCTAAAAACTTCCTTAGCCGTGGGTGCTGGAGTTGGCGGTGCATTGGTAAGCAACAGTGTTACCGCTCAGTCTAATACGTTTCTAGAGATTGATCCATGGACCAAGACACAGGGATCCACCTTTGTGAATCCGCCCTATGGGCTGCCCTCTAAATATGAAAAAAATGTTGTTCGGCTTTTACCCAATCCTCCCCCCCTTTTTTTAACTGGCTCTCGTACACCTATCCAAAATTTACATGGGATCATCACACCTAATGGCCTTCACTTTGAGCGCCACCATGCTGGGGTGCCTGACGTTAATCCTGAGCAACATCGTCTTGTAATTCATGGGTTGGTTGATCGACCTATGATCTTCACCATGGACGATATCCTGCGCTTTCCTTCTGAATCCAGAATTTACTTTATGGAGTGCTCAGGCAATAGTGCAGCAGAACTCAAGAAAGCAGCCAACAACACTGCCCAGCAAATTCATGGGCTGATTTCGTGTTGCGAGTGGACAGGTGTGCGTGTCTCCACCATCCTGCAAGAGTGTGGTATCAAACCAGAGGCAACTTGGGTATTAGCCGAAGGTGCCGATGGGGCTGCCATGACCCGTAGTATTCCGATGAGCAAAATGCTCGATGATGCAATCCTGGCTTATGCCCAAAATGGCGAGATGTTGCGTGCAGAGCAGGGCTATCCACTGCGACTATTTTTACCAACGTACGAAGGTAATATGAGTATTAAGTGGCTACGTCGACTTAAGCTTGGTGTAGAGCCATGGCAAACCCGCGAAGAGACCTCAGCTTACACTGACTTACGTGAAGACGGCAAAGCCTTGCAATTTACCTTCACCATGGAAGTGAAGTCAGTTATCACTCAGCCATCTGGAATGATGAAATTAAAGGCTAAAGGTTTTTATGAGATTTCAGGTATAGCATGGTCTGGGAATGGCAAGATCCGACGCGTTGAGGTATCTACGGATAGTGGTAAAACTTGGGGTGAGGCAATGCTGCAAGACCCCGTGATGGATAAATCATTAGTGCGCTTTCGCTTTCCATGGATATGGGATGGCGCACCTGCGGTCTTGATGAGTCGTGCAGTTGATGCAAGTGGTGAAGTACAGCCAACCATGGAGAAGTTAATTGCAGTCAAAACGGCAAATACTTTCTATCACAATAATGCAATTCAACCATGGCAGGTAGCTGCAAATGGCGAGGTGACCAATGGACGTTAAGAACTATTACCGATGCGTTATGCTTTTTATTCTTACGGGATTATTAGCTTGTAGTAATAATGTTCAAGTCTCTGGTAAGGTAGGTTTAGGAACTGCAATCAATGAAAATCAAATTCGTAAATGGGATATTGATGTTGGTCCAAGTGGGACTGGCTTACCTCCAGGCTCAGGAACCGTGCTTATTGGGGAGGTTGTATACCAACAACAATGCGCAAACTGCCATGGCGATAAAGGCCAAGGCGGACTTGCTAACCGTTTGGTCGGCGGCGGTGGCTTTAATACGCAGAATCCTGTAAAAACGGTAGGGAGTTTTTGGCCTTATGCCACTACCATCTTTGATTACAATAAACGCGCAATGCCACATCACTCTCCACAGTCATTAAGTGATGATCAAGTCTATGCAGTTACTGCTTATATCTTATTCATGAATAAGATCATCGATAAAGATGCGGTCATGAATGCCAAAACGTTACCACTTGTAAGAATGCCGAATCGTGATGGTTTTGTACCAGTGATTCGTTAGTGGTAAGCAGACTTCATTAGGTAGGTTAGGGCGCTCTAGAGACGGCTCACCAGCCCCATGCTAGTCAGTGCCATGGGTAGATATTCGATCTACAGTTAAGCCAATAGATCGCAGCGAGATCTGTGGATGATGTCTGTGCGACTCGACACATAGTTAATACCTTATACCGGACACATACTTTACAGTTTTTGGCATAGGAGGGGCCACTCTATGCCGTGGAATGAAAGTACGAAGATGGGCTTTATCGGGGTGTAAACCATGTGTCCGGTGCGGACCCTCTAAATAATAAATTCATTAAAAACAATAGCTTAGCCAGTAAAAAATCAATATATAAGGGTGGATAATTGATCTTGCTCAAAATATTAACAAAATTGTTGACAATATTGTTATCAAAATATTAAAGTGGCTAAAAGGTAAACAAATGGTCATTTCCAAAGAAAAAAGAACGCAGAGCAATATCAGAGTAGGTAAAGATAAGCCAGCTCTGGGTCTTGTTGTTTCGAATAAAAGAAGTTTGGATATTCAGAATATCTTGCGTGAACGCATCGCTAAGCAAGAGATTGCACCTGGCGCTAAATTAGGAGAGAGTGAGTTAGCCGAAGAGTTTCTAGTGCCCCGTAATATTATTCGCGAGGCTTTTATTGGCTTAGAGCAACGCGGATTAATTGAGCGTATTCCAAACCGTGGCTCAGTTGTAATTCGCCTAGACCTTTCTCAAGTATTCGAAATTTATGACGCCCGAGAGGTTTTAGAGGGATTGTGCGCTCGATTAGCAACCCAAAATGCTTCTCCAGATTCATGGCAAGACCTCGTGGATCTTTTTAACGACAAAATGAAGTGCTACATTGAGAATCAGGATTACGAATCATTTATAGCGGGCTATGGATTATTTAGAAGACGCATGTTATTAGCTGCAAATAATCCAGTTTTAACCAATATGCTTGATATGGTTTATGAAAAAACCCAAGCAATTATCCGCAGAATTCTAATCTTACCCGGACGCGCTTCTATAGGCCTAATGGAGCACCAAGCTGTTTTAGGTGCTATGCGAAGTGGTGATGCCGATCTTGCAGAACAATTAAGAAGACAAAATATTCGCAGCGCTAAGGATGCATTACGACGATACGAAAGTTTCGTCTTGTAGGGCTAAATATGAATAAATTAGATCAAACCTGTGGACCATTATCGGGATATAGAGTTCTCGAAATGGGATCAACTATTGCTGGTCCTTTTTGCGGAAGATTATTGGCCGATTTTGGGGCTGAGGTAATTAAGGTTGAGCCCTTTGAAGGAGATGCAGTTCGTACGATGGGACATCACGTTAAAGATAAGTCACTATATGCATCTAGTATTTTTAGAAATAAGTCACTTATCTCAGTTGATCTTAGAACATCTGAAGGTCAAGAAGTTATTCGAAAGCTGATTCCAAAGATCGACGTGATCGTTGAAAACTTTAGACCTGGCGGTCTAGAGAAGTGGGGTCTAGGCTATGAGGATCTAAAGACTATTAATCCCAGCTTGATCATGGCAAGGATTAGTGGATTTGGTCAAACAGGCCCATATAGCCAGCGGACTGGATACGGTGTGATTGGTGAAGCGCTTAGTGGATTAAGGCATATCACTGGAGATCCTGATCGCCCTCCTACAAGGGTTGGAGTTTCTTTGACTGATTACATCACCGGGCTTTATGCAGCATTTGGCGTAGTGATGGCACTATTGGCAAGAGCTAAAGATGGGCAAGGGCAGACTATAGATACTGCGTTATATGAGTGCGCCTTTAGTTTTATGGAGCCCCATATTTCAGCATTTGACCAATTAGGTGTTATAGCTAATAGAACAGGCTCTCGTTTGCCAGGAAGTACTCCAAATAATTTATATGAAACGAATGATGGTCACTTTGTTCATATCACGGCAATGGGCAATTCTTTATTTAAAAGATTGGCTGAAGATTGCATGAAGCAACCAGAATTAGTTAGTGACCCTCGTTTTTATAGCGCAATAGAACGCTCTAAAAATTATTTGGAATTGGATCGTCTAATTAATCAATGGACCAGTAGTTTGAGTGTTGACGCTGTTGAAGAAAAACTCAACTCTACAAGTGTCCCAGGAATTCGTATTTTTGATATGGCGGATATCTTCCAGGATCCTCACTACAAGGATAGAGACGCGATATCAAAAGTGAGTGATGAGGAGCTAGGGGCAGTTGCTATGGCTGCACCAGTCCCGCGACTTTCAAGAACGCCTGGGGAAATACGGCATACAGGAAAGCGTATTGGTGAAGATACTCTTTCCGTGCTTGCTCGAGTTGGTGGTTTTTCGAAAGAGGAATTAAGCCGCCTTCAAGCGAACCATATTATTTATGCACATGAAAATTTAACGTAGAACAGGATTAAAGCAATGGCATTTGAAAAGATTTTGCAAGAATATAATGAGAAAAAAATAAAAGCCTTGGCCATGGGGTCTGCTGCAAAGCTTGAGCAAAGAAAAAACGATGGCATCCTAAATGCAAGAGAGAGAATCTCTTATTTGGTAGATCAGGATAGTTTTATAGAGTCTGGACTCTTTGGGACATCATCAGCTGTTGAGTCCGATAAAGAAAAGACCCCAGCAGATGGCAAGATCACTGGATACGCAAAAATTGACGGTCGAGATGTTGCAGTAGTCTCAAATGACTTTACAGTAAAGGGTGCTTCAAGTAGTGCTACAAACGGCAAAAAGATTGGGCAAATGAAGCGAGTGGCAACCCAAAGAGGTTTGCCAATTGTTTTTCTCGGCGAATCCTCGGGTGCAAGGATGCCAGATACGATGGGTTCAAAAGGTATGGGCTCTATGTTGGGTAATGACCCTACACAATACCGAAGAATGCGCGAAACACCTTGGGCAAGTGCTGTGTTGGGCTATTGCTACGGATCTTCTACTTGGTATACGGGGTATTCCGACTTTAGTGTGATGCGCAAAGGCGCTATTATGGCCGTATCTAGTCCTCAGCTGGTCTCTTTGGCAATTAAAGAGCAAGTCGACCCAGAGGAAATTGGTGGATGGAAGCTTCATAGCGAAACGACTGGACTCATTGATAGAGTTGTAGAAACAGATGAGGAAGCTTTGGATGCAATCAAGGAATTCTTATCTTATATGCCAGCCCATCATAAACAAGCTCCACCTGTTTATCCTGTGCCGAAAGATTCTGGTAGTCAAATGACTAATATTTTGGATTTGTTGCCAGAAAAAAGAACTCAGGTATATGACGTTCGCAAAGTAATCCAGGCAATTGTTGATACTGGCAGTTATTTTGAATTGAAACCTCGTTTTGGCAAGGTCTTAGTAACAGCGCTAACACGCTTAAATGGGTATTCAGTTGGCATTATTGCTAATAATCCTTTGGTGAAGGGTGGTGCGATGGATACCGAAGCTTGCGAGAAGGCAACAAATTTTATCGTGATGTGCGATTCCTTCAATATCCCAATTGTTATGCTGGTTGATACACCTGGATTCATTATTGGATTAGATGCGGAGCGTAAACGCGCGCCAGGAAAAATTATTAATTTTATGAGCGCAGTATCACTTACAACAGTCCCAAAAATTACAGTAGTTTTGCGTAAGAGTTATGGACAGGCTTATCTGAATATGGGGGGCGGGAGAAATTCTGATGAATTTGCAGCGTGGCCAACTGCTGAGATTAGTTTTATGGATCCAAATTTTGCGACTAGCATTGTCCATGGCTTAAATCCAGGCGATGATGGCTATGAAGCAGCTGTTACTGAGATGGCTAAGGGGAGTAATGTTTGGGATATTGCCTCAATGTATGCAGTTCAATCCGTAGTCTTACCGAGCGAAACCCGCGATTATCTTATTCGCATGCTTGAAGTGCATCGTATGCGTTTGAGCAATGGCGTAGGCGAGCATTTAATGCGCACATGGCCTACAGCATATTAAATTTATGATATTAAATAAGGTCCTGGTTGCTAATAGAGGTGCGGTTGCCGCTAGGGTATTACGTGCATTGAATGAAATGTCAATTCCCTCGGTTGCCGTCTATTCTGAAGCTGATGCTGGAGCGCCCTATTTGGCTTATGCTTCAGAAAGCTATTATATTGGAGCCTCACCCGCAAAAGAGAGTTATCTTAATCAGGACCGGATATTAAAAGTTTTACAAGAATCAAATGCTGATGCGATTCATCCTGGTTATGGATTTTTATCTGAGAATTTTGGGTTTGCCTCAGGTGTAGTCGCCCTAGATAAAGTATTTATAGGGCCTAGTCCAAAATGGATTGAGGCGATGGGGCATAAGACAAAAGCAAGAGAATTGGCTCGACAATATGGATTACCAGTAGGGCAAGGTTCAGAGGTTCTACCCCCTGACCAGGCGAAAGTTGCAGCAGCAGCGCGCAAGATTGGATATCCCGTTTTAGTTAAGCCAGCTGCTGGCGGCGGTGGCATTGGTATGCTTCCAGCTTATGATGAAGCTCAATTATTTGAGGCAGTAGAGCGAGCAAGATCTATGGCTGAAAGAGGCTTTTCCAACCCCGATGTGTATTTAGAAAAGCTCCTGGAGTACCCAAGGCATATAGAAATACAAATATTAGGTGATCAATACGGTTCGGTACGTCACTTATATGAACGTGATTGCTCTATACAGAGAAGGCATCAAAAGGTAATAGAAGAGGCTGGTGCCCCAGGAATAAATAGGGAAGTAATTGATTCGGTTACTGATAATGTGACTCGAGTGATGAGCGAGATGCAGTATGACAACATTGGTACTGTGGAAATGCTAATGGGCGAAGATAAATCTTTCGCCTTTCTGGAAATGAATACTCGCCTTCAGGTGGAGCATGGCGTTACAGAGGAGGTCACGGGTGTGGATTTAGTTCAATCACAAATCCTATTAGCTGCAGGTGCAAGATTGGACGTAGTTTTGCCAAAAGATATTTCTATTGAAGGTCATGCAATACAGGCAAGAGTCTATGCGGAAGACCCCAAACGTTTTTTTCCATCACCTGGTAAATTGACTATTTTTCGTCCCCCGACAAGCAAAAATATCCGTGTAGAGACTGGATATGCACAAGGCCGAGATGTAACGCCTTTTTATGATCCGATGATTGCTAAGGTCATTGCGTACGAAAATACAAGAGAGCAAGCAATATTAAGTCTAAAAGAAGCTTTAAAGGAATTTGAAATCGAGGGTGTTAAAAATAATATTCCTGCTTTATTGCAGGCCTTAGATTCTAGTGAATTTAAGTGTGGAAAGATTCACACGAACTCGCTATCTGAAATTATGGCTAAAAATAACAATTAAGAGGATATGATGAAAAAAAATGAATTATGCTCTGAGGTAACTGGTTCAGTATGGAAAATAAAAAAACAAGTCGGAGAAGAAATTCTGGAGGGTGACATTATTATGATTCTTGAGTCCATGAAAATGGAGATTCCAGTGATTGCTGAAGAGCCAGGGACATTAATTGAATTAAAGGTTTCTGAGGAAGAAACGGTTGCAGAAGGACAAATTGTGGCGATAGTAGAAAGTAAATAAAATCCTAAAAAAAGGGGCGTAAATGAGGCTAATAAAATCTTTTGTAGTAATCAGCTGCATTCTTTTGTTTGGTGGTAATGTTGCCGCGCAGTCGATTGCAAATTATCCTGATAGAACGGTCACTATCATAGTTGGATTTCCCCCGGGGACTGCTACCGATACTGTTGCACGTGTTTTGGCAGAAAGATTTACCAATAAATTTGGTAAGACTTTTATTGTTGACAACAAAGCGGGCCAAGGTGGGAGTATGGGTTCTGCATTTGTTGCCAAAGCAGCGCCAGATGGGTACACCTTGGTATTGAGTGCAACTGCCCCGTTAGCGATTAACCCTAATCTATATACCAATCTTACCTATGATCCACGTAAGAACTTTGCTCCTATTGGATTGGTGTCATGGTTACCATATGTATTTGTCACTAGCCCTAAAACTGGCATTAATACAATTCAGCAATTAACTGAAAAGGCCAAGGCAAATCCAGGTCAGCTAACCTATGCATCGATTGGTAATGGAAGTACTAGTCACTTATTGATGAGTATGTTGACGCGCCAAGCTGGAATTAATGTTACACATATTCCCTACAAAGGAAGTGCGCAGTCTCAAATTGATGTAATGTCTGGACAGGTCGATATGACCTTTGACACGATGTTAACTCTGATGCCACATATTAAGGCTGGGAAATTAAAGGCTGTAGCAACGGGTGGTCTGACTCGTTCACAGTTTGCGCAAGATTTGCCAACTTTAGATGAGCAGGGCCTTACAGGTTTTAATGGCGGTGCTTGGTTAGGCCTTTTGGCGCCTGCCGGAACCCCTAAGCCCATTATTGATAAGCTACATAAGGAATTAAATGCCATCTTGGATGACCCAGATGTAATTAAGCGATTGAATGAACTCGGATCTGAGTCTCTTAAGAGTAATAGTCCAGCAGAATTTTCAACATTCATTCAGACGGAGTACACGAAGTGGGGGCAAAGAGTTCGAGACTCAGGCGCCAAAATAGAGTAAATATCTGAAAGAATCTTAATGATAAAGATTGCAAACCAAGAGGAGGCTCTTTCATATCATGAGCAACCTAACGGTCTTAAATATTATCGGCAGGATTATTTTGAGAGAGAGATTGACGATAGTCGATCTCCTCAGTCATATTTAATCAAGCAACTGCCTAACATTACTAACCCTCTCCATTTTCATGTGCAGAATCAATTCCAGGTATTTATAGAGGGCTCTGGATATTTTGGTCGACATACCATAGGTCCATACATTGTTCATTATGCTGGTGCCTACACTGGATATGGTCCGATAGTTGCCGGCCCATTGGGTCTCGATTACTTAACGTTGAGATCCATGCATGATCCAGGGGCAAAATTCTTACCGGAAAAAAAGAGTCAATTTATTCAAGGGCCAAAACATCATTTTACTAGCAGGCAATTTTTACCATCGACACCCCAATCGATATGGGGTCTGAAGTCTCCCGAATTTTCTTGGGATCATTTTGAGGCTGATGTTGGTCTTGGCATTGGTTTGCTAAGGATGCCTAGCTTCACATCTTATTTGGTAAGGCCTGCAGATAATGTAGATGGAATATTTTTAGTTGTAATTGGTGGAGCGGTCTATATTGATGGTGTTGTTATTGGTGCTAAGCAAAATATTTTTGCCTCGGCCAAAGAAAAGCCCTTTGAAATTAAAGTATTAGATGGATATGTTGAATTACTAGTTCTACAAATGCCTTTAAAAGAAAAAACCTATCAATAACGATAGGTTTATTTTTCTCAAGGGGCTTTCATATATCTGGTAGGTCGGGTAAACCGACAAATTTATTGCTTGAGTTCCAGCTTGGTGGGTCGGGCGGGATTGGCTCCCACATAACTTTGCTTCACAAAGTTAGTGTCCACCGCTTTTGCTTTGCTTTAAGTCGAACCCACGACCAACGGATTAAAAGTTGTAGGATTATTGTTAGACAGTAACATTTAATAAGTTAATAACCGTGAATAATTCAATGCAGACTTTTTATTCATTGGGCATATAATCATTAAGTTATCAATCTGTTCAGAGAAAGTAGTTTCAATGGAAGATCGGCTACCTCCAAAACTAAAACCTTACCAATATCTCTTTCTCATCTTCAGAGATGAGCTTGTGGCTCTTAAGGAGCTTGCATTAGAACAAAAACTTCTTGTCGCGATCATGCTGGGGGGGGTGGCTAGCCTTATTTATATATTCGGGCACCTCTCTACAAAAGAAATCGTTTTGGCTGCCGACCAAAAAGGATCAAGTTGGTATCAAATGGCTGAAAACGCAAGAAAATATGTTGAAAAAACTGGACTCACATTCTCTATTCGCCCATCACAGGGAACGCTTAATAATGCTGCGCTATTGGACGACCCTTCAAGTGGCGTTAATGTTGCGTTTCTAATTCCGGGCGCCCTGAGCCCTGAAATGAATAAAAAGTTTTACTCTTTGGGTAGCTTGGATTACGAGCCAATATGGATCTTTTATCGCAAAAACATAAACCGTCCGACAAGTCTAAAAGAGTTAGCAAAATTCCGAGTAGGGATAGGGCCAACTCAAAGCGGAAGATATGTTCTGACTGAAAAAATATTCTTACTAAACAATATTGAGATTAAAAATAATCCTCATTTTGTCCCTCTTGAGTTGAAAAATCAATTGGCAGATTTCAAAGCGGGAAATCTTGATGTCATCATTTTTGTTGGGCATGCCTTCGATCCCAATGTAAGGGCATTGGCGGTTGACCCTAATATTAGCCTCTATGATTTTGAAGAGGCGGATGCCTATACCAAGAGACTACCTTTTTTTCAAAAGGTCACAGTTCCGCCAGGCTCATTTGATATCGCGCAGCATATTCCAAAAAAGGCCGTTTCACTAATAGCAATTACAACAACCTTGGCAGTTAGAAAAGATACTAATCCAAACATTCAGCTGGCAATTTTAATTGCAACAAAAAGTGCTGAGCGTGCAACTGAAAATCTTTTCTTTGCTAAGCGAAATGAATTTCCAACTTACATAGACCCTTTAATTGAGCTTAGCCCTGTAGCGCAACGTTTTTATGACTATGGTCCTCCTTTATTGCTTAACTATCTTCCCTTTTGGGGCGCCACTTTAATCGATCGCTTAACAGTTTTCTTCCTAGCTATCTTTGCCATACTTTATCCGTTGCGCACCCTAAATGTACATCTTAGAAAAATTCGTTTTCAAATTAAAGAGCATAATCTTTACGCAGAACTTGTAGCAATTAATCGCCAGTTTATACAAGAAGATAATTCTCTAGAAGAGCTTAGAAATTTAAAAGAAAAACTTAACGAAATTCGTCAAAACACTGCTATTAACCATATTCCTATTGGAGCAGAATCAGCGTATTTCTCTTTTACTGGCGTTATCTCTACTTTAAGCGAAGAGATTGATAAGGCTATATTGGCGAGCGAGCTGGAGTTTTGCCATTCGTTGTAAGAACATCGATTTGACGCAATAAGGTGACGATTTGCTCGGGTTTGAGACGCTGACCTTTAGCCATATTTAGCACTCCTTTAAGTGAGAGATTATCAAAAATCCTCTCTTTTGGAGTGGTACTAAAAATCAGGTCAGTTCATTAAGATTTTTTTATAAAAACGTACACGAGGGTAGGGCGAAAATGCAAAAAATAATGAATAAAATAGTAGCTGGCTTGGTTTCAGCTACTTTGACATTTACTCCATTAGTAAGTAATGCATGCACTGCAGTTAATGTAACTGCAAAAGATGGGGCCGTTGTAGCGGGGAGAACTATGGAATGGGCTTTTGATATGAAGTGGCGCCTTACTTTAAATCCCAAGGGTACTGCTATCCCGATGAGCGCCCCAGCTTCCCTACATTTGCCTGCAACTAGCCAATCCAGTAAATATGCATTTGTTGGAATTTCACCTGGAATTCTTCAAGGACCTCCTGCATATTTAGTGAATCGCTACCGCTTTAGTAGGCACTTTCTAGCCTAATATTTAGGTTATGAGGAGGTGTTATGAGTAAAGGCAAGCGATTTACTGAAGAGTTCAAATTAGAAGCAGTTAAACAGGTGGCTGAGCGGGGTTTTGGGG
>Ga0194055_10002291_pt1 | contig 15267 bp, 10 predicted proteins | sample SepL449m_MetaG_FD_155482 | JGI IMG/M metagenome (GOLD analysis project Ga0194055, IMG submission 155482) | Anoxic zone freshwater microbial communities from boreal shield lake in IISD Experimental Lakes Area, Ontario, Canada - Sep2016-L442-9m | ecosystem: Environmental > Aquatic > Freshwater >... | reverse complement strand
CAACGTGCGGGTAGAAAAATCCAACCTGGTCGGCAACCTGAACGCCGGCTGGGACGTTGCCAAGTACCTGCTGACCCATGAGCGCGAAATGATTGGCGCAATGGGAGAAGGGGCCTTGCCGCAATCGCTCCAACAAATCGCCATTGCCGCGGTCGGACTGGATGGGCATGGGCGACTCGCCGACCTCCAACTGCGCGCGCAAATCGCCGAATTTGATATGGACGAGGCCGCCTTCCATGCCACCTTGGCGCGCTTTGGTGAGTTGGCCAAGGCCCGAAAGGCGCACCCGGCCATGTCGTCCATGCTCAAGTACTACGGGGCCGAGCTAAACAAGCGGCGCTGGGAACTGATCATGTCCGCCGCTGGTAGCGACGCATTGGAGTGGGAGAGCGATCGCTCTAATTACGGCGGTCTGGCTCGCACCTGGCTGCGTACCAAGGGCAACTCGATTGAAGGTGGCACCAGCGAAGTGCAACTCAACGTCATTGCCAAGCGCATTCTTGAACTCCCTGGAGCATAAACACGTGGCCCTCATCCCGACAGAGGAACAAACCATGCTCCTGGAGAGCGCCCGAGACTTTCTGGCAACCGAAGGCCCGGTGTCCCAACTGCGCCATTTGCGCGACAGTGCAAACGCAACCGGCTTCTCGCTGGCTTTGTGGAAGCAATTTGCCAGCATGGGTTTTAGCGGTGTGCTGGTGCCAGAGGCCTTGGGTGGCATGGGCCTGGGCTATGTCGAAGCCGGCATTGTCATGGAGCAAATCGGTCACAACCTGAGCGCCTCGCCCTTTTTGGCCTCCAATGTGGTGGCAACAACGGCGCTCTTGCAGGCTGGCAATGCAGCCCAACAAGCGCTGTGGCTCCCGCAATTGGCCAGCGGAGCGGCTATTGCCACGCTGGCGGTGGAGGAGCACACCAAACACCGCCCATCCCACATTGCGCTAAGTGCTACGCCGACAGCCCATGGATTCATCCTCAACGGTGCCAAGACCTTTGTTCTGGACAGCCATGTCGCCGATCTGCTGATCGTGGCGGCACGCCGAGCCGGTGAGCCGGGCGATCTGGAGGGTATTACGCTATTCCTGGTGGATGCCAAAGCCCAAGGCGTCGAGATCGAGCGCACCGCCATGGTCGACTCCCATAACGCGGGTCGCGTGCGATTCAATCAAGTCAAGGTCAACTCTGAAGCTGTGCTCGGGCCCGTCGATGGTGGCTGGGCCCCATTGAGCGCGGCACTGAACGCAGGCCGAGCTGCCGCTGCCGCCGAGTTACTGGGTGTGGCAGACGAGGCCTTTGCCCGCACCGTGCAATACCTTAAAGAGCGCAAACAGTTTGACCGGCTGATTGGCGAGTTTCAGGGCTTGCAACACCGTGCAGCGCAGCTCTACTGCGAGCTGGAGATTACCCGTGCCGCAGTCGCCTTCGCCCTGAACCAGCTTGACACAGACCCTGCAAATGCCAACGAGGCTGTCACTGTCGCCAAGGCCCGAGCGGGTCGCACGGCCACGCTGGCAGTGCAGGAAGCCGTACAAATGCATGGCGGCATGGGCATGACCGATGCGTTTGACATGGGCTTCTTCATGAAGCGTGCCCGCGTGCTGCAAGAACTGTTTGGCGACTCCAATTTCCACTTGAACCAGCTCGCGCAAAGCCGCGGCTACTGAACACCATGAACCACACCCATTACGAAACACAGCAAGGCCTTGCCGTCATCCGCCTAGACAACGCCCCCGTCAACGGACTGAGCCATGCGGTGCGCAAAGGCATTGTCGAAGGCATCCGCCAGGCCGAAGCTGACCCTGCAGTTGTGGCCATCATCCTCATGGGGTCAGAGAAGCTGTTCTCTGGTGGCGCCGACATGCGGGAGTTTGGCACTGCGGCCGTCAGTGCCGAGCCCAATCTCTTGAATGTCATCAACATCGTGGAGACCGCCACCAAGCCCGTTATTGCCGCCGTGGGTGGCGCCTGCATGGGCGGTGGCCTGGAGTTGGCGCTGGGTTGCCACTTCCGGCTTGCAGTGTCCGGGGCCCTGTTGGCCTTGCCAGAAGTAAAGATCGGCCTGTTGCCGGGCGCAGGCGGCACGCAGCGCTTGCCGCGCATCATTGGCGTGGAAGCCGCCTTGAACCTGATTGTTTCAGGCGAGACCGTGTCCGCCGATTTGCTCAAAGCAACGCCGCTGTTTGATGCATTTATCGAAGGCGATCTGCTGGCAGGCGCTATTGGGTTCGCCCATCAGGTGGTCGCAGAAAAGCGTCCGCTCACGCGCATCCGTGACCTGAAGGTCAGCCATCCCAAGCCGGACGCCTTCTTCATGTTCGTGCGCAACAGCGTTGGTGCTGTCTCCAAGAACTACCCGGCACCGCTGAAGTGCGTAGAGGCAGTGCAAGCCTGCCTCACGCAATCGTTCGAAGAGGGCATGCAGACGGAGGCCCGACTCTTTGGCGAGCTGTACCTGGGCAGCGAGTCGCAGGCGCTGCGGCATCTGTTCTTGTCTGAGCGCAAAGCGTCCAAGGTGGAGGGGGTGTCACCAGACGCCAAGCCCCGCGCCATTGCCAGTGTGGGCATCATTGGTGCTGGCACCATGGGCAGTGGTATTGCCATCAACTTCCTGCTCGCAGGCATCCCGGTGACGATGCTGGAGACCCAACAGGCCGCGCTGGACCGGGGCGCAAATCACATTGCAGACTACTTTGCCGACCGGGTTGCCAAGCGCAAGATGAAGTCCGAGAAGGCGCAGACGCTGGGTGCACTGCTCAAGCCCACGCTCAGTTATGACGAACTGGCCCATGTCGACCTGGTGATTGAAGCCGTGTTCGAGAGCATGGATGTCAAGAAGGTGGTGTTTGAGAAGCTCGACAGCGTTTGCAAACCCGGTGCCATTCTGGCCTCCAACACCTCCACGCTGGACCTGAACCAGATAGCCAGCTTCACCCAACGCCCCCAAGATGTGGTCGGCGCCCATTTCTTTAGCCCTGCCAATGTGATGAAGTTGCTCGAAGTGGTGCGCGGGGCCAAAACCGCTGACGATGTGCTGCTCACCATCATGCAGTTGGCCAAGAAGATCAAGAAGACGGCGGTGATATCGGGCGTGTGCGACGGCTTTATCGGCAACCGCATGATTGGCGGCTACAGCGGCGAGGCCGGCAAGATGCTCGAAGAAGGCGCCACCGTCCAGCAAATCGACAAGGCACTAGAAAAGTGGGGCATGGCCATGGGGCCGTTTCGCATGGGTGACCTTGCGGGCAATGACATTGGCTGGTCCATCCGCAAAGGCATCACCCAGCAGCACCCGCACTATGTGTGGCCCAGCTCAGCACTGCTGGCCGACAAGCTGTGTGAACTCGGCCGATTTGGACAAAAGACGGGCGCGGGGTGGTACAGCTACGCCAAGGGAAAGCGTGACGCGCTGCCTGATCCTGCGGTAGACGCCTTGGTTGAGGCCCATCGTAAGGAACACTGCATCACCGCCCGCAAGATCAGCAGCACCGAGATTGTGCAACGCTGCATCTTTGCACTGGTCAATGAAGGCGCCAAGATTCTGGAAGAAGGCATTGCCCAGCGGGCGTCGGACATCGACATCGTCTACATCTTTGGCTATGGATTCCCGCCCTACCGGGGTGGCCCCATGTTGTATGCCGACCGCGTAGGGCTGCTCGCCGTACAGCGCTCCATGGAGGGCTTTGAACGCAACGACAAAGCGGGTGGCGCTTCATGGGCCGCCGCGCCGCTGCTGGCGCGCCTTGCGGCAGACGGCAAGACCTTCAACTGAACCCTGGATTGAGAGAGCATTTATGACCGACGCAGTAATCGTATCTACCGCCCGCACACCTTTGGGCAAGTCCTGGCGCGGCAGCTTTAACATGACCCATGGCGCGACCCTGGCCGGGCACGCCATTGCGCATGCCGTCCAGCGCGCCGGCATTGATCCGGCAGAAGTGGAAGACGTGGTGATGGGCTGCGCCCTCCAGCAAGGCGCCACGGGCTACAACATCGGCCGCTACGCCGCCTTGCGTGCTGGCCTGGCAGTCACGGCGGGTGGCACCACCATTGACCGGCAGTGTGCCTCGGGCCTGCAGGCCATTGCATTGGCTGCGCAGCGGGTCATCGTGGATCAGGTTCCCGTGATGGTGGCCGGGGGCGTGGAGTCGATCTCTTGTGTGCAGGCCACGGTCAATACGCAGTTCCTGGTGGACGAGTGGGTCAAAGAACACCGGCCCAGCTACTTCCTGTCCATGCTGGAGACCGCCGAGATTGTGGCCAAGCGCTACGGCATTGCCAAAGACGTGCAAGACGAATATGGCGTGCGCAGCCAGCAGCGTGCCGCAGCCGCACGCGCTACCGGCCTCTTTAGCCAAGAGATTGCGCCGATTACCGTGACCATGGGTACCGCCTCTGCCATGGGCATGGGCACCAAGGAAGTGACGGTCAGCGAGGACGAAGGTATACGCACCGACACTACCCTGGAAGGCGTAGCCAAGATTCGCTCAGCCATGCCAGGCGGAGTGATTACCGCAGGCAACGCCAGTCAGTTTGCCGATGGCGCCTCGGCGGTGGTAATGATGAATAGCAAGTTGGCGCAGCAGCGTGGTTTAGCGCCTTTAGGCATATTCCGGGGCTTTGCAACGGCGGGGTGCGAACCGGACGAGATGGGAATTGGCCCCGTGTTTGCCATCCCCCGCTTGCTTGCGCGCGCAGGGCTCAAGGTGGACGACATCGGCTTGTGGGAATTGAACGAAGCCTTTGCAGTACAGGTGCTGTATTGCCGCGACAAGCTGGGCATTCCGGATGAGCGGTTGAACGTCAACGGTGGCGCAATCGCCCTCGGACACCCCTATGGCATGTCGGGTGCGCGCATGGTGGGTCACGCATTGATCGAGGGCAAACGCCGGGGCGTGAAGTATGTGGTCATCACCATGTGCATTGGGGGTGGCATGGGCGCAGCTGGATTGTTTGAGGTAGTGTGACGGCGATTGTCCCGCCCCAGCAGCAGTCAATCTCATTTCATGTCTATATCTTGTGGCCGCGGACGACCACAATTCCTTCCTTTACAGGCCTAGGGAAACACATGAATAACATGATCCAAATCAACGCTTGGTGGGCGCTGCAGCCGAAATCGCTGAGCCATGAAGGCAACTATGAATAACTTGCCCACCACTGGTTTTCCAGACACGACGCAGGCTACTCCCCGCCAGTCTCCTCGCAGAGTTCTCGTGGTCGGTGCCAGCGGCTTTCTCGGGGCCAAGATCCAGCGCCAACTGGAACAGATGCCGACGGTTACCTTGCGCGCCATGTCGCGCCGTGGCGCACCTGAAAATGCGACTGCAGCGGTGGAATGGATGCGCGGGGACTTGATGGATCCGGCGTCTCTGGACGCAGTACTCAAGGGCGTGGATGTAGTGGTCAGCTCGGCCAACGGTTACATGAAGGAATCCATTGAGGCAGACTTCCAAGGTAACAAGAACCTGATAGAGGCCGCAGCACGTGCGGGCGTAAAGCGCTTCGTTTTCCTCAGCATCGTGGGCTGCGAAGCGGCACCCGAGGTGCCCCACTTCCTCGCCAAAGCGGTGGCAGAAGACCTGATCAAGGCCGCTGGGCTGCCCTATGTTTTTGTGCGCGCGCCTGCGTTCCTCGACCAGAGTGCGGACTATGTCGCCGATGGGGTAAAGGCGAGCCGGTTCTATGCGGTTGGCGATAAACACACCAAATGGTCTTATGTGCTGACGGAGGACTTGGCTATCGCTGTTGCCAAGGCGGCCACACATTCCGGCGAAGACATCAACCACCAGACTATCGACATTGGCTGGCACGACGGAGCCAAGAGCCAGCATGAGATGGCGCAATTGATCACAGAGATCACGGGCAAATCCCTGTCGCTTTGGGTGGTGCCGTGGTGGTTGCTCAGCGTGATGGTGCGTTTGATCAAACCATTTTCCGAGCTGGGTTATGACCTGGTCCAGATGTTCTTGTTCTTCAGAACGGGGCGATTCGTCTCGGATACGACCAAACAAGAGCAGTTCTTCGGCCCCCCCCCAACGGCGCGGGACGCAATTACCAGGTGGGCGAGTGGTGGCGGGCTGACAAACTGAAATCTGCTTGAAAGATTAAGCAGCAAAGTTCCGATTCCGGACATGCTTGGATATAAATCGGTTCCGGAATCGCATAGACCAAAACACTCCGTTTTTGAATACTGCAGTGGTGTTATCTGGGCACAACAGCCCCATCAGTTTCGATCTGCATCAATAAAACGGAGACATCACCATGAAATCGCCCCATCGCTTCCCATTGAACTACGCCTTAGCCGCACTTGCCACTGGCATGTCACTGGCAGCGCCCCATGCCTTTGCCCAAACAGCAGACGCTACGGCCGGCCTGGAACGTGTCACCATTACCTCAGAAAAGCGGCTCACCGTGCTGGACAAGACGCCGGACGCTATCAGCGCGATCAGCGGCAGCAGGCTGGCAGAAATGGGCGCTTCAGGTTTGGAGGATGTGCTCGGCTTGGTGCCCAACGCCTCCTTCATTTCGAGTTACGGCGGCTCAAAAATAACGCTCAGGGGCGTGGGCATCAACGGAGGTTCTGACCCTGGCGTGGCAACGTACGTGGATGGTTCGTATGTTTCGGACCTGACCGCTGTGAACACGGGGCTGTTTGATCTGCAGCGGGTAGAAGTTCTGCGAGGCCCCCAGGGTGCCCTCTACGGCCGCAACGCGACCGGCGGTGCCGTGAACTATGTCACAGCCACGCCAACCCAAGACAGGCAGGGCCAGGCCAGTGTGCTAGTGGGCGACTATGGCCGCAAAGAGACCGAAGGCTTTGTGTCAGGAGCGCTTGGAGATACGCCCACGTCGGCACGGCTCTCCTGGCAAATCAAAGCACGGGATGGATTCACCAAGAATACCGTTGCTGGCAATTCCTACCCGTCCGTTTTCCCCGGCAATCCTGGCACCGTGGGACCTGACAAGCTCGATGATTTGAAGACGCAATCATTGAGATTGCAGACACTGACGGATATGGGCTCGCAAGGAACCGCACGCTTGATTGTGGGAAGCCATAAGGAGGATGACACGGGTCCAAACATTGCTGTCCTGCCCCAGAGCAGACAAGTCTCCCAATATCTCTTTGGTGTAGCACCAGGTTCCGACAGGTATGTGACAAGCAGCAATGGACAAAGCAACCTGGTGGATACAAAGACAGCCCAGGTCATCTATGAGCGCCCAGTAGGGGACAACACCCTGACCGCCTCCGTAAGCTACCGCAAGAGCAACTCCGCTCTCGTTCTGGATTCTGACTCAACAGCTGCACTCGTATCGACAACAAGTCTGCTCAGTGAAACCACAGACAAGAGCATTGACCTGCATCTGGCCTCCGCTGAGGGCAACCGTTTGCAATGGCTGGTGGGTGCCACTTATGTGGACTATGACTTAAAGTTTGACAGTCAATTTCAGCAAAAGCTATCGTTGGGACTGTTGACGGGAAACGCCGTGCTAAATGGGATACCCGCGCCTAACAATTTATTGTTAGGCGGCGTACAAAAAATGCGTTCAACCGCACTCTATGCGAACATGCGTTATGCCGTCACACCGACCCTGGCTGTACTTGGCGGACTGCGCTCCAACAAGGACCAAAAGGATGTCACAGAGTACCAAGGCACCAGGATAGCTACGCCCACAGCATCATGGGACAGTGTGCCGGGCAACATTGGGCTGGAGTGGAACCTAGATAAAGAGACCATGCTGTACGGCAAGCTCTCCAAGGGTTTTAAGGCGGGTGCCATCAACATGGGACTGTTGCAAGCCACGTCGGTCAACCCTGAGACCGTGATCAGCACCGAGTTGGGGTTGAAGACGTCGTTCCTGAACAACCGTGGTGCATTCAGCGCAGCCGTCTTCAGCAGCGATTACAAGGACATGCAGTTTTCACAGATCACGACTTTGAGCGCGGCGCTGATCAACGCGCCCGGCGCGACGATCAATGGGCTGGAAATGGAGTTGCTGGTCAAACCGGTGCCGGCGCTGATTTTGGGCGCCAATGTGGGTCTGATGGATCCGAAGTTCTCTGATTTCTCAAACACCAATTCGCGCAACCCTACAGCCGGCGTAGTTAGTCTGAATGGTAACCAAATCACCAATGTTTCAAAGGCACAGGCCAGCCTGAGCGTAGACTACACCCAGGCCATTGGCGAGTACAAGACTACATTCCGTGCCGACTACGTTTGGCGTGACAAGTTCTACTTCACCGAATTCAATGATGCAGACACCATGCAAGAGGCATACGGTGTTCTCAACCTGGCAGCCTCGATTCGCCCAGCCGGAGCCAAGTGGAAGATGTATGCGCAGTTGAAAAATGCAACCGACACCCAGGCCTACACCAGCATGACGACTTCGGGCACACCAAATGGGGGACAAAGGAATGTGACTTACACACCACCCCGCACATTTGGCGTCGGTATGTCCCTCGATTTTTAAAGTAAGTATGCAGTCCCTCAAGTCCCGATTTTTCTACTACATCATCAAGCGCAAGCTGGCGCAGATGCGGGCGTTGAACTTGCAGCTGCCGGAATCCCGGGCCATGCAGGAAAAGGCAGCTCCAACGATGTTCAAGATGTCTTTGGGCGTCTCGACTGAGCGGGTAGAGATTCGGGGCCTGCAGGGCATGTGGTTGCGTCCCGATGCGCAGCGCAGCAATGGCATCGTTTTGTATTTGCATGGCGGCGCGTATGTGCAGGGATCCATCAACACAAGCCGGGCACTCGCTGCCAGGCTTGCTCTGGCATCACAAACATCCACCCTGAGTCTGGACTACCGCCTGGCGCCCGAACACCCCTATCCGGCGGCGGTGGATGACGCCTTTGACGTGTATTGCGAGCTGCTTAAAACGCATCCTGGCAGACCCATTGCTGTCACGGGCGACTCTGCAGGCGGGGGTTTGAGCGTGGCGCTGGCACTGCGCATACGCGACGCAGGTGTGAATCCACCTGTGGCTCTGGCATTGCTGTCACCATGGACCGATCTGACACTCTCCAACGCCACGCACATAACTTTGGCAAAGGTAGATCCGTTCTTCGCCAATAAGGAGCCTTTGACTAAGGCTGCGCAGGCTTATGCCATGGACCAAGACCTGTCGAATCCCTTCATTTCCCCACAATACGCACGATTCGCCGATTTCCCGCCCACTCTTATCCATGTCGGTGCGCTGGAGGCGTTGTTGGATGATTCCCGCGTTTTGGCGCAGAAGATTTCCGCAGACGGCGCGTCTGCAGAACTCAAGGTGTTTCCTGGCATGTGGCATGTCTGGCAGGTCTTTGGTGGGCTGTTTAAAGAGGCAGATCAATCACTCTTTGAGCTTGGCGAATTTTTGAATGCGCGTCTCAACGGCTAATTTCATTTCACGAAGAATTTATGCACTCACGACTTTCCCACGCCCTGACTGCATGCGTCGCAGCAGCAATCATTCTGATCCCGCCGGTTTAAGGTGTGGCGTAAATGCACGCCAATGCCACCGCTGCGCACGCAGCGGCATCTACCTCAACAGCAACTGGCATCGCCCCCGAGGCAACGGCTGCGCCCAAGGCGCACGAAGCCGCTATCAACCCCTACGGCCTAGAAGCCCTGTGGGGCGGCTCCGACTTAGTAGCCAAGACAGTGCTCATCCTCTTGCTCATCATGAGTGCAGCAAGCTGGTACTCCTGGTGGTCAAACTGCTTGAACAAGCCAAGATGGCCACACAAGCCCGCGCAGCGCAAGCCTCTTGGGGCGCCGAAACGATGGCCGAAGGCGCGCATGCGCTGGACTCCGACAGCCCATTCCGCTTTTTGGCCGGCGGTGCTTTCAATGCCATAAAAAAGCACAACGGCCCGATGAGCAACATCCCAGTCAACGACTGGCTGACCATGGGCATACAGCGCGAGGTAGACCACATCAAAAGCAATGCCCAAGGCTGCTTGGAGTTTTTGGCCACAGTGGACGGGCATACCTATTGCTAAATCAACTGCTGACTTTGAGTACTACATCATTCCTTCGGAAGCCGTCTCCATTAACGCTGCCAAAGGACATCAGATGTGGCTGAGTGACCTGAGTAAAGATGGGAGCGTTAGGCAAGATTGCAACATCAGAACCATCCATATCCCGCCTGCTGCTTCCTACTCGGGCTGGCGCATAGATGATTACAAAAACAGGTGAGACATCATAGAAAGGCCTTTAGAGCAAAAGCGCGTGGCAGCCACTTTGACATTGCTTGCCCACGCTGCACCTAACAGTCACGCAAAATAAGCGTATTTAAAAACCCTACAGCAACTCAAAATTGACGAATGGGTAGTTGCTTAGCAGGCACGCCTGATCGTGCGCTGTAGGGGCTATCGCCCTGGTGAGCGTCGATATTTATGTGGACCAAGCCTGCGAAGTTCCAAAATTCATTTTTTGATTTTGATGTTGCCGCGTTGGGCTTCAACCACACTGGCTTCGAGATCGGGTCTATCTAACGCCTAAATCAGGGCAATTAATTCGGTAACGCAGTCTGTATTCAGTCTGTAACACCCAGAAACAAAAAAGCCCCGCTCTTGTGAAGCGGGGCTAAGTTGATGAAGAGTTAGGGTTTACCCTTGGCTGCCGTACATATGCAGATAAATGACATGTTGCGCAAGTGCCGAGCCAGCCAAAAGCACCAATTTGCGTGGTAGCAAAGGCAAAGTGGGGGTACAACTGGGGGTATAAATAATCTTATAAAAATTAAATATCCATATATTACAAAGGCTTAGAGTCTTCTTTCAATTGACGCCAGCCCACCATTTTCATCATCGCACGACGTTGCTTGGTCGGTGCGAACTTGCATTTGTCTGGCGACCCTAACCAAGGCTGGCAAGACCACCATCCAAATGACTGCAAGCGCCAAGATGTGCGCTGTGGAATAGTCAAAATCGGCAGCGCCTAGCTTTGCGCCGGCAATATAGCTTACTGGGCCAAAGACCAAGCCCATCGCAGCCGAGACTTTCCACGAGAAGGTTTGAAGAAAGCCAAGCGAACTATTTAAGGTCGTGGCAAATAGAACCCAGAGCATCCATAACCACAGTGGGCTCAAGCCTGCCACCGATAGTCCGAGAAAACGGATTACCGAAAAATACTGCAATGTCGAATCCACCGCAATGCCCACGGCCATGGCGAGAACGGCCAATTGCATCTCTTTAGCCGGCGAGGCGCAATGCCGAAGATGCGCTGCCACGAGTGCGGCGCAAAATGCCAGCGCCTCGGCTTGCCGGTCAAAGCCCACGCTTGCGACGCAGGCCCACCAGCCTGCATGAAATCCGAGTGCGTTGACAAAGCGATACATAGTCGAGCTATCCTAGCGCAAGCAAGCTTCCCCCTTTACCCAAACAGCGATCACCCGAGTATTACCGGTCCGCCCAACGATCCCGCATGGAGCCGCGAGTCCATCAGCCGGGAAATCTCCTCCCGCATCGAGGTGATGGCAATGGGTTTGGCCAGGTACGCATCCGCGCCGGCGGCAAGCATGTTTTCGCGGTCGCCGAGCATGGCGTGCGCGCTCAAGATCATGATGGGCGTATGGGTTGTGCCCGTTTGGGCTTGGCGGCTGCGAATGTGCTGCAAGGCGGTGATGCCGTCCATAACGGGCATCATGACGTCCAACAAAATCAGGTCAAAGTCCTCGCGCGCCAAGGCGTCCAGGGCTTGCTGGCCGTCTGCGACGATTCGCACTTGGTGGCCTAAGCGGTCCAGCATCAAGGACGCTACTTTTTGGTTCACGGGGTGATCTTCGGCAAGCAAAATGCGCAAACCTTGCTTGTGTAATGATGTCTGGGAAAGCAGCGGGTTTGGTAGGGGCTGGTCGGCGGCCACCGTGCAGACGATTTCAGCGAAAAATTCTGCCCCAGCGCCCGCCAGGTTGCTGGCCGATATGTCGCCCCCTAGGCTGTGCGCGAGTTTGCGGCTGATCGCCAAACCCAATCCGCTGCCACCATGTTTGCGCGTCGAGGAGTTATCGCCTTGCACAAACGGTGAAAACAAAGACTCGAGTTTTTCCGGGTCAAATCCGATGCCTGTATCGCGTACGGCTATTCGAAGGCGCAAGCCAGCGTCGGGCAGTGTTTGCGCGCTCAATCGGACCTCGATCCCGCCTTGATCGGTGAATTTGATGGCATTGCCCGTGAGATTGAGCAATATTTGCCGCACTTTGACGGGATCGGTTTGAACCTGGCGGGGCACATCGTTTGCGATATGAAGGTTCAGCGTTAAGCCTTTTTGTTGCGCCAAGGGCATGACCGATCGAATGGTTTGCTCGACGGTGTCATGCAAAGGCATGACCAAATGGGCGACTTCAATGACGCCAGCCTCGATTTTGGAAAGATCCAGGATGTTGTCAATCAAGCCAAGCAAATGGTCTCCTGACTGCTGGGCCAGTTGCAGATATTCGTGCCGCCGGGCGGCATTGGACTCGCCTTCCATCAGTTGCAGCAATCCAAGCACCCCATTCATGGGGGTACGAATCTCATGGCTCATATTGGCCAGGATTTCACTTTTCAGGCGGTTGGCGACCTCGGCTTGCTCTTTGGCATTGACCAGTTCGAGCTCGTTGATTTGCAAGCGCGCGATAGTGCGCAATTGCTCCACGCCGTCACGCCGCAACCAAATCGAAAGGTAGCCCATCATGCTGACAAAAGGCAAAAAGTAGGCAACATGGACGGCAAATTTGAACCAAAAGGCGTCCGAATCAAAGACATAGATGGGGACACCCAGAGTTTGCGCATAGCCAGCCACTAGGTGCTGCATGTAGATAAAGACCGTGGCGGCAAAAATGGTACGCCAGTCCCGGTAATACAACAAAACCCCTATGAGCCCGAAGGCGGCAAAGTGGCCTTCAATCGCGCCACCGCTTTGGTGAATGACCAGGCTGGTGTAGGCCATAAATGCGCAGGCCATCGTGATCCTGCTGAGCAATTGTCCCGGGAATTGGCGGGCCACGTAGTAGCTAAGCCCCAAGGTGGGCAAGCCAATCAACAGGGCGGCAAGCCAGGTTTCCCTTGCGGGTGCAATAGCAAAGCACACCAGGGTCAAGAATACATTCATCGTGACCATGATCCCATCGGCCCGCACACGATAGGCGTGCAAGATGCCGTTGAAGTCGCCTTCGCGGGCAAAGGCCTGCCAAACGGCTAGCGCAGGGTTTGGCATATCCAGCTATTCAATGTGGTTTCATGGGACAGCCAAGCCAAAACGGCAAATACATAGGCAATCCAAGCGGCGACAAGCATCCAACCTCGGCCTGAAATCGGGGTGGCGTGGTAAAGCGCAGCAACCGTTGCTGCGAAAGAGGGCTTTGGTTCGGTCAAAATATGTATAAATTGGTTTATTGTAATTATTAAACTAAAAATTTTAATTATCAAATAATTTCAACAATTTTCTCTGATTTTTAACCCTGCGCCATCACCGTTTGACATGGCATTGGCCCCATGGATGTCGACGTTTCAACCAAAAACACCGATGGGATAAGATCCCGAAGTCACTTTGACAGGACGGTTTTTCGGGCGAACCTGCCACCCAAAGTCCACTCATTTATGCCTACTGCCCTCCATCATCCCTGTGCGCAGCTTCAATCCCAAAATCGTTAAATTTGCCAAATATTTGGCGCCCTTGTGGGCGTTGCTGGGTTTTTTCGGGTCCATGCGCGGGCGGGGGCCAGTCCAGGATGCTCCAAGGTCGATTTTGGTGTTTGATTTCCACCTGATTGGCGACATTGTTTTGCTCACGCCTTTGCTCAAGGCCTTGCGCGAGCGATATCCCGACGCGCATCTATGTTTGGTAGCCGGTCCCTGGGCGGCAGAACTCCTTGCTGGGACTGATTGGGTGTCAGTCTTGGAACCCTTTGAGGCGCCGTGGGTCAAATATGGACAAGGTTGGCGCGGCCTTTGGCGCTGCTTGCGGCTGCTGTGGACGCTGCGCAAAACGCATTGGGATTGGGGAATTGAAGTGCGTGGCGACGTACGCCAGATTGCATTGATGTTTTTTTCCGGTGCGAAGCGTCGCATTGGCTATGCATTTACAGGCGGCCAGCAACTCTTGACCGATGTCGTACCGGACGATGTGCAGCAGCCCCATTTGCTGGACCACAACCGCCGCATAGCGCGTTATCTTGTACTTGTGCCCGACCAAGCGCCGTTTACGCCAAGTTTGCAATTGCTGGCACCTGAACGCGCGCAAGCGACGCAGATTGCGCCCTATGTGGGCTTTCATTTCGATGCCTCCTTGCCAATGCGTCGCTTTCCCCTTGATGAGGTGGACCGCTTACTCGGCCGGTTTGCCAGCTCAGCGCTGCCTTTGCTGGTTTTCATGCCGCCAAGCGGTGCTGTCGAGTTAGCGCAGCACCTTGCACAGCATGCTTTGTTTCGACAAGGCCGTCTGCGTATGTGGCATGGCAGTCTTCGGGAGATGGTGGTTTATTTGAGTCGTGCACGTCATTTTTTTGGCATGGACAGCGGCCCCGCGCATATTGCCGCCAGTTTGGGGGTCCCGGTCACCGTCTTCTTTGGGCCGGCCTGGCCTGACCGCGTCAGGCCAATTGGCAGCCGAGTGGAAGTGGCCATGCGCTTGGATGTCCCGTGCCGTCCTTGCGACCAAGTCCATTGTGTTCACCAGACTCCACAGCATTGTTTGCGCGGGTTGACCGACCAAGCTGGGGATGTGGACCGAACCGTTGTGCTCTCATGAGGTTATCGAATTGACAATTATTGTGCTAGGCTCAAGCCTATGGCACACCTTACATTCACTCGCTTATTTGTTGTATCGCTGCTGTGTTTTTTTACACAGCCCATCCCAGCCCAGCAGTCTATAGACCTCGGCAGCGCACATTTTGCGGCCGAGGCGCAGCTCAATGACAGCAAATTGCTTCTCCACGGGGCGGGCATCCGCCAACGTTTTGGCTTCAAGGTCTACGCTGCGGGCTTGTATACCGCCAGCAAGTTCAATAGCATCGACGCGTTACTGGCAGACCCCCGTACCAAGCGCTTGCAATTGATTTTTTACCGCGAAGTGGAGGGCAATGAATTGGGGAGTTTGTTTATCCGCGGGATTCAAAACAATGCGCCGGCCAATGAGGAAATGAGCAAAATCATCCAAGGCGCATCGCAAATGGGCGACGCGATGGGCGTATTTTTCTCTGGAGGAAAAAAGCTGCTCCCTGGCGATGTGCTGCACATCGATTACGCACCCAATGTAGGCACCACCATCACCCACAACGGAAAGCCCGTCGGAAGTCTGATC
>Ga0194055_10002290_pt1 | contig 15274 bp, 10 predicted proteins | sample SepL449m_MetaG_FD_155482 | JGI IMG/M metagenome (GOLD analysis project Ga0194055, IMG submission 155482) | Anoxic zone freshwater microbial communities from boreal shield lake in IISD Experimental Lakes Area, Ontario, Canada - Sep2016-L442-9m | ecosystem: Environmental > Aquatic > Freshwater >... | reverse complement strand
TTTGCTTTAACTAGAATCAGCGACTTTTAGTCATTACGATTAATTTACTAACTAATTCTACAACATTTTATAGTATTTTAAAAGCACCAAAATTTATTATAGCTTTTGGGACTAAAAAAGGGGCCTGAAGACCCCTTTTTCTTAACCTATCGTTTAGGTTTTATTTGTTTATTTTGGTTACTACACCAGCGCCAACAGTTCTACCACCTTCACGGATAGCAAAACGAAGACCTTGCTCCATAGCAATAGGAGCCAATAACTTAACTTTGAAAGTTATAGTGTCCCCAGGCATAACCATTTCTTTGTCAGCAGGAAGTTCAACTTCTCCGGTAACATCTGTTGTACGAAAGTAAAATTGAGGCTTGTAACCCTTGAAGAATGGAGTGTGTCGACCCCCTTCTTCTTTGTTTAGGATATAGACTTCTGCGTCAAATTCTGTGTGTGGAGTAATAGTTCCTGGCTTGCAAAGAACCTGTCCGCGTTCTATGTCATCGCGTTCTATTCCCCGGAGCAAGATACCAACGTTATCGCCAGCTTGTCCTTGATCTAGGTTCTTTTTGAACATTTCTACACCAGTTACAACAGATTTTCGTGTATCTCGGATACCGATAATTTCAATTTCTTCGCCAACTTTTACGATACCTTGTTCAATACGGCCTGTAGCTACTGTGCCACGACCTTTGATAGAAAAAACGTCTTCTATTGGCATCAAAAAAGGCTTGTCTAGTTCTCTTTTTGGTTCAGGAATAAAGTCATCTAGAGCTTTTACTAATTCCATAATTGCATCTTCGTCAGCTGCAGAGCCTTCAAGTGCTTTTGTAGCTGATCCTTTGATGATAGGTGCGTTTTCGTCGTAACCATTTTTGGCTAGAAGTTCACGGATGTCCATCTCTACTAATTCTATTAGTTCTGGATCAGCTAGGTCCATTTTGTTCATGAAAACCAAAATACTTGGAACACCTACTTGTTTTGCTAGCAAAACGTGTTCTCTAGTTTGTGGCAACGGACCATCGTTGGCTGCAACAACTAAAATAGCGCCGTCAATTTGGGCGGCACCCGTTATCATGTTCTTTACGTAGTCAGCGTGTCCTGGCATATCAACGTGAGCATAGTGCCTTTTTTCGCTTTCGTATTCTTGGTGAGAAGTTGCAATGGTTATACCACGAGCTTTTTCTTCTGGTGCGTTGTCAATTTCGTCATATTTGACGGCTTTGTTTACATCGCTAGGAAGTTTTTTTGCTAGTACTGCAGTGATAGCAGCTGTTAGAGTAGTTTTTCCGTGGTCGACGTGACCCATTGTGCCTACGTTAATGTGTGGTTTTGTACGGTCAAAGTTTGCCATAAATTATTTCTCCTCGTGTTATTTAACTTGTTTTGTTATTGTTATCGCAGGTCAGTTTTTTAAATTAACAAAAAAATAGATCTCTAGCGAGTTACTAGGGTAGTTTAACTAATTATTAGCGTTTTGTAAAGACCTATTTGGCATTTTTAGCAATGATAGCTTCGGCGACGTGATTTGGTACGTCTGCGTAATGGTCAAGTTCCATGCTACTGCTGGCTCTACCTTGGGTAGAACTACGCAAGTTTGTTGTGTAGCCAAACATTTCTCCCAGTGGAACGAATGATGTTATCTGCTTTATTCCGTTTGCCAGGTCGTCCATGCTTTCAATGCGACCACGCTTGCTATTTAGGTCACCTATGACATCACCCATAAACGCTTCTGGAGTAACAACAACGACTTTCATAACAGGTTCGAGTAGTACAGGGCTCGCTTTTTTGACACCTTCCTGGAGGGCCATAGAGCCGGCTATTTTAAATGCCATTTCACTAGAGTCTACATCGTGGTAGCTACCAAAGTATAGCTCGGCTTTTATGTCCACAACTGGATAGCCTGCTAAAACCCCGTTGGACATCGCTTCTTTGATACCTTCCTGAACCGGTTTGATGTATTCTCCTGGAATTACTCCACCTTTTATAGAGTTTATGAACTCAAAACCTTTTCCAGCTTCGTTCTGACTAAGTCGTAGCCAAACGTCACCATACTGACCACGACCACCACTCTGACGAATAAACTTGCCCTGAACTTCTACATCATTTTTGCGGATTGTTTCCCGATAAGCAACTTGAGGTTGACCAATATTAGCTTCTACGGTGAACTCTCTTTTCATACGATCTACAATGATTTCTAAATGAAGTTCGCCCATTCCAGAAATAATAGTTTGCCCAGTTTCTTCGTCTACTCTAATTCTAAATGTTGGATCTTCTTCGGCTAGACGTTGCAGTGCCAAACTCATTTTTTCTTGATCGGCTTTGGTTTTTGGTTCTATAGCAATAGACACTGGTGGTTCAGGGAAAGTGATACTCTCTAAAACAATAGGGTGGCTAGGATCGCAAAGCGTGTGTCCAGTTGTTGTGCCTTTTAGACCAACTATAGCTGCAATATCTCCTGCTTCAACTACTTCTACATCTTCTCTTTTGTCGGCTTGCATACGAACAATCCGACCAACGCGTTCTTTTGTACCTGTTGAGCTATTTAGAATATAGCTGCCGGCAGATATCTTTCCAGAATATACACGGAAATATGCCAGTTTACCGACGAAAGGATCAGTAGCAATCTTGAACGCTAAAGCAGAAAGAGGCTCTGCTGTATCTGGTTTTCTTTCTATTTTGTCACCTGTTTTGGGTTGAGTACCCCAAGTATTGCCTCTGTTTACTGGACTAGGTAATAGGTCTACAACCAAATCTAGTATTTTTTCTACTATTACGCCTCTACCGTCCCCTCCTGTTACTGCAAAAAAGTTACCAGACAAAATAGCGGAGCGAATAGCTTGTTTAATCTCTTTGCTACTCAAACCTTCCTCTCCAACTTCAAAATATTTTTCTAGCATCTTTTCGTCTTCTGCGACGGCATTTTCTACTAACAAGCTACGAGCCTTGTTGACTTGATCCATCATATCGGCAGGAATCTCTGACTCTACCAGAACCTTATCTGTAAAATCTTTATATGTATAGGCTTTCATTTCAACTAAATCAACGATACCGTTAATTTCCTGCTCAAAACCTATTGGTAAGTGAATAGGGAAAGCTCGCTTTGTCAGACGATTATGGATGCTGTCGAGGGATTTATAAAAATCACCACCTGTTTGGTTTATCTTGTTAATAAAACAGATCCTAGGAACGGCGTATTTGTCTGCTTGACGCCATACAGTCTCTGACTGGCTCTCTACGCCCATCTTGCCGTCGAAAACAACAACTGCGCCGTCCAAAACACGCAACGACCGTTCAACTTCCACTGTAAAATCGATGTGTCCTGGCGTATCAATGATATTTATCTGGTGATCTCTCCAGTAGCAAGTAACCGCAGCTGACACAATGGTGATCCCACGTTCTCTTTCTTGTGCCATCCAGTCAGTAGTTGTTTCTCCTTCATGAACAGCTCCGATTTTGTGCTTTAGGCCTGTCCTATAAAGAATAGCTTCTGTAGTAGTAGTTTTTCCGGCGTCAATATGAGCAATAATGCCTATATTACGTATTTGATCGATTGTATATTTTTTTGTGGCCATATTTTCCTTTGGTTTGAATAATTAGACTGGGTTATTTTAGAATCTAGCAAAATGCGCAAAAGCTCGGTTAGCGTCTGCCATTTTATGAGTGTCTTCACGTTTTTTAACAGCAGTACCTGTTTGGTTATAGGCATCTGTAAGTTCTAGAGCAATACGGTCTTCCATGCTCATGCCTTTTTTGGAACGTGCCGCTGCGACTAGCCACATCATAGTTAAATGTGTTTGCCTCTGCCCTTTTACTTCAAAAGGTATTTGGTAGTTTGCGCCACCGACTCTTCGTGACCTAGTTTCAACGTGAGGCTGGATGTTTTTTATTGCTTGGTCAAATACATCCAAAGGATTGTCAACTTTGAGTTTTGTTGCAGCTTTTTGCATGCCACCATAAACTAATCGTTCGGCGATTTGTTTTTTGCCGTTTAACATAACTCTATTTATGAGTCGTTGGACCATAACACTGTCGTAAATACGGTCCGGCGGAATAACTCGGATAAGTGATGCTGTCTTTTTGCGGGGCATTTTATTTGCTCTCTTTCTTTGAGCCGTATTTGCTACGACCACGTTTTCGGTTTGCAACACCTTGAAGATCCAAACTACCACGAACAACATGATATCTTACACCTGGAAGGTCTTTTACTCTACCGCCACGGATAGTTACTACAGCATGTTCCTGTAGGTTGTGTCCTTCGCCGCCTATGTAGGCCCAGACTTCGTATCCGTTAGTTAGTCGGACCCTGGCTACTTTACGCAAGGCAGAGTTAGGTTTTTTTGGTGTTTTGGTAGTTACTTTTACACAAACACCACGTTTGAATGGCGAAGCTTTTTCGTAATGTTTTGTTTTTAGGTTGTTTACGACGCGTTGTAGAGCTGGTGATTTGCTCTTTACAGTCACCTTGACTCTCGGTTTACGCACTAACTGATTGATTGTTGGCATTTATTCTCCTTGATTTGTAACCTACTGCTGCACATGAATGCCTACATGCGGCTCAGATTACTTATGATTGATATACCTATTCTAACAGAATTATTGCTCAGCAGCAACTGATAATTCTGCATCTAACTCTTCAGGGCTACGATAGCCGGTTCCCACAGGAATACGTCGTCCTAAAATAACGTTTTCTTTTAGGCCAAAAAGGTGATCTACTTTTCCACTAGTGGCAGCAGCAATCAAAACTCGGGTAGTATCCTGGAAGCTGGCTGCACTAAGGAATGAATCCGTAGATAGGCTGGCTTTTGTAATACCAAGCAATAGTTGTGTAACTTTTGCCGGTTGTTTCTTCTTCGATGAAAGTTTCTCGTTTACTTCAACGACAGCCATCTTGCTGACAATGTCGCCAGTTACGAAATCACTGTCACCTGCTTCTTCTACCTGAACACGACTAAACATTTGTCTGACGATAATTTCCAAATGTTTGTCTGCGATATTTTGACCTTGAGATGCAAATATACGCAAGATATCGTTCATTATGTACCTTTGCGTTGCTTCAACTCCTTGGTGCCTCATGAGTTCATGCAAGTTCATAGAACCGTTAGTCAATCTCTGACCAGGTACAACTTTGTCTCCGTCTTTTACGACAACTTGTTTAAAGCTAGGAATTTCGTACCTTGCGGCGCTCTTGCTGGTTGGGCTAATACTGATTTGTTTTTTGGTTACATGAGCTTTGCCAGCAATCGGTGCGATTTGAGGATCTGCTCCTTCTTCGTTAGAAGCTAGTACATCTCCTATAGCAACATCACTGCCATTTGCTATATGAGCCTTACGACCACCTAGAGCAAACAATACTTTTTCATTTTCGTCTGCAGCTATTTGAACTATAGTTGTTTCGCCTTCTTCCCATGTTGAAATAGTTCCAGCTATTTCTGACATGAAAGCCTGACCTTTTGGTGTACGAACTTCAAACAGTTCTTCTACACGAGGAAGACCTGTGGTAATATCTTCGCCAGATACACCACCAGAGTGGAAAGTTCGTAGAGTCAATTGCGTACCAGGTTCGCCGATACTTTGAGCAGCTATAACACCTGCTGGATGATGAGCTGCTACAAGATTTCCAGTTGCTGGATCTAATCCATATGATTTCCGGCCAACACCTTTTACGCTACTACAACTAAGTACGCTCATGATCTTTACGCCGTCCTTGGTTGGATCGGCATCTATAGTTTCTGCTATATTCTTTGTTATTAGCTCGCCTTTTTTTACTACACCTTTTATAGCTTCTGCGATATATCGTCCAGCTAATCTAGCTGCATATGAAACACCAATTTCTGCTGAGTCACTGCGGTAGATAGCAAAACCAGGATCTTCGCAGTCTTCTGCTAGGGTAAACACGTCTTGGCTCACATCTACCAAACGACGAGTAAGGTAACCTGAATCAGCTGTTTTTAGGGCTGTGTCAATCATACCTTTTCGAGCTCCACGTGTGGCGGTAAAATATTCAAGTGGGGTAAACCCTTTCATGTAGTTTGAACGAATAGGAAGCTCAATAGCTTTGCCGGAGGCGTCAGTAGTAATACCAAACATACCTACAGCTGTTTTTACCTGACCAATGTTTCCACGAGCACCAGAATTAACAGCAGTTGACATAGCAGTATCTTCAGAATCAAACTGTTCTACAAGTTGAGCCTGCACGGTAGCATCTATATCTTTCCAAGTTTCGACTGTCAAACGATATCTCTCTTCGTCAGTAATAAAACCTTGATCGTATTGGACGCTAATATCTGCTGCTCTTTTTTCGCCAGCTTCTAGCAGTATATCCAAGCCTTTTAGTTCGTTAAAGTCTGTCATTCCCATAGATAATCCAGAACGAGTTGCATACTCAAACCCTATGTCTTTTAGATCATCGGCTATTTCTGCTGTTTTGTCCTGACCGTACAATGAGTATGCTAGTGCCATCGCCTCACCAAGTCGTTTTTTTGTCATAGCAAAATCTAGAAAAGGAAAATCTTCTGGAAAAATTTCGTTGAAAAGAAGTCTTCCCAATGTAGTTGTATGTATTTCTCCACGAAATGGTGCTCGAATCTTGCCCTGAAGTTGTAATGTGCCTTCTTCATAGGCCATCAAAGCTTCCTGTAGGCTAATGAAAGGTTTTACAGTCTGACTGATTCCAGGTCTGTCGTAAGTCAAAAAGTAACATCCCAATACAATATCTTGTTCGATATGGAGTATCGGAGATCCGTCAGCAGGTTTTAGAATGTTGCGGTTGCTTGCCATGATTTCTCTTGCTTCTGTCTGGGCTGCATCTGAAAGGGGTAAATGTACTGCCATCTGGTCACCATCAAAATCGGCATTGAATCCTTTGCACACCAACGGATGTAATTGAATAGCCTTGCCTTCAATCAAAACTGGTTGAAATGCCTGGATACTCAACCTGTGTAGAGATGGTGCACGGTTAAGCAAAACATATTTACCTTTAATGACTTCATCCAAAGCATCCCAAACTTCTGTTTCACTGGTTTCTATCATTCTAGTTGCACTACGAATGTTATGGGCCAATTCGTTGACTATCAAATGGCCTATAACAAATGGTTTAAATAGTTCTAGGGCCATCATCTTGGGTAGACCACATTGTGAAATTTTCAGTTCGGGGCCTGCAACTATAACTGACCGGCCAGAATAATCAACTCTTTTACCCAGCAAGTTCTGTCGGAAACGACCTTGTTTACCTTTTAACATATCACTCAAACTTTTTAGTCGACGCCGTTGGCCTGTAGCGGCAACAGCTCGACCCGAACGAGCGCTATTATTATCTATCAAAGCATCTACTGCTTCTTGGAGCATACGCTGCTCGTTGCGCTTGATAACTTCTGGAGCATTTAGAGCCATTAGTTTTTTTAGTCTGTTGTTTCTGTTTATGACTCGTCTATACAAATCGTTTAGATCGCTAGTGGCAAAACGTCCACCAGTCAGCTGAACCATAGGTCGAAGGTCTGGAGGTATTACAGGTAACACTGTCAAACACATGCTGTTTGGCTTTATGTTGGCTCTGTCCATACTTTCTAACAATCTGAGTCTTTTCATCAGCTTCTTTTTTTTCTGACCTTTGGATTCTTCTGATTCTTTACTCAGCTGATCGATGATTTTATGTAAATCTATTTCATCTAAAAGTTCTTTGATTGCAGAACCGCCCATTCCAACAGTAATCAAGGACCGAATTTTATCAGGTAGAGAACGATAGTCTAATTCGCTTATTAAACTTAGCTTTACTAAACCGTCAAATTGTAACTTTATTGCTTCGAATTCTTTTGTTACTGAATCTATTTCTTTGGTTTGCATTTCTGCCAAAGCTTTTATGTTAGCACCTTCTGTAGCTGCTTCTTTTTCAAATCGTAGTTTTATCGCTTCTTTGGCAGCAGCAAATTCTGCTTCTTTGTCAGAAAACAACGCATCACGCTTTTCTGAATTTACTGATTTGATAATATAGCTAGCAAAATAGGCAACATGTTCCAAGTTTTTGACAGTCATACCTAGCAAAAGGCCGACCGCTGACGGTGTACCATGCAAAAACCAGATATGTGCAACGGGTGCGGCCAAACTAATATGACCCATTCGTTCTCTCCTGACGATACTCTTTGTAACGACTTCTCCGTTTTTGTCTACGGCTGCCTCTCTGGAACGTACGCCTTTGAACTTTGTATCGTGTGGGTTAATGTCTTTTACTGGTCCAAAAATACGCTCACAAAAGAGTCCATCTCTTTCAGGTTTTTGGGTGCGGTAGTTTATAGTTTCTGGCTTTGTTACTTCTCCATAGCTCCAGTCTAGTATATCTTCTGGGCTAGCGACGGCCAGTCTAACGGCATCAAAATTAGCAATATCTGCACTGCTGGGTGTAAACCTTTTCATATTAAATCTCCTTGCTTTCTGTTTCTGTGACAGTTAATACTTCGTCCTTAACTGCGCTAGAAGTTATATCATCGTCTAAACCTAATATTACAAATTCATCTGCTACGGCGTCTTCCGTAACATCAACTTCTGAACTTAACGGTGCAGGAACATCTATTTCTGACTGACCGGCTGCTTCATTCTTTACGTTTTGGGCTAAAATTGCCTCTGCATCTATGACAGAGTCAGATTTTATCAGATCAACTTTTAATCCTAGTCCTTGCAATTCTTTTACTAGAACATTAAAGCTTTCAGGAATTTTTGGACCAACAATTTCTGTTTGTTTTATGATAGATTCGTAAGCTTTGCTACGACCATATACATCATCTGATTTTATTGTCAGCATTTCCTGTAATGTATTGCTGGCTCCGTAAGCTTCTAGCGCCCAAACTTCCATCTCTCCAAATCGTTGGCCACCATTGTGTGCCTTGCCGCCCAAAGGTTGTTGTGTAACCATTGTATAAGGACCTGTAGAACGAGCGTGTATTTTGTCCGCTATCATATGGTTCAACTTGATCATATACATACTACCGACAGTTGTTCTTTCTGTAAAAGCTTCACCAGTTCGTCCATCGTAAAGTTGTTGTTTGCCATCTTCTGGTAGTCCAGCCTCTTTTAGTAGTGATTTAATTTTATCTATACCTACACCGTTGAATGCCGGGCTAGCAACCTTGATGCCAAGGGCTTTGGCGGCCATACCCAAGTGAGTCTCGAATAGTTGTCCAATGTTCATTCTGCTAGGAACTCCAAGTGGGTTCAAAACAATTTCTACTGGTGTTCCGTCAGCCATAAAAGGCATGTCTTCAACTGGCAGAACTCGAGCTATAACACCCTTGTTGCCATGCCGACCACCCAATTTGTCGCCAACAGAAATTTTGCGCATTTGAGCTACAAAAACTTGAATCTGCATTAGTACGCCAGCTTTTAACTCGTTTCCGTTGGCTCTGGTAAATAGTTTCACCCCTACAACTTTTCCGTGCTTGCCGTTACTCATTCTCTGGGAAGTATCACGAACTTCTTTGGCTTTTTCGCCAAATATTGCACGCAAAAGTCGTTCTTCTGAACTTAGTTCTTGTTCTCCCTTTGGTGTAATTTTGCCTACCAATATATCGCCTGGATGAACTTCTGCTCCAACTCGAACGATACCGTTTTCGTCAAGATGACGAAGGGCTTCTTCTGAAACATTTGGTATATCTTGTGTGATGATTTCAGGTCCTAATTTTGTCTCTCTAACTTCTACCATAAAATCTACGATATGAACGCTAGTCAATCTGTCATCTTCTACAAGTTTCCTAGATATGATTATGGCGTCTTCAAAGTTATATCCGTTCCAAGGCATAAATGCGACCGTCAGGTCTTTGCCCAGAGCTAGTTCGCCGTCAGATATTGACATACCTTCAATCAGAGAGTCGCCTGCTTTAACCTTGTCTCCGCTACTTACTACAACTTTTTGGTTTATGCTGGTTCCTTCGTTGCTGCGTTTGTAGTGCAATGGGCTGTATTTGACTATACCTTCTTTGTATTTTACTGATACTTCGTCGGCAGAAGCTTTTACAACTTCGCCATTTTGAGCAGCGACTATTAGCTGGCCTGTGTTTCTGGCTGCGTTAGCTTCCATGCCAGTACCTACAATTGGCGAGCTAGGCTGTATCAACGGTACTGCCTGTCTTTGTTGGTTGCTACCCATGAGTGACCGGTAAACATAATTCTTTTCAATAAAAGGAATAAGTGCTGCACTAGAGCCAATAATTTGTTTTCTGCTGGAGTCCATATGAGTAATATCGTTTGCGTCGACTTCTCCTGCCTTCAGGTTTATACGGGCTGATATACGCTGGTTTAAAAAGTGTCCGTTTGTGTCAAATTCTTCACTAGCATTTGCTATAATTGCAGAAACCTCATCAGCTGCGTTTAGATAGACTATATCTCTGGTAACTACAGCTTTTACGGGCCAGGTTATTCTGGTTTTTATTTCTGCTAATTTTTTAGCTTGGTCGGCTGTAATTTTTTGGCCTGATTTTACTATTGTTTTGCCTTTTTCGTTTTCAAGATTAACACTGGCTATGTGGCCAACGCTGTTTTTGGCTGTAACAGCATTTATAACTTTACGGTAAGGTGTTTCTATAAAGCCGTAGTCATTTATGCGGGCATAGCTAGCCAAGTTTAGAACCAAACCAATGTTTGCTCCTTCTGGGGTTTCTACAGCACATATGCGTCCGTAGTGTGTAGCATGAGCATCACGAACTTCAAAGCCTGCTCGTTCTCTGGACAAGCCGCCTGGTCCCATAGAACTTAATCGTCTTTTGTGAGCTAGCTCGCTGAGTGGGTTGATCTGGTCCATGAACTGCGATAACTGGGAGCTTGCAAAAAACTCGCGAACTGCAGCTACGATAGGTCGCGCATTTATTAATTGTGCAGGAGTAACTGTTTCTATTTCGCACATACTCATGCGGTCTTTTGTGTTTCTTTCCATACGCAACAGACCAATTCTAAATTGTCGCTGTATTAATTCTCCAACCAATTTGACTCTACGGTTTGCCAAGCTATCTATATCGTCAGCTGGTTCCTGAGTATTATTTAATCGAATTACCTCAGCGATTATGGCAATTAGGTCTTCTAGTCGCATTATGCGGTTTTCAACAGTGTTGGGTATGTCCATGTCTAGTCTTTTGTTTATTTTGTAACGACCAACACGGCTAAAATCAAACCTTTTAAAGTCATAAAACATATTTACTAGTAACTCACGAGCGTTTTCAACGGTAGCTTGGTCACCTGGTCTTAAACGACGATAAACTTCGATCAGGGATTCATTGACACCTCTAGAAGTATCTTTTCCAAGTGTTGCGTCTATATAATTTAGTTTGCCCAAGTCAACATGCTTGAAAGAATCTTTCATTTGCGCATCGGTAACACCCAGGGCACGAAGCAATGTAGTTACGGCAAGTTTTCTTTTTCGGTCTATCTTTACGAACAATGCTCCGGCAGCAGAAGTTTCAAACTCTAGCCAAGCCCCACGTCCGGGTATAACTTTGGCACCATATAAATTTTTTGTACCGTGACTATCGGCAGTAAAAAAGACTCCTGCAGAACGTATTAGTTGCGACACAACTACTCGTTCAGCCCCGTTTATGATAAATGTACCTTTTTCGTCTGTCATCCAAGGATAATCACCTAAATATATTTCTTGCTCTTTAACTTCGCCGGTAACTTTGTTTGTTAGTTCAACTACAGCTTTTAGCGGGGCATCGTAGGAGATGTTGTCATCTCTGGCTTTTGTTTCTGATATTTTAGGTAGTTCGAAATGATAATCTTTAAAACTTAGTGATAATTTAGTGCCCGTATAATCTTCTATGGGACTAATCTCTGCTAGCAGTTCTCCTAGGCCTTCTTCTACGAACCATTTAAATGAACGATTCTGATGATCCACCAAGTCTGGTAAATCCAAAATTTCATCATTTTCAGTAAAATACGTGCGCTTTGATTGCACGGGTGTTGAAGTTTTAGCGGTCTTCGCCATAAGCAACGGGATCCCCTTATCTGTTTGTTAGTTAGTGAATGTTCATATATAAACACTTCACATAGTGCCCAAACTAAAATTTATAAAATGATTTTGTAGTTGTTGTAATTTTGCGCGCGAAGGTTACTACTAGAGGTGATTTTGGTGCTATTTGCTGACAAATAAAAGCACTGCCCTTTGTAAACTACTTCTTATACACCAGTCTGATAGAAAATCCGTATAATGTCAAGCATTTTATGATTTAGGTACTTTGGATATAACCGTGTCAACCAAACCGTAGTTTTTGGCTTCTTGGGCTGTCATCCAATAATCGCGGTCAACATCTACCTCTATTTTGGATAATTTTTGTCCAGTGTTTTTGGCTAAAATGTCGTTTAGTAGTTTTTTTACATTTAGCGATTCTTTTAGATCTATCTCCATATCAGTAACTTTGCCTCTCGTTCCACTAGAAGGCTGGTGAATCATTACCTTGCTATGTGGCAACAAAGACCGTTTTCCTTTGGCGCCAGAGCTTAACAAAAAAGCTCCCATGCTAGCTTGCAGCCCAATGCCAACCGTTTGCACATCTGATTTAACGAAATTCATAGTGTCATAAATAGCCATTCCATCGTAAACGCTTCCGCCGGGACTATTTATGTACAAATATATATCTTTTGTAGAATTCTGGTTATCCAAAAACAGTAGTTGAGCCACAACTAGATTTGCAGTGTGCTCGTTTACTTCTGTTCCTAAAAAAATAATTCGGTCTTTTAAAAGTCTAGAATAAATATCATAGGCTCTTTCGCTTCGGCCTTCGTTTTCTATGACTGTTGGTATCAACATCGAGCTGTTTGGCATATTTACATCCTTTGAACCTACATGATACATAATCTGGCGCTCTCCAGTCAAGAGTGCTAATTATTTTCAGTTATTTTTCTAGGGAACGACTATTTATCTTATTTGCTGCTAAGGCAGTAGACCCTAGAAGAACAAAGCTAAAACCTAACACCGTCTCGGCTGCAGCTATGCCATTCAATGCTAGCTCTGCTACTCCAAAGCCTATCATGACTGTGCCTGCCAATGCTATGCCACCCAACATCAACCTACCTTGTTCATTAGCTTTTTCTGCTATTGCCTCTTTTTCTGTCATTTCGATACAGTCTCCTTTATAAAATCGATTGTTTTTTCGGTCAATATCCGGCTAGCAATGTTACTACGACTTTCTGGCTTGTCTAGCTCGGACTGCATGGACTCATCTTTGTATTGATTTTTTAGCAAGTCAATTCGTTGGTTAAGTTCACTTTCTGTGATTTTTATGCCTTCTATATCTGCAATTTCTGCTAGGACCAAACTGGCTTTTACGCGCATTTCGGCATCTGGTATCATCTGAGCTTTGTTTTGTTTATCTGTAATACCTTCTAGTTCCAAAAATTCTTTATAAGTTTGACCTTTATACGTTAGATTTTGTTTTTGTTCGCGTAGCATCTGTTCGACAGTACTATTTGTAAGTAACACTGGAACTGAAAGTTTAGCTTTTTTTGTAATAGTTTGTATTATTTCTGATTCATAATTACGCTCAACTTCCTGCGACCTTTCGTTTTGTAATTGAGATAATATGTCTGCTTTTAACGCGGTTAAAGTTTTGAATGGGCCAGCTTTTGCGGCAAAATCATCGTTTATACTTGGCAAAGATAATTCCTGTATATTAGTAACTTTTATGTAGAAATTTACTGATTTTGATGCCAAAGCCGCTACATTGTAATCTTTTGGAAATTTGATATCAAAGTTTTTTTCGTCTCCTGTTTTCATGCCCAAGATATTATCTTCAAAGCCTGGAATAAATGCATTTGAACCTAGTATAAGAGGATAGTTTTTAGCCTCAGCACCTGCTACTAGTTTACCCTTGTCGTCAGTCCCTTTAAAATCAATAGTAACTTCATCGTCTTTTTTGGCTATTCTGGTTACATCTGATTTTTCAGCCAAACGTTTGCGAAGCATGTCTATTACGCCGGTGACTTCTGTTTCTGTAACAGCTACCTTTTTCTTGCTAAATTTCATTGATTTATAATTGGGTAAAATAATCTCTCCAATAATGGGAAAAATTGCTTCAAATTCTAATGTGGTGAAGGGAACAAACTTTTTTAATGAAATTTCTGGGTCACCAATAACCTTATATGTTTCTTTTGATATAGCCTGCCGGAGCAAACTATTTATAGCTTCGTCTAAAAATTCTGACTGTAGCGTTGCGGGATTTACCGTCTTTTCTACTAATTTTGATGGAGCTTTACCACTTCTGAAACCAGGAATCTTGATACTTTTGGACAAATTAGTCAGTACCTTGCCTTTTATTTTAGACAGTTCTGATTCGTCTGCGGCTATGGAGATAATTACCTGATTTGAATTTAACGACTTTTTAGAAACTTGCATAGTTTTGAATTCTATCAAATAAATCAGTAATTAGCTAGCTAAACCATCAGATAAGATCTGAGAAAATATATAATGGCTACAAAATAGCCTATCTCTACTAGCCAGCCCCAAGGTCTTTCGCCCCATTGTATCCACCCCAGAAAGTGCGCTAGACGACTGCGTTTGAAATTTTTTCCTCTAAGTTCTTTTATCCAATAAGGTAGCCACACCAAATCTGGGCTGGCAGATACCACCGCACACACTAGCATCAATATCCAATTTGTCGGTCTAGCTATATACACTGCCGACAAAATCATAAGTGAAACAAATATATCAGTCCCCAAGATGGCCATGAACTTCGTATCAGTTAAGGTCATATTTTTTGAGCCAAAATGCGGAGATGCGTCCAGAACCAGATGGGAGGCAAGCGCAAGAGGGATAGCAACAACAGGAACGGGAACTATAGCTCCAATCAATGCTCCAGTTACGACATGATTACTGGCCGTCATTTTATACGAAAGTCTTTGATGATGCTGACTGCTCTCTGTGAACTGACGATTTCTTCTGTACTATTTTCTAAATTTTTTAGTAATACTTGTTGGTTTTTTATCTCTTTTTCTCCTAAAAATATAGCAAACTTTATGCCGTTTTTGACAGCTATTTTAATCTGTTTGTCTATCTTTTGTTCGGTACTGGCCACTGCTACATTTAGTCCCATTTCTCTAAGCTCTGAAATAATTTTTAGGGCTGGCTCTAGCGTATCGCCTATAATAATCGCGCATACATCCGTTTCTGTTTTGACTGTTGGTGTAAGGCCGTGTGATTCCAAAAAATTGTATATTGTCACATCTCCCATGCCAAAGCCAACTGTCGGAATTGCTTCTACTCCGTAGGCGCCTACCAAGCCATCAAAGCGCCCTCCACCAAACATAGAACGAT
>Ga0194055_10002289_pt1 | contig 15279 bp, 14 predicted proteins | sample SepL449m_MetaG_FD_155482 | JGI IMG/M metagenome (GOLD analysis project Ga0194055, IMG submission 155482) | Anoxic zone freshwater microbial communities from boreal shield lake in IISD Experimental Lakes Area, Ontario, Canada - Sep2016-L442-9m | ecosystem: Environmental > Aquatic > Freshwater >... | reverse complement strand
GACGCGCGCACCGCGGTCGGCACCGCGGTGATCAACCTGACCCCCGGCCCGGCCAAGGAATGGGCCATCCAGACCTTCGGCACCAACGACAAGACGTTCCTGACGATCATGGTCGTGGTGGTGATCTGCGCCCTGATCGCCGCCGCCGCGGTGTGGAGGCGCGTCGGCACATTGGCACTGGTGGCGGCCGGGGTCATCGGCGGCCTGGCGGTACTGAACCAGCCCGGTGCCGGCGTCGTCGACCTCATCCCCGTCGCGCTGGGCACCGCCTGCGGTGTCGGCGCATTCCAGTTCCTGACCCGGGAGCGCGCCACGGATCCGCGCACGGATGACGTTGCGGTACAGACCGATGCGGTACAGACCGATCCGGGGCGCCGCCGCTCGTTGCAGACACTGGGACTGCTGGGTTTCGGCGCGCTGAGCGGAGTGGGCGGCAGCATCCTCACCCGGCAGCGCCGGTCGGTAGCCGGAGATCGGGAGGCCTTCGCGCTGCCGAAGGTCGCCTCCCCCGCCCCGCCGATCCCGCCCGGTGTGCAGCCCGCCGCCGAGGGCCTGCCGAGCTTCATCACACCCAACGCCGACTTCTACCGGATCGACACCTCGTTGAGCGTGCCGCAGCTCTCCCGCGAGGACTGGAAGCTGCGCATCCACGGCATGGTCGATCGCGAAATCACCTACAGCTTCGCCGATCTGGCCAAGTTCGAGTTGGTCGAGCGGCCGGTCACCCTGATGTGCGTCTCCAATCCGGTCGGCGGCAGCCTGATCGGCAACGCGATGTGGACCGGATACCGGGTCCGAGACCTGTTGGCGGCCAGTGGAATCCAGTCGGACGCCGACATGATTCTCTCGATGTCGTCGGACGGTTTCACCGCCGGCACGCCGGTGGAGGCGCTGACCGACAATCGTGAGGCACTGTTGGCCGTCGGGATGAACGGCGTACCGCTGCCGGTGGAGCACGGCTACCCGGCCCGGCTGGTGGTGCCGGGCCTGTACGGCTTCGTCTCGGCCACCAAGTGGGTGGTGGATCTGGAAGTCACCCGCTTCGACAAAGCCGAGGGCTACTGGACCCCGCTCGGGTGGTCTGCCAAGGCGCCTATCAAGACCGAGTCCCGCATCGACGTCCCGCGCAACGGCGCACGAGTCGACGCGGGGCCGGTCACCGTCGGCGGGGTGGCCTGGGCGCAGCAGCGCGGTATCAAGGCCGTCGAGGTGCGGATCGATGACGGACCCTGGCAGCCGGCGCAAGTAGGCGCCGCGTACTCCAACGACACCTGGCGGCTGTGGACATTCCAATGGCAGGCCACCCCCGGTTCACACACCATCACCGCCCGCGCCACCGACAACACCGGCGCGGTCCAGACCGAAAAGCAGGCGCCCCCGGCACCGGACGGCGCCACCGGGTGGCCGGCCATCTCGGTGCAGGTCAAGGGATAGGCACCTAGTACCAAATATTGGTATCGTGCCGAGGTGGGCAAGAACACCTCGTTCAGTCTCGATGAGCACTACAGCACCTTCATCGAGGGAGAGGTCGCGTCGGGACGCTACCGGTCTGCCAGTGACGTCGTCCGGGCCGCCCTGCGACTACTTGAGGACCGCGAGACTCAGTTGTCAGCGCTGCGGGATGCCCTTGACGCCGGCGAACGCAGCGGCCCCTCGGCCCCGTTCGACTTCGACGCTTTCGTGGACCGCAAGCGGTCCGAAAGCCAGAGCCGTTGAGTCACAGATTCCTTCTCTCCCCGGCTGCCCAGAGGGACGTGCAACAGATCTGGGACTACACGGCGGACCGGTGGGGCATGGATCAGGCAGAGCACTATCTGCGCGAACTCCAGCAGGCCATCGAGCGCGCCGCGGTGAACCCATTGATCGGGCGTTCATGCGAGGAGGTACGCCCCGGCTACCGCAAGCTTCCTGCCGGCTCCCACGTGGTGTTCTACCGACAAACCGATGACGGCGCTATCGACGTCGTCCGAATCCTTCACCAGCGCATGGATATTGACCGTCACCTGTGAGTGCAACAGCCCGGTCCATCGGCTCCGCGTCCAGAGCGCCATCTGGTCCGTACACCACTCTCTGCGTGCAGCTTCGGTGAGTTGCGGCCTTTAAACTATGGGTCATAAGCGTGTTGTCCGTCGAGACGGCGGGGCTGCAGACCCTGGCCGGTGTCTGCGCCTCGAAGTCTGCGGCCGTCGCCGCTAACTCCGCGACCTCAGCGGCATCGGCCACAACGTTTCAGCCTTCGGCCGCCGCCGTCTCCGTGGTTCATACCGCGGTCGGTTTGGCCGGCTCGACGATGAGTGGCCGGCTGACGGCCACCGAGACGCACCTGACGGCCGCGGCCGCCGGCTTCACCGCCCAAGATGCGGACTCAGCAGCAGTGCTCGCCGAGCTGCCGGTGACTGTGTAGATGCCGTCCGTCGGGGGGATGCCGACGCTCTCACAGGTCCGCGGTTGGGGAACCGCCCACCTGACCGACGGGGCCGCGAAGTGGACGACGACGGCGACGGTGTGGGAGGACGCCTTCACCGAAGTGGCCACGCAGATCACCCATCCGGGCGGGGCGCCGTGGGAGGGTGTCGCCGCCGAGGCCGCTCAGCACCGTGCTTACACCGACCGTCTGCTGGTCGTCGGGCTGGCCGACCAGCTGCACGCCGCGGCGCGGATCGCCCGCACCGGGGCGATGCAGATCGACGAGGCCCGCCGTCTGGTGCTGCGGACCGTCGAGTCCGCCGAGAGCGCGGGGTTCACCGTGGGGGAAGATTTTTCGGTAACCGATCCGCGCCTGTACGACGCCGGCACCGCCGCGCTGCGGCAGGCGCAGGCCGAGGCATTCGCCACCGGCCTGCGCGCCGGCGTCGGTGCGCTGGTGGCCACGGACAGCGGTGTGGCGGGCCAACTCACCGCGGCCACCGCCGGGCTGGGCTCCGCTACGTTCCCGGAGTCAGACGACGCCGGGACCGCAGTGCAGCTTGTCGACTACAAGAAGTCGCCGATCCCCGATCCCGGCACACCCGACGACCCGGCGTCCGCCGCCCGAGCACCAAATGAGGTTTACCCCGGGCGTGACGCCCGAGGACGCTTCCTACCGGGAAACAGCGCCTCTGCCGACGGCGCAGCCGCTGCAGAGTTGCGACTGCAGGAATTCGAAGACGAAACCGGGACGACGCTCATCAGGCAACAGATCCGCGTGGCGGTGACCGATCCGAGCACTGGGAACCCGATCACAGATCCGAAGACGGGGAAACCCCTTTATCGCTACTACGTTCGGGTGCGTCCAGCGGTGCCTGAGCCATGTCAGTCCGCAGACCCCGGCCACCGGAACGCTCAACGGCGAACTGATCAAGATCGTTTGACACCCGTCTGCTCAACGCGCCGACTTATCTACCTGGCGAAGGAGTCCCGCGTGGCGGGATTGAACCGTTGCCAGACGTGGCAGCACCCCCACTGCGAGGTGGAATGCCTCTACCCCTTGGAGTGCTTCCCGACGACGCGATGCCCCACGTCACGGACCTGCCGGGCCATCTCGCCGGCGCGCCGGAAGTGCCGATCCTGGGAGACGGACTACCGGACTACGACCGTTGAACCGAATCCCCGGTCACAGGTCAGCAGGACTCAACCGCCAATGTCACGTTTCCGCCGTCTTTGGTGAACCCTTGGACCGGGCGCAGGACATAACCGGCGGGGATCTCTCCCGTCTTGTAGTAGGAAAAGAACAGCGCGCCTGCTTCGTCCGGAGTGAAAACCTCACTGCGGGAAACCATCTCGGTGGCCCGCGGCAGTGCGATGGCCACGTCCAGGGGCTCAGGTTCGGTGCGTGGGTGGCCCACCACGTAGCGCACCCAATCCATGCCCCATTGCGATCCGCCCGCTTTGCGGACATCGACAGTCAGGGCGTCGGCGCTTCCACCGGCCTGAATGAACTCCGACGCGTCGACGCCCGCTTTGACGGCTTGTCCGTAATGGAGGCCGGAAGGCAGTGCCCAGAGTGTCAACGAGAATCGCTTAACGCCGTCGAACAAGCGCATCGGTCGCACAAACTCGTCGAACTCAGCGTATTCGGTTATTTCCACGACGCTTCGGCCACCGCTGTATTCCAAGACGTGGGTGTACGTGCCCATGCCGTCACTCTAACTACTCGCGTCCAGGGGCTTGCCGTTCCAATCGAAGAAGATCCATTCCAGCCGCTCGGCGGAAACTGCACCCTCGGAATCTCGAGCCCAGTCGTGCATCGCCTTCAAGTAAGCGATGCACCGATATGGATCGTTTCGCCGCTCTGCGAGTTGATTCAGCCGCGCGCCAAGTGTCTTGTTCAACGTGGAGCGCACCCGTTTGTCGAGGATGAGAGGTTGCCAATCCCTCTCAGGGTTACACCCCGCGAACGCGAACCATTTCGAAGAGAATGCTTCCCGGACGCCCGGAAGTCTGAAGCTCTGATAAGCGTCTCATGCGTTCTCCGGTTCCAGACGCCGGCGCCAGTCCGACACACCCTTGCGGCCGGCCACCTCAGTCAGAAAGATCGCCGCTTCGGCCGCCTCGCGCTGGCAGAACAGCACCCGATTCTCGCGCAGCGGGTCGGCCCAATGCTGGAGCAGCTTTCGGGTGATCGGCGTGACACCGGAGTACTGGTCCCCGCGGCGCCACGCCTCGACATCCCGCGCAGGTCGTTGATCAGCGGGTTGCGTACCCGGCGCTCGCCGGTGACGTCGAAGTCGAGCTCCTCCTGAACGGCGGCCCGACCCTTCTTGGTCATCGCGATCGGGATAAAGGATTCGCTGGGCCGACGCCCGTCCCGAATCAACCCCGTCGGGCCTTTGGGACCCACCTCTTAGTTAGTAGCGATCAGGCTGCTCATACGGCGAATTGAGAATCGGGTTGTCGATCGCTGCCGCCATGGCATACCCCCTTGCTTCCACCCGGCTGCCGAGACTATCGCGGGGTACCGACAACAATGGTCCATCGACTCCGCGTCCAGAGCGCGATCCCGGCCGTGGACCACGCTCTAACGGCAGAGTCGATGCCCGTTACGCCTCGTCAATAACCTCATCCGGAACCGTGACCGTCACAACCGTCCCCCCGCCAGGCCGGGGGCCGAAATCCACTGACCCGTCTGCTGATTCAACGGCCACCACCAGCGACGCCAGCCCGATGTGCCCCTCAGTCACCCGCTGAACCAAGATGTCGGGGTCGAATCCGATCCCGTCGTCGGCGATCCGCAGCACCGTCCGCCCCGAGGCGCGGTGGAGCGCGACATCCAGCCGGGTCGCGCGCGCGTGCTTGTGGACGTTGTTCATCAGTTCCCGAGCCGCCCGGTGGACCAGCGCCTCGGACTCCGGCTTTCCCACCTCGTCGATGTCGGTGTGAACCGTTGCGCCCCAGCGTTGTTCGTAGCGATGCGCCAGGTCGCGCACGGCCGCGCTCAGCCCCACCTGGGCGAGCACCTGCGGATGCAGCGTGGCCACCGTGTAGCGGAGTTCGCCGACCGTCTCCCGCAGCGCGGCGTCGAGCCGGTCGAATCCCTCGGGAGACGGGTTGTCGCGCAGTTCGTCGAGATCCAGGCGGGCCGCCAGAAGATTCTGCAGCGGCCCGTCGTGCAGTTGTTCGGACAGCTCGCGGCTGTGCCGTTCGTCGGCGCGCATCGACTCGGCGATCAGTCGACGGCGTACGTCGAGCAGCATCTCCACCCGCTGGCGGCGGCGCGCCAGGGTGTGGGACAGCGCGGTGATCGCCGCGGTCAGCCACAGCAGGCAACCGACCTGGACGTACACCAGCGCGGGGATGCTGTTGCCCATCTTCTGGTCGCGGGTGGCGTAGACGACCCACGCGAGCAGATACCCGAAGGATGCGCTCAGCCCGAGCAGCCCGGTGATCAGCGGGCTGTCCAGGAACGCCACCGAGATCGGGAGCAGGAAGAAAATCGGATAGAGCGAGATCGTCCCGGGGCCGGACACGATGCACAGAGTCACCACGACAGCGACGTCGACGAATATCGATGCGTAGCGGAACCACCACCGCACCGGAGCGCGCAGCACATAGACCAGCCACGCCACCGCGGCGACGGCATAGAGCGCCAGCACGGCGGTGAACACTTCGTCGAGCCAGTGCGAGACGTGGGTCTGGTAGATCAGCAGGGCGATCAGCACGATCAGCACCAGCCGCAGGATCGACCGGATCCGCAGCGGCTCAACGGTCACGAAATCCAGTACGCGGCTGACCTTTTGGTTCACTATTCGAGCAGTCGCCGGCGCATCGCCTCGGCGACGGCGGCCGCACGATCGCCCACTCCCAGTTTCTCGTAGAGCCGCTGCACGTGCGTCTTCACCGTCGACGGTGCGAGGTAGAGCTCCTTGGCAATGGTCGGGATGCTGGCCCCTTCGGCGATCATGCCGAGCACCTCGCGCTCACGGGCGCTGAGCGTCGGCCCGGCGGGCTCGGCGCGGCGGCGGATCTCGGCGGCCAGCCCCGATGCCAGCGTGGGGTCGACGACATCGCGGCCCTTGGCGCATTCCAGGACCGCGTTGACGATCTCGGAGCGCGACGACTCCTTGGGCACGTACCCCGCCGCGCCCTGCTGCAGTGCGTGATAGACGATCGCGGAGTCGTTGTTCGCCGACACGAGCAACACCCGGGTCGGCAACTCGTCGCGCAGGACGGCCGCGGCCACCTGGCCGCCGTCCATTCCGGGCATCTGGTGATCGAGCAGTGCCACCTGGGGCCGATGCTCCTTGATCGCGGCCAGCGCCGACGGCCCGTCCTCGGCCTCGGCGACGACGTCCACCAGTCCGCTGCTGGTCAGCGCGCGGACCAGCCCGTCGCGGAACAGTGGGTGATCGTCGGCGACGACGACCTGAACCTTCTGATTGTTGAAGGTTTCACGCATTTCAATAATCTTTCCACGATGATCCCGCGCAGCTGAGGAAAGGCAGGCAATGAAGCGTAACCGCCGGTGGTCGCGGTGAGCGTCGCACTGCTAATCACCGCCGGGCTGGTCTTCGGCATCGGAATGGCGATCCAGCGCGGGAACACCTGCACCGTCGTCGCGATCGACGACCTCGTCCACCGCCGGTCGTGGCATCGGGTCCAGGCCATCGTCTTCATCTGGTTTCTGGTCGCGGGGGGTCTGACCGTCAGCCGATTGCTGACCGGCCGCGATCCGGCACCAGCCCTGGTGCCGGTCGCCACCTGGTCGGTGGTGGGCGGTCTCGTCCTGGGCACCCCGGTCCTTTCGATACTCGGCATGACCGTGGTGCTGGCGTTGACCCTGCGCCGCCTGATGGCCGGGCCGCACGAGAGCGTCCGCGACTTCCTGCGCGGCGCGTGGGACCCACGCACCGCCACCCTGATCATCGCGGTGCTGTTCGTCGTCGCGGTGCACCTCGCCGGGCCCTGGAGCTATACCGACATGCTCGGCGATCTGGCTCGCGGGCACACCGCGCATCTGCTTGAGCGCAGTGTGCTGTTCGTCGCGCTGCTGTCCGGTGCGGTCGCGGCCGGGCGCTCGATGCGGGGGACCCGGCTGGTCGGACCGCTCAAGCCGCGTGCGCTCCGGTGCACCGTCGGGGGCCTGATCATGGGGCTCGGTTTCTCGATCGCGCCGGGGGCTTTCGAGGGCGACACCCTGCTCGGCCAGCCGCTGCTGCTGGGCTATGCGTGGGCGGCCATGACGGCGTCCTACCTGGCCATCGTCATTGGGCTGCTGTACCTGCATTCCCGCGCCGGGCGACGGATCGGGTCGCTGAGGCCGGACCCGCCGGTGTCCCCCGACCGGGGGACGGAGCAATCCGCTGATGTTCAGCCTGGTCAGCCGACAGGGTGAAATAATCCGAAGGTTGAAAATGGGATCCGTCCGGTAAGCAGGTCCGGGCCCCAGATTTGAAATGAGCCCGCCATGACCGCGTACTTCACCTCCACCGGCACGGAGTTTCACCCCACCGCCGCGGCCGGCGGCCACTGGGGTTACGGCTTGATCAGCGGTCCGGCGGTCGCCGGGCTGGCGGCCCACGCACTGGAACGCGACTTCGCCGAACCCGGCTTTCTCCCCGCTCGCTTCACCATCGACCTGGTCAAGCCGGCCCGGCAGGTACCCACCCGGGTCGCGACCCGAATCGTGCGGGAGGGACGCCGCGTTCGCTACACCGAATGCGATGTGCTGCAGGGGGATTCGCTGGTCGCACGGGCCAGTATGGTGCAGTATCTACAGTCCGAGACACCCGCTGGACAAGAGTGGGTCACCGGGGACACCTTCTACGGGCCGGACGCGGCCGTCGGCGACGAACTCTTCGTGGGCAGCGACGAGAGCGGATGGAGCGTGATGGGCGTCGAGCACCAGAACGCATCGCGCAAGCGCGCCTACTACCGGGGGCTTGACGTCCAAGCCGGTGTGCCGGCCTCACCGTTCGTCCGCGCGACCGTCGTCGCCGAAGCCGCCGCCAACATGGTTCTCAACATGGGCGACAACGGAATCGGTTACATCAACGGTGATCTCACCATCACGTTGGCCCGGCTGCCGCGCAGCGAATTCCTGGGTCTCCAGGGCGATTCCCGCCTGGCCGCGGCTGGCATCGCCACCGGCACCGCCACTCTGTACGACGACTATGGACCGTTCGGCACCGCGGTGGTCACCGCACTGGCCAATCCGACCGCGCAGATCGACTTCGGCGGCGTCCCTCGCACCGGCGGTGCCGGCGCCGAATTGTTCAGCGGCACTGAGGCATTATCGTTCGGCCGCACCGCGGCGGCGTCGTTCGGCCGCACCGCGGCGGCGTCGTTCGGCCGCACCGCGGCGGGGGGCGTGGCCTGAGTGTGAAGGTCTGGTTCATCACCGGTGCTTCACGGGGGCTCGGCAGGCAGTGGGCCATCGCCGCCCTCGATCGCGGCGACCGGGTGGCGGTCGCCGCCCGCAACATCGCGGCTCTGGCCGAACTGTCCGATGTCTACGGTGAGGCCGTTCTTCCGATCCGGCTCGATGTGACCGATCGCGCCGCCTGTTTCGTGGCGGTCCGCGCCGCCCACGACCACTTCGGCCGGATGGACGTGGTGGTCAACAACGCCGGCACCGGGCACTACGGTTTCGTCGAAGAACTCTCCGAGGCTGAGGCCAGGGCCCAGATGGACGTGAATTTCTTTGGGGCGCTGTGGGTTACCCAGGCGGTACTGCCCATTCTGCGCGCCCAGGGCTGCGGACGGATCCTGCAGGTGTCCTCGATCGGCGGCCTCACCGCTTTTCCGAACCTCGGGAGCTATCACGCGGCCAAATGGGCGCTGGAGGGGCTCACCCAGTCCCTGGCGGGCGAGGTGGCACCGTTCGGCATCCGCGTCACGCTGGTGGAGCCGGGCGGCTTCGCCACCGACTGGGTCGGGTGCGCCGCGCAGTCGTCACCGCTGGCGGCGTACGCGGCCGAGCGGGAGACGTTCGAAGTGGCTCGCCGGGAACGGATGAGCGACCTGGCCCCGCCGGAGTCGTCCCGCTCGGCGATCCTGCAGATCGCCGACGCCGACGAGCCACCGGTGCGGGTGCTGCTCGGGGATCACGTCCTGGCTGTGGTCAAGGCCGAGTACCGGCGTCGTCTCGACGAGTGGGAGCGGTGGGAGCCAGATAGCCGCATCTGCTAGACCGGCCCGAGCAGTGCGTCGAGCATGACGGACACACTCGGTTCGAGATCCCGGTAACCACAGCGGGCCAGCATCAGCAGGCCCAGGAAATGCTGCAAAAGCGCCCGTGCGACGTCACGATGCGGTGCGGCGAACCGATGGCCCGAGGCCGCGGCCCGGTCCAGGGCCGAGCACAGCGCTTCTTCGACCCGAACGATGCCGCGGTCGACGGCGTCGCGGATCACCGGGACCGCATAGGACGACTGCTGACTCGTGGTGGCCAGCAGGCACCCGTCAGGTGTTGCCGGGTCGCCCGTCGCTTCGACGGCGGTGAGGAAGAACCGGCGGATCCCACGCAGGGGATCGCCGGTGCCAGCGAGGTAGCGGCGAACCCGGACGTCGACCACACATTCGACGTAGCGGTCGATGGCCGAGGCGAGGAGGTCGTCGCGGGACCGGAACCGCCGGTAGATCGACGGCGCCCGTAGATCGAGGGCGGTTTCGAGGTCGCGGATGGTGACGTCGTCGCATCCCCGCTGCCACGCGAGCGCGTAGGTGACGTCGAGGACGTCGGAGTCCTGCGTCTTGGCGGGTCGGCCCATCTGATCACCTCCTGGCATCCCGGGTTGACAAATGGTAGCAAGCGCTACAAAACTGCGAAGCAGACCCCGATCTCACCGTGGAGAGGCCCACCATGCAGGTTCTGCGCACCCCCGACAGCCGCTTCGAGAATCTGCCGGATTGGCCGTTTCCGGCGCACTACGTCGACGTCGACGACGCTGCAACCGGGCAGCACCTGCGGATGGCCTACGTCGACGAGGGCCCTCGCGACGGCCGGCCGGTGCTGCTGCTGCACGGCGAGCCCAGCTGGTCGTATCTGTACCGGCACATGATTCCGGCACTCGCCGCCGCGGGACATCGGGTGCTGGCCCCGGACCTGATCGGCTTCGGCCGCTCCGATAAGCCGGCTGACCGTGCCGACTACACTTACGAACGCCATGTCGCGTGGCTGAGCCAGTGGTTCACCGGCCTGGGGCTGCAGAACGTGACGTTGTTCTGCCAGGACTGGGGTGGACTGCTCGGTCTGCGCCTGGTTGCGGCGTATCCGGAGCGATTCGCCGGCGTCGTCGTCGCCAACACCGGACTGCCGATCGGCACCGGATTCTCTGAGGGGTTCACGCAGTGGCTGGCGTTCAGCCAGAGCACCCCGGACCTGCCGATCGGCCGGATCGTCGACATGGGCACCGCCCGGACCTTGAGCGCGGACGAGGTGGCGGCCTATGACGCGCCGTTCCCCGACGCCAGTTACAAGGCCGGCGCCTGTCAGTTCCCGACGCTGGTTCCGATCACGCCCGAGCACGCATCCGTCGAGGAGAACAAGGCGGCCTGGGCGGTGCTCACGCACTTCGACAAGCCGTTCGTCACCGCGTTCAGCGATGCCGACCCCATCACCGCCGGCGGGGACAAGGTTTTCCGGAAACTGGTACCGGGCGCCGCGGGGCAACCGCACGTCACGCTCCCCGGCGCGCATTTTCTCCAGGAAGACTGCCCCGACGACATCGTGGCGGTCATCGAGGGCGTCACCGCCCGCAGCGGGACGTGAATCGGCCTCCTACTCAGGCTCGATGTCCATCACCGGGGTCGGCCGGCGCAGCCCGCGGGTCACGAAGAGCAGCCACAGCAATCCGATGCCCAGCCAGCACATCCCGACGATCAGGGTCAGCCCGGACAGGCTGAACCACAGCCAAACGGTGAGCACGAATCCGATCAGCGGAAGGATCAGGTGGCGCAGCAGGCCGAGGCCGCTACGCTCCCGCAGATCGATGAAGTAGTGCTTGATCACCGAGAGGTTCACCGCCGAGAAGGCAACGAGCGCACCGAAACTGATGATCGAAGCCAGGGTGGTCAGGTCGATCACGATGGCCAGCAGCGATACGACGCTGACCAGCAGGATGGCGTAGACCGGGGTGGAGAACTTCGGCGAGACGTACCCGAAGAATTTGCGCGGCAGGATGCCGTCGCGGCCCATGGCGTAGAGGATGCGGGACACCGACGCCTGGGAGGTGAGCGCCGAGCCGATGCATCCGGCGACGTAGGCGGCGGTGAAGAAGGTCTCCAGGAATTTGCCGCCCGCGGTGCGCATGACGTCCAGCGAGCCCGAGTCGACGTCGGTGAACGCGTTGGAGGGAAACACCAACTGCGACAGGTAGGACAGCACGATGAAGAGCAGACCCGCCCCCAGGGTGGCCATGATGATGGCTCTCGGAACGTCGTGCGTCGGGCGCTTGGCCTCCTCGGAAAGCGTTGAGACCGCGTCGAATCCGAGGAAGGACAGGCACAGCACCGCCGCGCCGGCGAAGACGACGCCCAGGCCTGTCGCCGAGCCGTCGCCGCGGAACGGTGCCGCGAGGTCCACGGTGCCCTTGCCGGTCGCCGTGGCCACCGACATGGCGACGAAGGTGAGGATGAAGACCGTCTGCACGGCGACGATGATGCTGCTGGCCCGTGACACCGAGACGATGCCCACGACGTTGAGCACGGTGACGATGGCGATGGACACCAGGATGTAGACCCAGGCCGGGACGGCCGGGAACGCGGCTTCCATGTAGATGCCGATGACGAGGTAGTTGATCATCGGCAGGAACAGGTAATCCAGGAGCAGCGACCAGCCGATGAGGAAGCCCAGCGGTGCGCCGAATGTCTTCTGCGTGTAGGTGTAGGCCGATCCGGCGACCGGAAACGCCACCACCATCCGGGCGTAGGACAGGGCGGTGAACGCCATCGCGAAGAGGGTGACGATGTAGGCGACCGGCAACCGTCCGCCGGTGGTCTGTGTGACGATGCCGTAGGTGGTGAACACCGTGAGCGGCACGATGTACACCAGACCGAAGAGCACCAGCGCCGGGAGGCCCAGCGCCCGTTTGAGCTGCCCTTCGTGCTCGGCCACCAGCGGCCCGGGCACGGGCGAATTCGTCGGCGTCGTCATGAGTTCCAGCCTTTCAGTCGGCTCCAGCTTTTCAATCGGCTCCAGCTTTTCAATCGGCACCAGCTTTTCAATCGGCTAGGTAGACCGGTTGGCCACGCAGATAGGTGGCACGCACCGCAATGTCCGGGATGTCCAGGGGCAGCGTGCGCCGTGGGTCGCGGTCCAGCCACACCAGGTCGGCGCTGGCACCGGGAGTGATGGTGCCCCAGGCGTTTTCGGCGAAAGCCTGATAGGCGACGCCGGCAGTGTAGGCCGACAGCGACCGGTCGATGGGGATGATCTCGTGCGGTGTCCAGCCGCCCTCGGGTTGTCCGTCCACCGTCTGCCGGGAGACCCCCACCGAGATGCCGTCCAGCGGCGCACCGGAGGAGACCGGCCAGTCCGAGCCGTGCGCCAGCCTGGCGCCGCTGGCCAGCAGCGAGGCCATCCGGTACTGCCGGTTGGCGCGCTGCTCGCCCAGCCGCGGCACGGTCAGCACCGTCATCAGCGGGTCCAGCTGCGCCCACAGCGGTTGCATGTTCGGGATCACCCCGAGTTCGGCGAACCGCTCGATGTCGGCGTCGTCGACCAGCTGGGCGTGGGCGACGACGGGACGCCGGTCGCGCGCCGGGTTGCGGGCGATGACGTACTCGATCGCGTCCAGGGCCTGCCGGGCCGCGGCGTCACCGATGGCGTGGATGTGGATCTGCAGGCCGAGCTCGTCGACCCGGGCGGCCGCCTCGGCCAGCCCGTCGCCCTCCCAGTTGCGCAGGCCGTGGCTGTGCATGCCGGAGCAGTAGGGCTCCAGCAGGGCGCCGGTCTCGTTCTCCACCACACCGTCGGCGAAGAACTTCACCGTGTTCGCGGTGAGCAGCGGCGAGCCCGCCGCCGCCACCCGGTGGCGGGACTCCTGGTACTGCTCTACCTGTAGGTCGAAGAAGCGGGGGTCGGCGTAGAGAGCCAGATTGAACCGCATCCGCAGCGCGCCGCGGCGGGCCGCGGCCACGTAGGTCGCGACGTCGGCCGGTTCAACCCAGGCGTCCTGCACCCAGGTGACCCCGCGCGCCAGCAGATAGTCCGCGGCGGTGTCGAGTGCGGCGATCCGGACCTCTTCGTCGCGGGGCGGCATGACGCCTGCCACCAGATCGACGGCTCCCCACTCGCGCAGGGTGCCCAGCACGGAACCGTCTGCGCGACGGGGGATTTCACCGAGTGCCGGATCGGGGGTGTCCGCGGTGATGCCGGCGCGGTCGAGAGCGGCGGTGTTGCACCAGACGGTGTGGTAGTCCCAGGCCCGCAGCACCACCGGCCGGTCGGGCACCACCGAATCCAGCCAGCGCGCGTCGAACAGGCTCTCCGGCGCGAGGCTGCCGTCATAGGAGGCGCCGACGATCCACTCCTGCTCGGGGTGCGCGTCGGCGTAAGTCTTTACGGCGGCCAGGATTTCGTCGACCGACCGGCAGGGCCGCACCGCGGGCCCGGTGGCCTCCAGCCCGCCGTACAAGGGGTGGGCGTGGCCGTCACCGAAGGAGGGCATCAGGAATCCGCCCTGCAGGTCGACGGTCTCGACCCCGCCGGGAGCGTGTGCCCGCGCCTGGTCACCGACCGCCGCAACGACGCCGTCGGACACCAGCACGGCGTCGGTGTCCTGACTGCCCGTCCAGATGGTGCCGCCGTTGAAGAGGGTGGCACTCATCGCCGACTCCTTAACTTCCGCCCTGGCGTCCATTGTCGCCGGGTTCCGTTCAACCTATCTGCCGAAGCCGGCGTCGCGCAGGGCCTGCGCCATGGATCCGGCCGGCGAGCCGGCCGGGCTCGGTGCGGAACGCCGGTCGCGGGTCGGCTTTCGCCGGCCGGTCTGGGTCGCGGGGTGAGGTGCGCCGTCGCGCGCCGGCCGGGGGGCGCGTTCCGGGGAGTTGGCGCCGCGGAGCGCTTTCGGGTCGTCGGTGAGGCGCAGCGTCAGGCCGATCCGCTGCCGTTCCACGTCGACCTCCAGCACCTTGACCCTGACGACCTGCCCCGAGCGCACCACCTCGTGCGGGTCGGAGACGAAGCGGTCAGCCATGGCCGAAACATGCACGAGCCCGTCCTGATGCACGCCGATATCCACGAACGCCCCGAACGCGGCGACGTTGGTCACCACCCCTTCGAGCACCATCCCGGCCTTGAGATCGGCCACCTTCTCCACCCCGGTGGCGAAGGTGGCGGTGGAGAACGCCGGCCGCGGATCACGACCGGGCTTCTCCAGTTCGACGAGAATGTCGGTGACCGTGGGGATCCCGAAGCGGTCGTCGGCGAAGTCGGCGGGCCGGAGTGTCCGCAACGACCGCTCGTTGCCGATCAGTTCGGCCAGCGTGATCCCCGATCGAACCAGGATGCGCCGCACCACGGGGTAGGCCTCCGGATGCACGCCTGAGGCGTCCAGCGGGTCGTCGCCGCCGCGGATCCGGAGGAACCCGGCGCATTGCTCGAATGCTTTGGGGCCCAGACGGGGAACCTTCAGCAGCGCTTTGCGGCTGCGGAACGCACCGGCCGTGTCGCGGTGGTTGACGATGGCCTCGGCCAGGGCCGGCGAGATTCCCGACACCCGGGATAGCAGCGGAACCGACGCGGTGTTCAGATCCACCCCCACCGCGTTGACCGCATCCTCGACGACGGCATCCAGGCTGCGCGCCAACGTCCCGGGCGTGACGTCGTGCTGGTACTGCCCGACCCCGATGGATTTCGGT
>Ga0194055_10002288_pt1 | contig 15282 bp, 15 predicted proteins | sample SepL449m_MetaG_FD_155482 | JGI IMG/M metagenome (GOLD analysis project Ga0194055, IMG submission 155482) | Anoxic zone freshwater microbial communities from boreal shield lake in IISD Experimental Lakes Area, Ontario, Canada - Sep2016-L442-9m | ecosystem: Environmental > Aquatic > Freshwater >... | reverse complement strand
TCGAAATCCCTCCTTGATGCGTGTCTGTGGTCTTGTCAACAACCTTCAAACACCGGAAATCACCGAGGGATTTCGTCTTTTTTCACGTTCTTTCCGAACTCCGCTAAACAGGTTCGCTTACTTGAGGACTAACTAACGAGTCCACTTCAGCCATCTCTGGAACAGGCCCTTCACAAACGGCGTCAGTCGATTCTTGTTGTACTGGTCCCCGCACTTCCGGATTGCCTCTGCAACCGTCGGATACGGATGGATCGTGCTGGCGAGTCGTCCCAGCCCGATTCGGTTTGTCATCGCGAGCACAATTTCGCCAATCATCTCACCCGCATGATCGGCCACGATGGTCGCTCCGACGATCTGATCGCTGCCCGCTTTGACATGAATCTTTACGAATCCTTCGGTCGCGCTCTCCAACTGAGCCCGATCGATGTGAGAGAGTGGTTGGATAAACGTCTGAATCGCGATCTGCTTGTCGCGCGCAGTGACTTCGTTCAGGCCGACGTGAGCCACCTCGGGTGATGTGTAGGTACACCACGGAATCGTCAACGAACTGGCACGGGCTCGACTATAGAACAACGAATTCTGAATCACGATGCGAGCCATGAAGTCTGCGGCGTGAGTAAACTTGTAGGGTGAGCAGACATCTCCCGCTGCGTAAACTCGCGTGTTCGTTGTTCGCAAGTGGTCGTCGACAACGACTCCTTTCTCATTGAACTTCACCCCTGCCCCTTCCAGATTCAGGTCCGCGATATTTGGGGTTCTCCCGGCAGCCACGAGGATCTGATCAACCTCAATGTCCTGGCTTTCCGTCGAGTTCCCGGGCCTCTTTACGACAACAGTTCTGGTTCCTGTCCCCGATTTCACACTTGAAACACTCGTCTCAAGAAGAACTTGCACTCCCTCTCGGCGAAGGGAACTCAGGACGCAGGCGGCAGCATCTTCATCCTCGCGTCCCAGTAACTGTCCCGACCGTTCAATTACGATGACCTGAGAACCGAGCCGCGCGAAAGCCTGAGCGAGTTCACATCCAATCGGTCCACCGCCAATCACCGCCAGTCGCGGTGGCAGTTCTGTCAGCGAGAAGACGGTTTCGTTCGTCAAATACCCCGCTTCGACCAGCCCTGGAATTGGAGGTGTCGCAGCACGTGCCCCTGTGGCGATCACGGCACGCGCGAATCGCAGCGTCTGTCCCCCCACTTCGATGCCATCAGGACCTGTAAAACGTCCACTGCCAAGAAAGACATCGACCCCCAGGCCGGCGAATCTTGCTGCCGAATCGTTGGGAGCAATCTCTGATCGAAGCCGACGCAATCGACGCATCACCTCCGGAAAATCCGCAACCACCGGCCCTGTGATCCGGATTCCAAACTGGTCCGCCGCGCGAGCGGATGAGATTGATCGAGCGGCACTGATCAGAGCTTTCGACGGGACACACCCGACGTTGAGGCAGTCCCCTCCCATGAGATCCCGTTCGATCAATGCGACTCTGGCACCCAGGCCTGCTGCACCCGCTGCCGTCACCAGACCAGCCGTTCCCGCCCCGATCACGACCAGGTTGTAACGCCCGGCAGGTGTCGGATTCGTCCAGTTCGCGGGGTGAACGAGATTTCCCAGTCGTTCATTGAATTCGTCGACGGGCTGCAGGGCCGGATGGGTCATCGTTGAGCATTACTCCTGTACGCCGCTGGTCCCAGTCGGTCGTCCCGTCAGAATGGTCATCAACCGCCGGATGAGCAAGGGGAACAGTCCCAACAACGTGAACGCGACTGCTAATTGCCAGGTCAGGATCCCCGACAGACCACCATCTCGCAATGTGTCCAGATTGCCGATGGAGGTCCCTGCATAAACGTAGATGCAGGTCCCCGGCAGCATTCCTAATTGGCTGACCCACCAGAATGTCACGGTTCGTACGGGGGTCAGTCCCATTACAAGGTTCACCAGAAAGAACGGTACCTGGGGGATCAATCGCAACGTAAACAGGTAAAACGCTCCCTCACGCTCCAGGGCCTGGTTGAATGTGACCAGTCGGTCACGAAATCGATTCTGAATCAGATCACGCAGCAGGAACCGCGACATCAGGAATGCTGCGGTCGCTCCGGTGGTCGAAGCAAAGCTGACCAGCAGGACACCCTGCCAGAACCCGAATAACCAGCCATAGACCAGCGTCATCACGGCCGCACCAGGTAACGACAATCCCGTCACCACGACGTACAGAAGAAACGCCGACCCGAATACGAGTACGGGTTGGTCAATGACGGCATGCCGCAACGCATCCTGTTGAGAAGCCAGAGAATCGAGCGAAAGAACTTCACGATTCCTGATGAACACCATAATCAGAACGATGAGGACGACAAGCAGCCCAACCCGTCCCGGCCACGTGCGTGTCGCTGCTGCGGCATCAGGTTGCGGCACGTGGGTCTCTGTGACCATACAAATTTCCGAACCCGGCATTTCGCCGATGTTGCGATCTACGGACATCACGAGGAAAGGGAGAGTGCACGTCCGCTGGCCAAAGTCAAATTGATTATCTTTGGTGCAGTGTAACAACGTGCCATGATTGTGCGAATGAATTCCGCGTGGTCAATCGCCCCTTAGCGTTTGCCCCGTTGGAAGCAGTCCGCTGCTACGCCCGCGAGATCGTCGTGGTTCGCTCCTGGTCGTGATCTCCAACCGTGGCATATCCCTCGAATTCTGCGTATTGTGTGGTTTCGCCTGGCCTTCGTCATCAGGTGAAATCTTCATTTTCAACTTCGGAAGGAACAACTATGCGGAGTCTTGTTCGATGTCTGGTAGCGTCAGTGATGATGCTGACGACCGTTTCCATGGCCATGGCCGACGATTTTCTCTTTAAAGCCAATGATCGCGTCTTATTTCTTGGAGACAGCATCACCGAGCAGTATCAATACTCCAGCGACATCGAATTGTATCTGACAACACGGTTCCCCACCTGGAACCTGACGTTCATCAATGCGGGGATTGGTGGCGACACCGCACAGGGTGGCAAGAACCGCTTCAAAGACCATGTCCTGGCAGAAAAGCCAACGGTCATGACAATCAATTTCGGAATGAATGATGGTGGCTACGGCAACTTCGATCCCAATCGGCAGAAGCCCTATGTCGAAGGAACCGAAGCCATGCTGACGATGGCCAAAGCGGCCGGCGCTCGCGTTGGACTGGTCTCGCCCAATGCGGTCGATCGTCGCGTTCAGGAACGATTCAAGCTCTACCTGGAAACTCAGAAGACCTTTTATTCACCATTGAAGGACCTCGCCGCCACACACGGTGCTGCGTTTGTCGATCAGTATGCGATCACGCGAACTGCCTTGGAAAAGATGGAAGCTGACAAAGCTGATGCGGTCCGTCCTTTTGGCGACGGATTCCACACCTCGTCAAACGGTGGCATGTTTATGGCACACGCAATCCTGACCGGCTTGAAGGCTCCCGCCCTCGTCAGCCATGTGGGAATTGATCGCAATTCGTTCGGAGCCAGTGCAGGTTCCAAGGTTAAGAATTGCACAATCAGTGGTGAGTCAAAAACCGAAACTGGTGTCGCGTTTGACCGCCTGGACGCAGCACTGCCAATTCCCGTTCAAGGAGACTGGGTATCACTGCTCCCCTACATGAATGACTTGAAGGACCTGAACAGCTACGAACTCGCCGTGTCAGGCCTGGTCGCAGGTAAATACTCAATCACCATTGATGGTGTCGAAGTTGCCACGCACACCGCCAGCGAACTGGCAGAAGGTGTCAACCTTGGCAACGTGACCAAGGGACCAATCTATGATCAGGCTCAGAAGGTCTTCAACGCCATCAATCAGAAGAACGGAATGGTCCATCAGCGATTCCGTGGAGTCGTCATGTTCAATGCTCCCGATTGGCTGGCCGACGTTGTTGCCGAACGAAAGCCAAAGGAACTGGCGAAGCGAACGGAACAGATCCAGGAAAAGCAGGCCGAGATCTACAAGATGGTCCAGCCCGTCAAGCACCGATTCGAAGTAAAGGCTGTCAAGTAACATGACAGATGCTGTCTTCGCAGCGCAGCCGTATGCGGGGATTTCCACCTTTGGACGGGCAACTCATACCACGGACCTTACCGGGGTTGATGTTGCCGTCCTGGGTGTCCCCTACGACAGTTCCACCTCATATCGAGGTGGAACTCGTTTCGGCCCGCGCGCCATCCGTGAACAATCGCTCCTGTTGTGGGGCTACAACAATGCACAGCATGTCGCCCCGTTCCGCAGCCTGAAGGTTGTGGATTACGGCGACGTCGATGTTGTTCCTCCCGACATCAAGGCTACTCACGCTCAGATCGAGTTGACTGCAAGCCGCATTCTCGACGCTGGCTGCCGGTTGTTGACGCTCGGTGGCGATCACTCGATCTCTCTGCCGCTGCTGCGAGCTCATGCGAAAAAGCATGGGCCCCTGGCAGTGGTTCATTTCGACGCCCATCCCGACACCTGGGACTCCGAGTACCCACAACAACCCTACAGTCATGGAACTCCGTTCAAGCGAGCCATTGACGAGGGGTTAATCGACACAGCGGCCTATTTTCAAATTGGCATACGTGGTCCGACGAACGGACCTCAGGATTACGCGGACGCGATCGCACTGGGAGCGCGAATGATCACGCTTGACGACTTCCGCACGCGCAACCTTGCTGATGTGTGTGCTGAAGTTCGTACCGTGGTCGGGACAAAACGACTCTATGTGACGCTCGACATCGATGTTGTCGATCCTGCGTTTGCCCCAGGGACAGGTACACCCGAAGTCGGCGGACTGACAAGTTACGAGATCCTGCAACTTGTTCGGGGACTGCGAGGATTAAACACGGTGGGATTCGACCTGGTCGAGGTTTCACCTCCGTATGATCACGCCGGGATTACCTCGATCTTGGCTGCCAATCTGGCATTCGAGTTTCTATCGCTCTGGTCTTAACACAAACGTGTTACGACAGCGAGAAGCGATCGAATCCGTGCTCGTGCAAGCAGAGTTCCACAAGTTCTCGCCGCTCGGGTTCCCTCAGGCCACGGAAGATACCAAACAGCACGCATCCCATGACGATACTGGTGACCGAAACGACGCTCATTGGCAATCCGAAGGGCTTCAAGTCCGCAAACAATTCATCAGCACTGCAATACTCACCAAATTTCTTGCCGTCGTAAAGCAGTTCCACGCCGCGAAAGTCCGAACTCCATTCGTAATCAAATGGTCCGTACCTTCGGCGGCGGTGGATCACCCAGAAGCGGCTGCCGTCGATTTGAACACCATGATTCACGGTCACTGGAACTACCCCAGAAAGTCGCCGCGGCGGCGAAACTGACACCCCGCTCAATTGGCGGACTGGGATCATATTGTTTGAGGCCAAATGAACAAGACGGGAATGTGGCGCGAAAAAACCGGCGGTTTTGGAGATCAAATCATAAAAACCAGCCTCTCAATTTGCTGACTCTGATTTCTTGCGGCTGAAATCTCGTCATTTTGTCGGACGATACGACGAGTTATTCAAGTTTTCTTCATTTGCCGTCCGACACAAACCACGGTAAGAGAACTGCCGCAGTGAGAGGTTTTTCCGAAACTCATGGATGTGGTCTGTCCGATCTTCTCCGCAGAATTCGAGTTCTGGTTGAAGTGAGCGCTTGACAAGTTTTCGCGTGTCGACTATCCAGTTGACGAGCCACACGGTTGGCGATTTGCCGATGGCCATGAATTCGATGAGATTAATCTAGTCGCGTGGCACTGGATCGAGTGTGTCAGCGACAGACCCGATACCGTTTCTGTCACGTTCAGTCCCCTGTCCGAGTTATTGAGGTTAGTACCGATGACCAAAGTTGTGCTCGAAGAAGAACACGCATTGGCCTGCTTGCTTCCGGCCGCTTCCCACGACAGCGTTGTCTCGCCGTATATGGCGGACGAAGAAGGCGGCCCCGCAGGGGACGACGACTTCGGTGAGGAAGATGAATTCGAAGAAGATGAAGATGTCGAAGAAATCGATGATGAAGAAATCGACGACGAATTCGACGACGAGTTCGAAGATGATGAATTCGAAGACGACGACGATTTTGACGACGACGACGATGATTTTGATGATGACGATGACGACGATGACGACGACGATGACGACGACTATTGATCGTTAGCGCCATCGCCACAGGATTCCTGATGGTGACGCCAAAGGGCGGAATGGACAGGGCAAGCATGACGCCGGCCTTCGGTCTACGAGTGACCGTCGGCCGGTGTTTGTTTTAGGTCAAGTGCGGATTTACAGTGTTTTTTGCAGTTGTTGTGGAGGATTGCCGTGCAGGGGTTGCTCGATCGAATCCAGGAGGCGGTAACGTTCATTCGCCAGTCGTGGCAGGGGCATCCCAAGGTCGGGATGATTCTGGGAACCGGCCTGGGTGGATTGACGGAGCAGATCGAGATCCAGGCCACGATTCCCTACGGTGAGATTCCGCACTTCCCAATCTCGACGGCCCCCTCACATGCCGGCCGGCTGGTTTGCGGTCTACTGCGTGGAGTCCCTATTGTCGCGATGGAAGGTCGCTTCCATTACTACGAAGGATACTCGCTGCAGCAGGTCACTTTTCCCGTTCGCGTCATGAAGGCGCTGGGTGCGGACACATTGCTCGTCACGAATGCCGCAGGAGGCATCAATCCTCAACTGGAGTTAGCCGATCTGGTTGTAATCGAAGATCACATCAACCTGATGCCGGATAGTCCTCTGCGGGGTGTTAACGACGATCGGCTGGGCCCACGCTGGCCAGACCTTTGCGAACCCTATAGCCGACGGCTCCTGGGGATCGCGCGCGCCAGTGCGCTTGAGTTAGGAATTCACGTTCACAAGGGCGTATTTGTCGCAGTCCCCGGTCCCAACCTGGAGACGCGAGCCGAATACAGGATGCTCAAGGCCTACGGTGCCGATGTTGTCGGAATGTCCACCGTTCCTGAAGTCCTGGTCGCTATTCACAGCGGCATGCAGGTTCTCGGATTCTCCGTCGTGACAGACATCTGCCTGCCTGATCATCTGGAACCTGTAGAAATCTCGAAAATCCTTGCCAATGCCGCCATCGGCGGTCAAAAGCTGGCAAAGTTGATTCCGCGCGTCATCGAGCAATTCTGATCTGGCAAAGGCACGTATCCACATGCCTTGTCGTCATGCCTTAATTTGGTATGGCCGGGGTTGAACTGACGCTTTGCGAAGCATGACCCTAGGGGGGCGCGAAGACGTAGGGTGGGACAAGCTCGTTTTGAGCGCCGGCCCACCATCTTTGCTCGTGTGAATTGGGTTGTTGCTTGAATTGGTGGGCCGGCGTGGCGAAACGCCACTGGTCCCACCCTACTTTTGTTAGCTTAATTCCGCCGGCGTGCGTCGGGTGGCCGGGCCACCCCAGCCACTTGACTGGTGACGTCGTGCAAAAGCCCGGTTCCATCGAGGTAAGCTCGAGGGGATGTGTAATCGCGGTTCTCAATCTGTGGCGAGCGACGTTGAGTGGCGACTTGCCTGATTCGCTCAATCTCGGCGCAGCGATGCGACGGATTTGGCGCGATTCCGCCCCAAACCGAGCGGCAGTAATACTTTTGCGCGTTTGACCCGGGGGAGTCAGAAGATGGTGTCTCGTCCCTTCCTTGTGACCTGCCGCTGTCGCGCCTAGAATCGCTATCTTTGCCGCTTCTTCTCCTTTGGACTGCCTGCCATGTCTCGCCGGTTTGTGACTGACCTTAAAGACGGTGATATCGTCGAAGAGGTCTTCCTGGTTTCTGATAAGCAACTGCGAGCCAACCGGAATGCAGCGCTGTATCTCTCTGTCGATCTTCGTGATCGAACCGGACTGATCAACGGCCGCATGTGGAACGTCACGGAAGAAGCCTGCGCACATATTCAGACAGGTGGATTTGTTCGAGTTAAAGGAAAGGTGCAACTGTTCCAGGGGACATTGCAACTGATCCTGACTTACTGCGACATTGTTCCGCTGTCGAGCGTTGATTCCGCCGATTTCGAGTCAATGACGTCGCAGAAGATCGAAGAATTGTTCGGCCAGTTGCGGACACTGCTGCTTGGCTTCGAGCACCCCAGCCTGCGAACGCTGATGGAATGTTTTCTGCTTGATGACGCGATCATGCGATCCCTGTGTGAAACGCCGGCGGGGGTCAAAGCCCATCACGCCTATCGCGGTGGATTGCTCGAGCATCTGGTGACACTTCTGAAAGTCGCCCGCAAGATCTGTGAAGTCTACGTGGAACTGAACGAAGAACTTCTACTGGCAGGGATCTTCCTGCACGATCTCGGCAAGACTCGCGAACTTTCGGTTGAGTCGGGGTTTGTCTATACCGACGAAGGGCAGTTGCTGGGGCATCTGGTGATCGGCGTTGAAATGCTTTCCGAGAAGATCCGCCAGGTCGAAGAATTGACAGGTGAAGCATTCCCGGAAGAGCTCGCGTTGAGACTGAAACACATGATTCTCAGTCATCATGGCCAGTACGAATTCGGCAGCCCTCGCCTGCCAATGACCCCCGAAGCGGTGGCGCTGCACCTGCTGGACAACCTGGACGCGAAGTTGCACGAATTCACCCGGGCAATCCAGGACGATACGAACAGTGCCTCACACTGGACACTGTACATTCCACGCCTCGACCGCAAGATTTTCAAAGGCTCGAAGTAGATCCCGCAGCCGCTTCTACCGGTTCGGTGGAGAAGAATGTCGCCTGATCGCAGCAGTCCTGTCGGATTGCGCGATCCTGCCGACTCGCCCGTCGATGACGAGTTGATCACTTCTATTTTCGGGCTTTTCTGCTATCAATTCCCGAACGCTTTCAGTGCTCACAGTCGGGAGTCCGATACCTCAGTCGACCACCTGAATCGGCAATTTGTGCCGGTCGCTGCGGCCTTGGCAGATTGGTGTTCCATCGACGGGTTGAAGACCCATGACGGCTGGAGCCGCTTGAAATGAGCATCAGTATTCAGCCAGGGGTCTCGCTCCCTTCCGTCGCGGAAGCTTCCGTACCGCCGGTGAAATCCTGGCTGGTGTCACCGCTGTTTGATCTGCTGTTTGTGGCAAACGTACTGTGGTGGCCATTGGCTGTCGTGTTGTCGATGCAGGGCATACCGTCGGTCATCGGGCCACTGACTCTCTTTCAGATCTACTTTCTCAGTACGCCACACCGCTGGATAACTCTGGTGATGGTCTTCTTTGACTCGGAACGCTTTTGGAAAGAACCGGCCCGGTTTGGAAGTATTGGCCTGTCTCTGATAGCAGGTGCTTTAGCGTTGGTCTGGATTGCGAGCCTTTCCCCGCAGGCGACCAATTCCTTGATGCTGTTGATGATGATCGACTACGCCTGGAATGCCTGGCATTTCGCCGCCCAACATGCGGGGATTGCGCGAATTTACGGACGATTCACGCGCCCCGACATGACCGAATGTCATGTTGTTTTTGAGCGAACTGCCCTGCGTCTGCTCGTTCTATGGGCTTTCTTTCGTCAGGCGATCTCTGTCAGCAATCAGAATGAGGTCTTCCAGAATATTCAGGGAATGCTTCCGGGACTTAACTGGCTCGATCCGCTTCTGGTCGCTCCGGCTCTGATCGTGATTGCACGAGAATGCCGTGATTTTCAGTTGTCATCGCGCGGACGCCTGGCGTACCTGGTGAGTGTCGTGAGTCTGTATGTGGGACAGCTTCTTGCAATCCGCATGGATGATCAGGCGTTAGTGCAGTCACTCTTTCTGGGGACAGCGATCTTTCATTCCACTGAGTACCTGGCAGTTGTGAACTGGTCTGTACAGAAGCGGACGACAGGGATCTGGAAATATCAACTCAGTCGGACAGGACTGGGCCTGGTTGTCTTCATGGTCGTACTTGGGGTCACCAATCTCGCCATCAACACAGCCTCAGCGTATGCATGGGCTCTCATGACGCTGCTGGTTTCGTTTCTGCACTACGCCTACGATGGCATGATCTGGAAGTCGAAGCCACGTACGACGACGGCATAGAGAGTCATCCCTGAAGTCGCAGTCCGTCGCCGAATTGCGCCCCATCCGTCCGCGAAGGATTCGGAAATGGCGGTCCGTATGCGCTCTTGGCGGATGCGGACCAGGTCAGGCAACTCGAAAGAAAATTTGAGGATTCTCAAACGTTTCATCGAGACTTCACGAGAAAACAATCTTGATATTCAGAATTGAATATCGAACGGGGCGCTGATTTTAACGCCTACCCAACCAACTTGAGCGAATGGAGTCGACCGGTCACATCGAACCGGTTCCGTCGGAGGTTAACTCGTCAATACTCTTCAAAGGGGCAGACAATTGATCCTCGAACGCCATGGATTGGCCAGACGACCAATGCGGACGGTCTTTGTCAGTGATATTCATCTCGGTTGCCGTCATTCGCAAGCAAAAACGTTCTTGAATTTTCTCAATTCCATTCAGCCTCGCCAGTTATATCTGGTTGGTGACTTCATCGACGGTTGGAAGTTACGTCGTCGGTGGCGTTGGAATTCGGTGTATTCACAGATACTGCTGAGACTCTGTGAAATGGCACATGGCGGAACCCGCATCTTCTTCACTCCTGGAAACCACGACGATTTTCTTCGCGAGCCAATCATACGTGAGGTTGTTTCCATGGGGCTTGTGAGAATTCGTGACGAGTTCATTCACCAGACAGCAGATGGCCGTAGATTTCTGGTCCTTCACGGTGACCGGTTTGACAGGATCGAAACCGGTGCCCGATGGATGTCAGTCGCGGCGACAATTGCTTATGACTCATTTCTTGCCGCAAATTCACTCGTAAGCCGACTCAGCGGAAAGTCGATCAGTCACCAGTATTCCCTCGGTGCTGCGCTGAAGAGGCGAGTCAAACACGTCGTCAAATTTATCAGCGACTTTGAATCTCGATTGATTTCACACGCCGAAGCGAGCGACTGTACCGGAGTGATTTGCGGACACATTCACGCTCCGACGATCACCCAGCGCGATGGCGTCGTTTACTGCAATTCCGGTGACTGGGTCGAAAACTGCACAGCGCTGATTGAGGAAGATTCAGGGAATCTGGAACTGGTGGAATGTCGTGGCGAGGATCCCCGCCAATGGGTCTCGATGGCTGTTTCTCCCCGATGTGGTGTGAATGCCGACTTTCCTGTGGATGACCTTCTCTCCAGCGAAAACGGGCTTTCATCTCTGGTCGGCGGAATGAAGGCTCCTGTGGAATCAATCATGTGATTTACTCGCGCACACAAATGTTACGAACGTACTCCTACGGCATCATGACGATTTTTGGGTTCGACACATCAGCCGGAACGCGCTAGCGTCCGGTTTGAACCGTGAGATAACGCCCAGCGACTGCGTCGAACAACTTGATAGAGCGATTACTCAACACGGAGGATGAGTCATGGCGCGAATCTTCTATAGCCTTGCTGGTGAAGGGCGTGGGCATGCCACACGAGTTCGGGCGATCGTCGAAGAACTACGGAATTTCCACGAGTTCACGATCTTCGCACCGGCTGCTGCGTACGAGTTACTTGCTGCGGCATTTGCAGATTCGACGATTCAGGTCATCAAGATACCAGGCCTGATGTTTCATTACTCGCAGCAGCGGATGGACTATCTGCGAACTGTGCGCGACGCAGCAGGCTATCTTTTCAGGCTGAATCCGCTGGTCAACTGGATGGAAGCAAAAATTCGCGCTGGTCAGCCGGATCTCGTCATCACAGATTTTGATCCGGCTCTTCCCCGAGCAGCAGAGCGATGCGGAATTCCATATCTGAGCATCGACCATCAGCACCTGCTGACAGATTGTGATCTTTCGCAGTTGCCATTGAGCTTGCGTGTTTCTGCCAGTTTGATGTCTCAAGTCGTCAGGATGTACTATCGACAGCAACGGGAAACGGTGATTTCGTCCTTCTATTTCCCCTCCGTGCTGCCACTCCACCACAATGTGCAACAATCAGGGGTCCTGCTGCGTCCTGAAGTTCTGCAAGCGACGAGTGAGTCTGCTGGTCACTTGCTTGTTTACCTGCGACGCTTCGCTTCTCCTGCGATCCTCCAGGCACTGAAACAGTGTCGACGGAAAGTCCTGATTTATGGACTTGGGGAATTGCCCAGTGATGGAAACCTGCGGTTCTGTCCTGTTGACGAACGATACTTTCTGGAAGATCTGAGTGCGTGTGATGCGTTAATTTCCAACGCTGGAAATCAATTGATTGGCGAAGCGATCTTTCTTGGCAAACCCGTCCTTGCGATTCCAGAAGTCGGAAATTTCGAGCAGTTTATCAATGCCCATTTCTTGCGTGCTGAAGGGGGCGGCGACTGGGTCACTTCAGGTCGATTTGATCTGACTGAACTGATGGCATTTTTGGAGCCAACCTGCGAGCGGCCAGTCGCAGTCAATCGCCACCGCATGAATGGTATGCCCACCGTGATTGCGGCGATTGAACGACATCTGCCACGAGTAACGACTCCGGGGTTCATCAATTCTCCTTTCCAGAAGGTCGCTTGACGAGGGCCGTCCCCTCAATCGCAATTATCACAAGACGAAAGAATCTAATGCTCAGTCGCCTTGCCGGATTCGTCACCTCGGTTATTCGGAATCAGCGTCGCCAGTTCAATTGGCCAAGGCTGCTCACATATACGGTGACGTTTGGTTGCAACGCACGTTGCATCATGTGTGATTCCTGGAAAATGCCGACCGCTGGCGATTTGACTCTCAGCGAAATTGAGAACATCTTCGGCCAGTTGCCCGAGATGGATGCCGTCCGTCTCACAGGTGGTGAACCGTTCATCCGCCGCGACCTGTCGGAGATCGCTCACGTGGTTGACGATCACCTGCGTCCACTGATCTTACACATCACAACAAATGGATTTTTGACAGATCGGATTGTGGATTTTTGTGAACGTCGTTGCAAACGGACTCCATTGGACCTGCTGATCTCCATGGATGGTATCGGAGAAAAGCACAATCAAGTTCGTGGACACAGCGGCGCATTCGATTCCTGTATGGAGACCATCAAGGCATTATCCCCGCGTCGCCGGGAACTCAAGCTTCATATCGCAGTCAACCAGACCATCGTCGATGCTGAAGGAGCGTCGCATTACGCAAGACTCCGTGAAATATTGCGACCTTTCGGAATCCAGAACCACGTTGTGATGGCCTACGATAGCAGCGCGACTTACAACCTCGAACGAGATGTCGATGTGGCGCCGACTGAGGTTGGCAAATTCACGACGTTCGGGACCTTCACGACCGACGAAATACGCCGTCTGCTGGATGAAGTGGAAAGCGATCTCGATCAATACTCCTGGCCACTTCGTTTGGCAAAACGATACTACATTCAGGGTATCCGAAACCGCCTTCTGGGTGGTGGACAAGCCGTTCCCAACCCGAAATGTGTCGCCCTGACTTCACATTTGCGGATTTTCCCCAATGGCGATATTCCGACGTGCCAGTTCAACAGTCGCATTGTGGGAAATCTGCGAACAACGTCGTTTGATGAAATCTGGACAAGCATACAGGCGGAAATGCAGCGAAAATGGGTCAAACGATGTGCCGGATGCTGGGCCGAATGCGAAGTCCTGCCGAACGCGATCTACACCGGTGACCTTTTGAGGGTGGTACGATGAGGGGCGGAAACGGGTATCTCGATGGCAACAATTCACACAATATTCACTCGAACTGGCGATGTTGCGGCATAGGATTGTGCTGAGTTGAATTGTATTTCCTGGGCACCCCTCCCTACTTCACCCCGTTCGGAAAAACGATGACAAAAACGAATCCACCATATCGCGAAGGTTCGGTTTGGTGCGACTTGCCTTGGATCTATACATTGACATCGGATTCCTCGCTCAGTGGATTGCCGATGTTTGACGCGACGGTGGCACCCGAAGTACTGACGGGTGAAGTTGATCGGTTGTTCGAGAAGGCAATGGACTTGCCAGGTGTTGTCGTGGCTTCGGAAGGCCGCCTGCTCGGGTTGATTTCGCGTCAAACGCTGCTGGCTCACTTGTCACGTCCATTCGGACAAGAAATTTACCTGAAGCGTCCCATCCGTTTGATTCTCGAAGAAATCAGCGAACCAGTACTTCTTTTTGAGGGGAGCCTTTCTGCGGCCGAGGCCGCCCATCGGGCTTTATGCCGTTCCCCTGAACACGTCTACGAACCGGTCGTCGTACAACTTGCAGATGGCTTCCGTGTTCTCGATGCACAGACGCTACTGATCGCACAATCCCGACTGCTGGAATTGGCAAACGCCTCGATTCGTGAGCATGCCGAGGCCGCGGAAGCTGCTAATCAAGCGAAAAGCATGTTTCTGGCGAATATGAGCCACGAGATCCGAACGCCGCTGACGGCAATCCTGGGGTTTGCCGAAAATCTGCTTGATGGTGGAGGCTCGATCGAGGAACAACGGGTTGCCACGCAAACAATTTTGCGAAACGGACACCATCTGCTGCAATTGATTAATGACATTCTTGACTTGTCGAAGATCGAAGCCGGGCGACTGGAAATTGAGTCCCTTCCGTTTTCTCCAAGCGATGTCGCCAATGACGTGATTCTGGCACTCCAGGTTCGTGCGGATTCCAAGCAAATCCATTTGGAACTGCACTTTGATGGACCGATCCCCGCAACCATTCAAAGTGATCCGACACGGTTTCGTCAGATTCTTATGAACCTTGTCGGCAATGCCATCAAGTTTACCGATTCCGGAAAAGTGACTGTTCGCCTGGGAATGGTCGAGATTGACGGAGATTTTCCCGGATTGAAATGCGATGTGATGGACACTGGTATTGGCATGACTGACGAGCAACGGACAAAACTGTTCATGCCGTTCACCCAGGCCGATAGTTCAATGGCGCGCCGGTTTGGAGGAACTGGTCTGGGGCTGTCAATCAGCCGACGATTGGCTGCACTCCTCGGCGGAGATATCTCCGTCACCAGTGTGATGAATCGCGGTAGTACATTTACCTTGGTAATCGGGACTGGAAGTTTGGATGGAATCCACTGGCATACTGATCCTGTACGCCGTGCGTTGTCCGAACCCGTGGTTAAATCGTGCGAGCTATCGGCGTCATTGAATATTCTGCTGGCTGAAGATGGACCAGACAACCAGTTATTAATTGGTTCTTTCCTGAAAAAGCTTGGAGCCAGCGTAACGATTGTTGAAAACGGTCGAGACCAGGGCCAGCTCGCACTCTGCGGCATCTTGGTAAGATAGGCGACTTGCGCTCTGCGGCGTAATCATGTACATCTTTTCCGTGTCTCGTTGAAAACGACGTGAGCGGGAGAACGACGATGAGCAAGGCGA
>Ga0194055_10002287_pt1 | contig 15282 bp, 15 predicted proteins | sample SepL449m_MetaG_FD_155482 | JGI IMG/M metagenome (GOLD analysis project Ga0194055, IMG submission 155482) | Anoxic zone freshwater microbial communities from boreal shield lake in IISD Experimental Lakes Area, Ontario, Canada - Sep2016-L442-9m | ecosystem: Environmental > Aquatic > Freshwater >... | reverse complement strand
GGATCACGTTCCAGCGTGGTGTCGAAACAGTCGACCGGCACGGCCAGAACGCGGGTGCCGCTGGTCTCCGCCACGATCGTGTTCTCGGTGGTGCCGTGGCTGAGCACCTCCAGTTCATCCAGCACCTGGCCGGGCTGCATGCGGCTGACCCGCAGGCCTTGGTCGCCACCCACCTCGACGCGAGCGGCCCCCTCGATCAGCAACAGCAGCTCGCGGCAGGTGTCGCCCGCCTCAGTGATGGCTGCGCCAGGCTCGTAACGACGGATCTCGGACTGATCCGCCAGCAGATCGAGGGTGTCGGCCCAGGTGCGCCGGAAAAAATCGCTGGTGGCCAGCACCACCCGTTTCTCCAGATCAGGCAGATCGGCCAGCGACGCTGGAGGCGTCAGGGCCATGAGTTGATTCACCGTACGGCCCACCCAAGCAGGGGTTGATGGCCCGCGAAGGCGAGCGCTGCAAGCCTGCCGCCGTTGGGGATCGAGGTCGCTCAACAGCACCAGGGCCGAGGCGGCCACACTGGGCTCAGGATCCTGCACCAGCAGCTCCAGCTGCGCCAGGATCTGGGCCCGGGAGGACTTCGGCAGGGCACGCTCCGACGCCGCAGGCTGACGCCGCAGCGCGGCCAGCAGGTCGGTGGGCAGGCTGTCGCACCAGCGCGGCGCGGCCAGCAGCGGCTTAAGGCTGTCGTGCGCCAGTTGGAGCAGGCGATGCACCAGGGGTTCCCGATCCGATCCGGGTGGCAGCAGGGCCAGGGAGCGCAGGATCCCCTCCAGGCAAAGCTCCTCGCGATGGAGCAGCCGCTCTTCGAGCAGGGACACGAGCAGCGGCTGGTGTTGCAGTTCCGCTGCGGCCATGGCCTGCAGGCTCAGATGCAGCGGCGCCAGCCTGTCGAGAAGCAGCTCGGCGCGATGGGCTGCCCCGCTGACGGGGTCGAGGATCTCGATGGCCTCGGCTTCCTCAGCGGCAGAGATGGAGAATTGGCGCACCAGCGCAGCCAGCTCGTTTTGAGCGCTGGCGCCGCCGCCGTCCTGGCCCGTCTCCGTGGTGCCCGCCCCAGCGAGCTGCTGTTGCAGCCGCAGCACCCGCTCGAGCGAACGGCGGTAACCGCTCAGGCGCACCTGATCCTCCAGGCTGCGGCGCTGGTCTGGATCCAATAGGGATGGATCCTCAACACCCAGTTCCTCCAGGAGGAGGCGGTGTTCATCGTCGGAGATGCCGAGCTCCTGGCGCATCCGCCGCAGAACGTCGAGGCTGCTGGCGATGTTCACGTAGCCCTCGGCCAGGGCGTCGCGCACCACGCCTTTATAGGCCTCATGCCGCTGGTCGTTGCCGAACTCGGGCAGCACCCTGGCCAGCACGTACAACTCGTCGGGGTTGAGATCGCTGAGGCTGCGGCCCTCCAGGAAGCGCCCCAGGTTGAGGCTGAGCTTGGCGAGCTGCTTGCGGAAGCGCTCGGCCAGGTTCTCACGGCTGTAGAGCGCCGGACTGCGATGCCAGTTGCGCACCAGCCACAGGGAGCTCGTCGCCACCAGGGCCATGTCGAAGAGGTACTGCACCCAGGCCGGCGTCAGCAGCAACAGCGGCCGGCCGGCAAACATAAAGAAGACGTTAAACACCAGGAAGGTGGCCGCCAGGAAGACTCGATGGCGGATCAGGGTCTTGTCGGGTTCGGAGCCCTGGCGGCGCGCCCGGCGGCGCATCCAGGCTTCGATGGCCCGTCCGCCCAGCCAACCGAGCCAGGTGAACAGTCCGAGCACCAGCGGCACGGCCACCAGCCGCGGCAGCGGGATCGGCTGGCCGAAGAGAAAGAGCCCCGGGCTGAGCAGTTGGGCCAATTGATCGCTCTGGCGGACCCAGGCGCCGGAGAAGTAGTAGTCCCAGTTGCCGGCGTAGAGGTAGTAGTAAAGGAAATAACCCACCACCAGGCCCACATAGCCATAGCGCTCGAAGCTGAAGGCCGGGCTCTGCAGGCGTTCCCAATACATGCGCTCCGCGTCGATGTCGATGCAGGGCTTCTGGCAGGCGACGCAGGCGCTCTGCTTCTCGCCGCCGCCATCCAAGGTGCGGCACATCGACTGGGTGATCGGGGTGTCACTCATGTGGGCGCGACTGCCCAGCAGACCGCCCGGCGTGGAATAGATCGCCTGCACCGGTGCCATCGGGCAGAAGTATTGGCACCAGGCCTTGCCGCCATAGAGCCAACCCACGGCAACGGCCGCCGCAATCGTGAAGAGCAGCCAGCCGGCCAATACCAGGCGATCGGCATTGAAGAAGAGGATGCGGCCGCACAAGCCCACAAACAGCCAGCCGAACTGGAGTGTCGGATAGTTCTTGGCCAGCCAGGAGTCGGGCGGTACCCGCGCCAGCTGGGGGCGGAGCTCGCCGCTCTTGGGATTGCGCTTCTGCGTCTGGCGCTGCCAGCCGAGAGCCCGGGGAATCTGGGAGAGGAAAGAGAGCGGGCAGATCCGCCGCCAGAGCTCATGGCCAAACACCAGCAGGATGAAGATCGCCGCCGGCACCACCGCACCCCAGAAGATCGTTGTGCCCAGCGGGTAGGGAGCTTCCACAAGGCAGCGGCCCTGCACCTCCACGCAGGTGAGCGGTAGGCGCAGCGGGCTCCAGGGGTGTTCCGGACTGGTGAACCGTGCCGTGAACGGATCAAAGAACAGCGAGCCGATGATCAGCAGCCAGCCGGTGGTGAGCAGCCATCTCACCCCGTGCATGCGGATCTCGCTCAACCGCGAGCCGGCCATCGGACGAGATCGAAGGGAGTGGCACCTTAACCAGCCTGTCGCAGGCCTGACTGGACCGAGGCTCTCACCCCACCAACAGCCGGCAGCGCAACACCGCCAACGCTTCATCGGGCAGCCCCAGAAAGCGATCCAGCCACCCCTCCCCGGTGGGCTCCACCACGGCCACGCCCACCAGCACCCCGCGCCCATTCTGATCGAGCGGCACACCCACGGCGCTGTGGCGCTGCCCCCGCGCCTCAGCGGTGCCCAGCCGGGTGCGCACGATCAGATCCGGAGCCTGATAGAGGCCTGCAACGGCAAACACGAACTGCGCCAGAAACTCCAGCTGCACCGCGCCGCTTTCCTGCTGCCAACGCCCCTCCAACCGCTGCGGCGCGATGGTGATCGAGAGCCCCGGCGGCAGGGGCAGCCCCAGCACCCGGGTGGTGCGCCAGGTCAGCGCCGGAATGGCCAGACCCTCCGGAGGAAAAACGAGCGGCCGCCAGCCCTCGCCATCCGGAGCCTCGAGCTGGCCGGAGCCGCCGCCGCCGCGCGCGTTGTAGCGGAAGCGGGGATAGCGGCCGATCGCCAGACCGCAGCCGGCCTCCGTGGTGAGCTGCAAGGAGAGCATGGCGGCGAGCCGACGACCCGGCGATTCAACCGCAGATCAGCCAAAGCATCGCTGGAGGCAACGCACCGCTCCCAGCACCGATGCCAGGCAGCGAGGCCAGGCACCAAGCCAGGCAGCGAGGCCATCAACCATTCCCATCGGCTCATCGACTCGCAGGACCAAGCCGCATCGCCGCGCAGCTGAGCCACGGACAGGCCCCGGTTCCGATGAAATGGAGCTCCACCCATTTGTCGCCCAGCCATGGATGCCGCCAGCCTGCAGGCCCTGTTCACCAAGCCCTACGGCGCTCCGGGCCCCACCGCTGAGCAATGGCGTGCGCTCTATGCGGATGATGTGCACTTCCAGGACCCCACCCAGGAACGCCAGGGCCTCACGGCCTACCTCGAAGCCCAGGAGGGCCTGCTTAAGCGCTGCGACGACGTGTTTCTAGAACCCGGTGCAGTGGCGATCGAGGCCAACACCGCCTTCATCGAGTGGCGGATGGGCCTAAAGATCAAGGGCATCGAGTTCATCTACCCCGGCACCAGCCGCCTGTTGTTCAACGGCGAAGGCAAGATCAGCCATCACCGCGACTATTTCGACTTCGTGGGTCCCACCTTCGAACCGGTGCCGGTGGTGGGTGGCTTCGTGCGCTGGCTGTATGGGCGGTTCGTGGCCTGATTGGCGAGGCCCATGGGGAAGTGGCGGAAGATCAGGCTGCCCGCGGGTGCCGGGCGGCGCGGGCAAGCTGGAGCAGCAGCGCCACCTCAGCAGAGCTCAGGAGCCGCTCACTACTCCTCAGCCGCGCCCAGAGGGATCAGCTTGGTCTGTTTGCGGCCGAGCTTGATATAGATCTCATCGCCTGGCTCAAGACCCAGCTGGGTGGTGCATGCCTTCCCCATCAACTCCTTGCTGGAAGCGCTCCCGGATAGGGGCAATCGCAGAGTACTTGAGTTGAGTGGCTGATCGTCATTTCTCAATCTAGCGCGGGCTTGCACCGCTCAGACCCCCGTAGACAGCACCATCGGCCCCTTGGGCGCGGTGCCCATCGGGTTGGATTCCACCGTCACGCTGATGCCATTGGCGAGGCTGGTGGGCATCGGCGGGATCATCATCGCCACATGCCCCTGCTCGGTCGGAATGAAGGCGACGCAGCCCACCTTGCGGCCGTCGACATCGGCCCAGAGGCGATACATGTGGCCAGGTGGTGGTGGCGGCAGGTTGTTGACCATCAGCACGTTGTGGGTGGGGTTGCCCGTCACCAGCACTTCGCCAGAGGGCGAGTTTGCCGATGCGATGGTGTCGGTTGCCGCTGAGGTCAGCATCAGGCGCCGCCCAGGACTCACCTGGGATGGGCCTCGGGCTGCCTGCAGTTGCTGCTGCACCTGGGCCAGCTGCTCGCGGGTTTGGTGCAGTTCGGCGCCAAAGATCGCCAACCCCAGAGCAAGCAGCGCAGGCAGCAACCAGGGCAGAGGTGGCCGCTGCGGATTGGACGGCTCCAGCAGACGGCGCCGCAGCCGGAGTGGAGGCGCCGCAGTGGCGTGCAGGGCCAGGGGCAGCAGGTTGAGGGTGGTGCTGAATTCCTCCAGCCGCGCTCGCAGCTCCGGCCGCTGCCGCAGGAGCCCCGCCAGCTGCTGCCGTTCCCGTTCGTCCAGGTCTCCGAGGGCATGGCCCGCCAGAAGGGCGTCGATGGCGGCTGGGGTGGGGGGGGTCTCGTGGGGATTCATGGTTCGCTCCGGAAATCGATCAGCAAGGCCCGTAGACGGATCAACCCCTGCCGCGATCGGGTCTTGATCGTCCCCAGGGGTACCTGAAGGCGTTCACCGATCGCCGACTGGCTCAGCCCTTCGTAATAAGCCATTTCCAGCACCTGCCGCTCGTTGGCGGGGATGCTGTCCAGGGCTCGCCGCACCCTTAGCGCCAGTTCGTCGTCTTCTGCGGCCTGGTGGGGGCTGCGCACGGCCGCAGGAAACAGCTGAGCCGACCATCGTTGCACCAGCTCCCAGCGGTTATTACGCTGATGGATGCGATTAAGCGCCATCGAGCGGGTCATCAATAACAGGTAGGCCAGCACCGGACCCCGGGCGGGCTCGTAGCGGCCCTGCTGCCAGAAGCGCAGGAAGACATCGTGGCTGAGGTCCTCCGCTTCCTGGTTGGAGCGGCAAAGCCGCAGTGCGAGCCGGTAAACGGCGTCGCCACAGGCTTCGTAGAGCTCCTCCAGGGAGTTGTAGTTGGGGCTGGAATCCATCAAGGTTCCCCGCCTTGGCTGCTCCAGCGGGACGGCTGGGGAGTCGGATGAGGACGAGTACGGTCCCACGGGGCGAGGAGGGGATTCAAGAGGTGTACCGCCAGGACGTCCGTTCGGATTGCCTGAGGCGCCCAGGGCCGGCGAAACCCAGATGCAGGCCAATCGGAATCAGTAGGGGACCGAGCACAAATAACCCAAACATCAATCGCATTGCCCAAGCGGCTCTTCCCGAATCCATTCAGGTTTATGAAGCTTCGGGCGTGCAGGTTGTATTGGTTCTTTTGCCATTCGGACAGATCGTGTTCTTGAAAACAGCATTATCCAGCAGAGAGCGTCCTACGCTGGCACGGAACAGATTGGCTTCGGTCAAATTTGCCTTACTCAGGATTGCCCAGGTGAAGTCAGCTTGAGTTAGGTTTGCTCTGAAAAGATTGGCTTCACTCATGTTTGCTCCATTCAGGTTAGACCCAGTCAAGTTGGCCCCGCTGAGGCTGGCCCTGTAGAGATTCGACTTAAAAAGATTGGAGCCAATTAGAATAGCTTCGCTAAAGTTGGCTTCACTTAGGTTGGCGCCGCCAAGATTGGCGCCGCCTAGGTTGGCCCTGTAAAAGTTGGTCTCACTGAAGTTATTGCCGCTGAGATCAGCGCCTCGTAAGTCTAATGATGAGAGGTTGGCGCCGGCAAGGATGGGGGCATTGGCTTCTCTCAAAAACTGGAAGACAAGGCTCCTGCGTTCTGGTCCCAGCATGCCATCACCTTGTAACTGGATCAGTGTTGTTAGGGTGAGGGCTCGGGCAACGGAGTGTGATGCAGTGCCTGATCTCATAACGTCTTGAGATGTGATTGGATCCAGAAGAATTGTCTTCATTTCCCTCGTGTACTCTCTCAAGACCAGATCTTTCTTTTCTTCAGAAGCCATATTGCTTTGACGGAGGCCATTCCAGTTATTAAAAAGCAAGCTGCCTACAAAAAGAAGCACAGGAATCGATAGAGAGATCCAGGCATCCAAGCCTTTCCGATCCGATTTCTCGCCAAATCCGCTCCATCTCCAGAAGGTTTTCAGCGGCGTCAGCAGGCCAGGGTTGACGAGTTCTTGCTCAGCCTTCTCCCAGTTTTCAACTGGGGTTCTCCATGGAGCAATCTTGCTGAAGAAATACGCTTTTGCTTTGATCTCTTCCTGACTCGGAGGCTTGCGCCTCAGCCATAGGCGACGCCACCCTCGAGGAGCCAGGGAAGGCTCCTTGATCTGCTCGGGGATCGGCTCGGGAGCATCAGCCATATCAGCCCCTGCTTGAAGTGCTGCTCAATCAGAGGAGATTAGGGGGCTCCCTGTGAAGCCATCCATCAAGCACCGTAGCCATGGCGTCGGATCGTCGCCAACGGCGTCGCGATCATCTGACGCGGCCGGCAGGGCTACCCAGGGTTCGGCATCCAATCCGATCCGCTCGTTCGTCTGTAGAAGGAGGGCACGGGGGTGGTTCCGCTTTGGAGCAAGGCCCTCAAGCCACTCACTTGAATGCAATCAACCATGTCCGCCCTCTTCACCGCTGGCTTCCGTTGTGCAGCAGTTGCCCTCATCGGCGCCTCCGCCTTCTCTGGCGCCGCAGTCCATGCCCAGAACCCGGCCCGACCCATGGGTGGGGGGCCAGCGTTTATGACACCTGCCGTGATGGCTGAGGGCAACTTTCAGCAGGCAGAAGCGCCCGTAGCCGGTAGTTTCACCATCAAGACCGTGGGTGGGCGTCAGATGTTGACCCTCAGCAGCGACTTCAAGACCAACGACAAGGCGCCCGATCTGAAGGTGATCTTCAGCCCCTCCAAGACCCCGCTGGCGAGCACCAAGGCACCCGGCTTCCCGCTCAAGCCCGGCAGCTACACGATTTTGTCAGCGCTCAAGTCCAGCAGCGGGGCCCAGAGCTATGAGATTCCCGCCTCGATCAACCTCAAAGCCCAGGGCTCGGTGCTGATCTGGTGCAAGCAGTTCAACGCCACCATGGCCTGGGCGCCGCTGAAGTTCTGAAGTTCGGCCCTCTTGTTGGAGCGCATCGATTGCATCGGCTCGACTGATCTCGGGCCTTACCACTTCACCTGATCACCCATGTTGCAAACCGTCGACTGGCTGACGCTGCTGCACCCCGTCCTGGCCGTGGTGCTGGTCTACCCCCTACTCGGCATGGTGCTGCGCCTGGCAGCTCAGACCCGGGATCGCCGCCTGAATCAGGCCAAGCTTCCCCCCACCGTGGGACGGGATCACGCTGATCTGGGCAAATGGTTGGCGACTTCCGTTGTTGGCATCGTGCTGCTGGCCCTGGCCGTGGTGATCCTCACAAAGCACCCCCTTTCGGCCTTCCAAGGGGGGCCTGGCCGCCTAGGGCTGCTTCTGCTGGTGCTGCTGGGGTCGGTCGTGGCCCTGGTGGTGCTTTGGCGCGCCAAGAATCCCCTTTACCGGGCCAGCTTTGCGCTGCTCTGTTGGGCGGGTGTGCTCACTCTGGGATTGCAGAGCGAGGTCTACCGCCTCGGTGACAACCCTTTCCAGGCCGACTTCTGGCAGTCCCATTACTGGGGTGGTGCTGGTCTCACCGGCCTGATGTTGTTCTCGGTGGCGAGCCGGCCCGAGATCACCAAGCAGCTGCGTTGGCGCCGCCTGCACGTCAGTGCCAATGTGCTGGCGGCGTTGCTCTTTCTGGGCCAAGGAATTAGCGGCAGCAGGAGTTTGCTGGAAATCCCACTCAGCTGGCAGAAACCAGCGATCCAGGCCTGCAACTTCAAGACCAATTCCTGTCCGATCGCTCCCCCTGCAGTGCCGCCTGTTCCCCTGATCCCCTGATAGGTCAGAGCGCTTTGGCAGATCGCCATCCGCAAGCCGGAGATGGCTCTTGGTGATTTCCGCGTCGATGGGATGACATAGGCCAATTCGATTCACAGCAGCGGTTGAATCATCACCAGCGCATCGACATAGCCCAACTGCTTGTGGCGGAATGCCTCCGGCAGCGTGCCGACGATCTGAAAGCCGTTGCGCCGCCAGCAGCGGATGCCAGCGGTGTTGGTGCTCACCACCAGGTTGAACTGCATCGCCCGGAACCCAAGCCGCCTGGCTGCCTGCAGCGAGTGCTGGCAGAGGCGGCTGCCGATTCCCTGGCGCCGGCAGTCTTCAGCGACCACGTAGCCGGCATTGGCCACATGGGCACCGAGTGCGAGGGAGTTGGGCCGAAGGTAATAGGTGCCCACCACAGCCCCTGCCGGATCCACAGCCACCATCACCGCCTGGCTCTGCTCCACCCAGGCCAGCTGGGCCTCGGCCTCGCTGATGGCTGGATCGTGCGGGAAGGTTTCGCCGGCGCGGAACACCGGCTCCAGCAGCGCCCACACCGCCGGCCAGTCGGCCGCCGCATAGGGGCGGATCTGAAGTGGTGTGGGCAAAGAAGTCAGGAGTTTGGTTCAGCGGAAGCAACATTTTCGCGCTCACGCACCGAAACAGCTGCCGCCCACCCGAATGGCGATGGCCCCTCGGCTGTGGTGTCTAAATCCTGACCATGGTCTCCAGTGCTCGCCACTTGGTGGAGACGTGGATGATCATCGCGTGCAAGCCGCCGCCTCGGTGGTGCTCTGGAGACTCTGTTCCATGCTTCCTCTGCGTTCCACGCTCATCGTTCTCGGTCTGGCGGCTCCGCTTGCGTCCCACGCCGCCAACCTCGACATGGCGGCCGTGAACCGATACGCCAGCCAGGAGCAGGTCACCAGCATCACCCAGTTCAGCGATGTCAAGCCCACCGATTGGGCCTACCAGGCCCTCTCCAACTTGGTGGACCGCTACGGCTGCGTGGCTGGCTATCCCAACGGCACCTTCAAGGGCGGCCAGGCGATGACCCGCTTTGAGGCGGCAGCCCTGCTGAATGCCTGCCTCGACCGTGTCACCGAGACCACCGACGAACTCAAGCGCCTGATGAAGGAGTTCCAGAAGGAACTCGCCGTGCTGCGTGGCCGCGTCGATGGCCTTGAGGCCCGGGTGGGTGAGCTGGAAGCCAGCCAGTTCTCCACCACCACCAAACTCTCCGGTCTGGCCACCTTTGTGGTGGGAGCCAATGTCTTCTCGGGTTCGGCGCTCAACACGGCGGCGAACACGGTCAATCGAGCAGCGAATGAATTCAGCGGTCGCCCACGGACACCCGTACCTCTGCCCAATGGCACAACCTTCAACTACGACCTGCAGCTGACGTTCGACACCAGCTTCACCGGCAAGGATCTGTTGCACACCAACCTGCGGGCTGGCAATTTCGGCCGCAGCGTGTTTGGCGGTGAGCCCCATTCTCTGGCGCTCTCAACCCTGGAAGTGGCCTTTGAAGAAGATGCCGGCCCCAATGTTGTCGGCATCGACAAGCTGTTCTACCAATGGCCCATCGGCAGCGGCTTCACGGCCACCCTGGGTGCCCGCGTGGGACAAGAAGACATGCTGGCGCTGTGGCCCAGTGTCTATCCCTCTGACACCATCCTCAACGTGATGACAGTGAATGGAGCCCCGGCGGCCTACAGCAAGAATCTTGGAGCAGGCGGCGGCCTCTGGTGGCAGAGCAACGGCTTCAGCATCAGCACCAATTACGTGGCCGCCAACGGCGACAGCGGCAATCCAAGTGTTTCAGCAGAGGACGGTGGCGGTGGACTTGGCAACGGGAATTCCGGCGCAACCGGCAGTGTTCAGCTGGGCTATCAGCAGGAGCAATGGGGCCTGGCTGCGATCTGGACTTACGTGCAACCAGAGGCACAGTTCGTTCCGGGAACCACCCCGTTCACGCACAGCGGCATCGATCACAACACCGATGCCGCCACCAGTGCCTGGGGCCTTAGCGCCTTCTGGCAACCGCTCCGCAGCGGTTGGCTGCCTTCCCTCAGCCTGGGATGGGGAATCAACAGCACCACCACCAGCACGCCTCAGCCCCGCGGCAGCCTCAGCACCAGTCAGTCCTGGATGGTTGGACTGCAGTGGACCGATGTGTTCCAGAAAGGCAATGACTTCGGCTTTGCTGTGGCCCAACCCGTCTTTGCTACAGCGCTGAGCGGCGGCGTAACCCCGAACGACGGCAACTATGTGTGGGAGTGGTGGTACAAGATCAAAGTGACCGACAACATCTCGGTCACACCGGCTCTGATCTATCTCAGTCGCCCCCTCGGCCAGGTGACACCTTCAGGCGAAAGCTTCAGCCAGTTCGGCGGCCTGGTGAAGACGAGCTTCAGCTTCTGATCGGACGCTTGTCTGTTCAGAAACTCAGCCACACTTCCGAAACGCTCCTACTTGGGAGCGCCCTGGGGAGTCGTGGATCCTGTCTCGGGGGATGGCGCCGCCGAGCTGTGTTGATGCTGGCCAGGTCGGGCTGGTTTGCGATAGCTGCCCGACCCGCCGCCGCCGCAGGCCAGGGCATCGGGCGTGGATGCCAGCAGAGCCAGGATCAGGGCCGAGCTGAAGGTGCGCGTTGGCCTATTGAATTGTTTCATGAATCAATGTTGGTGTCTGGGATGCACGCCCTCGCTGCCGAGTTCACGATGGGGGCGAGCGCATAAGGGCTGCTGGACGCCCACCCTAGCCAATGTCTCCAGTAACGCTTGATCACTGGAGAGCGAGGCAGGGGTGTCTGGCGGCCTGGGCTTGGCGAGCCGCGAGCAAATCGATGGAGCTCTTCGGAGCAGGAGGGCGAACTTGGACCCCTCAGCACAACCTGGAATCGAAGCGAAAGGCCTCGTTGCTGCCGATGCGCACCCTGGCCATGTCTGGGTGGCGTGGATGCTGCCGTTTGGCAGCAGGTTCCACGGCTGCACCTCACCATCGAGATCGACCAGGGGCGGAGGGGGGCATTCTGAAAACAACCGATCGAATTCAGCGCCGCGTCAGTCGCTGTCGCTTCGATGAGGGCAATGCCTTGAAGTTCCACGCCCCCATGAAAGCGATTCCGCTCGGCGTAGCGGCCCTCAGCGCGGGCCTGGTAGCGCTTCTACCGCTGCCGGCCTGGGCCCTAGAGCGCCTTTATATCAACGGCTCGATCCTCACCATGGCCGGGGAGCGTCCGAGCTACGTCGAGGCACTGGGCGTGGAGAACGGCCGGATCGTATTCACCGGGCCCCGGGATCGGGGCCTGGCGCTCAGGACGGCAAGCACACGGATCATCGACCTCCAGGGCAAGGCCCTACTGCCCGGCTTCATCGATGGCCACAGCCATTACATCAACTCCCTGCTGGTGGCCAACCAGTGCAAGCTTTACGCGCCTCCCGCAGGCCCCGGCAAGGATGTGCCGAGCATCCTCGCCGCCCTGAAGACGTGCGCCTCCGAGCGAGGACTGAAGAAGGGCGAACTACTGATCGGCTATGGCTACGACGACACGGTGATGCCCGGTGGTCGTCTGCTCAACCGAGGCGACCTCGACGAGGCGTTTCCAGGCAACCCGGTGCGGATCGATCACGTTTCGATGCATGGCGCGGTGCTCAACAGCCTCGCCCTGAAGAAGTACGGCATCAGCGCTTCCACCCCCACCCCGGCGGGAGGCGTGATCGTGCGCAAGCCAGGCAGCCAGGAGCCCTGGGGCCTGATTATGGAAACGGCCTTCCTGCCGGTGGTCGAGCAGAGCGAAGCGATCACGGCCCAGCAGGAGGTGGACTGGAGCCGTGCAGGCCAGATGCTCTACGCCCAGACCGGCATCACCACCGCCCAGGAGGGGGCCAGCCACCTGCCCCAGATCGCAACGATCAAGCGGGCCTCCGATGCCGGAGCCAACCTGATCGACGTGGTGGCCTATCCCTTCATCACCGACCTCGACAAGGTGCAGGCCTTCATCCCGGTGAGCCAGTGGGGCCGCTACAACAACCGCTTCAAGATCGGCGGGGTGAAGATCACGATCGACGGCTCCCCCCAGGGTCGCACCGCCTTCTTCACCACCCCGTACCTCACGGGCGGCCCAGCGGGCGAGAAGGACTGGCGGGGGGAACCCACCTTTCCCCAGGACCTCGTCGACAAGGCGGTGAGCAAGGTGTACGGCCTGGGCGTGCCCCTGCTCGCCCATACCAACGGCGACGCCGCGATCGACATGTTCCTGAAGGCTTACGCGTCCGCCCGCAAGGGCGACTTCTCGCGGCCCTGGAACGTGACCACCATCCATAGCCAGTTCCTGCGCAAGGACCAGATCCCTAGCTTCGTGAAGTACGGCATCCGTCCGTCCTTCTACACCCTGCACACCTATTACTTCGCCGATGCCCATATCGCCAACCGCGGCCGCCAGCAGGCCAGCTTCATCAGCCCGATGCGCGATGCCATTAATGCCAGTCTTCGCCCCACGAACCACACCGATTTCGTGGTGGCGCCGCTCGATCAGCTGTTCATGCTCTGGTCGGCGGTGAACCGCGTTTCCCGCTCGGGCGAGACGATCGGACCGGATCAGCGCGTCAGCCCCTTCGAGGGATTGAAGGCAATGACCGCCTGGGCAGCGGAGCAGTATGGCGAGCAGGAGAATAAGGGCACCCTCGAAGTCGGCAAGCTGGCCGATCTCGTGATCCTCGAGCGGGATCCGCTCCAGGTGGCTCCCAATGCGATCAAGGACATCAACGTGGTGGAGACGATCAAGGAGGGGGTCACCATCTATCCCCAGCCAGCCGCTGGGCTCAGGCCTGTCACCGCGGCTCCCTCCACGAAGACCTACAAGTGGACGGCCCATTCCTGCGACATGGACGATGTGAACCAGGCCGCCGGCAGGGAGTGGACCCTTGTTTCCCTCCTAGGCCAGCCTGTCAGCACCGCCAAGCCCCCCACCCTCCGGGCGGCCGCTGGCCGGCTCACCATCTTCGGTGGCATCAATCGCCTCAACGGCTCGGTCGCGCTGGTGCGCGATCAGGTGGTCATCGGCGACCTAGCGAGCACGCGGATGGCCGGGCCGCCCGAGCTGATGGCTCTGGAGGAGCGTTTCGCCGGCACGCTGCGCACGGTGAACCGCTTCCACGTGCGCGGCTCCCGGCTGGAGCTCCTTCGCGACGAGACCGTCGTGGCCACCTTCCGCGCCCGCAACTGATGTTGACCACCCGCTCCATCCGCACTCAGAATCTGTCAGCCTCCTGGACTCTGCTCTTGCCGTTCAACCTGTTCCGAGAACGGGGAAGCAGCCCTTCAGGCCGCCCACCAGCATCTGGACCCCGATGGCACTGAGCAGCAGTCCCATCAGGCGACTGATCACTTTTTCCTGCAGCTCCCCAAGAGCTCGGCGCAGCGGCATCGACACCCTCAGGATGAGGTAGATGGCGATCGCCAGCAGGATGATCACGCCGCTCAGGGCCAGGCGTCCGGGCCAGGACGGCGGTGAATCCGCCACCACCAGGGAGATGGCACCCGGCCCAGCCAGCAGCGGCAAGCCGATCGGCACCACCCCGAGACTGCCGGAGTCGGTTTCAACATCCGGGTGGCTCACCTCCAGCCCCTCGATCAGTCGCAGGCCGATCGGCAGCAGGATCAGACCGCCGGCCACGCGAAAGGAATCAAGGGTGATGGCAAACAGATCCAGCAGGGCCTGCCCCCACCAGCAGGCCGCCAGCAGGGTTAACAGGAAGGTCAGCACCGCCATGCGGCTGATCTGACGTAACCGCGTGTCGTCGCCACCGGCGGCTCTGGCCACCACGGGCAGCACACCGATCGGCGAACTGATCGCCAGGAGGCCGACGGCAGTGTTGATCAGAGACATGGCTCGGGGGCAACAGGCTTTAAGGATGAAGCAGCCCGTGCCGAGCGCATGCGTGGCCGTGAAGCCACAAACACCCGACCGGCAGCCTTGTTCTCGCGCAGCCGTGCAGGGGTCGGCCGTACAGTCCGCCACCAGGGAGGGTTGCTGCAGGAGCGAATGCGGTTCCCCCTGATTCACCTCCGGCCTGATCCGGCAGTGATCCAGCAGATCGTGCAGTCAGGCCCGCCTCCAGGACCGCCTCCATCCAGCCAGTCCGCTATCGGACCGTGTCCAAGGTGCTCACCGGAACGGCATCACCCGCAGCGAACAGCGCACCTACGGCCTGGTGGGCGGCGTAGCCGAAGGCTTCTGCGCAGCAGCAGAGCTGAGCGACGCCGAGCGCGATGAGCTGCTGCAGCTGTGCCGCCGGCACGTGAGAGAGACCGGGTTCAGCGAAAGCTGAGGAATTCCTCCACCGTCATGCCGATTTCCATGGCGATCTGACGGAGTAGCGGTGGCGCGATATCACGACCCTTGTGAGCCGAGACGGTGGTGCAGCGTCCTCTCGTATCACGGAACTGCAGATGGGAGCCGCGTTGTCGAACAACCTCAAAGCCCAGTTTCCGCAGGATGTCTGATACCTCCGAGGGATTGAGAACCGGGACAGCCAACGTTCAGGCGGTCAGCACGATTTGCTGGAGGCCCACGAAATCACTCTCCATGGCCGGCTCGCCGTCCTCCAGCAGCATGGTGATTACCTCCTGGAGGTTGACCTGCAGCTCTTCAAGGGTCTCGCCTTGGCTGTGAGCACCAGGGAAACCGGGTACGTAACCCACGAGCAATCCCGTGCCCGCACAGCGCTCAATCACGGCGGAGAACGTACGCACGGCCTCACCTTCATTCAGTGAAGTAACTGTAGGAACTTCGCCAGGTGTAGCCGAGGGGGTGAAGGAGGGCATGGCATCGCCTCAGGGCTTCTCCCCCGCAAGTTCCACCCCCCCGTAACCC
>Ga0194055_10002284_pt1 | contig 15291 bp, 12 predicted proteins | sample SepL449m_MetaG_FD_155482 | JGI IMG/M metagenome (GOLD analysis project Ga0194055, IMG submission 155482) | Anoxic zone freshwater microbial communities from boreal shield lake in IISD Experimental Lakes Area, Ontario, Canada - Sep2016-L442-9m | ecosystem: Environmental > Aquatic > Freshwater >... | reverse complement strand
GACGATGCGGCGGCGGCGCTTGCGGATTTCCAGTTCGGCCAGAACGGCTTTGGCGAAATCGACCCGTGCGGCGGCCCGGGTGTCGGGATCGGGGTCGCGCGGTCGCAGTTGGGTCGACGGATTCTTCACCACCTCGCGGGCGAGTTCGAGGGCGTGCCGGTAGTCCAGCAGCGGCGGCTCGCGCAGCCCGCCGAAGCGGGCGAGGTAGAGATCGTCGACGATCTCTGCGACGAGTTCGTCAAGGCTTTCCGCCAGTGTCACTCCGTCGTCGGTGTCACCGGCCACCCCCAGCGATGTCAGCACCAGGCCGCAGAACTGGTGGATGGTGGCAATCGTCGCCGCATCGAAACCGGCCAGTGCATCGGCGAGCCGGGTGCGCCGCTGCGCGAGTTCATCGGGTGTGCCCGCCAACAGGTGGCGCACCACCTGGTTCTCGCCCGCCAGATCGGGGTCGTCGAAAGCGGCCAGTGCATCGGCGATCTGACGGCGCACCCGGTCCCGCAGTTCCCTGCTTGCCGCGCGGGTAAAGGTGATCAGCAACATCTCGTCCAGGGTGGCCGCACCCTCGGCGATATAGCGGGTCACCAGACCGGCCAACGCGAACGTCTTGCCGGTTCCGGCACTGGCCTCCAACACCAGCGTCGAAGCCGGCTGCGGTAACGCACCGAGAAGATTGAAACGCGTCGGCTCCATCACCGGCTCCCCCGCTGTGCTCGCAGCATCGGCAGCCACAGCCGGGCCGCGTAGGCACCCAGCCGGTTGTCCTCGCCGGGGTGCTCCTCGCCCGGCCGAACCGGTTGCATTAGGTGAGACAACGGGGCACCGCTGCCCCATACCCGAACATGTGCCGGTTGCTGATCGTCGCCGGGAAACCCGCTCGACCGCCACCGCCGGGAACTCTCCGCGACGGGATCGTCGCCGCTGTACCGGGCCTGCGCCCAGGCGTAGGAGGTCTTCAGCGGCAGCGGAACCGGTTCGCTTCGGCCCGCGTCGTAGATGGCGACAAGATCACGCAGCAACTCCACTGCCTCCACGTCGGGCCTGCCGAGGAACTCGCGCTGCGGCTGGGTGCCGCGCTTAGGACGGCCGATGCAGGCGGCGGACCACTCGACATCGGGCGCGTGAGCTGTCAAGGCCAGCAACGGGATCCACGCCGCCAGAAGATGCTTGCCGTCGAGTTTGGAGTAGGTGGCCGTCACCAACCGGTCGCCGAAAACCGGCGCGACGGTGCCGGTCAACCGACGACCGGTACCCAGGTCGATATCGACGTCGATCGCCCGGGCCGGGTCGGTGCGCAATGGCAGTGCCTCATCGGCGAGCAGTGCCACCTGATCGCGGATATCGGTTGCCCTGCGCCAGCCCAGACGGCCGGGCGGCAGGGTGCCGCGACACCACTCCGCCTCGCGGGCCCGGTCGGAACTCATCCCGCGCATGATGTCGGTCAGCATCCGGTCGCCGACGGTCCACTCCTGCAGTGCGTCAATCTCCACCGGCATCGCGTCGTCGACACCGTCGACGTCGGCGGGGAAGGTGTAGTCCAGTGCGCGGAAGAATCCCCGCACCGGATCCCTGAAGAAGGTGAGCAGATCGGCCAGTGCGACATCACCGTCGCCGACGTCGATCGACAAGGGACCGGAGACGAAGGCCGGTCGCTCCGCACGGTCGGCGGTCGCCGCGCGCGCGGCACGCAACACCGTGGTGTCGAAGCTGAACGGATGGCCCGGCACCAGCGCGCCTGACTCGACATTGCGCGCATCGAAGGGTTGCAACGGGTGGTGCACGACGATGTTCTCGCGGACCTTGCCCTCGGTGGTGCTGTCGAGGGCATCCAGCAATTCCGCCACCGGAACCGCCGGCGGGCATGGCTGGCCGGTGTAATCGTTGGCGCCGGTGTAGGTGATCACCAGGGTTTCGGTGGCCGCCCCGATGGCGTCGAGCAGCAGTTGGCGATCCTCGGAACGGATGTCACGTTCGCCGGTCATCGACTCACGCGCCAGGGCATCGTCGCCGTCGGCCACCCCGATCCGCGGAAACACGGTGTCATCGAGTCCGACCAGGCACACCACCCGGTGCGGTACCGAGCGCATCGGGACCATGGTGCAGACCGTCAGTGTTCCGGTGCGAAAGTTGGCCCGGGTGGGACGGCCGGCGAGGTGCTGGTGCAGCAGCGAGTGGATGTCCGGCAGTCGCAGCATGGTGTCGCGGCGGGACCCGGCGCGTTCGAGGACCTCGTTGAATTCGCGCTCCAGTTGGCTGATCTGCCAGGCATCGGCATCACCGACCCGGGTGATCAGCCGAATGGCCTCAGCCAGCGAGCCGAGCCAGGCCCGCAAACCTCTGGTGCCGGTGAGGGAATCCACGGCGCGCCGCAACCTGTCGACATACTCGGTGAGGCGGCCGGTGAGTTCGACGCTGTTGGAGCCGACGTCATCCAACGGAAGGGTGTTGCCGATCCAGCCGGGGGAATCATCGGACAGTGCCACCCCGGCCAGCACCCGGTCGAGGCCGAAGCGCCAGGTGTTGTGAACGAAGTCCACGCCGTACGGCGTCCGGTGTTCCTGATCGAAACCCCACCGGATGTTCGCTTCCCGAACCCATCGGGTGATGTCCTCGAGGTCGTCGTCGGTGAAGCGAAACCGATCCCGGACCGGGGCGGCCTGGGCGAGGTTCAACACCTCGGTGGCGGTCACCCGGCTGCCGGCCAGGCTGAGGAGTTGGGCGGCGACCTGCAGCAGCGGATTGGTTTGAACCAGCGAGCGGTCGGCCAACCGGACTCGCAATCGGTGCGCGGGGTGGCCGTCGGACACCACCTCGCCGAGTCCGAAGTCCGCAGCGATCAATGGTGCGTACCGCTCGATATCCGGGCACATCACCAGGATGTCGCGCGGCTCCAGGGTCTCGTCGTCGACGAGCAGGCCCAGCAGTACCTCGCGCAGCACGTCGACCTGTCGGGCCGGGCTGTGGCAGCTGTGAATCTGCACCGAGCGGTCCTCGGTTCGCAGCGAACGCCCCTGCGGCCGAACGGCATTGGCGGCGATATCCGATTGCAGCCAACCCAGCAGGGTGTCGGGATGGCCGCCAGACGGCAACGGTTCGTCGGTGGCGACGGATGCAGGTAGGCCGCGCTGCAACTCGCGCAAGTCGCGGCCGAGGGTGGCCAGCAGTGGGTGCTCGATCCGGCGGTGGCTGTCATCGGCGTGCCGGGGGATCGCTGCGCGCAGATCGGCCAGTGCAGCCCACGCCTGCGCGCTCGGGTGCGGCAGCCACAGGTGCAGCTCGTGGTGGGCGGCCACCGCGTCTAGTAACTCGATGTCGGTGGCGGGCAGCCGGGTATGGCCGAACATCGACAGCCGCTCGGGCAACCCGGCGCCCGACTCCCGAAGCAACGCAACGGTTTTCGCGTGCCGGATATGCGGCGGGTCGATCGCCATGACCTCGACGAGCCGGCGCCATAGTGGGGGCTGCCAGGCCAGATCGGCCGTGAGGTCCGTGGCATCGCCGGCCAGCCAGTCGGCCAGCAGGCCCGGCCGCTGGCGGGCGTAGGAAGCGAACAGACCGGCGATCCGGCGCGTCACGGCGTAGCGGCGGGCGGCGCGAAGCTCCTTCTCCTCGCCGTCGGCGAAGTGACCGAGATGATCAGCCAGGGTGCGACACCACGGCTCGTCAAGGCTGGCGTCAATGACCTCCAGCAGCGGCCAGGTCATGGCCTCCGGTGACCACGGGTCGTCCTGGCCGGTGCCGGCGATCTCGGCGATCAGCGAGGCGGGCGAGCGAAAAGACACTCCCGCGCAGATGCCGTCGGCGCCGCTGCCACGACCAAGGATGTGGGACAGCCGCTGGCTGAGCCAGCGCTCGACGCCGCGGGCCGGAACCACCACGAGATCCTGGGCGAACGGGTCAGCCGGAGGCGTGGCCAGCAGCGCGCCGAGTCCATCCGCGAGGACGTCGGTGCGCTCCGCGCGGTGAATGTGTAAAGCCATCGTCGCCCACCGTAATCCAGGTCACCGACAGATCGGTGCGATCCTCGACGGCCCGACTCAGGGTGGTCCGAAACCCGCCGCGGCCAAGATCTTCTGGCCCGCCTCACCGGTGACAAGGTCGACGAACTTGCGAGCCAATTCGGGATCGGTCGCCTGGCTAAGAATGCCGATCGGATAGGTGTTGACCGCTTCCGCCGCCTCGGGGAAGGCGACCGCGGTCACCGTGTCACCGGCACCCTGGGCGTCGGTGGCGTAGACGACACCGGCATCAGCCTGCCCGGTGAGCACCTTGCCCAGAACATCGGTGACCTGGGACTCCTCGCTGACAGGGTTCAGCGTCACGCCGGTTGCCTGCTCGACCCTCGTGGTGGCTGACCCGCACGGCACCTGTGGCGCACACACCACGACGGACAATCCCGGTGCCGCCAGGTCCCTGAACGCGCTGATCTTCTTCGGATTGCCCTGCGCCACAACGATTGTCAGCGTATTAGTGGCAAAGTTGACAGGTGCGCCGGCAAGCAGACCGGCCGCGGCTGCCCTATCCATATTCTTGGTATCGGCGGTGGCTAACACGTCGGCGGGCGCGCCCTGGATCAACTGGTTGACGAGGTCGGCCGATCCGGCGAACGAGAACTCCACGCCGCTACCGGGGTTATCGGTCCTGAACTGTTCACCGATTTCGGTGAACGCTTTCTTCAGTGATGCCGCGGCGAACACGGTGAGTTTTCCAGCGGGCGGTGTCGCCGGAGACGGCGTCGACGCTCCACACCCCGCCAGTGCCACCGCGGCGGCGCACAATCCGGCGAAAGCGCCCTTCATGGGACTCGGTTTAGGTGGGGCGGTGCGGCAGGCAGCGTCATGGTGAATGTGGCACCGCGGCCCGGTATTGACGACACCCGGATGTCACCACCGTGCGCCTGAACGATTTCCCGCACCAGTGCCAGACCGATGCCGTAGGACTCCCGGCCGGCCCGAGTGGTGTGGCCCTCGCCGTGCGCGAACCTGTCGAACAGGGTCGGTAGCGCATTGGGATCTATGCCCTCGCCATCGTCGGCGACGGAGGCGATCACCTGTTGTCCATCGCGGTACACCCGCAATTGCACTGTGCCGCCGCTGTGTTCGTGCCCGAGGGCGTTGTCGATCAGTGCGGTCAGAGCGCGCCGCAGCGCGGCCTCGGACCCCATGACATCTACACCGCGGATGTCGTCCGCACCGGATGCGTCGCAGCCCAATGTCACGCCGAGTGAGCCGGCGTAAGCCCCCATGCTGTCGCACACCGAACGCGCCAGTGCTTCGAGATCGACCCGCGCCGCCTCCGGCGTACCCGCCGTCATCGTGGCCGACGCCAGCAGATCATCGACAATCCCGCCCAGGATGCGGGTGTCGTCGACGAGGGCATCGGCGTCTTTACGGGCCGCCGCCAGGTCCCCGGAGCTGACCCGATTGGCAAGCAGCTGTGCCCTGGTGTGCAACACCGTCAGCGGGGCCCGAAGTTCATGGGACGCGTCGGCGACGAACCGGCGCTGCAACGCCAGCGCCTGAGCCAGTGGCCGCACCGAACGTCGGGTGAAGAGCACCACCACCCCGATCGAGGCGAGGATGCCCGCCAGTTCGGCCAGTGCCAGTGCACTGAGCAGCCGACCCCGACTCGCGCCGAAGGGAGCGAGATCCATCAGTTCCACCACCCGACCCTCGGGCCGGTCCACCACCAGCGCTCGGTAGTGCCGCTCGTGATCGCGGAGGTCGGTGAAGCCCGCAGGCCCGGACAGCAGTGGCACGCCCGCCTCTCCGCCGTCACTGGTCGCGACTGAATCGTCGTTGTCCCGCAACACCAGTTCCACCCCGGGCGGCGGATCACCGACATCATCCGCGGTCATCGCGACCTCATTCAGCTCAGCGGTCATTTGATTGTTCTGCGCTCGCACGAACACCGTGGCGATCACCAGACCGACCAGCAGCAGCACCGCCGCCAACGCCAGGGAGGTCTGGATCGCGACGATCCGACCGGCCCGCCGGACGACGCTGAGATCCCCCGCCGGCGTCATTCGAGACCGAACCGATAGCCCGAACCGTGAACGGTGCGGATCACCCGCTTGCCGAGCTTGCGGCGGAGATAATGCACATAGAGATCGATCGTGCCGTCGGACTCGGCTCCCTCGAACGCGCGGTCGAGCAGTTGAGCCCGGCTAAACACACGACCGGGTGCACCCATGAGAGTGGCCAGAAGTGCTGCCTCGCGGTCGGACAGCTCCACATCCTCGCCCTCGGGCGTCGCGCCACTTGCCCGTCGGGTCACCAGGTCGAGCCGCAATCCCCCGGCCTGCAGAACCGTGGCCGCGTCATCGTTGCGGCGCACCAGCGCTCGGACCCGGGCTAGCAGCTCCGGAATCTCGAATGGCTTGACCAGATAATCCTGGGCACCGGAATCCAAGCCCCCGACTCGATCCTCGACGGAACCGCGCGCGGTCAGGATCAGCGCCGGCGTGGCGATGCCCCGCGACCGCAGCAGCGCGACCAGATCAGCGCCGTCCATCACCGGCAGGCCGCGGTCGAGGATCATCGCGTCGTAGTTCCCGGTCAAGCCGAGATGCATACCCTGCTGGCCGTCGAAAGCGGTGTCCACCCGGTAGCCCTCGCCGGAGAACAACTCGACCAACATCGCACTCAGCGCGCGATCGTCCTCGACGAGGAGCACGGCGGGCGCAATCTCGGGCACATTTCCAAGCGTGCCACGGGAATTCTTTCAGCGCTCAAAGAACACCCGTGCACACTGGCCCACATGCCACCGGCGATAACCTCGACGCCGACTTCCGTCGGCGAGTGCGCGTGGAATCGCTGGAGCACCGAGATGCATCTGCTGGTGACTGACCACACTGTGTTGACCCATGCCCGACAGTTGGTCGACTCCGAACTCGACGCCATTGAGATCGCGGCGTCGCGCTTTCGGCCCGACTCGGAGATCTGGACTCTGGCCGGTGCCGACGGTGGCCGCACTCCGGTCAGCCCGGTGCTCGCAGACTTGATCACCGCTGCGCTCAGCGCAGCGCGGTTGACCGATGGTGACGTCGATCCGACGGTCGGGTCGGCGATGATCGCGCTGGGCTACGACCGTGACTTCGCCGAAATCGACGCGGTGACGCCCCGACTCGCGTCGGTGACAGTGCCGGCTGACTGGACCCACGTCGAGTTCGACGGGAGCAGCGTCCGACTTCCTCCGGGCGTTCTGCTCGACCTCGGCGCGACTGCAAAAGCCGTTGCCGCCGATCGGTGCGCACACCTGGTGCACCAACAGACCGGCAGCGGTGTTCTCGTCAACCTCGGTGGCGACATCGCCACCGCCGGACCCGCCCCGGACGGGGGGTGGCGAATCCTGGTTCAGGACTCCGAATTCGACCCGGCAAGCCATGTCACGATAGGAACCGACACCGGCTTGGCAACATCGAGCACCCGGCGCCGACGATGGTGGCGCTCGGGTCACGCGCTGCACCACATCATCGATCCACGAACCGGTGCGCCCGTCGATCCGGTGTGGCGCAGTGTCAGCGTCGCGGCCGGAAGTTGCCTGACTGCCAACACGATAAGCACTGCGGCGATTATCCGCGGCCGCCGCGCACCGGAATGGGTTTGCTCTCTCGGCGTGGCGGCCCGGCTGGTCGACCGCGACGGCGCCGAACGCTTTCTGTGCGGATGGCCATCATGAGCAGGTTGCACATCGACTGGACCCGATGCGACGGACGCGGGCTGTGTACAGAACTGCTGCCTGAACTTCTGGATCGCGACGACTGGGGCTATCCGATATCGCGGAGCGGATCTCGCGAGCCGGAGGTACCACCTGCACAACAGAAATATGCGGTGGCCGCGGTCAAACGGTGTCCGCGATTGGCACTACGACTGCTGCCTTCAGAGCCGTGACAGTGCTCCGCGCCCAGGCGATGGAACCTACTAGGCGATGGACCGCAACGCTGCGGGTGCGACAGGGCCGACCGACCGAACCGGTGTGACGTAGGCGTGCGGGGACAGGCACCCGGCAAGGACGGCGACGGCGCCGACAGGGGCCGTCACCGGCAATGTCCGGCCCGCAAGCTCAACGACCCAGGTTCCCGGTCCCACATCACCGGCATAGACGGGACGGGCATTCGAGTCCAGAGGTAACGGCGATGCGGACGGCGCCCGGTGGGCAGGCATCCGGCCGGTGCGACCGTAGCGCGGCCCGATCCCAACATGTTCGTGGAGTTTCACGATGCTCAATCTCCCGTCCCTGATTGCCAAAGCGGTGTCAACGGAGGTGTTTTCTTTCAAACGTTGGGTGAATTGTTGCGCAGCGTGGTAGCGACACATTAGAGAAGAAAGTCACCTCAGAGAGGGCCGAGGGGCAGTTCGTATTCCCCCAGCAAACGCGCGATCGATCGCAACGGCAGGTGCAACCACTCCGGCCGGCACCGAGCCTCATAGGCAGCCTCGTAGACGGCCTTGTCGAGTTCGTAACCAGCGAGTACAGCAGCCTGCTCCCGCGGATCCGATCCCGATTGATGCGCGTAACCCTCGCAGAATGCCGCGCTATTACGTTGTGCCGACTGGGGATTCACCGCGGCGTAGGAGAACGACCGAAACATGCCCGCAACATCGCGCAGGCGTGAATCCGGTTGGCACCGGATGGCAAGCGGGACACCCGGTTCGCCCTCGAAGTCGATCAGCACCCAGCCCTTCGGCGTCCGCAGAACCTGACCGAGGTGGAGATCGCCGTGCACGCGTTGCACGCCAATCGGGTGGTTTGCCAGTGCGGCGTAGCGCGCCGCGATGACAGGCGCGTACTCCGATAGCTGAGGAACGCTGATGATTGCTGCCGCGAGGCGCTCATACATCCGGTCGACCGGCATTGTGGCGGACGCGGTTCCGAGTTCGGTGGCAAGTGTGGCGTGTACCGACGCAACCGCTTCGCCCAGTCGGTGACACTCCCCGGCGAAGTCCATGCCGTCGCGGTCGGCGGCGGTAGCCAGCGTCCAACCGTCGACGGAGCCGGCGGAATACGTACTGAGCATGCCGAGCGGACACGGGTCACCGCCGTCGGTGGTCTCGAAACTGCCGAGCAATCCGGCAACATGCGGGTTGCCGGCCGCGCCGAGAGCCCGATTGAGTTCGATGTCGGGATTGACCCCGCACGCCACTCTGCGGAAGAACTTGAGGATCGCCTGCTCGCCGAACACCACACTGGTGTTGCTCTGCTCGGCGTCGATCACCCTGGGTTCGGCATCCACGGGCAACCCCGCGCCGGGCTCTCTGATACACCGCAGATCGCCGACCGTCGGCGATGAGTCGATCAGCGACAGCAGCGCCCTCGCGCAGTCGCCCACCGAATCCGGCGGCAGCACAACCTGATAGCGCTCGGCGGTGCCGTCGGTGTAGGTCACATCGATCAGGGCGATCTCCACCCCGACCGCCACCGGCAGAACCGCATGCTGCTGCACCGATTCCAATGTCCGATCCCGACCGGCGTACCAACGCTGCAGCGGGAGCCATTCGATCCAGGGCCCTCCTGGACCAAGTCCAGGAAGGCCATCCCGCGGCCGGAGTGGATTCACCGAATTCAGTCGCGGATGCGAACCACGACTTTGCCTCTGGCGGTGCGATTCTCCAGTGACGCGACCGCCTCGGCGGCACGCGAGATCGGATACACATCAGGCTGCGGAATGGCCAGCGTGCCCGATTTCAACAGTGCCGCAAGGCCTTCCCATTGTTCGGCGAGCGCACCGGGGTGGGTCATCGTCCAGGCGCCCCACCCGACACCGACCACGTCGACGTTATTGAGCAGCAACCGGTTGACCTTCACCGTGGGGATCTCCCCGCCGGTGAATCCGACGACCAGCAGTCGCCCGGCGGGTGCCAGGGAGCGCAGCGAGTCGGTGAACCGGTCACCTCCCACCGGATCCATGACGATATCGACGCCCTTGCCGCCGGTCAGTTCCGCCACGGCGTCCTTGAACCCGTCGGCGAGCACCACATCGGTGGCGCCGGCCGCGAGTGCGACATCCTTTTTCTCCTCGGTGCTGACGACCGCGATCACCCTGCTCGCCCCGAGCGCGGGCGCGAGCCGAAGCGTCGATGTTCCGATCCCGCCTGCAGCCCCGTGCACCAGCACCGTCTCGCCCCGGGCGAGCCTGCCCCGGACAGTCAGGGCGAAGTACACCGTCAGGTCGTTGAACAACAGGCCGGCGCCGGCCTCGAAGCTGACGTTGTCCGGCAACGGAAACACCCGATCGGCACTGAGCACCGCGGTGTCCGCCATGGCGCCGCCGATCATGGTCAAGCCGAGAACCCGATCGCCGGATTTCACCTGCGCGCCATCGGGCGCCGAGCGCACCACCCCCGCCAGTTCGGCGCCGAGGGTGAACGGCAATTCCGGCCGGTACTGATAGAGCCCGCGGGTCAGCAGCGCATCGGGAAACGCCACCCCGGCGGCGTGCACATCGACGACGATCCCGCCGTCGGCGGCCGGTTCGTCGACCTCGGCGAGTTCCAATGATTGCGGCCCGTCGAGCGAGGTGACCCTGATCGCACGCATCAGGGCGTCTCGATCGCGAGCAGCGTCACCTGCAACTCACCTCGCGGAGTCCGATAGGTGATCCGGTCACCGGCTGAATGCCCGAACAGCGCCAGACCCAACGGGCTGTCCGCGGTCAGCGTGGAATCCTCGGCACCGGCCGGCGTCTCCTCGATGTAGTTCACCACCCGCATGCGAACGTCGGCGGCGTCGTCCGGGAAGCGCAGGGTGACCTCGGTGCCGTTGGGAAGTTGCCCCTCGACGTTGGTGTTACCGCCGGCCAACAGCCAGCTGACATGCCCGATCTGCTCCTCTATCCCGGCCAGATCCTCTGCGCGCTGCAATGCGTCGGCGGCGTCACCGCTGTCGCCCACGGTTTCGGCATCCTGCTGCAACTCGGCCCGCATCTCGTCGCGGCGGCGGCGCAGGTCGGCCAGTTCTGCCTCCAGCCGAGCGTGTTCCCGCTCGGCGAAGCTTGCTGTTCCGGTGTCGGCAGTCATGGCTGACAAGGTACCGCTGGAGCCCCAACCCGGGACCGGGCACCCGCGTATCGTCGCGGTCGTGGCTTCCCTTGATCACGGCGACCCCGGCGACGCCCCGAGCATTCCACCGCCGCTCGGCGAGATCGTCGACGCCACCCGGCCGTCGGCCGCCGAAGAGGCCCGCAGCATTGCCGCCTCGACCAATATCGGCACCCTGGCCAGCCTGACCTCCACCGGTGATCCCTGGGCATCCTTCGTCACCTACGGACTGCTGAACGGCGCACCGGTGCTGTGTGTCTCACATCTGGCTGAACACGGCCGCAACCTGGCAGCCGACCCGCGTGCCAGCCTGGCCATCGTCGCACCCGACGCCGGTTCCGACCCGTTGGCCAGTGGCCGCATCACCCTGGCCGGTGTCGCGGAACGTCCGATAGATTACGAGTTGGCGGCCGCCCGCGCGGCACACGTGGCCGCGATCGCGGCAGCGAAGTACTACATCGACTACAGCGACTTCTCGGTGTGGGTGCTGCGTGTCCATCGGGTGCGCTGGGTGGGTGGGTACGGCCGGATGGACTCGGCGAGCGGTGCCGAGTACGCCGCCGCGGTACCGGATCCGATCCGGCCGCAGGCTGCCGGGGCGATCGAGCACCTCAACGCCGACCACGCCGCCGGACTTGCCGATATGGCTCGGGTTCTGGGCGGCTACCCCGACACCGACACAGCCGTGTGCACCGATATCGACCGCTACGGACTTGACCTCAAGGTCAGCACGCCTCGGGGGGATGCCTACACGAGGGTCGGGTTCGGCAGACCCCTGTCGTCATTTGCCGAATTACGAAGTGCCGCAGCCGATCTCGTCCATCGCGCTCGCGGTGCCTGATTCCACCCTGATTCCACCCTGATTCCACGCCCCGGAGCGACCCCGCCCCCAACGGGGTTGACCGTCGGCCGCCCAGTAGCTTTGAGTCGCACCGACACCGACGCGAAGGCGGGGAGGCATCATGACGACGGCGACCGATGAGCGCACCGCCCTCGCCGAGTCCAGCGAGCAGCAGGGCTGGCAGCGGCGGGCACTCGACGACAGAGTCGACGTCTACACCCGGGGCCCCATCCGGATCCGGCTGATCTGGCAGGGCGGCGACAAGATCAGCGGGGCGTCGATCTTCGTCAACGAGTGGTACGACAACTACACCCGCGACTTGGACACCGTGCGCGCCTGGCTCAAGCGGTAGCGCCGGACAACTCGAGCACACCGGCAAGTTCGCGCAACGCCGGCCGCGGATCCCAGGCCGGGTTGCCGTCACCGAGAACCTGCACCACCACATGATCGGCGCCGGCGTCCAGGTGAGCGGTCACTGTGGCCGCGGCCTGTTGCACCGAACCCATGCCGACGATGCCGCGGGCCAACCGTTCGGATCCACCGGGGATGAAGTCGGACTCATCAAAGCCCTGACGAAGCCAGGAGTTGCGGTAGTTCGGCAGACCCGAATAGATCTGCAGGTGCAGATGCGCCCGGCGCAACTGCTCGCCGTGGCCATCGACGTCCCGGCCGACCACCACCGCCTGCTCGGAGACGATCCACTTGTCCGGGCCGAGGATCTCCCGGGTGGTCGCGGTCTGTGCCGGTGTCACCAGATAGGGATGCGCCCCGTCGGCGTGAGTGCCGGACAGCTCAATCATCTTGGGCCCCAACGCCGCAAGCAGCCGGGTGGGCCGTCCCGAGCCCGGCTCGATCATCTCCGGCAGCGCCGCCATCCGGTCCAGGTAGGTGCGCATGGTTTCCAACGGCTTGGCGTAGGTGCCGCCCAGCATGTTCTGCACCAGCGGCCCGTGGCTGACGCCGAGGCCCAGCACGAACCGGCCCGGGTGCAGCGCGGTCAGGGTGCGACCGCCGCCCTCGGTGGTTCCGGCGATCCGGGCGTGGATGTTGGCGATTCCGGTGCCCACCACGAGCCGCTCGGTGGCGGCCAGGAACGCCGCCGACTCCACCATGGCGTCCTTCAGGCCCACCTCGGGGAGAAAGAGCGAGCCGTATCCCAGCGCCTCGATCTCCTGGGCCACCTCCTGGGCGGCCGGCATCGACCAACTGTCACTGGCCCACCACACCCCGATTCGGGATGGAAAGTCGATACGGGCGCGCTCAGTGCTCACGGGCACTCCTGGTCTCGGTCGGCAGTCCTGAGCACTGTAAGCCCCGACCGGGCGCCGAATACAGTGTGGCCATGGCTCACGATCGCGTCGACTTCGACCTGTCCACGGTGTTGGGCACCGTAGCCGCTGAACTACCGGATCAGACCGCTCTGATCTGGCGGGATCTGCGGCTCACCTACGCACAGCTGGACGCCCGCATCGACGGCGTCGCGCATTACCTGGCCTCCCTGGGCCTGGGCTGTCACACCGAACGCGACCAGCTGCAGGGCCAGGAGTCCGGCCAGGACCACGTCGGTTTATATCTTCGCAACGGTAACGAGTACCTCGAGGCCATGGTGGCCGGCTACCGCGCCCGGGTTGCGCCGTTCAACGTCAATTACCGCTACGTCGAGGAGGAGTTGCTCTACCTGCTGGGCGACGCGCGAGCCAAGGCCCTGGTCTACGCCGCGGAGTTCGCCCCGCAGGTGGCCGCGATCCGGGACCGGCTGCCCGATCTTCAGGTGCTCATCCAGGTCGCCGACGATTCCGGCAATCCACTGCTGGACGGCGCGGTCGATTACGAATCCATCACCGCCACAACCGAACCCGCCACTGGAATGCCCACCCCCCGCGGCGACGATCTCTACATCCTCTACACCGGCGGCACCACCGGGATGCCCAAGGGTGTGCTGTGGCGTCAGCACGACATCTTCATGTCCGCCATGGGCGGCCGGCCGTTCACCGGCGGCGCGGAGTTGAACTCTTACCAAGATCTGATCGATCAGGTGAACGCCGCCCCCGGGGTGCGATCGTTCCTGGTGCTTCCACCGTTGATGCACGGCGCCGCTCAATGGGGTGTGTTCAACACCATCAGCGCCGGCGGTTGGATCGCCGTCCCCGACGACGTCACGCGTTTTGATGCCGATGCCATTCTGCAGTTGGCCGCGCGCGAACGCGTGCTGAGCATCCCGGTGGTCGGCGACGCCATGGCCCGGCCCCTGGTCGATGCGATCGAGACGGGTGACTACGACCTGTCCGGGCTGATGGCGCTGACCAACGGCGGCGCGCCGCTGTCCCCGACGGTCCGCGACCGGCTACTGACGGTGTTGCCCAACCTGATGATCCTCGACGCCGTCGGCGCCTCGGAGTCGGGCGCGCAGATGACCAGCGTCGCGACCAAGGGCGCCGACATGCAGACCGCCACTTTCACTCCGCTTGCCGACACTACCGTCGTGGCAACCGATTTCAGCCACGTGCTCTCCCCCGGCGACGGCGAGGGCTGGCTGGCCCGACGGGTGTTCGTGCCGCTGGGCTACCTGGGTGATGCAGAGAAGACCGCGCGCACCTTCCCCACCATTGACGGCGTGCGGTTCTCGATCCCCGGCGACAAGGCCCGCTATCTGGCCGACGGCCGCATCGAGCTGCTGGGCCGCGATTCGGTGACCATCAACTCCGGCGGGGAGAAGATCTTCGCCGAGGAGGTCGAGCGCGCGGTGGCCAGCCATCCGGCGGTGTACGACGTCGTCGTCACCGGCCGTCCCTCGGAACGCTGGGGCAGCGAGGTGGTCGCGATCGTCCAACTCGCACACGGGAAGACCGCGACCGATGAAGAACTGATCGAGGCCTGTCGCCCGCATATCGCGCAGTACAAGTTTCCGAAGGCGTTCGTGCGCACCGATCACGTGGTGCGCTCGCCGGCCGGTAAGGCCGACTACCGGTGGGCCAAGGCGCTTGCGGCGGAAAGCCTCGGAGCAAGCTAGATCTTGAGGTAGCCCTTGTCGGCTGCTACCTGAGCGCCGGTCATCAGCGCTGAGGCGTCGCTGGCCAAGAACAGCACCACCTCGCTGACCTGTTCGGGTGGGGTCAGTGACATCGTCTCCAGTGCACCGGGCGAAAAGCTGTACGCATACCGCGGATACTTCTCGAAGGTCGTGTACAGAGACGGGTCGTTGCCCAGTGGGGTATCGACACCGTAGGTGTGCACCGAGTTGACCCGGATGTCGTACTCGCCCAATTCGATTGCCAGCGAATTGGTGAGCCCGACGATGCCGAATTTGCTTGCGCTGTAGTGCCCTGCGCCGGGTACCGCCTTGATGCCCGCGGCCGAACTGATCGCGATGATGGACCCACCATTGCCCGCCTCGATCATCGCCGGTGCCGC
>Ga0194055_10002283_pt1 | contig 15292 bp, 14 predicted proteins | sample SepL449m_MetaG_FD_155482 | JGI IMG/M metagenome (GOLD analysis project Ga0194055, IMG submission 155482) | Anoxic zone freshwater microbial communities from boreal shield lake in IISD Experimental Lakes Area, Ontario, Canada - Sep2016-L442-9m | ecosystem: Environmental > Aquatic > Freshwater >... | reverse complement strand
GATGCCAGCTTCATCGAAAATGGATGCGGTCATCTCTTCATAGGATGTAAGCATCGGCCATTTTTCACCGCGCTTTTTCGCGTCCGCTAAATCGGCAATGGTTACGCGACGGTGCGTGGCTGCGCCATGTAGGGATTGCATGCAAAGACCTCCAGCCTCAAGGCTTCAAGCGAAGTCCCTGGGTACGAGCCCAATTGTACTAGTACGAGCAAGTGGGTACTAGAAGTAGGCTTAACGTATGAAGTTGCGCGTAGCACTTGCACAGATCAACCCAACAGTTGGTGATCTTGCAGGCAATGCTGCGCTCATATCCACGTACACAGAGCAGGCTAAAAAAGCTGGCGCAGATGTCATTGTTTTTCCAGAGATGGTTTTAACTGGCTATCCCGTTGAAGATCTTGCAATGCGAGCATCATTTAGAAGTGCAAGCAAAAAAGCGCTGGCGCAGCTGGTCATATCTGTCGATCCATCGATTGTTTCGGTGGTGGGTTATCTCGATCAATCTCCATCTGGTGCTCCGCAAAACACAGTAGCCATTGTTTATGAATCCAAGGTCGTAGCTACTTACACAAAGCGTCACTTGCCAAACTATGGCGTCTTTGATGAATTTCGAAACTTTGTGCCGGGGGATTCTACTCTGGTTGTTCGTGTCAAAGGCGTAGATATAGGTATCGCAATTTGTGAAGACATCTGGCACTCACTGGCAGATCTTGCCGCCAGAAAACCTGGTGTTGTTCTCGTTCCAAATGGTTCGCCATATGAACGCAATAAAGATGATGTGCGATTAGCCCTAGTTCAAAAGCGCGCCAAGGAAATAGGTGCACCTTTGGCATATGTAAATATGACGGGTGGCCAAGATGATTTGGTATTCGATGGCGACACCATCGTGGTTGATGCAAGCGGCGCCGTTATTTCTAGAGCCGCACAATTTCAAGATCAACTGTTAGTCGTCGATATCGATGCTGCTACACAGACCGCGCAGCCAGATGTTGTGATTTCAGAAAGTGGCGCCGAATCTGCCGGTGCTCTTGCACCAACAGTTGCTGCGCGCATGAGCGATAACGAAGAAATCTGGAACGCACTTGTGATGGGTCTTCGCGACTATGTTGCCAAGAACAAATTTAAATCTGTAGTTATTGGCCTATCTGGTGGAATTGATTCAGCACTTGTTGCGGCCATTGCAGTCGACGCTCTGGGCGCTAAGTGCGTCAACGGTGTTGCAATGCCAAGTAAGTATTCATCTGATCACTCACTCGAAGATGCCACAGCCTTTGCAGCCAATACCGGCATTCACTTTCGCACAGTTGCTATCGAGCCAATGGTCGAATCATTTATGCAATCTATAATCCTTAAAGGTATTGCGGCAGAAAACATTCAGGCCCGCGTGCGCGGAACAACGCTGATGGGTATTTCAAATCAAGAAGGACACCTCGTTCTGGCTACGGGCAACAAATCCGAACTCGCAGTGGGGTATTCCACTTTGTATGGCGATGCCGTCGGCGGCTTTGCACCTATTAAAGATATTTATAAAACAGATGTGTGGGCTTTAGCCACATGGCGAAATGCTCAAGCACTTGAACGTGGCGAAGTTGCACCAATTCCGCAGCGCTCTATTGAAAAAGAACCGAGTGCTGAATTACGTCCTGATCAGAAAGACTCTGATTCATTGCCAGAGTATGAATTATTAGATCAACTCTTAATTCGCTATGTGGATGGCGATGAGGGGTCAGCAAAGTTAATTGCTGCAGGTTTTGATAGTGCACTCGTTATGCGCGTTATTGGGCTAGTCGATAAGGCTGAATACAAACGTCGCCAATATCCACCTGGTACCAAGGTATCTAGCCGCGCATTTGGTAAAGATCGCCGTTTGCCCATGACTTCACGCTGGAGCGAAGCGTAATTTTCGTAACACAGCCGTAACGCGGCTTTGGCACTATCTGCCTATGGCCTCAGAACAAGAAATGTCTAAGCAGCAAGAGTTTGTGATTCGCACTCTTGAAGAACGCAATATCCGATTCGTGCGTTTGTGGTTCACAGATGTTTTGGGCTTTCTAAAATCCGTTGCAATCGCACCAGCCGAATTAGAGAATGCATTTGCAGAAGGAATTGGCTTTGATGGTTCTGCTATCGAAGGATTCGCTCGCGTTACTGAATCAGATATGTTGGCAAAGCCAGATCCAGCAACATTTTCAATCTTGCCATGGCGCACAGAAGCACCAGGTGCTGCACGTATGTTCTGTGACATCACGATGCCAGATGGTTCTCCATCTCCTGCAGACCCACGAAATGTTCTGCGTCGCACGCTAAATAAAGCTGCGCAGATGGGTTACACCTGTTACACCCATCCAGAAATTGAATTCTTCTTATTTAAAGCTCGTCCTGAAAAAGGCGAAGCACCAGTGCCAGTTGATCAAGGCGGATATTTCGATCACACACCATCTGTTGTTGGCCATGACTTTAGACGTCAAGCAATTACGTTATTAGAAGCTATGGGCATTTCTGTTGAATTTAGCCATCACGAAGGTGGACCAGGACAGCAAGAAATCGATTTACGCGATGCTGATGCGTTAAGCACCGCAGATAACATCATGACTTTTCGTCACGTAATTAAAGAAGTAGCGCTAGATCAAGGCTTCTATGCATCCTTTATGCCAAAGCCATTTACAGATCATCCCGGCAGTGGAATGCACACACACGTCTCACTCTTTAAGGGAGAAGAGAACGCTTTCTACGATCCAAAGGCTGAATTTAATTTATCCAAAATTGGTCGCTCATTTATTGCAGGCATCTTGATTCACGCCGCAGAAATAACTGCGATTACAAATCAATGGGTAAATTCGTATAAACGTTTACATGGCGGCGGAGAAGCACCAGCACTTGTTAACTGGGGACCAAGTGATCGCGGTGCACTGGTGCGTTTGCCTATGTATAAGCCAGGAAAAGAAAACTCCACACGCATCGAATTTAGATCACCAGATTCTGCGTGTAATCCATACCTTGCATATGCAGTGATGATTGCCGCTGGCCTTAAGGGAATTGAAAAGAATTACGAATTATCGGCATCTAATGATTTGCAGACGCTGCCTACGAACCTCAATGAAGCAATCTCCGCCATGGAAAAGAGCGAGCTGGTTCGCGAGACATTGGGCGAGCATGTATTTGAATACGTGTTGCGCAATAAGCGCTCCGAGTGGCAGGACTATCGCCGCCAGGTAAGTGCCTACGAACTAGATAGGTATATCCCAGTTCTTTAGCACTTGGTGGGATAAATTTGCCCCCATGAGCAAAGAGATCACATCAGCAGGACTACGTCGCACCAACATCATCGCCGGAATTTTCCATTTACTGCAGATGATTGCAGTCCTTTCACTCAGCAGTGATTTTTCCTTACCTATTACCGCAAAATATATGTCTGGTCCTCCAGGATCAACGTACGCCGAACCTGTTGTTCTCTTTAACACTCCTATTGGTTTAACTGTTGCTATTTTCTTAGGACTTTCAGCACTTGCTCACTTCATTGTTGCTAGCCCGAAATTCTTCCCACGCTATTCAGCAGGTCTTGCGCAAAAACGCAATTACTTCCGCTGGGTTGAGTACTCCATCAGCTCATCAGTAATGATCGTGCTGATTGCACAAGTAACTGGTGTCTCCGAAATTTCAGCCATCATCTCAATCTTTGGCGTTAACGCTTCAATGATTTTATTCGGTTGGTTGCAAGAGAAGTATGAACAGCCTGGCAATGGCGGATGGCTTCCATTTATCTTTGGTTGCATTACGGGCATAGTTCCTTGGATTGCACTGCTCTTTCACGTATTTGCAATCGGTGGACCTAGCAACGCAAAGGCTCCTGCATTTGTCTATGTCATTGTTCTTACAATTTTCTTATTCTTTAACTCATTCGCACTCGTGCAATGGTTGCAGTATAAAAAAGTTGGTAAGTGGTCTGATTATTTGCGTGGAGAGCGCACCTACATCACGCTCTCACTCGTTGCTAAATCAGCACTTGCATGGCTAATCTTTGCCAACACTCTTATTCCGTAAGGGATGCCTGATGCTCTTTATCGTGATCTAAAAGCACTTGGAGCATTGATTCAATAGTGATCGAACCGAAGGTACGGTGTTGTGCAGCAGCAGCGCGCCCTTGAACGCTGAGGTTTTTTAAGTAAGAAACCATATTTTCTCTGCTTGCTAGCAATTTAATACGCGCCTCTGCAAAGCTTTGTGTTGAGTATTTTTCTGCAGTCACAACTGCATCCGGTTCCCACCATTGCAATCGTGGAATGGGCTCCCCAGATACTTGTGCTTGCCGCATTAATTCAAAACGAGCCATCCACACTTCTTTATCAACATCGACTAGGTGCCCCAAAATAATTGCCGGCGTCCAATCAGTGCCGTTGAATTGATCACTGCGTTCTGATTTTTCTGCAACGTCACAAATTTCTTTGGCAGAATCTATAAGGGCAATTAGTTGCGTTTCGAAGTTGGCCATACGCGGGAGTTTAGAACTTTACTTGCTTGAAAAGACAGGGTGGGGTTACCATTTACACATGACACATCGCAGCCTCCTCCTTCGCTGCCGTGGCGGGGCCAAGTAAGTCGGTCCCCTCGCCGCGGGGTTTGTCGCGCCGGCTAAACCTGACAAATCCCGTAACTAACAAGGAGTTTTAAAATGAATTTCCCAGAACAAAAACCTTCATCGATGCGTGCGCATAGATATTCATCATTTATTCCTGTTGATCTACACGATCGCACATGGCCAGAAAAGAAGATGACGAAGGCACCTAAGTGGTGTTCAGTTGATCTTCGAGATGGCAACCAAGCACTTATTGACCCAATGGATACTCCGCGCAAATTAGCGATGTTCAAACTTTTGGTCGCAATGGGTTACAAGGAAATTGAAGTTGGCTTTCCAAGTGCTAGCCAGACAGATTTTGACTTCGTTCGAAAGATTATTCAAGAGGGCTTAATTCCAGATGACGTCATCATTCAGGTTCTTACTCAAGCCCGCCAACCGCTGATTGAGCGAACATTCGAATCTATCAAGGGCGCCAAGCAAGCGATCGTTCACCTTTATAACTCCACATCTACATTGCAACGTCGAGTTGTTTTCGGCCTTGATAAAGAAGGTATTAAAAAGATTGCAACAGATGGCGCACAAATGTGTCTGGACCTCGTCAAAACCGTGCCAGAGACAAAGGTTTCATTTGAGTATTCACCTGAGTCATACACAGGCACCGAATTAGAGTTTGCGGTTGAAGTCTGTAACGCGGTTAATGAGATCTGGAAGCCAACGCCGCAATGGAAGACAATCATGAATCTTCCAGCAACAGTTGAGATGGCAACACCAAATATTTACGCCGACTCAATTGAGTGGATGTGTCGCAACCTCAACAATCGTGAAAACGTAATTGTTTCGTTGCACCCACACAATGATCGTGGTACTGGTGTTGCTGCTGCTGAACTTGGTTACTTAGCTGGTGCTGATCGCATCGAAGGAACTCTCTTTGGAAATGGCGAACGCACCGGAAACGTTTGTCTTGTCACTCTTGGTCTTAACTTAGTAAGCCATGGAATTGATCCGATGATTGATTTCACCAATATTGACGAGGTTCGTCGCACAGTTGAATACGCGAATCAACTACGCGTGCCAGAGCGCCATCCATACGGCGGCGACCTTGTATTTACGGCATTCTCAGGCTCACACCAAGATGCAATTAAAAAAGGTTTCGAACATCTAGAACGGGACGCAAAGGCTGCCAGAAAGCACGTTGATGAATTCACATGGGCTGTTCCATATTTACCTATTGATCCAAAAGATATTGGTCGCTCATACGAAGCTGTGATTCGCGTGAATTCGCAATCAGGCAAGGGTGGCGTGGCATACATGATGAAAAATGAACATCATCTAGATTTGCCACGTCGTTTGCAGATTGAATTTAGCCGCGTTGTTCAAGCGATGACAGATGAACAAGGCGGAGAAGTCACAGCCGATGAGTTGTGGAATGTATTTGAAGATGAGTACTTGCCAACACAAGATGCACCGTGGGGACGCTTTAGATTAAAGGGACTTTCACAGACATCCGTTCTAGATGAAGACGTTAATTTGGAAGTAACACTTCTTGATCGCGGCGATGCTAAAAAACTAGCAGGCACAGGCAACGGTCCGATTGCTGCATTTTGTAACATCTTGCAGGCATACGGAGTTGATGTGAAAGTTTTGGATTATTTCGAGCACGCACTTTCAGCTGGTGGAGATGCATCAGCTGCTGCATACCTTGAGTGCTCGATTAATGGTGAAACCTTCTGGGGCGTTGGAATTGATCCAAACACCACGACTGCGTCCCTTAAAGCCGTCGTGTCTGCAATAAATCGCGCAATTAGATAGTTGCCACCAGTACCTTTGCCTGCATGAGCCTGTACCGCGATGAAGCAATCATTTTGCGCACGCAGAAATTAGGCGAAGCAGATCGCATAATCACCATGCTCACTCGCGATCACGGACGTGTGCGCGGTGTGGCAAAAGGTGTTCGTCGCACAATGTCTAAATTCGGTGCGCGTCTTGAACCAGGTAGCCATGTTGATATTCAGATGTATATTGGTAAAACATTTGACACAGTCACACAAGTTGAAGCCTTAAGAAACTATGGCGAAGCAATTACTGATGATTATCAGCGCTGGACAATTGCTTCAGCGATTTTAGAAACTTCAGAGCGTTTCACAGCGCAAGAGCGTGAACCTGCTGTGCAAGAGTTTCACTTGGTCGTTGGCGCAATGAAAGCGCTGTGCGATGATCGTTATGACCCAGCACTTGTATTAGATGCATTCTTGTTGCGCTCCCTTGCATTGGGTGGTTACGCACCATCTATGACAGATTGTTCACGGTGTGGGTTGGCCGGACCGCATAGATTTTTCTCACTCGTTGGTGGAGGCTCTGTCTGTCTTGAGTGCAGACCATCTGCGTGCGCAACTCCACAACCAGAGACACTTGAATTAATGGCAGCACTGTTAAGTAGTGATTGGGAGAGTGCCAATAAGAGCGAAGGAAAAAATCGCCGCGAGGCTAGTGGATTAATCGCTGCTTATTTACAATGGCACCTTGAACGCAGTTTGCGTTCACTGCCAATTGTGGAGCGGGTATGAATATTCCAGAGCATGTTGCAATCGTGATGGATGGCAATGGTCGTTGGGCAAAAGAGCGCGGTCTACCACGCACTAAAGGCCACGAAGCCGGCGAAGCGGCACTCTTTGATGTTGTAGAAGGTGCAATCGAATTCGGTGTTAAAGAAATAAGCGCATACGCATTTTCTACAGAGAATTGGCGTAGATCACCTGATGAAGTCAAATTTCTTATGGGTTTTAATCGAGACGTTATTCGACGTCGCCGCGATGAAATGAATGCGATGGGAGTACGAATTCGTTGGGTTGGAAGACCTAAACGGTTGTGGGCAAGTGTTATTTCAGAACTTGAAGAAGCAGAAGAGCTGACTAAAAAGAATAAAGTTTTAACTCTTAATATGTGTGTTAATTACGGAGGCCGTTCAGAAATCGTTGATGCAGCAACTGAGTTAGCACGCGATGTAAAACGAGGCAAAATTAAAGCCGATGCAATCACAGAAAAAACATTTGCAAAGTACTTAGATTCACCAAGTATGCGAGATGTGGATTTGTTTCTTCGTTCATCAGGGGAGCAGCGCACCAGCAACTTCTTGCCATGGCAATCAGTCTATGCAGAGATGGTTTTTATGGATGTGTTATGGCCTGATGTCACACGAAAGACTTTATGGAAAGCTATTGAGGAATACAACAAGCGCGATCGTAGATTTGGTAAGGCTTAAGAATTCGCTACGACTAACCACATAATTAAGACACCGAATGTGGTTGCAGCAAGAGTCCAACGAGATGGATGACGTGAGTGTGCTTCAGGCAAAATATGTGATGTTGCAATGTAAATAACAAAACCTGAAAAGAGTGCGAGATACAGCGCCATCCAGGATTCGTTGAGTGCTAAATATGTACCAAGGGCTGCACCGCTTAAACGCGCTGCACCATCTAATACCAATAACCATTTGCTGTTCTTGTGCCAGTTACCACTTTTAACAAGGAGTGAAACAGTATTGAGTCCGTCGCTAAATGCGTGCACAACAACTGCCAGAAATACTGCAAAGCCCAGGGCATTACTTACTTGAAAAGCAACACCTAAACCAACGCCATCAAGAAATACGTGTCCGCCCATCGCAACGGCGCTTAGCGTTCCGGCAATGTTGTGGTGTTCGTGATCGTGGCCATAGTCTGAATCTGCCGGTTCGTGAGATCCAAAAAATCTTTCAAGAACATGCAGTAGTAAAAATCCAGTCAGAATTGCAAGGGAGACAAGAGGTACTCCAGCGAAGGAGTCCTTATTCATCGCAAAGACTTCTGGTAATAAATCAAAACCAACCAGTCCTAAAAGTAGACCGGCAGAGAGTCCAAGAATTAAATGGAAGCGGTCATTGGAACGCAGCGCCAGGATTCCACCAAGAACTGTGGCAACAACGGTGATTGCTGCAAATCCAATGGCTATGTTCATAAATTAAGGATAACAACATTAGGCTTGTCTTTATGATCGCTATCGCTCGCTTCACGGTTTCCCTAGGCACGGCTGCGCATTTTCAGAGTCAATTAAGTGCTGCCCTAGATAGTTTTTCCAAGTGCAAGGGATTCGTCGACGGTGAATATGGCCAAAATCTTGATGACCTAACTCTTTGGTCTTTAGTTACCAGATGGGAAAACGTAGGTTCCTATCGCCGAGCTTTGAGCACTAATGATGTGAAGATGAATGTGATTCCAACGTTAGCCCAAGCAATCGACGAGCCCGGTGCATACGCAACGTCAACTATTGGGCCATACTCAGAGTAAAATTATCGTCACGGAAGTAACCCACGTTGCTTTTCGCCGACAGCCAGCCGGATGGAGAAAATGAAATGGCAACGGATCGTTTAGAAAATATTGTTGGTCTTGCAAAGCGCCGTGGATTTGTTTATCCCTCATCCGAAATTTATGGTGGGTTACGCGCATCATGGGATTACGGCCCACTCGGTGTTGAATTAAAAAATAACGTAAAGCGCCAATGGTGGAAATCAATGGTCACAGGTCGCGAAGATGTTGTTGGTCTTGATTCATGTGTGATCTTGGCAAAAGAAGTCTGGGAAGCATCCGGACACGTTACAACTTTTTCCGATCCGCTAACAGAGTGCACTTCTTGTCACAAGCGCTATCGCGCAGATCATTTACTTGAAGCATATGAAGCAAAGCATAAGAAGGCTGCAACAGCGATGACCGAAGTTAATTGCCCAGCGTGTGGAAACAAAGGACAGTTCACCGAACCAAAACAATTTAGCGGAATGCTTAAAACTTATCTTGGACCTGTAGAAGATGAATCTGGTCTTGCGTTCTTGCGACCAGAAACTGCTCAAGGAATCTTTATTAACTTTGATCAAGTAATGACAACCTCTCGCAAGAAGCCACCTTTTGGAATTGGCCAGATTGGTAAGTCATTTCGCAATGAAATTACGCCAGGAAACTTTATTTTTAGAACTCGTGAATTCGAGCAGATGGAGATGGAGTTCTTCGTTGTTCCCGGAACGGACGAGCAGTGGCATCAATATTGGATTGATACACGCATGGCTTGGTATGTGGACCTTGGAATTAATCCAGAACGTTTGCGTATTTTTGAACATCCAAAAGAAAAATTGTCACACTACTCAAAGCGCACGGCAGATATTGAATATAAATTTGAATTTGCCGGAACCGAATGGGGCGAGCTCGAAGGTATTGCTAACCGCACAGATTTTGATTTAAAGGCGCACTCTGCGGCCTCTGGTAAAGATCTTTCATACTTTGATCAAGAAAAGAATGAACGATGGACACCATTTGTTATCGAACCTGCAGCAGGTGTGGACCGCGCAACTCTTACATTCCTAATGGATGCATTCACAGAAGATGAAGCGCCGAATAGCAAAGGTGAGATGGAGAAGCGTGCGGTACTTAAACTTGATTATCGTTTAGCGCCAATTAAGGTCGCTGTACTTCCACTTTCACGTAACGCTGATTTATCTCCTAAAGCACGCGATCTTGCAGCGCAATTGCGCAAGAACTGGAGTATTGATTTCGATGACGCTGGTGCGATTGGTCGTCGTTATCGCCGCCAAGATGAAATCGGAACTCCGTATTGCATCACTGTTGACTTTGAAACACTTGAAGATCATGCAGTAACAATTCGCGATCGTGACACGATGTCACAAGAGCGTATTGCTCTCGATCAGGTTGAAGCATGGTTAGCGCCACGACTACTCGGTTGCTAAAACCACTCACCCTTCCGCTTGCATCTGGCGATCATCTAATTGATCCGCCAGTTGTATTGGCGCCAATGGCAGGCATTACTAATGCACCATTTCGCATGCTCTGCCGCGAACAAGGCGCTGGTTTATTTGTCTCTGAAATGGTTACAGCACGTGCGCTCATTGAACGTCGTCCGGAAACTCTGCGCATGATCGAACCAGGTAAAGGTGAATGGCCACGTTCTGTGCAGTTATATAGCGTTGATCCACACACGATGCGCGCAGCAGTAATAATGCTTGGCAAGGAAAACTTAGTCGATCACATTGATATGAACTTTGGTTGCCCTGTTCCTAAAGTTACCCGCAAAGGTGGTGGAGCAGCGCTTCCATATAAACGCAATCTCTTTAGTGCAATTGTTGGAGCAGCAGTTGAAGCTGCAAAACCTTTTGGAATTCCTGTCACAGTAAAAATGCGCATCGGAATTGATAGTGACCACCACACTTATTTAGAAGCTGCAAAGTCAGCTGCAGACTTGGGTGTTGCATGGGTTGCATTACACGCTCGCACAGCAGCGCAAATGTATGAAGGTAAATCAGATTGGTCTGCAATCACACAACTTGTAGAACATCTCAAACCCACTGGTGTGCCAGTACTTGGTAACGGAGATATTTGGTCAGGCGCTGATGGAGTTGAAATGGTGCGCCAAACAGGTTGTGCGGGCGTAGTTGTTGGACGTGGATGCCTCGGACGCCCGTGGTTATTTTCAGATTTAGTGAGTGCATTTAATGGTGGAACAGATCGCACATTGCCAACACTTCACCAGGTGCGCGAAGTAATGTTTAGACACGGAGAATTAATCGTTGATTACTTCGAATCAGAAGATCGTGGATGCCGCGATTTACGCAAACACATGGCGTGGTATCTCAAAGGATTTAGAGTGCATCGCGAATTGCGTAGAGAGTTTGGCTTGATCGAATCCCTTGCACACTTTCGCACGTTGCTAGATCAATTAGATGATCAGCCATATCCAATTGAAGTAGGCGAAAAACCACGTGGTCGTACAAGCCATGGCCGCCCTGTCACTTTGCCAGATCGTTGGTTGGAAGATCCCGATGAGATGGCTGCAATCGAATTAGAAGATGCATTTTCAGGTGGCTAATGTTTATTTTTAGATTCTTTCGTCGTGTATTTACAATAATCTTTCTGGTTATTTTGGCGATTCCAACGTATGCAATTGGAAAGACGTATTACGCAGCGCACTATCCAGTTGTCCGTGGAGCAGATGCAATCGTTGTTATGGGCGCTGCACAGTTTGATGGTCGTCCCGGTGATGTTTTAGAGGCACGTCTGACTGAAGCAAAGAGAATTTTTGATCTAGGCCTTGCTCCAATAATTATTACAGTTGGCGCAAAAGCTCCGGGTGATCGAACAACTGAAGCCGCATCTGGCAAAGCATGGTTAGTCTCTGCTGGCGTTCCAGCCAAAAAAATAGTCGCGCTATCAACGGGTCGCGACACACTAGTAAGTACAAAAGCATACGTTCGAGAGATGAAAAAGCGCGAAATAAAAAACGTCATCATTGTCACGGACCCGTATCACTGTCGCCGATCTATGACGATGGCAAATGATCGCGCTTTAATTGCTACCTGTTCACCTGTGCAATTTGGTCCGAATTCTTTAAAGAACTCCACAAAGCGATATCTACTCCGTGAATCCGCCGCCTATTTGGCTTACATCACGGTAGGTCACTTTGGAATAAACATCAGCGACCATCTAGATACAAACAAAATTCTAGATAAGGTTGTTTCATGAGCGTTTACAGTGATCGCGACAACGAACGCTTTCTTGATGAACCGGCAAAGCGCGCAGGCCGAACAGAATTTATGCGAGATCGTGCACGAGTAATTCACTCCGCATCTCTTCGTCGTCTCGCTGCAAAGACTCAAGTAGCTGTTCCTTGGGAAAATGATTTCCAGCGCACGCGTCTGTCTCACTCACTTGAGTGCGCACAAATTGGTCGCGAACTCGGTGAATCACTCGGCGCCGATCCTGATTTATTAGATACCGCATGTCTTGCACATGATTTAGGTCATCCACCCTTTGGTCACAACGGTGAAGAAGCGCTGGCAGAAATTGCAAAGAGTTGTGGCGGCTTTGAAGGAAACGCACAGAGTTTTAGATTACTTACACGTCTTGAAGCAAAGACAGTGGACGCCGATGGTCGATCAATAGGATTAAATCTGACTCGCGCATCTTTGGATGCCGCCACTAAATATCCCTGGCAACGTGCAACTAATCCGCGCAAATTTGGCGTATATGACGATGATGTTGAAATCTATAAGTGGATGCGCGCAGATGCCCCCGAAGGCAAGCGCTGCATCGAAGCACAAATTATGGATTGGTCAGATGACGTTTCATATTCGGTTCACGATTTAGAAGACGCCATCGTTGCCAACCAAGTCCATGTGTGCACCTTTGAAGATGATTTTGATGCAATTTATGACAGCATGACAAAAGATTATGGAAGCAACGCATCAAAGTCTGAAGCAACCGAAGCACTTGTGAGATTACAAGAACTTTCATGTTGGCCCGTTAACTATGACGGCAGCCATCGCTCCCTTGCTCGCTTAAAAGATTCAACGAGCCAATTAATCGGTCGCTTTGTATTAGCTGCTGAGAATAAAACTCGCGCAATCTATGGGGATGAACCGCTAGCAAGATACGGCGCAAACCTTGAGATTCCGCGTGAGCATTTAGTAGAAGTTGACTTCTTAAAGGCCGTTGCAGGTCATTACTTAATTCGTGCGGCTGAGTCACAAGAGCGTTATGCAAAGCAAAAAATTGTCATCGTTGAACTTGTTGATCTCTTGTATAAGAGTGCGCCTAAAGCATTGGATGCAATTTTTATCGATGACTGGAACCGCGCAGCCGATGATGGCCAGCGTCTTCGCGTAGTAATTGACCAGATTGCAGCGCTTACTGACCCCGGTGCTTACGCCTTACATGCTCGTCTGACTCAAAATCGCTAAAGTGCGCCTATGAGCGGACGCATAAAAGAAGAAGATGTTACCTATCTTCGCGAACGTGTTCCGATTGATGAAGTTGTCGCAGATTATGTACAACTAAAGTCTGCAGGTGGCGGACAGAAAAAAGGTTTATGTCCGTTTCATGATGAAAAGTCACCATCATTTCACGTAACACCAAGTAAAGGTTTTTATCACTGCTTTGGTTGCCAAGCCAGTGGCGATGTCATTTCATTTCTTATGAAGATGGATCACCTTACATTTACTGAAACTCTCGAACGACTCGCAGATCGCATTGGTTACACATTGCGCTATGACGAGAACTCATCTGGTCCATCTGTTCCTTCCGGTATGCGCTCTCGTTTAATTGCAGCAAATGCTGCCGCCGCTATTTATTATCAAGAACAACTCAACACATCACCTGCTGCAGCCCATGGTCGTGAGCTACTGACAAAACGTGGATTTGAAAAAGATGCCTGCCAATTATTTGGTGTTGGTTTCGCACCTGATGATTGGGATTCACTCACCAAACACTTACGCGCACAAGGTTTTACAATCGATGAGTTAGAAACTGCCGGACTTTCAAAGATGGGTCAACGCGGGCCAATTGATCGTTTCCGTAATCGTCTGACCTGGCCGATCAAAGACATCACGGGAGATGTTGTCGGTTTTGGTGCTCGAAAGTTAGCTAGTGATGAAGAAGATCAAGGTCCAAAATATTTAAATACACCAGAGACTCCGATCTATAAGAAGAGCCAAGTTCTGTACGGATTAGATGTTGCAAAGAAAGAGATTGCAAAGAAGCGCCAAGCAGTAATCGTTGAAGGCTATACAGATGTAATGGCTGCACACCTTGCTGGAATTACTACTGCTGTTGCAACGTGTGGCACTGCATTCGGTGCGGATCACATCCGAATCCTGCGTAGATTATTAATGGATGATGATGCTTTCCGCGGAGAAGTGATTTTTACATTCGATGGGGATGCAGCCGGACAAAAGGCAGCACTTCGTGCATTTAGTGATGATCAAAAATTCGTTACGCAGACATTTGTGGCCGTTGAACCTGATGGACTAGATCCTTGCGATCTACGTCAAATAAAAGGTGATGCTGCGCTACGTGACCTGATTGCTCGTCGTGTTCCGCTCTTTGAGTTTGCAATTCGCGCCGAGTTAGTTAAATACGATCTGAAAACACCTGAAGGTCGCATCGGTGCGCTTAATGCTGCAGCGCCTCTTGTTGCACAAATTAGAGATAAGTCTTTGCGCCCAGAATATTCACGTTCATTAGCTGGATGGCTCGGTGTTGAAGTCGAACAAGTATCTTCAGCAGTTGCAACAGCAATGAAGAAAACTCCACAAATAAGTGTTGATCCAACGGCTCCAGAAGTTGTGCCACAGCAGTGGCGTCCGGATCCGCAAGAGCCACGTTTGATATTAGAACGTGAAGTCTTAAAGGCGCGCGTTCAATTTCCTGCGTTCTGTCAATCATTTAATGGACTTGAAGAAAACGCTTTTACACATCCTGCCTATCAAGAACTTCGCGCAGTAATTGAGCTCATGGCGCCAGAAAACGCAGCCCTGACAATAGATAAAATCACAAATGAGAATATGAAATCTCTATTTACAGAGTTAAATGTCGAACCAATTCGCGCCGATGGCGAGATCACAGAACATTATGTTGCGAGCATTATTGCTCGCCTTCGCGAAGTGGCGGTCTCGCGCGCAATTGCAGAACTTAAATCAAGTTTGCAAAGACTTAATCCAGTTGAAAATGAAGCCGAATACAACGCAGATTTTGCCCAACTCGTTGCCCTGGAAAGCACTCGGCGCACCTTGCATGATCTCGCCCTTGGCGGGCTTTAACTCCGCTTCGATTTAGACCACCCCTTCACCGTGCGCTAGAGTGTGCGCTCGTTACTCTTCGCGAGAAGCGAGTAGTCCCTGATAGCTCA
>Ga0194055_10002282_pt1 | contig 15293 bp, 15 predicted proteins | sample SepL449m_MetaG_FD_155482 | JGI IMG/M metagenome (GOLD analysis project Ga0194055, IMG submission 155482) | Anoxic zone freshwater microbial communities from boreal shield lake in IISD Experimental Lakes Area, Ontario, Canada - Sep2016-L442-9m | ecosystem: Environmental > Aquatic > Freshwater >... | reverse complement strand
GGGGCCTGTGCTAATCGGGGCGATAGGAGAGACTGTGCTTGGGGGGTCTGTTGTGATCGGGACTGTGGTTTGGGGGACTGTGGTTGGCGGGACTGCAGGCGATTCTGCCTTGAATGCGGGTGCGAAAGCGGAGAGGCCTAGTGCGAGCACGCCTTGGGTTGTTGCGCGGCGCCACTGATCTGCAAGGTTGCTAGGAATCCCATTTGTGACAGCGGCCGCACGAGCAGTTGGCGTATACGCGATTGCGCCGTTGAGTTGAAGCGATGAGGTGATCCAACTGGCGGCTCGTTCGGCCGCTTCTCGTTGTCCCGCTGCGCGAAGTGCCTGTGCCGACAGCCCAGTGCTGTTTGCGTTGAGCGCAGCCGTAGAACCCGTTCCACCAAACCCACCCGTATTTGGGTCTTGCTTGGCTAAGAGCCAGCCAAGAGCCCTGCTGAGGGCTGCTTCGACGGCGGGTGTTCGCTTCACGCTGAGGAGCGCTTGTACTGCGATTGCTGTGCTGTCGGTATCGGAGCGCTCGTTGCTGATGCAGGTCGGCGTCACCGTGTAGATCAGTCTGAATCCACCATTCGGGCACTGCTGGCCGATTAAGAAGTCAACCGCCGCGGCGGGTACCTGAGAATCGGTCAAGCTCAGGCTGAGAACCGCTAGAGCTTGGCCAAACCCATTATTTGAATCACCGGATAACGGGTCTGAATTGCTCGGGTTTCGATCAGCAAATCGCCCAGCCTGTGGCCCTGTGGTGACCATGAGGGAGCGGAGTTCCTGCTCCAAGTCCAGCCCCGAGGCAAAGGAGGGTTGCAGGCCAAGGCTCTCGGTGATCAGCAGAACCTTTGCAGTTGGGCCGGCCAGTCGAACGCCAAGAATCTGCGGTTCATAGGTCGTGAAATCGCTCAGATTCGATATCAGTTGGTTTGTTGCTGCTTGCGGGGCGGGGTCGGAGCCGTGACCGGCTGCAATAAAGCTCAGCACTGCATCTGCTGTGAGACCCCAGTCGGTTCTTGCTGGGCTGGTCCCGATGGCAAACCCGGGAAAGGTACTGCCGTTAGCAGCGAGTTGAGCGCTCAACCAGTCCAGGGCCGCGGTTGCCTCGGGTCGAGATGCGGCACTTGCTGCTGGCAAGCTCGCAGCTGCTGTTCGGGAGTTCGCGCCGCTGAGGGAGCCCAAGCCCAACAATGCAGCCACTAGGCACACAGCCGTAATGAGCGCCCGCCGAGGGCTGAATTGTTGCACTGGTGACTTGGTGAATCTGGAGTTCATGTATGTGGTTCCCCTAGGCACCGTGTGCCTAGAAAGCCACTCACAGATTTGCAAGGACCTACCAGGCCCCGGCATCCGTTTTCCGCGACGGACGAGCTCGAAGCATTGCTGCAGGCTGAGCACTCCGACTCGCAGATCTGCACAGCCCACCCGGAGCTCGCAATCTGCCTACGGTTGCGGGACAGCGCCGGCATCTGACCGGCTTTCCTCAACTCACAGCATTAAATTGTTGGCAAAAACTAACTACCAGACAGTAGCCCATTGCAGAGGGAGAGTTGCAGGGTGGGATTTGCGAGCGACTAGTTCTTGCCTAAGGAGTTGAGAGTTGCTGCATTGATGTTGCAGTCCTCCATGAGTCCTTGAATCAGGGCTTGATTCTTGGCCAGGCTGCCGGTGGGGTCGCTTTGGTCAATTTTTGTGGACATGTCTTTCATCTTGTCCGAGAGACACTTCGCTTGGCTAGAGGTGAACCCCATCTTTTTCCAGATCTCGACCATGTCTGCCGAGGGTACGGGGTTGGCCTGGGAGTAACTGGTTGGGGGTTTTGCGTTGCTGTTTTGTGTGGAGGAAGTTGGCTCGACGCTTGAGGTGTCTTGGCTGCTGCAAGCAGCCAGTGCCCAAGATCCCATGAGGAGCAGTGTTGCAGCACAGACTCTGAGTAGTGATGATCTGAGTAGTGATGATCTGAGTAGTGATGAGCTGGGTCGCATCAGGAAATCTTTATCCCTCAGAGCTGAGTGGAGCCTCGTTTGGGCCAGGGTCACCTTTGAATTCTACCGAGAAGTCGAATGGGAACAGGGCGAGTTTCGCCATCGAGAAGTTCTTTATTCCGAACGGGATTCCCAAAATGGTGATGCACAAAAGTACGCCAAAGATGACGTGCGTAATAGCGAGCCAGATACCGCCGAGAACGATCCAGATCACGTTGAACACCCCCTTTGAGAGGCGATTCCCCGGGGATTCAACGAGGTGTCGGCCAAAAGGCCACATGACGTACCCGGCCAGTTTGAAGGACTGAATTCCAAACGGAATCCCAATCAGCGTGATGCACGAGACGATGCCGGCAATGATGTAGGCGATCCCCAGCCAGACCCCACACAACACGAACCACAAAACGTTCCCAATTGTTTTCATCTGAGCTCCTGCATCTGTGTTGCTTCCGAAAGATTTCTGGTTACGTACGGTACCGGTTCTGGATTCACATTGGTGGCTGAGTCGGACTCATCGCTGAGAAAGTTCAACACGGAGTTGTTCGATTTCTTCCTCCCGCTCGGCGAGTCGGTGGGCGATGCCGCGCAGCAGTGCCCGCGAGAGTCCGGGGATGTCATCAAGCAGCGTATGAAAGCCCCTGCGATCGATCACCTCAAGCGTCATATTGGTCGCCGCCACCACTGATGCTGAGCGAATAATGGAATCCAGTAGAGCAACCTCGCCGAAGTAGTCGCCAGGCCCGATGCGGGCCACCACCTGAGCATCCTTGATGACGTCAGCCTCGCCCGAGACCACCAAAGCGAATTCCTGCCCCAAGTCACCCTGGCGCATGATGGTTCGGCCCTTCTCAATGTGGACCTCGTCGGCAAGTTGTTCAATTTCAATCAGTTCTTCCTCAGTGAGGTCTGCAAATATCGGCAGTTTCCGAATCTGAGTCAAGTTGTTCGAAGGAGCAGTCATCCCGCACAATCTACTCACCCGAATTTGTGGCACGATGCCATCTCGGCATCAGGTCCTGGAGGATTCATGGTCAAGTTGTTTGCGTTGCTGCGTCGGCACCCGGATATGACTACCGAGGAGTTCGTCACACATTGGCGAGATCATCACGGCCCGCTCATCAAGAACGAACCATTGCTCGCTCGGCATATCGTTCGCTACGAGCAACACGTGCGTCATCGTGATGGCGGGCTGTCGGGTAATGAAGGCCTCGATGGGGTGGCAGTGCAGTGGTTCAATTCAATCGACGACTTCGTTGGGTTTATGTCTGAGCCGGCCTATGCCAGTCTGATCGCCCCCGATGAGCAACGGTTTTTGGACATGAATACCCTTGAGTTCATCGTGACGGAGGAGCCAACCGTGATCATCAGCGGAGAGGGCGAATGCGGAGGACACGAGGCATGACTGTGGTGGCCGAGGATGCGAGCGCGATGCTCCGCGGTGGCGTAATTGTGACGGGTGGGGGATCAGGAATTGGAGCTGCTGTGTGCCGTCAGCTTGCCGCTCAGGGCGTACCCGTCGGTGTGCTTGATCGCAATGCCTCCGCTGCGGAGCAGATTGCTGAAGAGGTTGGTGCCATCGCGCTGACTGCGAATGTTGCGAATGCCGCTGATCTCGCTGCAGAACTTGAGCAAGGAGCCGAGCAACTCAATGGTCTTGTTGGCCTCGTGAACAATGCAGGCATCGGAAACCTGAAAAGTTTTGAGAGCTACACCGAGGCCGAGATCGACCTGATCTTTGCGGTCAACTTCTCGGGAACCTATTCGGCCATGCGCGTCGCAGCGCCGATCATGCGTGCGAGCGGTGGGGGGAGCATCGTGACCGACCCGCGGCGAGGCCCCATATTCCGCCGCTAAGGCCGCCGTCATTGCCCTATCTCAAGCGGCCGCACTCGAACTCGCACCGCAGATCCGGGTCAACAGTGTCTCTCCGGGATTTATTCGCACACCCCTCAACGAGGTGCTTGCCGGAGATGAGCAGTTGCGATCCCAGATCGAGGCTGGCACACCGCTCGGCACATTGGGAACCCCCGAGCAGGTGTCGGAATTGATTGTGTTTCTGCTCTCCGATCGAGCGGCCTATCTGACGGGTCAGAATTTGGTGCTTGACGGAGGATCCCTGCTCAATTCGGCGCAGATGGATTCAGTGCTTTCAGCGATGCTCGGACGCTACGGGTGAAACTATCGAGCCAACAGATTTAGCGTGGTCCGAATGGCCTCTTGCGCAGATTTTTGCCCCGTCTAAACTCATTGACACACTCAACAAGTCTGGGATGATGCATCGGTGATGATTCGCTCGTGGCACAAAGAAGATGGCTCGGTTTCGGGTTCTACGGGAGTTGCGCTCCTTCCGAGGATCAGTCTGGGAGAGACGCCGATTCGCCGGATGTATCTGGCTGCGGCGATTCTTGTTCTGAATTTGTGTGACGTGCTGCTCACGCGGTCGGTACTCGATCGTGGCGGAATCGAAGGCAACCCGCTCATGGCGGGTCTGATGACTGGTCTGGCTGCTCCGCTGGGCGTAAAGGCGCTCGTGGCCGTTGTGGTGGGCCTCTTGTTGATGGTTTCACCGCATGAGTCGAGGTTTGCGGAGCGAGCTGTGGTGACTGTTGCAGGCCTGTACTTCGCCATCGTCGTGTGGAACTCAGCGCTTCTCGGGATCCTGAGTTTCGGCTGAGGAGTGCAGCGAAAGAACTAGAACCTGTTCCAGTTTCAGCTGACAGGGATTCTCGGTGGAGTTACGATCTAGATATGGATGCACTCACTGACCTATCTGGCACCTCGTCTGACCTTGATCCGGAAGAGATCCCGAAGATTGTCTCGGTTGACGATCATGTTATTGAACCTGCGGATGTTTGGACATCTCGCCTGCCCTCAAAATATTCAGAGGTGTGGCCGCGCACAGTGCAAGAGCGTGGGCACATGAACTTTGTTGGCGGTGTGTTCTCGTATGAGCCATCCGAAGACGGTGAACTCGGCGACTGGTGGTTATACGAAGACCTGAAAGTTCCGCAGACTCGGCTCTCGGCTGCCGCGGGCTTTGATCGCGATGAGGTCAAAGTCGTGGGCATCACCTATGAGGAGATGCGCAAGGGCTGTTGGGATCCAGTTGCTCGACTCGAGGACATGGATGCCAACTGGACCGAGGCACAGATGTGCTTCCCCTCCTTTCCAAGGTTCTGCGGTCAGACCTTTATGGAGGCCCAAGACAAAGAACTCTCTGATCTGTGTGTCAAGGCCTATAACGATTGGATGGTCGAGGAGTGGTGCGGTGGTTCTAATGGCCGCCTCATCCCGCTCACGATTGTTCAGTTGTGGGACGCAGACTTAGCTGCTGCAGAAGTCATGCGCAATGCGGTCCGCGGGGTACAGGCCGTGTGCTTCAGCGAGATCCCGCCGTACCTTGGTTTGCCCTCAATCCACTCCGATTACTGGGAGCCCTTTTTCCGGGCCTGCGCAGAGACCAGCACCGTCATCAACATGCACATCGGCTCAAGCTCAAAGATGCCCTCGACCTCGGCGGATGCGCCAGCGGCGGTGGGCTCAACGCTGACCTTCGGTAACGCTATGAGTTCTATGACGGACTGGTTGTACTCCGGGTGGCTTGAGAAGTTCCCGACGCTCAAGATTGCCTACTCGGAAGGGCAGATCGGGTGGATCCCCTACATCTTGGAACGAGCCGACAAGGTCTGGGAAGACAACCGTGCTTGGGGTGGGTTTGGAGACAAGGTCCCCGAGCCGCCATCCACCTATTACTACCGACAGATGTACGGGTGCTTCTTCGACGACGAGTACGGCCTGGACAATCTAGAGAAGGTGGGAGTGTCCAACGTGTGCTTCGAGACCGATTACCCGCACTCCGATAGCACTTGGCCGAATTCTCGTGAGACGGCTATGAAGCTCATGGGTCACCTACCTCCCGATCTGCTGCGCAAGCTCATGCGCGGCAACGCCATCGAGATGCTTGGATTGGATCTTGATGACTGAGTCCACCTATCGCCTGACAATCGCCGGCGAGTCTGTAGAGGGTGCTGCTGGTAGCTACGAGATCATCAACCCGGCAACTGAAGAGGTTGCAGGGCGCGCACCGGAAGCTTCTGTTGAGCAAGCCAACGCCGCCGTTGAGGCAGCCGCTGAAGCTTTCGAATCATGGTCACGAACCACCCCGGAGGAACGCTCAGCATTGCTTGATCGCGCGGCCGATCTGATTGACGCTCATCGCGATGAGATCGTGCCAATTCTGCAGGCCGAGACGGGTGCAACAATGCGCGTAGCGAAGACAATGCAGTTCCCGCAGGCCTCGAATCGTTTGCGAAGGTATGCGCGAGGTGCGCTGGATTCACCGCTGATTCCCCTTGAACCTGCAGTCTCGGCCACAACCCCGTTGGCGCCAGGAGGCTTAATCTCTGCAGTGGCAAACCGCGCGCCAGTCGGAGTGGTGACCTGCATTACTTCGTATAACTTTCCGATGACCAACATGGCCGGCAAGATCGGTCCCGCGTTGGCAATGGGCAATACCGTGGTGGTGAAACCGGCACCGCAAGATCCACTCGGTGTGATCCGCATGGTGGAACTCATGAACCAGGCCGGGTTCCCCCCAGGGGTCATCAACGTGGTGACAGGACTCGACACCGCCCCGTCCGAGGCCGTGGTTGCCCATCCGCTCACCGATATGGTCTCATTTACCGGGTCCACGGGCATTGGGCAGCGCATCGGCGCTGTGTGCGGCGCTCAGATGAAACGTCAACTCATGGAACTCGGCGGCAAGGGTGCCTGCATTGTTTTTGAAGATGCAGACCTGAAGGCTGCTATCGGGGGAATCTCTTCCGTCTGGGCTTTCCACTCGGGCCAAATCTGCACGTCTCCCACTCGCGTCATCGTGCATCGTTCGGTGTATGACCACCTCGTAGGTGGTCTGACCCAAGCCATTGGACACCTCAAGGTTGGTGACCCACTCGAGCGTGACACCGTGGTTGGCCCCGTGATTTCTGCGGCGCATCGTGATCGCATTGAGGGCTATATCGCAACGGGTGTTTCCGAAGGTGCAACGGTTGCTGCAGGCGGTACGCGACCAGAAATGGAACGCGGTTTCTACGTCGCACCCACGTTGTTAGTGGAGTGCACGAACCAGATGACTCCCGTCCGCGAAGAACTCTTTGGCCCGGTCGTGGTGGTGGTTCCCTTTGACGACGAAGATGAGGCCATCGCAATCGCCAATGACAGCGACTATGGCCTCTATAGCTACGTATTTTCCAAAGATGCCTCGCGGGCATGGAACGTGGCTCGGCGTTTGCGCTCTGGCAACGTGGGGATCAACACCATGCAGCGCAATAGTGAGGCTCCCTTTGGTGGGTTTAAGCAATCTGGCGTTGGTCGTGACGGTGGCCGATTCGGTCTGCATGCATACTCCGAATTGCAGTCCATAGTGTGGCCAGGCTGAGAGCGAGCACTCCTGCGGGGGGCTAGGGTCAGCATCATGAAGGCACTTGTATGGGATGGCGAACAAGCCAAAGTAGAAACTGACGTTCAGGTCCGAGACCTTCGAGCCGGCGAGGTTCGAGTGCGCATCGATGCTGCGGGGCTGTGTCATAGCGACGTCTCGGTGCTCAATGGAACCATCATGTTTCCACCTCCGGTGGTGCTTGGTCATGAAGGCGCCGGCGAGATCATCCAGATTGCGCCAGATGTGACGAATGTGGTTGTTGGAGACCATGTGGTGCTGTCCACGCTTGGTAACTGCGGTCAATGTGCAAGCTGTGATCGCGGGAAGCCGACCTTTTGTCGGCAGTCACTGGGCAAGCTGTCTCGGCCGTTCACCCGAGGTGATGGTGACGAGGCAAAGAAGATGTTTCAGTTCGCGAATCTGGGCGTGTTCTGTGAAGAGACGGTGGTCAAGGCAACTCAGGCGGTGAAAATTCCTGACGAGGTTCCGCTCACCTCGGCCTCGCTGATTGGCTGTGGCGTACTGACTGGTGTGGGAGCTGTGTTTAATCGTGCCAAGGTCGCCCATGGTGAATCCGTAGTGGTGATTGGTGTTGGCGGCATTGGACTCAATGCCATCCAAGGAGCGGCGCTTTCTGATGCGCTGCCGATCATTGCGGTGGACACAAACCCTGGCAAAGAAGCTTTTGCGAAAGCGTTCGGGGCAACGCATTTCATCTGCCCCGATGGCCCAGATTTTGATCTGGTTGAAGCAGTCAAAGAGATTTGCCCGAACGGAGTGGATTACGTCTTTGAGTGCGTTGGCTCAACGGCATTGATCCGTACCTCGACTGACTTGTTGGACTGGGGCGGAACCTTGGTCATGTTGGGAGTTCCAAAGATGGGTTCCGAGGCCAACTTTGTGGTCAACACGATGTACAACGATAAGACCATCATGGGCTGCCGATATGGTTCGGCACGTCCGCAATATGACATTCCCCTGATGGTCAAGCTCTATCAAGCGGGCCGACTCAAGCTCGACGAGTTGGTGTCCGCCACCTACCCAATTGAGGACTTCCAGCTAGCCCTCGATGAGCTCCATGAGGGCAAACTTGCCCGCGGCGTGCTGACGCTGGCCTGAGAGAGCGCGTCGATGGCACTTCCCGGAAACCTGAGCGAACTAGCAGACCGTGTGTCCAACTGGGGACGCTGGGGTACCGATGATGAACTCGGCTGTGGAAATCTGCTCACTGAGGCATCGGCTCGGCGAGGTGTCGATTCAGTTCAGTCTGGCCAGCGAATCTCGCTAGCAGTTGAGCTGCGCGCCGATGGCATACAAGTGGGCCAACCTGCTCGAAGGTTCAACCCGATTCTCACCACCACCTCGCTGAACGAGCGCGATCAGTTCGCTCCGGGAATTTGGGAGGGTACCGATGACTTGCTCGTCATGTCCACCTGCGCCGGAACCCATATCGATGCGCTGTGTCATATCTCGTATGACGATCTGCTCTATAACAACATTCCCAACTCGGTGATCACTGCTTCAGCCGGGGCTACCAAGTTGGGAGCAGAAAAGCTGCCCCAGATTGTGACTCGCGGGGTGTTGTTGGATATTGCTCGCCTGAAGGGGGCCGCTGGTCTTGATGAAGTCGACCCGGGATACGCAATTACCGGCGATGATCTTGATGAGGCCGCTGAAGCAGCAGGCATCACGATTGAGTCCGGAGACGTGATCTGCGTACGCACCGCAGAGATGCGGCACTATCACGCCGGGGAGAGGCAGCGGTATGCCGTAGGTCAAGATTTTCATTTACCAGGGCTCTCGGTGCAGTCGATTGAGTGGATGCATCGCCACGACGTAGCGGGTGCATTTACCGACAACTATGCCTATGAGGCACTTCCACCGAACCTGCCTGACTGGTCTGACTGTTTATCGGTGCACATGATTCAGCTTCGCGATATGGGTCTGCTGCAAGGGCAGAATTGGGACTTTGAGGGCCTCGCGGAGGCTTGTGCTGCTGCGAAGCAGTGGAGCTTTCTCCTGTGCGCAGCACCGGAACCAATCGTAGGTGCAGCATCTGCACCCGTTGCACCCGTAGCTGTGCTGTGACCTGGGGGGAGCAAAAGCGAACGGATGGGAAGGGTAAAACTTTTGGCATCTGGGGTTTTGTTTCGCTGTTCGTGCTCCTCGCTGCAGCGGGCCTTGGCGCACTGCTGCTGATCGGCTCGCCGAACACACCCACTGAGCCAGTCACGGGCGACCTCACGCCAAATACCTCACTCACCACTACCTCACTCACCACTACCTCCCTCTTAGAAGCGGCCGCACCCTCGGGTGAGGTGTCAAACACGCTTCCCGGTGGCGCTGCTGCACCTGAGGGTGTGAGCCAAGTGCTGAGCTCACCCGGGTCATTGTCGTTTGCCTTCCAAGTTCCACCGGAGTTCTCTGTGAGTCAAGCTCAGACTGCGGTGGCACCCGTGCGAACGCGAACATCCCCTCAGGAGTCCTCGATCACTGCGGTGATCTCGTGTGCTGTCTCCTCAGAGGAGGTTCTCGCTCAGGTAAGCGTCAGCGAGACAAGTCAATCTGTCACGCTTGCCGCCGTGGTACTCGTCCCCCCGAATGCGCCACCGTGCAGCGCCGCTGCAGTTCCCCGTGAAGTCACTATGCCCTTGGCTGCCCCACTTGGGCAACGAACGGTACTGGTAGTCCCGCCGGGTACTGAGGTTCCGCAGCCGAATTCACCCTCCTAGCCTCTCCGGCGAATGGGAGAGCAGCGACTCTCTATGATGACGAGCGCACGAGGACGCGCAGACAAGGAAATCAACGATGTTGCAGGGTCGAACCCTCTGGAAACTGATGGAGCAGCGGGTCGACGCTACGCCCGACGCTTTAATGATGGTTGACGAGGACATGCGTACCCTCACCTTCGCTGAGTTCTGGGGAGAAGCCGAACGGGCCGCTGCGGGTCTGTGCGCCGCTGGGGTGGGTGCCGGCCAGGTTGTTTCTTGGCAGCTACCAACTTGGATTGAATCTCTGGTGCTCGCCGCCGCGCTCAATCGCCTTGGAGTTGTCCAAAATCCGATCTCACCGAGCTGCCGAGAGAGCGAGCTCGCCCACATCACTTCTCAGGCGAACTCAGACTTGCTCGTGGTCCCCTCGGTGTGGGAGGGGTTTGACTACGAACAGATAGCAACTGAGGTTGCCCAGACCGGAGGTCTGATCCGTCTCCTCATCGCCGATCGAGCACTCCCGCAAGGCGATTCAGCAACCCTTGAGCCCCTGCCCCAATTCTTCGATGACGAGCCGCCTCCGCCAGCTTGGATTTTCTACAGCGCCGGCAGAACGGGACAGCCAAAGGGTGTTCGCCACAGTGATGCGACCCTGATCGCAGCAGCCCGTTCAATGGCTCAGCGCTTTGGTCTGATCGGGCGAGATCGAAACGCTCTTGTTGGAGAGGTGACTCAGGTCAACGGGATCCTCTGGCTCTTTGCAAGTCTTCAATCTGGCTGTAGCAATATTTTGATCGACGCCTTTCACCCTGAAGGGAGCATCGAGGTGCTCTCGCGAGAGAGCGTCACGCTAGCTGGGTCATCTACGCAGTATCACCAGGCGTATGTTGCTGCTCAGCGGTCGGTTTTGCATCCGATCTTTGGAGATGTGCGCGCCTTCATCGGTTGTGGGTCGCCGAACGCAGCCGAACTCGTAGAAGAAGTTCGAGCCTTATTCGACGTTCCTGTGCTCGGCGGCTATGGCCTGACTGAAGCTCCGATGCTCACCATTGCAGACCTCTGCGATTCACCAAGCGAGCTTGCAGCTACCGATGCGAAGCCAGCAGCGGGGGTAGAGATCCGCTTAGTTCGAGCCGATAACAGCATCGTTGTGGACGATTCAGAGGGTGAATTTCGAGTGCGGGCTCCGCAGCTGATGGTGGGCTATCTCGATGAGGCGCGCACTGCAGAAGCCTTTGACGATGACGGATTTTTTCGTACCGGCGACCTTGGCTGCATGGACGAGCGCGGCAATCTGCGCATCACGGGACGCGTGCCAGAGATCACGCTTCGTCCAACGAAGCCCATCTCTGAGTCGCCATCCTCTCCCCCTGTATAACAGATGTCTAGTTCTGCCTTAGCGGTTACCTTGGCCACTTTTTTGGCTGTGTTTCCGGCGGAACTCCCCGATAAGTCGATGATGGCCACGCTGGTGCTCACCACGCGCTTTGGGCGGCCACTCCCCGTCTGGTGTGGGGTGGCTGCGGCGTTCACGGTGCAGGTGGCTCTCGCTGTTCTTCTGGGTGGCTTGATCTCGGAGTTGCCCGACCGGCCGGTGAACGTTGCAGTTGCCATTTTGTTTGGTGTTGGAGCCGTGCTGCTCTGGCGTTCTGCAGATGAGGAAGAGGATGCAACAGAAGTAGGCGATGCCACGGGGTTTTTCGGTATAGCTTTGCGCAGCTTTGGCCTGATCTTTCTGGCCGAGTTTGGCGACCTCACCCAGATCACCACCGCTGGCATGGCTGCGCGAACTGCACAGCCCCTAGCCGTTGCGGTCGGCGCCCTAGCCGCGCTCTGGCTCGTGGCCGCAATTGCCGCGGTGGCTGGCAAGCAACTCTTGCGCTTCTTGCCGCTACGAGTAGTTCGGCGGACAGCGGCTGTGATTTTTGCGTGCCTCTCTCTCTGGACGGCCCTCGAAGTCATTTCGGGCTGAGGTTCCGCGAGTTCACAAACTCCGCAGAGTACATTCGAACCAGTCGTTGAGGGCCACGAGCTGGAGAACTCGGCGCTTATGTACCCTGTCGCAAAAAAAAGGAGACATATGTTGGCAAAAAAGCTTGGTGCTGAGTTTCTTGGCACGTTTTTGTTGGTACTCGGAGGTTGCGGTTCGGCAATCTTCGCCGCTCGAGCGCTTGCTCCCACCACAGGCAAGGTTGGCATTGGGGGCGTCGATATTGGTGTGACTACGGTGACGAACTTCGGTATCGGGTATCTCGGTGTGAGTTTCGCCTTCGGTCTGACCGTGCTGTGCGGGGCCTACGCGTTTGGGCATGTTTCTGGAGGTCACTTCAACCCGGCAGTCTCGTTTGGACTGGCTACCGCAAAACGCTTCGCATGGAAAGACCTTCCTGCATACGTGATCGTGCAATGCCTTGGCTCCATCGCCGCAGTTGCGGTGCTGTGGTCAATCCAATCTTCAAAGCCCGGCGGGTTCCAGATCGAACAGGGTTCCTTTGCCTCAAATGCTTATGGCCAGCAGAACGGTCGAATCTTTTACAACCTTGCCGGTGCCGCCATTGCTGAAGTGGTGCTCACCGCATTGTTCATTATTGTCATTCTGGGTGTGACCACCAAGGCAGCCTCCAAAGCCCAAGCCGCCATCGGCATCGGCCTCATGCTGACGCTGATCCACCTGATTAGCATTCCCATTACCAACACAAGCGTCAACCCTGCTCGCTCGCTCGGCCCCGCTTTGTTCGAGGGCGGAACAGCCCTTGGGCAACTCTGGCTCTTCATCGTGGCCCCGATAGTCGGCGGCGTGATTGGCGCATTCATCTGGAAGCTCGCAACGGGCGGCGATGAGGCTCAAACGGGTGAGTCCGAAGCCGAGGGCGTCGAACTCCTCGCCTGACGGGGGTCTGATCGGCCTCGGCTCCTTGTTTTCGTGAAGAACCGGCTTGCCCTCTAGGATCTGATTTCCCGTCGGATCGTAGAGGGCACCAGTTCGGGTGTTGAGCCTCTGGCGGGAGTTGACCGTATGGAGGAAAGAACTCATGGGTATGTTGGACGGCAAAGTTGCCATCGTTACGGGAGCGGGTCACGGTATTGGCCGTGGCCATGCGCTCGAACTTGCCAAGCACGGAGCAAAGATCGTGATCAATGACCTTGGCGGCTCCGTCAAGGGCGAAGGTGTCGGACACGATGCAGATCTGACTGTTGAGATCATCAAAGCCCGTGGCGGCGAGGCCGTGTCGAACTACGGCGATGTCTCTGACTACGAGGCCTCAGGCGAGATGATTGCCCAAGCCGTGGATGCCTTTGGTCGTCTTGATATTCTGGTGAATAACGCCGGGATTGTTCGCGACGGTTCAATCTTTAACATGACTCCAGAAGATTTTGATGCAGTCATCAAGGTGCATCTGCGTGGCACCTGGGCACCCTGCAAGCATGCCGCCGTGCACTGGCGAAACGTCAATAAGGAAACCGGTGCGAAGGTAAACGGTCGCATCATCAACACGGTGTCGGGCGCCGGGCTTACCGGAAACTTCGGCCAGACCAATTACGCACCGGCAAAGGCGGCAATCGCCAGTTTGACCCAAACCCTTAGTTTGGAGTTGTACAAAATGGGTGTCACCGTCAACGCCGTAGGTCCAGCTGCTGCAACACGAATCACCGGAACCATGCCGAATGCCCCAGCGGTGATCGAGGCCGATGAGGTGCCCGAAGACGAGTGGAACCGCATGGATCCGTCTGTCTCTTCTCCGCTGGTGGCCTGGCTTTGTTCTGATGAGGCTGACCATGTGACGGGGCAAATTATTCGTGCCGTGGCCGAGAACATCATTCTGATGCAGGGTTGGACAGATGGGCCAACCATCAACAACAACTCGAAGCGCTGGGATGCCAGCAAGCTTGGTCAGCAACTCGCCACGGATGTTTTCTTCACACGAGCACCGGGCCTGCGCTACTAAATCAGTCAATCTGGGCGATGAGCTCGCGAGCGTCACAGTGGCCCCGTAAAGTTCGAGTTGATCTGAACGGGAGTCGCAGTGCCAGGAGCCGATGCAACCGAGCCAAAGAAGAGGAGGTCCACCTCTACTTCTGACTTTGGCGTTGGCAAACGTGAGGGGCATGACGCCAGCGACTTCTACGCGCGCTTTGCCGCTCCTCAGGTCTCGACTGCAGATGAAATCTCGAATGACCACCAGGTGCGGTGCATCGATCAAGTCTTCTTGGGCACAGCAGCCAAGATGAATCAGGTAGCAGATGGGTCCGTGGCACTCGTTGTGACCTCACCACCCTATTTCGCTGGGAAAGCCTACGAGACCGAACTCGAGGCCGAACACGTGCCTGCCACCTACCTGGACTATCTGCAGATGTTGCGAGAAGTATTTGCTGAATGTGTACGCACTCTTGAACCCGGTGGACGCATAGCGGTCAACGTGGCCAATCTGGGCCGCCGGCCCTATCGCTCCCTTTCGGCCGATATCACCTCAATCCTGCAAGACGACCTTCGCTTGTTGCTGCGCGGTGAAGTGGTCTGGGTGAAGCAACGGGGAGCTTCAGGTTCTTGTGCATGGGGCAGTTTCCAGCGGGCCACAAATCCCGTTCTTCGAGATTTGACTGAGCGGGTGATTATTGCTTCCAAGGGGCGCTTTGACCGCCCACTCTCTGCAGATATTCGCAAAGATCGTGAGTTGCCCTACGAGTCAACGATGTATCGGGATGAGTTCATGGATGCCACGCTCGACATGTGGGAGATCCCACCTGAGTCAGCAAAGCGAGTCGGCCATCCGGCACCTTTCCCCGTAGCCCTACCTGAGCGACTGATCAATCTGTATTCCTACAAAGGTGACCTCATCTTGGATCCGTTCATGGGTTCGGGAACCACCGCAGTTGCGGCCCTTCAGACCGAGCGCCACTTTGTTGGCTATGACACCGATGCTGACTATGTCCGTAAGGCGAAAGAGCGCATTGCTCTGATTGGGCAGCAGCGAGGTGCCATCCCACTTGTTCCCTCGGCCGGCACCAGCCAAGAGGACTGGCTTCAGCAGGCCCACCGAGAGGGTCTTGCGGCCAAAGAAGTTGCTCGTCGCATGCTGGTGCAGGCCGGCTTTGAGCAGTTTGGTCCAATTCTTGAAAGTATCAAGGTGGCCGGAATCGAGTTCAGCTTTTCGGTACTAGATGCTCGCAGCC